>Ga0126311_10000228_pt1 | contig 27785 bp, 34 predicted proteins | sample Plot61_FD_92539 | JGI IMG/M metagenome (GOLD analysis project Ga0126311, IMG submission 92539) | Serpentine soil microbial communities from UC McLaughlin Reserve, CA, USA - Plot61 | ecosystem: Environmental > Terrestrial > Soil > Grasslands | place: USA: UC McLaughlin Reserve, Lake County... | reverse complement strand
TCGAAGCATTCTCCGCGAAACTTCGCGACGAGACGGACATCGACGCTTTGAACTCCGAGCTGCTCTCTACGGTGCGGGAAACGGTGCAACCCGAACATGTCTCGCTGTGGCTGCGCCCCGACGCCAATCCGAAGAGGACATCACCGAGCTAGAGCGGTGCCTACCGCCCCCGCTTCCCAGATGCTCCTCCGCACTTGTAACCTCTGGAAACATCAAGTAACTGTAAAAACATGTTGAATGGTGTATGCGTAGCGGTAAGGATATGTTATGAGGATTGCGGAGAATGGAATAGTATAACCCGAAGTAGAGGCTAAGAAGCTCGCCCCAGATATGATGGGCGCCAGGTTTTGGGACGAGCTGAGCCAGTGGCGGCAACCGGCTACTCTCCGCAGGAGACGGCCGGTTTTCTGTTTGCTGCGGGGTAGGGGGAGAGGAGGAGTCTCTAAGGGCGCAGCAAACGGGTTCACCGATCGGAAGGAGACCTGTACGCAGGGAGGATGGGAGAGAGGAAGCCAGTGATGCGCAAGCGCATTACGTTGTTGATTGCGGCGCTCATGTTGGCGCTGACTATGGCTTTGGGAGCTGGAGCGGCCTTCGCCGCTTCCCCGCTCGCGGAGCAATGTGCCGCTGATGGAGGAACCTGGGACTCCGCAAGCAAGACCTGTACGTACCCGGTCGGTAAGTCGGACAATGTAAAGAAGGCCACGTTCCATGACGCCGGTAACGGTGATCAAGAGACGCGTACGACCCCGGGCGGCACGGTACACGAGTTGTAGTAAAGGACATCAGCCGCTTCAGCAATGCCACTGAGTAGTTGCTAGGAAGCGCCAGGAAGGGTCGGGGGTAGCAGCCCCGGCCCTTCATTTCGATAAAGCTGACTAGCTGAAGTGCTGACCGGCTGAAACGCTTATACGCTACGAATCTTTGGAGTGGCGCTCGTCGTGTTCGCGGCGCTGGCGGTCCATGCGGCGCGCGGCTTCGAGGACGTCCTGCGGGTAGAGGCTGCGGAGGGCTCCGGTCTCGAGAACCTGGTCCACTGAGTGCTCGGGGATCATCATCCACTCGGCCGCGTGCGGCAACGGCAACGGTTTATTGACCGTGCGATAGAAGACCCATACTATCCATCGTCCCGGACGCGAGCCGGACATGAAGCTCAAGCGCGTACCTCCTACAGCAGACTGGCTCGAGTGGTTATTCTAGCGCGCCTTCGAGGGCAGTCATACCAAGTCGGGGTGAATACCAACGTCACGAGAGATCCGGCCACCACCCTGCTCCTACTGGCAGCGGATTCCCGCTTACGCGGGAATGACGTAGGGGAAGGCCTCCTCCTTGTGTGCCTAAAGCCCGAACGCGCTCCTGTTCAAGCGGACTCGGTATCATTCCTCTATTCGCCTGGGTTGTTCTCATTCGTTGTGCCCATCGGCGCCGTCTTGTCGAGGACTCCGAAGGTGAGCTTGCCTTCCTCCAGGTCGACCACCACTTTGTCTCCGGGGTTGAGAGAACCCTCGAGTACCATGCGCGAGAGCTCGTTGTCCACTCTGCGCTGGATGGTACGCCTGAGCGGCCTGGCCCCGAACTCCGGGTCGAAGCCCTCCTCGGCCACGAACTCGACGGCCGCCTCCGTGAACTCCACCTCGATGTTCTGGGCGTGCAAGCGCCGCTGTGTTCGCTCCAGGAGCAACCGTGCTATCTTGGAGATCTGCTCCTTGTCGAGCGTCCTGAAGACGATAACTTCGTCTATGCGGTTTATGAACTCGGGCCTGAGGGTGTGCTTGAGTATCTGGTCCATATCCGCCTTGAGCTCCTCGAAAGACTCGTTGCGCCTGGCGTGGGCCTGTATCCTGTCGCTCCCGAGGTTGCTCGTCATGATGATGACCGTCTGCTTGAAGTCTATTGTCCGGCCCTGGGCATCGGTGAGGCGGCCGTCGTCGAGGATCTGGAGCAGTATGTTGAAGACGTCGGGGTGTGCCTTCTCTATCTCATCGAGGAGCAGGACGCTGTAAGGACGGCGCCTCACGCTCTCCGTTAGCTGGCGGGCCTCCTCGTAGCCGGGAGGCGCCCCGACAAGGCGGCTCACCGTGTGCCGCTCCTGGAACTCGCTCATATCTATGCGGACCATCGCCGCCTCCTCGCCGAAGAGGGCCTCGGCCAGGGTGCGGGCGAGCTCGGTCTTACCGACCCCGGTAGGACCGAGGAACAGGAAGCTGCCTATCGGGCGGTTCGGATCGGAGAGTCCCGCGCGGGCGCGCCTTACCGCCTCTGCGACCGCCTCTACGGCTTCGTCCTGGCCGATAACGCGCTCGTGGAGCTGCTCTTCGAGATGCATGAGCCGCTCACGCTCTTCCTGGGTGAGCTGGCTGACCGGGATGCCCGTCTGGCGGCTGACGACCTCGACGGTTACCTCGGCCACCGCCTGCCTACGGCCGGACTTGAACGCCCCCAGCCTGTCCTGCCGTTCCTGAAGCCGGCCCTTGAGCTCCTGGGCCTTCTCGAAGTCTTCGGCGGAGACCGCCTGGTCCTTCTCCCGGCGCAGCTTCTTGATCTCCTCCTCAAGGGCCCCGGTATCCTGCGGCTTCGTCTTGGAGCGCAGTCTCACCCTCGCCGCCGACTGATCCACGAGATCTATGGCCTTGTCCGGCAGAAAGCGGTCGGTGATGTAGCGATCGGAGAGCTCAGCGGCGGCGACTATGGCCTCTTCTGAGATCTTGACCCGGTGATGGGCCTCATCGCGATCCTTCAGGCCCCTGACGATCTCCATGGTGTCCTCTACCGTCGGCTCGCTCACCAGCACCGGCTGAAAACGCCTCTCAAGGGCGGCGTCTTTCTCTATGTTCTTGCGGTACTCATCAACCGTCGTCGCCCCGACGACGCGGAGCTCCCCGCGGGCGAGGGCGGGCTTGAGCATGTTCGAGGCGTCCATCGAACCCTCGGCGGCGCCGGCCCCGACAGACCCTCGCCTTCTCTCGCCGAGGTCTTAGCCGCTCGAGCCGTTGCTCGCGCCCTCTATCTCGATGCGCTTCGGGGCCTGCTCTACGGCTGCTCCCTCGACGGTGACCTCGAGAACGCCGTCCTCGAAGCGGGCGTGGATCTTGCTGTCGTCAACCCCCTCGGGCAGCGTCATGCTGCGGCGGAAGGTGCCGTAACGGCGCTCTCTGACGTGGTAGCCACCACGCTCCTCTTCCTCGTCGACCTTGTGCTCGCCGGAGATCGTCAAGAGCCCTTCTAAAGGGTGATGTCCACGTCCTCCTGCTTGATCCCGGGAAGCTCGGCGCGGATCACCAGATCCCCATCCTTGGTGAGCACGTCCACCGCCGGTGCCCATTCCGAGAGCCGCTGCCCTTCCTGACGGCCCCTCCGGCGGTTCAAACCCCCGAGCATCTCGTCGAAGAGGCGATCCACCTCACTCTGCACATCGTAAAACCCACGGAAAGGACTCAACGTGATCCTAACACCTCCTTCTCTCCATGGCCCCCGATCGTCAGGGGCCAAACTCCCTACTGCACGGACATTATATACCCATTCATACAATTTTCAACCAATTTTTTGCCAGAATTTTGTCTGAATTACAGTTATTAATGTTTTTATACACAGTTTATGGTATCCTGCGGTGAACGAAAAGGTGAGGTGTGAACATGGCTGACACAGGCGAGCGTTTGGTTCAGATCCGTCGCTTGCGGATGTGGACCCAGGCGAGGTTGGCTCGGGAGGCTGGCGTGAGTCCTACTACCGTCTCGGCGATCGAGACCGGCAAGATCGGGCATCCGCACTTTGGCACCCTCGGCAAGCTGGCTGGGGCGCTTGGCGTGGCACCCGAAGAGCTCCTCGTTTCCAGGGCGGCGGTGGAGGAGCCGGCACGCCTGTCGATGGGGTGGGCGAGGGACAGCGAAGAGAGCGAGTTCGAGCGCGGGCTCGAGGGTGCTTCTCTCGAGAGCCTCGACTCCCTATCTCGAGAACTGGACGCCGAGCAGGAGCGCCTTCAGAGGCTCTACGGCGAGTTCCCCGAGACTAGTGAGCAAGGGCGGTTCATAAAGCGTCAGATCCGCGAGGTGGCAGGACAGTCGGGCTCGGTGAAGACTTCGGCCATGGTTCGCCGCAACCAGCGCGACGCAGTGCGGAGGGCCGCACGCGACAGGGAGACCGAAGTTTCGGACCCGAAGAGAGAACCCGAGGAGCGTGAAAGAACCTATTGACCCTCGAAGTGCGGGCAACCCCACTTCGTCGGTCATCGATACGTTCTTCGGCGAGGTGCCGACGCTCAAGTACAATACGTCTCATGAACAAGGGAACCCTGGATTTCGACAAGCTGGTGGAACGGGCGCTGGAGGGGCTACCGCCCGAGCTTTCGAGGCTTCTGGATAACGTGGCCATTGTGGTAGACGACTGGCCCGATTACTCGACGCCGCTGGTATCCGGAGGCGAGGGAGAGACACTTTACGGGTTGTATGAGGGTGTACCTTTGACGGAGAGAGGTGCCGGGTACTACGGGTTCTTACCAGATAAGATCACCATCTTCCGCGGTCCGCTGGAGCGGGATTTCGCCACACGAGAGTTGGAGGAGCAGGTCAGGATCACGGTGGTTCACGAGATCGCTCACTACTTCGGCTTCGACGAAGAGCGCCTGGAGGAGTTGGGGTGGGGGTGAACTCGGATCCCGGAGGCAGCGTGAACATCGAGCAGCGGATGGCCGCCCCTCCCGAGAAAGTTGCCAACTACGTGTCGGACTTCCGCAACGCCAAGGAGTGGATGGTCGGCGTCGAGAGCGTCGAGCCGCTAGGAGAGGATTCCTACCGCCTTACGTTGGAGAGCCCGATCGGCAAGATCGAACCCGAGGTGCGTATGCTGGAGCATGGCCCAGAGGGCATCAGCTGGGTCTACACCTCCTCCATTGAAGGCGGCGGACGGATGGAGGTCTCTCCCGAGGCCGAGGGCGGCTGCCTCGTCTCCTACACAGGCGAGTTCCGCCTCAAGCGCAAACTTTTGGACCGCGCCGCGCGCCTGGTCGGCGCGGAACGCTTCGCCCGTACCAACGGGGAGCGCTCCCTCTCGCGCCTCAAATATCTGATGGAAGCCAGACGCTACTAATGCCCATAGGACCCATAGAACTCATCGTGGTATTCATGGTGTTCCTGATACTCGGTCCACGCCGCATCGCGAACCTCTTCCGCTCGCTAGGCACGGGCCTCCACGACTTCGTTGAGACCCTGGGCCGTGATAAAGAGAAGGACGAACTCCTCGAAGAAGACGAGGAAAAGAAGTAAGGCGGTCAGACATCAGCTTTCAGCAGTCAGCTTTTTGTCTTTGCTGAAAGCTGATGTCTGACAGCTACAAACCCAATATCACCCTATTGCCGGGACCGACGCGGGCGTTTGGTGGTTTAGGGTTAACGCCGGAGAGATCTTCACCGGCGCTCTTGAGGTATATGCGGGGTTCCTCGACGGCGGGTCCGGGATCTGAGGCGTACGTCTGCCAGGTGAAACCCTGCCAGGTGAAGGTGAGCAGGGCGGGCGGTTCGTCCCCTTCGTCGAGTTCGACGTGGACTTCGGGCTGGCCGAGGGTTCGGGAGAGGGCGTTCATCGAGTGTCGCTGCTCGGATTCGTTGAACAGGTCTATCCCCGCCCGCAGCCGGTTCGCGGGATCGGCGAGGCGGCCGCGCAACTCCTGCTCGGCCTCCAGGTCCTCCTTTAGCGCCTCGATGGTCGCTTGCAGGTTGGAGATCTCACCCTCTCTCTCCTCCAGGTCCCTCTCCAACCCGTCGACGCGGCGGAGGGCGTCCTGGAGCGCGAGGTCCTTTCGCGAGGCCAGCTCCTCGGCCCGCTGATTGGCGCCCTCCGTCTGCTCGGCCTGGCGCTCGAGCAGGTAATCGCGGTGGGAGATCTCTCCTTCCTTGCGTTCGAGCTCGCGCTCCAGGCGCGCTATCTGTCGCTCGGAGCTCTCCCTGCGGCGCCTGCGACCCCGAACCTCCTCCTCGAGGTCCCTGATGCGTGCCTTCAATTCGTCGCGCTCGCGCTCCAGGGACTCGATATGCCCCTCCCCCGCCTCTTTCGAGGCGCGGGCCTCGTCCACGGCGAGGCGGGAGGCGGTGATCTCCTCGTAGAGCTCCCTTATGTGGTTGTCTTTGATCGCGAGCCTGGCCGCCAACTCCTCGGGGTCTGAGATCTCCCCACGTTCGACCTCGGTGGTGTCGACGGATTCATCCCCGGACCCTTCGGTACGGTTCAGCCCATCTTCTTGAGAGTGCTTGCCGTTCATTTCGTGCCCCTCCTGCCCTTCCATGCTCCCCTACCCCTCCTTCTTCGTCTCCTCTTCCGCACTCTCGGATCCTGGCCCAGGCGACTCCGTCGCCTCCACTGAGGCCGGCTTCTTGAGGGACTTACCGGCCTCCCGCGCGGCCCTGCGTTCAGCCTTGATCCTCTCTCGCTCCTCGGCCGACATCTTCTTTGGTTTCTCGCCGCCTTCAGCCTCCGCGCCCTCTTTCCCGTCACCCTCCTCGTTCTCCGGAGGTTTGGGGAGGCCCGTGATCTCGCTGATCCTTGCCAGGATCTCCTCTGGTTGTGGCCTCTCGTCGATCCAGGCGTGGGCGATCTTGTGGTCGTAGCCGACGATGAAGACGGCCCGACGGGCGTGGTCGCCCTGTTTCCGGTCTTGTTCCAATAGCCCCCACTGGCGGCTCGCAACCCTGGCGTAGTCGTAGAGCACGTAGGACTTCAGCCCCGAGGCCCTGGCGAAGTTGAGTGCTTCGGTAGGCTCGGCGACACCGATGGCGACCACCGAGCCGGAGGCGAGGTTGATCTCATCCTCCTTCGCGGCCAGCGCCTTGAAATACTCGACGTCTTCATCGTCTGCCGGCCCGTAGAAGGCGACCACGACCGGTCCCCGCACGGTCCTCATGCTCAACCTGAGCTGGCCTCCCTGGGCGCTGGGCAGGTTGAACTCAGGAGCCTCGGCCCCGACCTCGGGCACCGGCCCTATCTTCGTGCGTGTAAACATGCGGTCCTCCTTACGAGCATGAAAATCGTACACGCGAATACTACAGCCTAAATCAGCACGCTGCGTCCTTGAGGGCTCCGCTTGTCAGCAATTCAGCATGTCAGCATTTCAGCTTTTCAGCTTTTTGTTCTTGCTGAAGTGCTGATGAGCGAGAGCGAAGCCGGAGCGTGCTGAAATGCTGACCAGCTTATACACCGGAGCGTGCTGAGTTTGTGGTGCGGCTGTGTGTTATCTTCCGCTGTGCGAGCACGGGAACATTGATGCGACAGGGACTATAAGGAGCACCATGAGGCTCATCATGACCCACGGCTACGCGCTCTCTGGTACGGGGAGCAACATCTACGTCCAGAGCCTGTGTCGCGCCCTCGTGAACGAGGGTCATGACGTACACCTGCTCTGCCAGGAGCCTGACCCACTCTCCTACGACTTCGTCGGCAAAGCCGCGACGGCGGATGGAGGAGGGGTCGAGGATCAGGGCGAGCAGGAGACGCCCTACCCGGGGCTCTGCATCGTCTACCGGCCCGAGATCGGGGATCTCCTACCAGTCTACGTCTACGACGAGTACCCGGGATGGCGGGTGAAAACCTTCTTGGACCTGACGCAGGAGGAACTGGATAACTACCTCCGGCGCAACGTCGCGGCCTTGAAGGCGGTGCTCGAGGTGTCGGGCGCGGAAGCGGTGATCACCAATCATTCCGTGCCGGGGCCGCTGATCGCACGCCGAGCCCTAGAAGGTAGTGACACCCCTTATGTAAGCATCGTCCACGGAAGTTGCCTCCAGTACGTCTCCCGCAAGAGCGAGAAGTACATGGGCCTCACCCGCGAGGGTTTGGAGAAAGCACGGGAGATCCTGGCGCTCTCCTCCCACAGCGCAGGCACGATAGCGGAGGACTTCCCCGACCTCTCAGGCAGGACCCACTCCCTCCCTGGCGGGGTCGACACCGAGCTCTTCCACCCAGGCGCGTTCGACCTCGGGGTCCTCGGCCATCTCGAAGGCGGACGTGGTCGCGGTCAGGCCCAGAGGACATCCCTGCGAGAAGCCCTGGAGCGTTCGGGCCACGCAGGAGAGCTGGCCGGTGCGCTGCGCGCGGTAGCGGAATCTTACGACGCCCGCTCTCATGACATAGACGCCGGTGGGCGGCTCCGGGTTTTCCTCGACCGCGAGGGTCCGCTCGTGGTCTACGTCGGAAAGCTCATCCACTCCAAGGGAGTCCACAGCCTGATCTCGGCCTTCTCCAGGGTGCGCAAGGAGACGGGCGCCCGCCTGCTGGTGATCGGCTTCGGCACTTTCCGCGAGGGACTCGAGGCCCTGAACTGCTCTCTGAGCGCGGGCGATGAGACGACCGTGGAGCGGCTTGCCGAGATGGGCAAGCTACTCGAAGGCGGGCCGGCGGGCCCGTTGGAGCACTTCGAGCTCACGGATGAGGTGCTGGACGAGGCCAAGGGTATGGGGGACGACGTGCTGTTCGTCGGGCCGCTCTACCATGGCGACCTGACGAAGATCCTTCCCGCCGCGGAGGCTGCGGCGGTCCCCTCCATCTTCCCCGAGACGTTCGGGCTCGTCGCAGCGGAGTTCGCCGCGAGCGGTGTGGTCCCGTTCGTATCCGACCACTCGGGCCTCAGCGAGGCCGGCGAGATAGTCGGCCGGGGCCTGCCTTTCGACCTCAGGGTCGGCATGGACGGTTTCGAGGAGAACCTTGCAACGGCACTCAACGATTACCTGAAGCTTCCTGAGGAGGAAAGGCGGCGGTGCATGGAGGTCGTGCGCCGGAACTGCGTGGAGCATTTGAGCTGGGGGACACTGGCGGAGAAGCTCGTATCCCTGCTCGGCTAGAGGATGGAGATAGAGCACATCCTCCGCGACTTCGGCCTCATACTGGGCGCAGGCCTGGTCTCCCAGCTCATAGCGACGCTTCTAAAGATTCCCCAGATGGTCGTGCTGGTCGCGGCCGGCGCCCTGATCGGACCATCCGTGCTCGGGCTCGTCGCGAACCCTCTTAACGGGGTCGGCGCCCAGCTCCTTTTCAACATCGGGGTGGCCCTCATCCTGTTTCACGGCGGCACCGGCGTCTCGCTGCGGGTGATCTCGAAGACCGCCGTGGGCCTCGGACTGCTCGTCTTGCCCGGCGTACTCTTGACGGCTATTATCGTCGCGCTGGTGGTCTCCCCCGTGTTCGGCGTCGCGTTCCCCGTAGCCCTGCTCGTGGGCGCTGTGCTCGCCTCAACAGACCCCGCTATCCTCATCCCCCTGTTCGACCGCCTGAAGCTCCGCCCCAAAGTATCCCAGACGGTTATAGCCGAGTCGGCCTTCAACGATGTCACGGGCACGGTGCTTACCCTGACGCTCGCCGGTGCGGTGGGGGCCGGCGGGTTCACGTTCTCCGGTCCAGCGTTGGAGTTCGTCCAGGAGCTTGCGCTAGGAGCTCTGATCGGCGTCGTCGCCGGGGCTGTCCTCTGCTACGCCATCGCCTCGACGACACGGGCAGGTATATGGGACGAGTCCCCGGGGGTTGCAATCCTCTCCGTCATCGCGCTCGCGTACTTCTCGACCGAGTCGCTCGGCGGGTCTGCATACCTCGCGGCCTTCGTCATGGGGCTCATGATCGGGAACATGGATTTGCTCGGGCTCGGCCATCACGACGAGCACGCTACGCTCCTCGAAGGCTTCCTCGGACAGGTCGCGGAGATAGCCACCCTGCTCGTCTTCGTCACGCTCGGGCTCAACCTGCCCTTTGAGGCGCTCGCCAAATATCTCTTCGGCGGGCTCCTCGTAATGTTCGTGTTCATCTTCGTGGCCCGACCCATAACTGTCCTCGCGTGCCTCCTGCCAGACCGGCGCGGAGGATGGACGGGCAAAGAGATCGCCTTCATCAGTTGGTGCAGGGAGACAGGCGTCATCCCCGCCGCCGTCGCGAGCCTGCTCCTCGCCCGAGGGGTCGAGGGCGCACAGCTCGCCGTCTCCATGGTCGCCCTGGCCGTCTGCGTCACACTCCTCCTTCAAGCCACGACCGCAGGCTACCTCGCCCGCCGCCTCGAGCTGCTAGAAGGTCAGGAACCCGAAGCACCCGCTTAAAGCACCTTACAGAAGCTTCTGCAGCGCCCCGACATCCTCCGGCTCCACCCCGCCGGGCCCAGCGGCGTCCCCGTCCACGAGCGTTGCGACCGTAGCGGGAGGCCTCGCTGCTGCTTCGAGATTGCGTCTGCCGGCAACGTTGCGCGAACGTAACGGAGGCCGTGGGCGCCAGCCGTGTGGACTTACTTCATACGGTAGAAGGCACCTAGGATAGCGCCGTAGAGGAGGTGAGCCAGGATCACCGTCATCGGCGTGCGCCGGCCGTAGTTGAGGGCCATGAAGCCAGGTGGTTCGAGCTGCTTGGTCGGCGTAGGACCGTCCTGCTCGCTCGCCATCCGTGGGTGCATTGCGGGCAGTGCCGGCATGGCCGCGACCAGCACGTAGAGCGCGTGCACTAGGCCAATGGCTCCTCCCAGCCACCAGGTTGCCCGGCGCCAGCTCTCAAAGGCCGCGGCGTAAACGCTGGCGAAGATCCAGCCGTTCAAGAAGTGGACGCCGAAGCCTATCAGCTTCGCCCGGTCCCGGTTTGGCGTGAACATGGTCCCCAGCATAAAGGGGAAATTTATCCTGCTGAATCCGAGCCCCTGGCTACCGGCCATCAGGGTCGTCAGGACGACGGTGCCTACAAACCCCCAAAGCGAGACGCGGCGCTTGTTCATGTCAGATCCTCCGTTCGTATATCGTTCGACCGACGCTCGGCGGCCCCGTCCTGGTATCCGGCGAGCGTAAGCGCCGCATTGATGAGCCCGATGTGCGTAAACGCTTGCGGGAAGTTCCCGAGGGCCGCGCCGGTGCCCGGATCTATCTCCTCGGCGAAGAGGCCCACGTCGTTGGCGTAAGCGAGCAGCTGCTCGATCGCTCGGGTGGCTCCTTCGACGTTGCCGCCACGGGCCACACATTCCACCGCCCAGAAGCTGCAGATGCCGAAAGCACCTTCTCCGGGCGGTAGCCCGTCGTCGGTGCTCGTCTCGTAGCGATAGACGAGCCCGTCGCGGGCGAGCTTCTCGTGGATGCGGGCGCAGGTGGAGCGCATCCGCGGGTGTGTACCTTCGATGTAACCGTAGAGTGGTAGGGTCAGGAGACTCGCATCCATCTCGTCGCCGTCGAAGGTGCGCGTGTAACTGCCTATCCGCTCGTTGTACCCGTGCGCCTCGATCTCCTCCCGGATCTCGTCTCTGTTGGCGTGGAAGAGGTCGACCGAGACGTCGAGGTACCCGGCTTCGTGCATCTCGATGAGGCGATCGAGCGCGACCCAGCACAAGACCTTCGAGTGGGTGTTATGGAATCGGCCGGAGCGCCCCTCCCAGATCCCCTCGTCCGGCTCGCGCCATCGCCTGCACACCGTACGACCGAGGCCATCGAGCATCTGGCTCGTGTCACGGTCGAAGCGCCCGCCGCGGTCCAGGAACCGGGCCGCGCCGTTGATGACCTCTCCGTAGACGTCGAGCTGGAGCTGGCCCTGGGCATCGTTGCCGATACGTACCGGGCGAGACCCCGCGTAGCCTTCCAGATGCCCTAACTCCCGTTCGGGCAACTTCGCCTCTCCGAAGACGTCGTAGAGTACGTGGAGCTCGGGCCAGGTTAGCCGCGTGGCGTGTAACAACCAGCCGATATAGGCCTCCGCCTCCTCCCTATAGCCAAGGGTGAACAGGGCGCGCAACGTCAACGACGCGTCGCGCAGCCAGCAGTAGCGGTAGTCCCAGTTCCGTACGCCGCCCAAGGCTTCGGGAAGGGAGGTGGTCGGCGCTGCGACGAGGGCGCCGGAGGGCGCGTAGGTCATCAGCTTCAATGCCAGGGCGCTGCGCACGACCGCGTCGCGGTAAGGTCCCTCGTATTCACAACGGTTCGCCCACTCCTGCCACCAGCTAACCGTCCGCTCGATCCTTCCGCGCGCGGCCTCCCCGAGAAGGGGGACCACAGCAGGGGCTTCCATACTGTAGGTGAGGGAAAGATACTTGCGCTCTCCGCTTCGGATTCGGGCGAACCCACCGGCGCTGCGATTACCTTCGGTCAACTCCAGAGGCATCTCGGTGCGCAGGGTAAGGGATGTTCCATCGCCCTCACACCGCAGACCAAGCGCTCCGCGCTCTTCGAGCAACGGGCGGGCGCGACCATAATCAGGGCGGGGGTCGTAGAGAACCTCAACCTCGACCTCTCCCTCTAACCCTTCTAACTCACGAAGCACCTCGTGCTCGGGAGTCAGGTGCGTTCGCTTGTCTTCTTCGGACGAGACCGACATGAGATCACGCAGAACGCACGCCCCGGTAGGGGTGCGGAAGACGGTTTCGAGCACGTTGGTGTTCGCCAGGTAGCGGCGTTCGGAACTATACTCCCCGACGGGCCGAATACAGAAGCGCCCTCCTTTCCTCGCGTCCAGTAGGGCGGCGAAGACGGACGGGCTGTCGAAGCGAGGGAGGCAGAGCCAGTCGAGCGAGCCATCCCGGGAGACGAGTCCCGCGCTCCGGCAATCGCCGATGAGGGCATAGTCGCTAATGGGCGGGTAGCTTGCGTTCTCTGGTATACGATCAGACGCCATACATAGACTTTCTATATAGGAGCGCCGGTCTTGGCGAAACCAACGCTCCTTCACCACTAGCAAGACGGCAACTGGTCAGCCACGAGTTCGGCAGGTTTAGCGTGTGCAAGGGCATGTCGCTCGCCGCGCGCACCGTCACGGTAGCGTGGCCAACGCGGGCGAGGCCGCGCCCATCATCAGTCCGACGGCCAGAACAACCGCCACTACGAGGGCGAACAGAACGCCAGTGCCGTGTTTACGTTTCCACACCACAGGGTCTCCTTTCTTCGTCTCCGAAGTGTTGCATGACTTTGGAAGATCCACATGATCGCACCCAGCATAACCATATAAATCCATTAAATCAAGTAAATATTTCATTTATTAGAAAAACGGTGGTGGGATTCCCCGCAGGTTCAAGTGAGAACAACTCTTCGGGGCGCCTCGATTCGCGAGTGGGGGCCGGCCGAAGATAAGCTGAAATGCTGACAAGCCGCGAAGCGGCGTGCTGAAATGCTAATTCAGCCTATCGCTATCTCTTCCTCGGGGTATTTGTACTGTGGGGTGCGTTGTCTGGCTGCGAGGGCCACTATGAAGGTTATTGGGCCGACCCTTCCGAGGAACATTACGACCGAGATCAGGATCTTGCCGAACGTACTCAGGTATGGGGTGACGTCGAGTGAGAGGCCGACGGTACCGAATGCTGAGGTGACTTCGAAGAGGGCGGGTAGGAGTTCGAGTCCGTCCGAGACCATTAGCGCCAGGGTACTCAGGAGAACAAGTAAGGAGGCCGCCGCCAGGACGGAGAGTGCCCTCGAGACCAGGGTCCGGGGAAGGGTGCGCCAGAAGAGCGTGATCCTCTCCTGCCCCCTGACCTGGGCGACGACGATGAGGACGACGAGCGCGAGGGTCGTCACCTTTATACCGCCGCCGGTCGAGGTCGGGGCCGTGCCGACGAACATGAGAACTACCTGTACGACCAGGGTTGGTTCCCGCATCTGTGGGTAGTTGACCGTCTGAAAACCCGCCGTCCTCGGCGTAACGCCCTGGAAGAGCGACATGGCTGCCTTCGTACTCACGGGCTCGCCGCCGAGCGTGTGCGGGTTCGTCCATTCCATTATGGCAACGCTCAGGACCCCGATCACGACCAGCACCGCGGATGTGATCAGGACAACCCTGGAGTGTAAGGAGAGCCTGGGATCTTCCCTAAGGCGGTAGAGGTCGACGAGCACGGGGAAACCGAGCCCTCCGAGCGTGATCACGCAGACCAGGGCCCCTACCACGAGCCAGTTCCCGGCGTAGGAGATCAGGTCGCCATTAGGGAGGGTCGCAAAGCCCGCGTTGCAGAAGGCCATGATCGCGTGGAAGATGCCCTGGAAGATCCCCTCGCCGATCCCGAGCCCGGCCCCTATGAATCCAATGCTCAGGGCAACGGCCCCGAGTAGCTCCACGGCGAATGTGATCCTGGCTATCTGGAGAAGCAGCCTGAGGGTATTGTGGGGCGAGCCTGCGTTCTCGGTCTCCTCGGTTACGGTCAGCAGGCGCCTGAATCCTATCCTCTGTCCGACGAGCAGGGCACCAAGGGTCGTGACGGTCATGATCCCGAGTCCGCCCAACTGGATCAGGACCATCATCACTACCTCCCCGAAGTGGGTAAAGGTCCCGGGGATAGCGACGGTCGAGAGGCCGGTGACGGTGCCGCAGCTGACGGCGACGAAGAACGCATTGACGAGGGAGATCCCCCCTGTTGTGGCCCACGGCAACTTGAGCAACGCCGTCCCCCCCACCACAAGCGCCAGGAACCCGTAGACTATGAGGCGTGAGGCCGAAAGCTGCCCGGACAATGCTCTCTCCCGAGTCTCCGATGCAAAACTTCTGGTAGACCCTGGGCAGTATACTCGCGGACTGCCGACGATTCGGGCACTGCTCTACTCTCCGAAAGAAGATACAATCTGGGAGAGGAGTAATCGGAAAAGATGCGGAAGGATGCCTTGGCGCAGCTCACCGACAGCTACAACCGCAAGATGGACTACCTAAGGATCTCGGTCACCGACCGCTGCAACTTCCGCTGCCAGTATTGCATGCCTGAGGACATCAAATTCCAGGACAAGAGCCACATCTTGACCCTCGAGGAGATGCTAACTTTCGCAGCGGCATGCCTCGAGCTCGGCGTCAGGAAGGTACGGGTAACGGGCGGCGAGCCGCTCGTCAGGCGTGGGGTCGTCATGTTCATCGGATGGCTCAAGGACCTCGGCTTCGAGGACGTGACCATGACGACCAACGGTTTCCTCCTCGAGGAGAACCTGGAGGGCCTCGTCGAAGCCGGCCTCGACCGGGTCAACATCTCGCTGGACACCCTCCAGCCCGAGAAGTTCGCCTTTATTACGCGGCGCAACCACTTCGAGAAGGTCTGGGCTTCTGTGATGGCGGCGCTCGAGACGCCCCTCTCGCCGGTCAAGATCAACGCCGTCGCGATGCGCGGCGTGAACGACGATGAGATCTCAGAGATGGCGAGGTTGACGCTCGAATACCCCATGCACGTCAGGTTCATCGAGCTCATGCCCCTGAACGGCGACACCGACGGCTCGCGTTTCAGGTCGCTCTTTATTTCAGGACGCGAGATTTTGGATCGTGCACAGGAAGAACTCGGAGACCTCGAACCCATCGAGAAGGAAGACCCCGCGGCACCCGCGGACGAGTTCCGATTCGAGGGCGCACCAGGTACCTTCGGCGTCATAACGCCGGTCTCGGAGCCCTTCTGCGCTCGTTGTTCCAGGCTCAGGCTAACGGCGGACGGCAAGATCCACCCTTGCCTCCTCACCGACCTCGACGTCCCTGTAAAGGACGCCATCCGCTCGGAAGATCCGATACCAGCGATCCACAAAGTCCTGTGGGAGACGGCGCGCATAAAGCCTGTGGCGGGTCTCACCCTCCCCGAAGAGTCCCGCCACCGCACGATGAGCCAGATTGGAGGCTAAGGCGACGTGGCTGCTCGTCGGCTGTAGCTCAGGCCGCTTGTGGCTCATGGAACTCGGCTTCCCGGAACGAAAAGGTGAGCGCCTGATGGTGTAGCCACTGGCCCTGGTAGAGCCGGTTCTGCAGAAGGCGTGCGTAGAAGCACGGTTCTTCGATCCCAACCGTTTCCCGAATTCCACGGTCGAAATACACGTTCACGATCGACCACTCGGCGGCTCCGCCTGGCATGTCGGCGTGCAGATGGCGGACATGTGCAAAGCGCGCGTGGATGACCTGGTTCGCCGGAGGTTCCCCATCGCGGTAATTGTAGTGGGCGATCACCAGCTCGAGATCCAGGCGCCCCGAGCAGGCTTGCACCCCCCGCCTCTCGAAGTAGTCGTACGAGCGCAGGGTAAGTTCCTTGATGAACCCATCGTGGAAGCCGTTGAAATACTGCAGGACCGCTTCGGCTTCTTCTGGGGTGATCACGACAAGTTTGGTATCCATCCGAACAGGACTATACCCCACTCCCCACAACGAGCGCGAACTCATTACCCCGACTCCTCACGAATCATTTCGTAACCGGCGGGAGCGCCGTCGCTCACGGTAGCGCCTAGAGCGGGCCCTGGAGCCGCACTTGTTCGGGTCGCACCAGGCGGCCGAGCGGTTCCTGGTGTGGTCGTAGAGCGCCCATTGACACCCGGCGCAGGCCTTGAGGCGAGACCAGGTGCCGTTCTCGTGCGCCGCGAACACTGCAGCAAGCAGATGCCCGATCGCGCGGTCGAGATCCTCGCCTGCGGGAATCAGCGCGATCCGGCCTCCCTCTGCGGCCCGGACGCCGAGGCGCGCCCACCTGGCGGCGGCGTTGAACGCTTCGACGGACTCGGGCACAGGCGGGAAGCCTGCATTGACGAGCAGGAACGCTCGTAGGGCCTCCCGGAGACCACGGGCCCGCGCCACGTCGTCTTCGGAAAGCCGGCGCGCGCCGACGGGCAAGCCCTGCTCCGCAAGCCAGGACGAGAGTTTTTCCGGAGCGTCGATTCGGTCGGTCCCCTTCTCGAGGTCCCTGGTGTTGACGAAGTCCCGCACGAACTCGAGCTCGCCGGGTGCCGCTAGGCGCCTGTCCGCTTCGTCCGTCGTCATGTCGGGATTCTAACCCGCCCGCCTGACCGCGCCGGCCCCGAACGCCGTCGCCAGGACGAGCAGGACCGGTAGCGCTAGCGCCAGGGGCAAGCCGGTCAAGCTCGCCAGGCCCCCGACGAGCACGGGACCGATGAAGGAGCCCAGGTACCCGAGCGTCGAGACGCGGGCGGCTGCCGTTGCCGGCGTCTCGCCCGGCGAGTTGCCGCCCGCCGCGATAGCGAGCGGTAGCGCGTTGGCGATGCCGGCTCCCAACAGCCCAAGGCCGACGAGGCCGGCCATCGGCGTGCCCAACAAGAGCGCGACACCAAAACCCGTGCCGGCAACGAGCGCGCCCGTCCTGAACACCACCACCGGACCGAACCGGGAGATTAGATGGTCGCCCGCCAGGCGCCCGAGCGTCACCGCGCCAAGGAAGACCCCGAGCCCGATCGCACCCAAGGCCTCGGTTCCCCCCAGGGAGTCCGCAAGGTACACGGCAGACCAGTTCAGCCCCGCTCCCTCGCCCAGCGCGAAGCAGAAGGCCAGGATCCCCAGCAAGACCAGGGGAGCACTCCAGCCACCGAACCACCGCCTTAAGCCCTCCACCATCCCGCTCCCCGTCCCGCCTTCCGACGGTTTCACCTCCGCATCGACCCGCGAAGGCAGCAATAGCGGCGCGGCGGCGAGACCCGCCACAGCAGCCACCACGCCGCAGGTCAGAAATTGCGCCGGCGGCGCGTAGCCGATGCGGGCAGCTAGGGCGCCGGCCCCTGCGCCAAGGACGCCGCCTAGACTATGCATCGCGTGCATCCCGGAGAGGACCGGGCGCCCCACAAAACGCTGGACGATCACCCCCTGGGCGTTCATGGCGACGTCCGCGACGCTGTTGAGGGCGGCGAACAAGAACAGGCCCGCAGCCAGCAAGGAAAGGCTGGTAGCGACGGACGGGAGGACCAGCGCGCCCGAGAACGCGACCAGCGAGGCCAACAAGGCCCGGCGGCTCCCGGTGCGGGGCACCACCAATCCACCTAGCTGCAAGCCGAAAACGGCGCCCGCCTCGAGCCCGAGAAGCGCGATCGCGAACCGCCCGTCACCCAGGCCCAGGCCGTCCTTGATGGCCGGCACGCGTGAGGCCCAACTCGCGGAGACGAACCCCGTGAGCAGGAAGCTCGCCGCAGCCCCCACCCTCGCCCGTCGCGCCCGCCGACCCGAGATCCGTCCGCTATCCATGGTGTCACAGTCTAGCGTATTTAGACCGTGACGAGCACGAGATATACATCTTCCTCTTGGTCTTGCCAGGTGCGGGGATTATGGCCGGGATTTATGCGGCGCTGTGTAAGTCTGCGCGACCGAGGAGTCGGGAGATGATGTCCTTCGGCTTCTGATAGGCGAACACGGCGTGCGTCCGGAAGCGTTTGATCTTTGTCCTTGGACCGTAGCGGCCCCAGGAGAAGCCGTCTCCTGGTCTCGCCCGACGCAGGTCGATTATCTGAAAGCTTTCGTCGAGCTCGCGGGCGAAGGCCGAGAGTATAGGGTCTTCTGAGCGGAGACAATGTTCGTAGGAGAGAACCCCGGGGTTCGTCTGCCACACGTTAGCCAGCCGGTCCTCGTGAACATCGTCGACAAGGCTCTGGTGCGGCGGCTCGAACATCCTGAACAGCTCGCTCAGGAACTGTTCCAGCGAGTCGGCCTGGTACAGGACCACGGGTGCATCGTGGCAGACGAAGTAGATCGGACCCCACCTCGTACTGTGGGGATTTAGATCCACGACCCAGAAATTGCCATAGCCGTCTGCCGCGATCGGAAGGCCATCTGGAAACGCTGGCTCGAACTCGAATATGAGGTCTCTCCCGGTGAAGTCGACCTGCTCGACCGTACCGTAGAAACCGCCACACGCGCTCAGCAACTCCATGATCTCTGGTGGAATAGGACACGGCAACTGGTTGGCGAAGTCCTGCAGTTCTGCCTGGGAGAGGCTAGGAAGCAGTTCCAAAGTCACGACATGGCCATCTTCGTCGATCAGTGTGTCGGCCTGCGCTTGGCGGATGATCTCGAGAGGAGTCATATGTAATCCGGTAGATCGCCTCTGGATTGAGGCGCGGAGTGCCTGGGGTACTGGATTCCCGCTTGCGCGGGAATGACACTTATGCTGGGAGCAAGCGGATAGGAGTTGCGCTCAGCCATGTTTTCCACCGCGGAACTGATCATGCCGATTCCGTATCATAGATGATGCCTAAACGTCTCTGTACGATCATACTGGCGCACTACGCGGTTCCCTACGCCTCTCTTGAAGCAGATCGCAAGGAAGTTCAAGCTCCTTGCGATCTCTCAGCGAGTTAGCACTTCAGCATTTCAGCAATGAAGAAGCTGACTCGCTGACATGCTGACCTGCTGATTCGCAAACCGCTTCAGTCAGGCTCTATGGTGGAGATGAGCCCCTCGTTCTTGAGCCCGTCCTGGTAGAGCTCGGCGAGCTCTTTGTGGCATTTGGTGGCGACGGCTTTGCCCTTGGTGTGGGCCTCCATCATGATGTCCACGGCCCTTCGTACGGACATGCGCGGGATGACTTTTTGCAACACGGCGACGACGTGCTCCATCGGCGTGTAGTCGTCGTTGTGCAGTATGACCTTGTAGGGAGGCTCCTCGGTGACGCGACGCTCTATCTCTATCCCCGGCTTCGTCTCCGTCGAAGAGGCTGAAGGGGCAGCCACGCCATGCAACGTTGGTATGCTTCGCACTGTCATCTCCGGATCGCCGAACTGATCACCGATGGCAAAATACCGCGACGCCGCCGGATGCGCAACCCTACTTGCCCTACTGAATGCCGGGCATAACTCTCTCGACGACCTCATCGACGGTCCGAAGGTTACGTTCCGTTATCTTCGCGGTGGGCGGTCTGTGCGGGTAATCCTCGGGGGCGTCGCGCATGAGAGGGGGCAACCCGACCGGGCTCTCTCCTTCCCATTTCGAGAGCCAGTCTTCGGGTACTCTCTCGGGTACTTCCTGGTGGGATATGGCGGCCCAGAGCGCGGTCCAGGCGCGCGGCACGACGCGCCAGATGTCGTAGCCACCGCCGCCGGTGGCGACCCAACGGCCTTCGCAGAGCTCGTGGGCGAGGTCGTGCATCCGATGTGGCACATGTTCGTAGAGGCGGGTCGTTGCAGAGAGGTGTGTCAAGGGGTCGAGGGCGTGTCCGTCGCAGCCGTTCTGGGAGAGGATCAGGTCTGGACCGAAGGCGCGAAGGACTTCGGGAACGACGGTCTCGAAGCAGTAGATCCAGGACTCGTCGTCCGTGTAGGGCTCGAGCGGTACGTTGACGGAGAATCCGACGCCATCGTTACGGCCCTTCTCCCTCACCTCACCCGTCCCTGGGAACAGGTAGCGTCCCGACTCGTGCATCGAGACGGTCAGGACGTCGGGGTCGCTGTAGAACATCCACTGCACGCCGTCGCCGTGGTGGGCGTCGGTGTCGACGTAGGCGATGCGGATGCCGGGATGTTCCTCTCTCAGGCGTGAGATCGCAACTCCCGCGTCGTTGTAGACGCAGAAGCCGCTCGCCGCGGAGCGCAGGGCGTGGTGCAAACCACCGGAGATGCACATGGCGTGGGCCACCTCACCTGCCATCACGAGCCGACACGCGGCGAGCACACCCCCCACCACCCGGGCACAGGCCTCGTGCATGTCGGGGAAGATCGGATTGTCCGGGGTCCCGAGACCGTATCGCATCAGTTCAGAAAGATCCTCCGCTCCCCGTCCGGCCTTCTGGACCATACGCACGTAGGTGAGGGTATGGACTGTCGTCAGGTCCTCGTCGGTCGCGGGATCGGGGTCGACGAAAGGATAATCTTCCAGCAGCCCAAGGGCTTGGCAGAGTTCGATCGCGAGCCTGACGCGTAGGGGATTGAAAGGATGGTCGCCGCCGAAGCCGTAGTTCTCCAGGGCCAGGTCGTGGACGATGGCAGCCCGGCCGCTCAAGACTTAGGCGGCCACAGGACGGAATATCCCGCCTCCTCCAGATATCCGACCGCTTCTGTGGTGTCAATTGTGTCTACCCTGAACACGACGATGCGTTCCCTGGGCCCTCCCTCGGGCTCCCGCGTCTGCCCCATGGCGGCGCTGACGATGTTTATGCCGCACATCCCGAAGACGCCTGCCGCGCCGGCCAGGGCCCCCGGCCTGTCGGGGAGCGCGATCTCCATGCGGCTCCCGGGCTCGTTGGCGCCGACCAGGAAGACAAGCGCATCCATCACATCCGAGGCGGTGATGATGCCGACTAGCTCCCCGCCCTCGAGCACGGGGAGGCAACCGATCCTGTTCTCCCGCATCGTGTTCGCCGCCTGCTCTATTGGGTCGTCGGCCAGAGCGAAAACAATGTCGGTTGCCATCACGTCCTCAACCAGGATCTCCTGCAAGGCCTTTGCCCGCGCGGGGTCGCCTAGCGCGGGGGTAGACGAGCGCAGGTCCCGATCCGAGACTATCCCGACGAGTCTCCCCTCCTTGAGGACGGGAAGGTGCCTGATGCGCCTCTCCCGGCACAGGGCGAGCGCCGTCCCAGCCGTTTCATCCGGCGAGAGCGCTACGATCTCACGGGTCATCGAGTCTTTTACAAGAAGCATCGTACAACTCCTTCCCTCGTCGCATTGTATAGTAGCGGACCGCCGCAGGTAAGCCCGCGCCTGGTATAAAGTTCCTATGCCCGAATATCTCAAAGAACTCCTCGCCGACGACGCGACGGCCCTCGTAAATGAGAGCTTCACGGGCGTAAGCGCCACTTGGTGGTGGGAGCGACGTCTCGGAGGCGGCATCGAGGTCTGCCAGGAGTTCGATCCCGAGGCCGCAAGCCGTGAGATCTCCGCGAAGACCGGCCGCGAGGTCGCCGAAGTCAGGCTAGCCATCTCAGAGGAACTTGGCCTCGAAGACGCCGAGCCCGTGGTCCTAACCTTCGAGATAGCCGGCGAGACCGAGACCCGACGCGTCGCTGAATTGCTCGCCGAACGCTCCTCAGAACCAGAAGGTCTGGCTTCAGGTCTCTACCGCCGCATCGAGGAGATAATCAGGGCGGGCTAGCTCCGCGTGAATCTAAGCCTTCAGCGGAGGCGTTGGACTTCACCGGATGATGTAGCATGTGTATCTTGACGGCAGGTAGGTGCGGGCCTCAATTCGCCGCGGCCGTTGGCGCCGCAATCTCCCCCGAGGAGGCCACCTCCTACATCAAGCGCCATGCCAGGGAGCACCGAACCTCAGGGCATTGAGTGCGCTTATTTCTGAGAATGACCTTCCTGGCCTCCGGTTAATAAAGCCGGGAACAGGAAAAACCTAGCCGTTCGAGCGATGCCAGAGCGCAGCATCGCCTGTAGCATATGCTGTGCCCAGTCCAAGCAAGGAGCAGCATTCTAGAGAGGAGTCGCGCTCTGAATACCAACCGAGCCGAGGCCTTCAGCGACGGTGTCTTCGCCATCGCTGCGACCCTCCTCGTGCTCGAACTGAAGGTCCCACACGTCGAGCCGGGAGGTCTAGCGGATGCACTACTCCAGAGGTGGCCCTCCTACGCCACCTACGTGGTCAGCTTCCTGACCATCGGCATAATCTGGGTCAACCATCACGCTGTGATGGACCGCATAAACTACGTCAATCGCCCCTTGCTGTTCCTAAACCTCGTATTCCTGATGGCGGTTGCCGCCATCCCGTTCCCGACCGCGCTGCTGGCCGATTACCTGCAAGCGGGTCACGACGAGCGCCTGGCCTCGGCGGTCTACGGCGTGACGATGTCGCTGATGGGGATAGCCTTCGGGCTCATCTGGGCCTACGCGGTCCTCAGCGACGACCTCCTCCACGACAAGATCGACCCCGATCGCGCCAGAAGGTCGCTCCTGATCTTCACGGTGGGGAGTCCGTTGTACGTGCTCGCCATCGGGGTATCGTTGTTGAGCGCCGAACTTGCGCTAGTGATCTACGCGCTGTTGGCCTTCTTCTACTTGTTCGATGTGCTGCCCCCGCTCGAGGTGCGGGAAGGCAAGCATGGCTGAGTGCTCAGGCATGACATCTCCCGTGCCGAGATACTCCGTAACGTCGGTTCAATACCTCGGGACGGACTCGTCCACGGTGGAGTAGGCGTCGAGGCCGCCTTCGAGGTTGAGGACCTTCCCGAAGCCGGCCCGCTGGAGGGCCTGGGCGACATAGGAGCTGCGGTTGCCATGGTGGCAGATCACCACGGTCCCGTGGTCGGGGTCGAGCTCGGTGAAACGCTCCCCAAGCCGGGACATCGGGATCAGCTTCGAGCCTTCGATGCGCGCAAGGACGCACTTCCCGTAGAGGCACGCAACTTCTCAAGCTCCTCCTCCACCATCTCAAGCGGGGCCTCCCTCGTGCGCTCGTCCACCTCGCTGAGCCTCTGTGCGTATTCTGCGACCTCCTGGGTGTAGCGGACCACGCTCGCGTCCAGGTCGCCCTCGATGGTAAGTCCCCCGCCGGGATGCTTGCTCACTCTCAGGCCCATGAGCTCGTAGACCCCGCGCCTGAGGTGTGGCGGGAACCAGTAGATCCCGAGTCTGAGGCCTGTGCGCCGAACATACGCAGAAGCACCTCGCGCCTCTCCTCAAGTTCGCGCACGCGGGCCGAGGCGTGCTGCACCACCTCAAGCTCCTCCCTCACGCCCGACTCTTCGTCCTCAAGCTCCTTGGTGAGCGCGTCGTACTCTTGCTCCCTGATCCTCCCGGTGACGTACCCACGCACCAGCTTCTCCCGGTCTAGGGCGATCCTCTCTAGGGTCTCGGCGAGCGCCGCTCGGCTGGCTGCCATCGTCATGAACGAAGACCGGTCGGTTTAGTACTTTCTCGATGATTTGTTGCGCCCATTCCTCGACAGTCACGGCACCGCCTCAATACTTTGCCCAACACATGCAGTCAGAGTCCTCACGCTAGCCCAACTATACTAGAGCCTCGGGGGCATTCCTCTACTTTTGGCTTGACTTTGGAGCATCTCGACTCCGACGAGGAGCAGGCAGACAACTTTTCGGGCGACGACGGTCAGCTGCGAGTTCTTGCTTTACGCCTCCACCGTGAGGTCCTCGGGCATGATCTCCCCCACCCGGCACACGACCCCGTGCTCGCCAAGCGGAGCCCTGGCCTCCCCAGGGTTCGGAACCCTTGCGCCAACCCATCCCTGCAGGCCCAGCGGAGCTCGCGCCGGGTCCCCATCGAGGGTCTCCACGACCAGGAACGCGGGCCTTACGCCCTCAAGAAAGAAGGAAGGGTAGACCCTGAGCGTGAGATCCTCATCCTCGGGGCTCGCAAACAGGAGCACCCAGGGATTGCCGTCTTCGGCCTCAGACCATCCCGCAGCGAGGACCCCCTCGCGGACCTCGGCCTCTCCGGGGAACAGTTCCGGGGTATCCATTTGCCTGACCTCCTTACCCTGGTGGGGTGCAGCCGGACGCATACCCCCATGGGAACACGCAGATTTAAGGTGCGTCAATGGGGAGCGGTTCGGATTGCAGCCGCACTCCTCAACCCGCCGACAGGGACCTTGGGGCGGGCAATACAGCATCACGAATCTTTATGCGGTGGCACAAGATATCGTGACGCCTGCTTGTGGGTCGGGCTCAAGGAAAGGCGTTCAACTCGGCCCGGCGGGCACGGCCTATGCAGTATGCTGGATATGAGTTTCTGAGAATTATCTTTCCACGCACTCCGGTGAATAAGGGCGACATAGAGAAGGACCGGAGCTTCCGGAGGCTCCGGTCCTTTCGCCTCCGAGCTTCCAACCGCTCAGAAGGGTATCTTCTTAGTTCACGCGGGGGTTGGCTTAACAGTCCCAGGAGGCGGAGCGACCCCAGACTCCGCAGCCCCCCCTCCTCCTGCTGCTGCTTCTTGCGCTTTCGCGACAAATGCTCAGGCCCGGCCCAGATGACCACCACGATCGCCGCCACTATCATCAACCCCCAGTAGAACAAAACGGGTACCGTGGCCCGAGTCCCAAGATCGTCGATGGTGAGCGTTATGGGAAGGTTAAACGTGGCGTGCGCCAGGACCACCATCAGGAGGCTACCCCTTGTGCTGTTGTACACCCAGGTGAGTATCACGCTCAAAGCGAAGACCGCGACAAAGAAAGGGACGTAGAAGGTGGGAGTTTTAACCGGATCTCCGGTCAACCACAGCGGCAGATGCCACAAACCCCAAAGCGGCGCGATGAGGAGGCTGGCGCTCAGGGCGCTCATTCGGCTCTGCAGACGGGGCAGGACGTACCCCCGCCATCCTATCTCCTCGCCCAGCGCACTGCCGGGGAAGATGGAGAAGGCAAAGAAGATCACGACGCCAACTAGGGTCATGCCCAAACTCAGGGCAGGTCCTCCCATGAGGGCATTCAAGCCAACCACGCCCCCTGTGAGGGCGACAGGTCCTAGGAACACGACCAAATACCAGAAGGGATTGACGCGCCAGATAAGGAGGCGAGCTAGCAGCTTTCTTAGGGCTCCCCTGCCCAAGACTATAGCCGTAAGCACGATCGCCACCGCGGAAGGGACGTTTGAGGCGAGGATGACCAGGACCAAACCTTGGGTGGCTGTGACGGAGTCCGTAAGGAAGACGAGTGGGCTCTCAATGGCCCAAGTGATCGCGTAGGTTAAGATAAAGAACGTGATGATCGGGTGTCTTTTCACTAACGAGATGATGCATCCCCTTTCCTAGCACCACCGCTTTTTTCTGCGGCGAGGCGTTCCTACCTAGAGCGACAGGTAGTTGGTAGGGTAGCTAGCTCTGGTCTAGAATGAGGCCAGGGAGCTTTCCTGCGCCTTCACGTGGCGTCGGCTGGCCACGCAACAAACGCAGTATACTCCTGGCTTAGGGCAGTGTATGTGCTCTAAAGCACAAAGGAAGCTCCGAACTTCTCAGAACCCCGTACATGCGAAGTTCGCAGAATACCCCTTCCACGCACTCCTAGGGTGAATAAGTCTCGGAACTCGGTCCAACCAGTCGTGCTCTAGTTCCGATGCATCGAAGTCCTCAAGGGCGTAGGCTATCAAGTGCCTTGTATCCCGACTCTTATCCCTGGGTTTACCCGGAGAGGAGGCGAGGACCATCAGTAAGCGAGAAGAGTTGGATGCCGAGATACTTGCCCACTACCAAGAAGTGGGAGTAGAGCGAGATCGCTTGCTTGGCGGAGGAGCAGGTCGCCTCGAATACCTTCGAACGAGGGAGTTGCTCGCTCGATACCTGCCACCGGCACCCGCCACGGTCCTCGATGTTGGCGGAGGAGCGGGGGGCTACGCGCTGCCGTTGGCTAGGGAAGGCTACTCAGTCCACCTGATCGACCCGGTGCCGCTGCACGTCGAGCAGGCTAGAGAGGCATCCGCTCTGCAACCGAACGCTCCCCTCGCAAGCGCACAGGTGGGTGATGCAAGGCGGCTTGTCTGGGACGACAATAGCGTGGAGGCGCTGTTGTTGCTCGGACCGTTGTACCACCTAACCTCCCGCGGCGACCGCCTCCGAGCCCTCAAGGAAGCCTACCGTGTCGTTCGTCCGGGAGGGGTGGTCGCGGCGGCAGGGATCTCGCGCTTCGCCTCCACCTATGATGGTCTACTCCGAGGCTTCCTGGAAAATCCCATCTTCCAGGGCATCGTCGAGCGTGACGTTCGCGAAGGGCAGCACCGTAACCCCACCGGAAGATCGGAGTGGTTCACGACCGCTTACTTCCACCTCCCCCAAGAGCTGCGCGATGAAGCGACCGAGGCTGGCTTTTTGGTCGAAGCGCTCGTGGGGATCGAGGGCCCTGGCTGGATCTTGCCCGACCTCGACTCCTGGCTCGAACATACTCAGCGGCGCTCGACGCTTCTAGAGGCCATTAGGCGAGTAGATACGGAGCCCAGTTTGCTCGGTGCCACAGCGCACATCCTTGTTGTTGGTCGTCGAAGCTGATCGAAGCTTCGAGAACCTCGATAAGCCTCGAACTTCCGAAGTGTTACCTTCCGAAACTGTTTGGAATATTCCGGAGAGCCTCCATAGTGGCTCCTCTATGAGTCCAGAAGATGGGCAAAGCGGCCTTTTTGCCACCGCGCCTCGGCCAAAAGTACGCCCAAGACCCCACCCTCGCGATTTTCCAAACCGTTTCTCCACACAGTTCGGTGAATAAAACTTGGGCATTCATCCGGAATTCATTGCCCCAGCTATCCTACCCCTCGAGTAACCCTCGAGTAAAAAAGGTGGCCAGTTCATTTTATGTAGTAACAACATTGACAAGTTGGGTGTCGGGTGTAGAGTGGTGGGGGCTTCGGATGGCCTTCAAACTGAGAAGGGGAGGAAACCATGTTGGGACGTGTGATCTTGATACTCAGCTTGTCTGCTATTGCAGCAGCATTGCTTGCTCTAGGAGCAGGTGGGGCATTTGCGCAGGACCCCATACAGTGCGTGAGCGGTAAGGTATGCAAGGGGACCAGCGGCAACGATACGATTTATGGCTCCACGGGAGATGACGACATCAGTCCCGGCTTGGGCGACGATATAGTATATGCGGACGGCCCACCACAGAACGGCTCACCCGTGACGGTGGGCGGAGACGATCAGGTGCGCCATAGTGGAGGCAATGATTATATCGAAGGCGGTCCTGGCGCAGACACGCTAAGAGGCGGCTTCGGCCACGACACGATCTTTGCCAATACGAAAACTACTACTACTGACCCCATAAGCGGCCAGGTTCAGGTAATCGATGCCGCTGACAACGCCCACGATTTGGTCGACTGTGCCTACTTAGGATCACGAGGAGATACCGGGCCAGATCTAGGTTATGGGCAGAAGCGCAATGCGGCTGTTCCCGATACGGTTGTCGACTGCTCGAATAGGGATGATCAATAGAACAACACAAGGGGCTGCTGGAACGACAGCAGGTTTGCCTGTAAGTAGCAATTGGTGGCCATAAGATAGCCACACAAGCAGGCTCTCACATACGGGGACCAGCGAGGGTTAGGGCGATGAGTCCTAGCCCTCTTTAGTGGCGCAACTTTCTAGGACTCCGTCATGGCGAAGTTCTCGTTGCCCCATGCCCCCGCTCCGAGGGCCTATGGAATCTTAGCTCCTCCGATCCCTCGGCCGCTCGACCTCGTCGCAGACGACGTAGTGGACCCTATAGGCGGGGATGAGGAAGATC
>Ga0126311_10000227_pt1 | contig 27912 bp, 24 predicted proteins | sample Plot61_FD_92539 | JGI IMG/M metagenome (GOLD analysis project Ga0126311, IMG submission 92539) | Serpentine soil microbial communities from UC McLaughlin Reserve, CA, USA - Plot61 | ecosystem: Environmental > Terrestrial > Soil > Grasslands | place: USA: UC McLaughlin Reserve, Lake County... | reverse complement strand
GGCCGGCCTGAGCAACCCGAACAGCTACGGCAACGCCTGCTACCTCGACAACCTGCCGGTCAACTGCACGGCCGCCGCGATGATGGTCAACCACGGCTCCGCGCAGGTCGATTCCATCATCAGCCAGGGGGCGTCGCCCTTCTCTCCCTGGGTGGCGGGCGCGCGTCGGCGAAGCGCAAGCGCACGCTAAACGCGTTAAGAGCTATCGTCTAACCTCCTGACCTGTCCATTCCTCTTGAACGGGGACTTGTTCTGCTTCAAGGGTATGATTCCGGGTGTATGATGAACTAACTTGAGGGCGGATTATAGCTCAGTGACGATTCCTGCAATGCAGCCGCACCCGGAACTGCGCGCGGCGTTCAAATCGCTACGGTAGCGCAGCGTCTGGGGGCGGACGAGGCGCATAACGTTGCGCCTCGTCCGCCGACCGGCGATCTCGTGGTTAGGAAAGGGAATCAACATGAAAACGATTCGAATGATGGCGTTAGCGGTGCTGATAGTCGGAAGCGTTTTGGCGCTGCACGCGGCGCGGGCGCAGCAGCCGGGAATAAAACGCACCGATCTCCAACGGCACGACCTCAGTGTCCCCGGACGCGAGGTCGTACAGGCGCGCGTCGAACTCGACCCCGGAGTGTCGTCCGGCAAGCACTGGCATCCGGGCGAAGAGATGGTCTACGTCCTCGAAGGCTCGCTGGAGTATGCGGTCGAGGGCAGGCCGCCGGTGACGCTTAAGGCCGGCGAGGTCTTGTTCATCCCGGCCGGAACGATTCACGCGGCGAAGAACGTCGGCAGCGGCAACGGGGCGGAGCTCGCCACGTATGTCGTCGAAAAAGGGAAGCCGCTCGTCGTGATGGTCAAGTGAGCGCCGAGTGAGTTCGCGCACGAACGAATCGGGTACGTTTAAGGAGAACACCTAATGGCCGAACTGGATAAAGTACAAATCGACATGAAGCTCGAAGTCGTGGTGATCGGCGTTTCCGACGTAGACCGCGCGAAGGCGTTCTACGAGAAGCTCGGCTGGCGGTTCGACGCAGACATCGCGGCGGGCGACGACTTCCGCGCCGTGCAGGTGACGCCGCACAACTCGGAAGCCTCGATCATCTTCGGCAAGGGAGTCACCCCGGCCGAGCCCGGCCCGGCGCAAAGCCTCGTCCTCGCCGTGGACGACATCGACGCCGCCCGCGAAGACCTGCGCGCCCGCGGCGTCAACGTGAGCGAGGTCTTCCACTTCGCCGGCGGCCCCTTCAACAACGCGGTGGAGAACCCGCGCGTCGGCGGGCGCGACCCTGAGGGCCGTCCCTACTTCTCGTTCGCCTCGTTCGAGGACCCGGACGGGAACGGCTGGCTGCTTCAGGAGATCAAGACGCGGCTCCCCGGCCGCGAGTGGGAGTCGGCGCGGGCGCGAGCCGTGGACGCCGCGACCCTTGCGGAACTCCTCCGCGAGACGGCGGAGCACCACGGCCGCTTCGAGAAGTCGCACGCCGAGCACCAATGGTCGGACTGGTACGCGCCCTACCTGAGCGCGCGTCAGCAGGGAAGCAGTCCGGAGGAGGCGACGGCAGCCGCCGACCGTCACATGGAGGAGGTCCTTCACGTTCTTCCACGATGACGCCGTCCGACCGCGTGATGGACACATCTTGTAGTCGCCGGAGACATCAAGAGGCTGACCACCACTTCGGTACTTCCGTCGAGGCGCTTGAGGCGGCGCGGTATCAGACAAGAGCCATGTGTATGCCGCATCGCGTACCGCTTCCACGCGCGCGACCTTCATCTAGTCATGGGGCCGTCGGCGCGTGGAACGTCCGTGCGATTTCGCGTGGCTATTGACGGACAGACGGCGGCCGCCGTTCACGGAGTCGATGTTGACGAGCAAGGCAACGGCACGGTCACCGAACAGCGGTTGTATCAGTTGGTTCGACAGCCGAAGCCCGTCGTTGACCGGCGGTTCGAGATAGAGTTCCTCGATCCGGGCGTGGAGGCTTTCGCGTTCACGTTCGGGTGACCCCCCTCGACGATGTTAGTGTTAGGTGACGGCTTAACGCGGCGCTCATTCGGGTGCGACCCTACCCTGGGAGCGCGGGCATCCCTGCCCGCATTGAGCGCTAAAGCGCGAAGACTAAGAAGCGCCTTCATTCAATCTGGAATGAAGGCGCTTCTGTGCTAAGCGTGCTCTGGCACGCTTCGGCGGGCAGGGATGCCCGCGCTCCCGGCTTTAAGTCGCGTTCTAGTGAGCGCCGCTGTAGCTTCCAAATATCTATTACACGTACACGTGCTATCTCATGGCGACAAACGTTCCACGGAAGCGCACGCACGTCGCGCCCGCATCTTCGATGGTCGCCGTGAGAGCGATGCGCGCTCTCCCTCTTTCATGAAAAGTCTTCTTGAACTCCGCGAGCGCCTCTGCTTGAGGGCGGACGCACGTGGCGCGAATCTCACCCCTGACCGGGCGGTCGTATGAGATCGAGCTTTCTCTAATGACGATGTGGCATTCCGTATCCTGCAATACCAGCCAGAGCAGACCGTAACCGCTGAGAACCGCCAGCGCGTTGAGGCTCCCGCCGAAGGCAGTCCCCAGGTGATTGATATTCGCTTCCAGCGGCGCGCTCAGGACGAGCCGCTCTCCGTCGTAGTCTTCGACCTTCACGCCCATGGCACGGGTTATCGGAATTTTGGCGTGCAACAACTCCTGCGTCTGTACCACAAGGCTCATGGCTCAAGTACTCCACCCGGCGGGATTCGGCATGCCCCTCAAGGAGGAGGCGTTGCGGGCGGCATTGCCCTCGCCGTCGTCGTCGAATCGGCCGAGACTCCGCCTACATAAAATTCCGTGTATGGAGGGCGGAGAGGGCGCTCGCTTCGTCGGGATCGTAGCCCAGTTTTATCAGGCGACTCACGCGGTCAACTTCCATCTCCGACTTGAGAGCCTGAACCTTCTCGAACCCGCCGGCGATGGCGTCCGGCTCCCACCCGCCCGCCGCCAGAAGAATCAGGGCGTCGAACACCTCATCGTTCAGACCGGCCGACTGTGCCAGTGCGTCGTGTCGCCGGCCGACCGCCGCCGCGAGGCCGACGCGTATCGACGGGTCGAGCGCGATGGCGTATTGCATATGTCCCATGCCGAAGGCCACGTGCCGCGCCTCATCCTGTGCGGCGAGCCTTGCGACCTGCCGCGTCACGGGGTCGGGCGCGTGGCGTTCGAGAAACCGCAGCAGATTCAGGAACGTCCCCTCGCCGAGAACCGAGAGTAAGAAAGAGGCGAGCGTGAAGTCCTGCTCGTCGAGTAGGGTCTTCAGAGACTGCCGGCCGCTCACGGTCGAGAGTCCCAACTCGTCTTTATGTCTGAGGGTCGCACGGCGTGTGAAGACCTCTACGTGCCGTGCCTCGTCCGCGACCTGTATCGCCAGCAGTTGCATGACCTCGCGGAAGTGCGGGTGTAGCTGCGCCAGGAACTTCGCGGGCACGAGCAGCGCCGCCGTTTCGTTCTCGATGAGGTAGGTCATCACCTGCACGACGGCCGACTCTATCTCCGGCGGCAACTCGAAGGCCGCGTGCCAGTCGATTGCGGTGGCAGGGTCCCACTGTGCGGCGGCGGCCTGTTGGTAGAGGCGCGGGACGCTGTCGGCCCACACCTCAGCCTTCGAGTCCAGTCGGAAGTGAAACTCCGGGCCGCCGGCCTCCACCACCGCGCCGCGCGCCGCCAGCCCCCAACTCGCCGACGGGTGGTCAACCACCGCCCCCGCCTGTCGGGGGTCTAGTCCACCGGCCGTCTCGGCGCCGTGGCGTCGCCCCGTGAACGCGGAGCTACGGACTACCCATGCGACCAGCGGCGACCCCTCGCTCGCGCGCCCGTCGTCGCACACCGGGACGCCTGTCTCCGGCCAGACGATGTCGTGCCCCTGCGAGCGGCACCAGCCCCGCAAGTGGACGGCCAGGTCGGGGGCGCGACCCCGAACGCCGAGCCTCCCCCCGACCGGCAGGTCGGCCAGAGCCCTCTTAATCAGCAGGTGCGCCCCTCGGTCAAATCCCAGACCTTCAATATCTATAACCCTTGATGGTGATATTTCCGTCTCCGTCATAGAACCTCATCTCGTCCACCGCCCGTTCGAGCGCTTCATAACCTTGGAGCCGGCCCTCGCGCCAGACCTTCAAGCCTTCCATGTCCAGCAGGGGACGCACCTCGGGGTCGTCGTAGGACATCTCCAGCAGGAGCGCGCGGAAGCGTTCCACGAGCGCGGGCGGCGTCCACGGGCCGACGGTAAAATTGCAGTGGTCGTAAGTCTGGGTCTGCGACAACACGCGGGTCGCACCGGCCGGGAGCGTCCCTTCGCTGATGAAGAGAAGGTGGTTGCCGTCGATCATGCAGGCGGCGTCCGCCCCGCCCGAGAGGAGTGAGCGGGCGGCTTCACGCTCGCCGCCGATGTGATCGCCGTGCTTCCCGCCGAGCAGGTCGTTGTACACGACTTCGAAGTCTTCAAAGGGAACAAGCCCCTGTGCCCTGAGATGAGAGAGGGGGATGAGTGTGGCCTGCGGCGAATCGAGCGCTCCCACGGCCACCCGTTTGCCGCGCAGGTCGGCGACGGACTGAAAGCCGGAATCACTCCGTACGACGACGACGGAGGTGAGGTCTTGGTCGGTGTCTCGCATCGCGACGGCTTCGACCTTCTGCCCGCGTGCGCCGACCAGCCGCCGCGTCCTGACCCAAGCGAGTGGCGAGTTCCACGCGACGTGAAATTGCCCCGCCAGATGTGACTCGACCTGTCGCTCGTAGTTGGAGAAGAGGAGGTAATCGAAGAGTAGGCCGCGGCGGTCGAAGTAGGCTTTGAAGCCTTCCCATATCGTCACCACCTTCGGGTCGTAGGCTACAGCGCCCAGAAGAAGCGTGTCGGAGTTGTCCATGATTATATTCGCCCGTCTCTCTCAGCCGAACAGTGGGAGGCCGCAAACCGCCTTGCCGATGAAGTCGTAGAGCACGTCGGTCGTCGGCGCCATCACGGTCGCCGCGCGCGCGTCGCGGAAGTGGCGCTCGACCCCGACCTCTTTCCGGAAGGCCGCCCCGCCGCAGACACGCATCGCCAGGTCTGTAACTTCGGTCGAAGCCTCACCGGCGGCGGCCTTGACCTCCAGAACGCGCAGCATTGCGTCATCCCTGCCGGTTTCGAGCGCGGTCAGCGCGTCCCCTATCAGGGCGCGGCACATGTCCGTCTTGATGCGCATCCGCGAGAGGTAGGCGCGGACGGTCGGCAGGTCGGCGAGCGACTGTCCGAGGTGCTCGAACTTTGTGCCGCCCACGTGCGCGGCCGCCTTGGTCGTCGCAGCCTCCATCGTCCCCACCGAGAAGCCCGCGCTCATCAACTGAAAGTAAGGGAGGACGACCCCCATCATGACGTTAAAGCCGTCGCCGTCGGCGCCGAGCATATTTTCGCCCGGCACGACGGCCCCTTCGGCCGTGACCGGAGATGAGCTGTTCCCGCGCAGCCCCAACCCGTCGAACGGGGCCGGGATGGTGAGGCCCGCCGCGCCGGAGGGGACGAGCCAGACGGTGCTCTGACCCTCGGCCGCAAGGGGGCGGCTCGACCAGACGTAAGAGTCCGCCTGACCGGCCGAGGTGACCCAACTCTTCTGCGCGTCGAGGCGGACGCCGCCCCCGGCCGGCGTGGCCGTACTGACGGGAGCCCAGAAATGGCTGCGCGACCCCTTCTCGGAGAAGGCGAGCGTGGTGACGTGCTCGCCGCGTGCTATCGCCTCGCGAACCGCACGCGGCCCGTGCGCCTCGATGACGACGGCGCCCGAGTAGTGCATACAGAGAACCATCGCGGTGGAGGCGCAGGCCGACGCCACGCGCTCGACGACCAGCGTCGCCGCGCGATGCGACTCCCCGAGCCCACCCACGTCGGGTGAGCTGACCAGACCCAGGAGGCCCGCCCGCCCGAATGCCGTGAGCGCTTCGCGTGGGAACGCGCCCATGCGGTCTATCCTTTCGGCGGCGGGCGCCACGGTCTCAACGACAATCTCATCGACGGCGCGAAGGTCGAATGCTTTCGTGCGCGGTTCCACTTCGCTCATGCTGTTCTCCTTTATAAAAAACAGGGTCGGCGGCGCGGGAAGCGCTCGTCTACGCTTCCGGCCTCGTGAGCAGGATCATTTCAGTTCGCGGGGTGCCGGGCCGACCCCGCATAAAGGAGGGGCTAGGCGGCGGGCCGCGAGCGGTCAGGGTTGTGTCGCAAAACTTGCGCCCACTGAGAGGCGCAGGTTCAATTTTTCGGCATCACGTCACTCGTCCCCTTGAAAGCAAAGTTGACGGCCTCGGCTTTAGGCGGCACTACACGTTTGCGCAGATATTACATATACAGGTTAAGAACCGACAAGGTGAGGATGACGTTGCTCACATTACGGCCCGCATTTCAAAGTTCGAGACTGCCGCGAAGCCGGGCGATGTCACGCTGCGGCGGCGCGCCGAAGAGTTCTTTGTACTCGCGGCTGAAGTACAATCGGTATCCTGAATTTCACGAACAGTTGACGGGACGTTGAGGCGACCGGTCAGAAAACATAAAGGAGTTCTAACCGTGGCGGACGAACAGCTCGTCAAAGATGTCATGACCATTCTCGATTACGGAGAAGAGTCGGTGCCGGTAGCTATCGAAGAAGTGAGACCGCAGGAGTGGATGCAGAAGGTCTACAACCCCGAGATCCTTCCTAACTTCGAAAAGCTCTACAAGAGGCCGGGGTACGAGCCGTTTTTGAATCGCGCGGCCGTGAGCAGGAGGTAGAACATCATGCGTGCAACAGTCATGTTCGGCGCCGGAGACGTTCGTGTCGAGAACGTACCCGACGCCAGTCTGGTCGAGCCGACGGACGCGGTCGTTCGCGTAACGCGTGCTTGCATCTGCGGCAGCGACCTCTGGCCGTACAAGTCGATGGAACGCAGCGAAACGGGTCGCGTCATGGGGCACGAGGCCATCGGAGTGGTCGAAGCCGCCGGGGCCGACGTTCGCAACGTCAAAGTTGGTGACTTCGTCGTCATGCCGTTCGCTTGGTCCGACGGCACCTGCGACTTCTGCCGCGAAGGGCTGCACACGTCCTGCGTCCACGGCGGGTTCTTCGGCAATGAGCAGGTCGCCGGGGCGCAGGCCGAGGCGGTGCGCGTACCACTGGCGGACGGGACGCTCTTCGTCCTGCCGGTCGGAAAAGACGACGCGCTGACGGCGTCGCTCCTCACACTTTCGGACGTGATGGGGACGGGCCACCACGCGGCCCTCACCGCGAGGGTCGCCCCCGGCAAGACCGTGGCCGTCGTCGGCGACGGCGCGGTCGGACTGTGCGGCGTCATCGCCGCCCGAAGGCTCGGCGCAGAGCAGATAATCATCCTCGGCAGGCACGCAGACCGTATCGCACTCGCCAGAGAGTTCGGCGCGACGGACGTAGTGAGCGAGCGTGGCGACGCGGCGGTCGAGCGCGTGCGCGAGTTGACCGGCGGCTTCGGCGTCCACTCCGTCCTCGAATGCGTCGGCCTCGAACAGTCGATGCTTACAGCCGTCGGCATCGCGCGTCCGGGCGGCGCGGTCGGCCGAGTCGGCGTCCCACAGGACGAGACGATGCCCGCCTCGCAGCCGGCGTTCTACAACAACGTCACCGTGAGCGGCGGCCCCGCGCCCGTCCGCGCATACATAGAGGAGTTGCTGCCCGACGTGCTCGAAGGCAGGATAGAGCCGGGCCGTGTCTTCGACCGTGTCGTCGGCCTCGACGGTGTGCCCGACGGCTACCGCGCGATGGACGAGCGCGAGGCGCTCAAGGTCATGGTCGAGCCCTGAGGCGCGCCCGCACTGATAATAGAATCGAGTGAAGGAGTGAAGAAGATGGAAGTCAAAAGAGGCGGCTCGCAGCCTTCCCAGAAAGGGCCGGACGAGTACTTCACTGGCTCGGTGCGCATCGACCCGCTATCTCAGACGCCCGCGCCGGCCCGCGTAAGTTGCGCGCTCGTCACCTTCGAGCCGGGCGCACGGTCTGCGTGGCACTGGCACCCGCTCGGGCAGACGCTGGTCGTCACCTCGGGCTGCGGCTGGGTGCAGAGCGAGGGCGGCCCGAAAGTGGAGATTCGTCCGGGCGACGTTGTCTGGTGCCCCCCGAATGAGCGGCACTGGCACGGCGCAACGTCAACGACGGCGATGTCACACATCGCCATCCAGGAGGCGCTCGACGGCAAGGCGGTCGAGTGGATGGAGAAGGTCTCAGACGAGCAGTACCAAGCCTGACGAGGCCGTCTTCAAGTCGCAGGGTGGACTCACGATGACCACGCGGTCGAAAGAGGAAGTCACCTTCGAGCCGGTAGACGGGCCTATCAACGACCGCATCGACGACGCCTACAGGGCGAAGTACCACGGCGGCCCGTACCTCAGCCCGATGATCGGCGCACGCGCCCGCTCCGGGACGGTCAAGGTCATGCCGCGCGAGGCCGACGCCTGAACGTTTCTCGGGAGGTCGCCATGAAAGCTAAACGGTTTCTAATTCTCGGCGCGTCGGTGCTGACGTTATGCCTGTTATGCGCGGGTGGGCTGGATAGTTCCACTTTGCCCGCTTAACGTCCGCGGCGGATCGAGTACAGCCGGCTCTCCGTCCGTACCAACAGGCGTTCGCCGACCAGCGCCGGCGACGCCAGAGCCATCTCGTCCAGCGCGTTCACGTGCAGGAGCTGGAACTTCTCGCCCGCCGCGATCACGAACGTCTGCCCCTCCTCGCTCAGGCAGAACAGCCTGCCGTTGTAGGCCCAGGGCGAGGTCGTGAAGGCCGCCGCCGCGGGGTCGATTCGAGTCTTGTATGTCAACTCCCCGGTCTTGGCGTCGAAGCGGCTCAGGATGCCCGTCTCGGTCAGCGCGTAGATGGCCCCCTCGTAAGCCACGGGCGTCGGCAGGTAAGTCCCGGCGCGCGGCTGCGACCAGGCGACGAACTCGTTCGAGGTCTTATCTTCCTTGAGCGAGATGTCGCCCTCGGCTCCAGGGCGGAGCGCGAACAGAGGCTTCCCGCGCCCGGCATCGACGTACAGCAGCCCGCCGTAGGCGAAGGGCATCGGTATCGGCGTGACCGCCATCCCCGACAGACGCCAGAGTTCCTTCCCCTTCAGGTCGTAGCTTATCGCCACGTCCGGCCCGACCGTCACGACCTCCGTGCGCAGCCGGTTGCGCCAGACGAACGGCGTCGCCCACCCCGAACGCTGCACCGGCTGCGTCTTGCCGCCGATGTCCCGGTTCGTGCGCCAGACCTGCTTGCCCGTCCGCTTGTCGAATGCGGCGATGTACTGCTGCCGCTGGTTGTCGTTGACTATCAACAGCAGTCCCGCGGCGAGCGCGGGCGAGCTGCCCGTCCCGAAGTCGAGGTAGATAGGGTGCGCTTCGAGCGGCGTTGACCACGCCTGCTTCCCCTTCAGGTCGAACGCCCACAGCCCCAGATTCGCCACGTAAACGTAGACGAACTTCCCGTCGGTCACGGGGCTCTCCGAGGTGAAACTGTTCTTGCGGTGACGCCCGCCGGGAGGCCGCCCGGTGTGAAACTCCTTCCGCCACTCCACCTCGCCGGTCGTCAGGTTCAGGCAGTAGAGGTAGTAGTGGAGCGTCACCTCCTCCGGCAGCTCGATGTCGCGCGCCTTGAGCTTCTCCAACACCTCCGCCATCGGGAGCCCCTGTTTCATCAGCTCCGCGGCGTACTCGTTGCTGTACTCCGTGCCTATCTGCGGCGGCTTCGACTTGCCCTCAGTCGTGACGGTGGTCACGTATACCCTGCCGCCCGTCACGATTGGCGACGACCACCCGCGCCCCGGTATCTCTCGCGACCACTCCACGTTCTCGGTCTTCGACCAGCGGTCGGCCAGCCGCGCGTGCGCCCCCACGGGGTTCGAGTCCGGCCCGCGGAACTGCGGCCAAGCGGCGTCGTTGCCGTAGACCGCTGGCGACGCCAGCAGCAGCAGCAGGCACACAAGGCAGGCCCGGCGCAGGAAGAGGGAAGGGGCAATAACTTTGCGTATACTTTTCAGTGCCGGACGGAGTGTATTCATCATTCCCCCAACGTTTTGATATTGCCGGGGGCGTGCTCAGGCCCGGCGGTTTCTTCAGTGTGATTTATAAAGCAGTTTTTACTTGGGTGCGACTGCCCTCCGGGAGCGCGAGCATCCCTGCCCGCCTAAGCGTGCCGGAGCACGCTTAGCATTGAACCGCCTTCACTCAAAGATGTGTGAAGGCGGTTCTTCATCTTCGCGGCTCCGCCGCTCAATGCGGGCAGGGATGCCCGCGCTCCCGGCGGAGGCGTCCGCACTCGACTGCAAGCCGCTATAGTATTAGACACGCCTGAAAATTAACCACCAAAATGTGACGAACGGCTTCAAGACGGTGACGAGGCGCTCCGGCCGCTGATAAGACCGCGGGCGGCCCTGTTCTTGTGCATCGACTCCTGCCAATCTTTTGACCCGTCGTTTAAAGGCGTCACTCACTCGCCACGCAGGACGATGAGCGGGTCAACTCGCGCGGCCCTTGAGGCCGGGACGTAGCACGCCGGAATAGCGACGGCGCAGAGCGAGAGTCCCACCAGGATGAAAGTCGCCGGGTCGGAGGCGCTCACGCCGTAGAACAGGCCGGCCATCAGGCGGGTCACAACGAAGGCCGCGGCGAGGCCGAGGCCCACGCCGCACATAATGAGGCGTGAGCCCTGGCCGACGACGAGTCGCAGCACGTCGCCCGGCCGGGCGCCGAGGGCCATGCGTATCCCTATCTCGTGCGTGCGCTGCGTCACCGTGTAGGCCGTCACCCCGAAGATGCCCGCCGCCGCCGTGGCAAGAGACACGCAGGCGAAGACCAGCAGCAGAAGGAGGTTGAGTCGGCGCTCGGCGACGGAGTCCGACAGAAAATCATTCAACGGGCGGACGTTGAAGACCGCGGCCGTGGGCGCGACTCGTTCCAGCTCTCCCCGCACCTCGGGCGCGAGGCTTCCGGGCTCGACGCCGGTGCGGAGCACCAGATTCATCACCGGCCAGACCGTGTTCTGCATGTACGAGACGTAAATCTCCGGCCTCGGCTCCGCGTCGTAGCCCCTGTGCCTCACGTCGCCGACCACCCCGACGACCTCCCCTTCGAACCCAGGGCGGAGGTTAACCCGCAGGCGTCGGCCCACGGGTTCCGAGTCGCGTAGGAACATCCCGGCGAAGGCTTCGTTGACGACGAGCACCTTGGGCGAGGAGTCCGTGTCCTGCGCGTTGAAGGCGCGGCCGCGCCTTACCGGGACGCTCATCGCTTCGAAGTACTCGGGGTTGACGACGCGCAGCTCGGCCCTCGTCGCGTCGGCATCGGGCGAGGGCTCCCGCCCCGGCAGCGTGAAGGGCAGGTTGACTCCGCGCCCGCCGAACGGCAGGTGCGAGATGGCGCCGACGGTCTCGACGCCGTGCAGCGCGCGCACGCGTTCGATGGCCTGACTGAACAGCGCCTTGTGCCGCTCGGGCGTCTGCGCGCCCAGGTCGCGGCTGAGGGAGATGCCCGCGGTCAGCACGTGATCGGCCTTGAATCCGGGGGCGACGTTGCTCAGCAGCCAGAAGCTCTTGAGCAGCAGCCCCGCGCCGACCAACAACAGCGCCGTGACCGCCACCTCCGCCACGACCAGCGCGCCGCGCGTGCGGCGGCCGCCGCCCGCTACCGAGGTGCCTCGCCCGCCGGCCTTCAAAGCCTCCATCAAGTCCGGGCGGGACGATTGAATCGACGGGATGAGACCGAAGGCGAGCCCGCTGAAAACGGCCGCCGCCGCGGTGAAGGCGAGCACGCGGCCGTCGATTCCCGCATCCCGCAGGCGCGGAATCGTGTCGGGGCTCATGGCCCGCAGTAACCCCACGCCCCACCATGCTATCAGTAGGCCGACGGCCCCCCCGACGAGTGCGAGCAGCACGCTCTCCGTCAGCAGTTGCCGGATGATACGCCCCCGCCCCGCGCCGAGCGCGGCGCGCAGCGCGATCTCTTTGCCGCGGCCAGCCGCGCGCGCGAGTTGCAGGTTTGCGACGTTCGCGCAGGCGATCAGGAGTACGCACCCGACCGCCGCGAGCAGTATCCACACGGCGCGGTACGGCGTGCCGAGTATTACGTCGCGGGCCGAGGTCAGGGTCACGCGCCAGCCCGCGTTGGTCTTCGGGTACTGGCGCTCAAGGCTTCCGGCGATGATGTTGAGTTCGTCCTGTGCCTGCTCCAACGTCGCGCCGCGCTTGAGACGGGCAACCGCCCTCAGGTCGTGCCCCCCGCGCTCGTCGCCCTCCTCCTCGTCGAAGTCGGGCATCCAAACGTCCGTGCGCAAGGGGAACTTCACCTCGGGCGGGGCGACGCCGATGACGGTGAAGCTGTTCACGTCGTTGCGGTCGAGCGTCAGCGTCCTGCCGATGACGCCGGGGTCTGCCCCGAACCTGCGACGCCAGAGGCCGTCGCTGATGATGACGAACTGGTTGCGCCCCTCCCGCCCCTCGCCCGGCTCGAAGTCTCGCCCGACGGCGACTCGCACGCCGAGCGTCCCGAAGAAGTTCGGCGAGACGAGTATGCCTTCGAGCCTCTCGGAGCGCGTCTCCTCCACGAGGTTAATCGGGACGGTCGTCCAAGCGGCCACGGACTCTAAGCGCGTGGACTGGCGGCCGAAGTCGAATATGTCGCCCGTCGAAAGGTAGCCCTGACTCACCCCGAGCTGCCTGTTGTCGCCCCAAATCCAGACCAGCCGCCCCGCGTCGTCGTAGGGGAGCGGGCGCAGCAGCAGCGCGTCGATGACCGAGAAGATGGCCGTGTTCGCCCCGATGCCGAGCGCGAGGGTGAGCACGGCGGCCAGGGTGAAAGTCGGACTCTTCCGCAGGCCGCGGAGCCCGAATCGAAGGTCTTGCAGTAAGTCTTCGAACACCCTGACGCCCCTCGCCTCGCGGCACAGCTCCTTCGCCTGTTCGACGCCGCCGAAGTCCCTTCGGGCGGCGCGCCGCGCCTCCCCCTCGGACATGCCTGCGCGCACGTTCAGCCCGGCCTCGCGCTCAAGGTGGTGGCGCAACTCCTCTTCAAGCTCGCGGTCAGCCTCGCCCCTTTGAAGGAGCGCGCGCAGCCGCCTTCTCAGCCTGCCCATCATCGCCCCGTCCCCTTCGTTCAGGCGTCCTTGAGGATCGCGTCCACGGCACCGGCGAAGCGGCGCCAGGTCTCGCGCTCCGTCTCTAGCTGCTTCCGCCCCGCGCGCGTCAGCTCGTAAAACTTGGCCCGGCGGTTGTTCTCCGACGCCGTCCACTCGGCCTTGATGAGCCCGCGCTCTTCCAGCCTGTGCAGGGCCGGGTAGAGCGCGCCCGGCGTGATGGTCAGAACCTCGCCGGAGGCGACGCGTATGCGCTGCATGATGTCCCAGCCGTTGAGCGGCCCCTGCCGCAGCAGGCGTAGGGTCAGCAGTTCGAGCGTGCCCTGCTTCAACAAGTCGGCCTTCTTCTGTGCGCTCATGAAAACTCCTATTGGCGGGTGATAGGAGTCGAGTGTAAGGTGATTCCTATCGGCTGTCAATAGAAGCGACAGGGACGGCAGCCCTGTCGGGGATTGGCGGACGTGAATCTCGGCCTGGTCAGATGACGTGAATCATGTCTAATAGCTCAGGGCTATTTTATTTAGTGTTGCTTATCAAAAAATCCAGCTCTAGTAACGCACCGCCACCTCTCACTGAGGGTTCACATCAGAAGGCATGTGCTTCGACGATCAGCTTGTGCTCTACACTCTTCGCCGCGACGACGCAGACTAACAGCGGCAGGCAAAGAGCCGATGTCGTGAGTCTGATGGGGCGTCGGGTGCATGCCGTTGTCGGGCGGCTCGGACAAGGACTTCAGGCACCCTTGTTCTTTTCATCCCAGCTCATCGGCTCCCACAACTCCACCTTGTTCCCCTCAGGGTCCATGATCCACGCGAACCTCCCGTTCTCATGCGATTCGGGGCCGCCGATGATTTCGACTCCGCCCGCGCTGAGCTGTGCGATCATCTCATCAAGATTGTCAACCCGGTAGTTAATCATGAGAGGGGAGTCACTGGGGCTGAACCACTGGCTCTCTTTTTCCGCGACGTGCCAGACGGTGAGGCCCTTGTCCTCGGCCTTGTCATCAGGCCATCTCAGAATAGCGCCGCCGAAGCTCTCCAGTGGCATGCCCAGGTGCTTCTGATACCAAGCTGCGAGCGCGGCACTGTCGTCCCTACTTTTGAAGAAGACGCCGCCGATTCCGGTAATTTTCGCCATCGTTGCCTCCATTTACGTGAATTGTCGATGCTTAGCCGCCCAACGCCCGGCATCACCCGCCGCCCCACATCTTTGATGATGATGAAACCTTGCGTGTCGGCGGTCGGGTGCATGCCGTTGTTAGACGCGTGGTTATATTTACCGCACAAGGTAATCAAGTGGCTGACGCTATGTTCAGACAAGATTGGATTTGTGCGGAGCATTCTTCTAGCTTCCGCTAATCATTATTGTCAAGCTAAGCGTACCTTGTTAGTCAAATACATCCACACCTATTTTGCATATACCAACTACTATCAAAATAAGACCAAACGCACCAACCCCACCGCCGTATTTAACTAACAAAAAAAGGCCTCCGGTAATAATCGCGAGACCTATCAAAAGATGCACCGATTTTTCAATTATATTTTGATACCTTTCCCCTATCGCAAAAATTAACCAAACAATTAGTACAACTCCAACAATCGCTCCAAATATTATGAAAGACTCTGTCATAACTAGTTTCCCTCACTAAAAGCGTCTAACTTCTATTGGGCCGAATGATTCGGACTAACTACGTAACGGCGCTGTAAAAGCCGCGCCTCCCCCTACCGGCTCGCCCGCATATTGTCCCTCCCCGGCCTCGGCGTGGCACGCTCGGGAATGGCAGATCACTTCTTGAAGAGGAAGATCAGCGTGAACACCACGAAGAGGATCGGCCCCCAGTACTCCGCGCGCAGGTACCAGACGGTGTGCTTTGGCCTCCACGCGGCCGCGAGTGTTCAGCGCCCGCCGACGCCCGCCGCGCATGACTCGACGGCAAACATGCCGACGGTAAGGAATCTGCCGCCCTCGAAGTCCTACCATCGAATAGTCAGGAAAGCTCGGCCGCCGCCGCCAGCCCGCGTACGACTATGAGGGCGAGCAGCACCAGACCGGCGAGTCCCCACCCCCGCTTGGCTGCCCAGCCGAGGGCTAACCCGTAGAGCGGGAACTGTGCGGCCCAGAGCAGCAGAACGAGTGTGAGGCCGGCGTCCCCGAGGAGTTTAATCGCGAGGAGCGGGAAGGGGAAGAGTACGTGCGGCAAGACGGGCTCGCTCCTGTTGTGGCCCACACCCTTTATGTGCCTTAAGAGACCTTTATCAGTCGATGGCCTCTACCGGGTCGCCTTTCGACACCACCCCTTCAATCAGGACGGCGCAGTACACGCCCGCGAAGGCCCCGTGCGCCTGCGCGACCTTTCGCAGCACTTGAGGGTCGTGCTCCCCCGTGTCGGGGTCGAGCGAAATCATCTTGCAGCGCGGGTCGCGCTCCAAGACCGCGACCACGGCCGTGGGGCCTATCCGCAGCCTGCGGCCGACCAGACGGCCCTCGCCGAAGCCGACGCCCGCGGCGAGGTCTAGGTAGACGTTGGCGCGGAATCGCCGCTTATCCACAGCGACGCCGACTTCTACCTCGACTTGCCGGACGGTCTGGAGGCCGATGAGCGACACGGGGCGGCAGTCGGTCAGCGCGCGGTCGGAGCGCACGAGCGCGAGGCGGTGCTCGCCGCGCAGCCCCTCCCGGAGCATCTCTATCAGCTTCGGGTCATCGACCGAGACGACCTCGCCTTGGGGCGTCACAACGTCGAGGTTCATGTCTCCCGGCTCGGCGTTCGCCGGGTTGACGCCGGGCGCGATGGCCGCCGCCTCGGCCAGATTCGGCGGCACCGTTGCCATCTCCGGGCGGCGGAACCGTGGGCGATAGAGAAGCATACTCTCCTGCACGTTCGCGTTCAGGTAAGGGAAGCCCACGCGGGCGGCCGAATCCCTGAAGGCGTAGCAGCGGTCGCCGTAGACGCCCGAAAAGCCAAGGAACGCCTCCGCGAGTTCCTCGCCGGCCATGCTCTTTACGGGGTAGCGCCACAAACTCTCTACCGTCGCGACGGTCGTCACATTATCCATCTCTCGCTCTCGGTCAGTGCTGTCGTTTGACAAAGGTTTACTCCCCGGCCGGGACTTTGAAGTGTGGGTTCTCGATGATGCCGAAGACGTTGCCCCAGTGGTCTTTCACCGCCGCCACGACGATGCCGCCTCCGACCTCGCGCGGCTCGGAATGCTTCTGCGCCCCGAGCCCCACGATTCTCTCGTAGGCTGTCGCGGCGTCCTCCGCGCCCCAGTAGGCGACTACGTTGTCGCCCTTCGTCACGCCCGACGCGTCGGGGTCGAGCCCCAGCTCGTAGCCGCCGACGTTGAAGCCGACGTAGAACGGCTCGTCGAAGTACGGCCCGAAGCCTAACACTTCCGAGTACCATTCTTTAGCCTTCTGTAAGTCATCGACGTGGTAGATAACTGTCCTCAGCCCCTGAAACATAATCGCCTCCGTCGTCTTTGCCTACTCCGTTATGCGGCGTCCCGCCCGGCGGTGACGACCGCACGCGTTCACTCACGCGAACTCCGCGAGTTCCGCCCAGCGTTCGAGGTCGAGGGCTAACCGCTCCGTCAACTTTTCGCGCTCTTCGTAGAGCCTGTGCACGAGGTGAGCGTCACTCGCGTTGACGGACAGCTCCCGCTCTATCTCTGCCCCGCGCAGCTCGGCGGCCTGAATGCGTGCTTCCGTCTCCTCCAACTCTTTCCGCTCTTTGAAGGACAGCTTGCGTTTGGCGGTCGGCGGCGCGTCACCTTGCCGTCCCGCGGGCCGCGCCGCGTCCGCGGACTTCGACGGAGCGGCTTCGCTCTCTTCCTCACGGCGTGCTTCGAGAAAGGCGGAATAGTTGCCGGGGTACTCGCGCAGGCGGCCTCCGCCCTCGAAGCGTATGACGTGCTCCACGGTGCGGTCGAGGAAGTAACGGTCGTGACTGACGACTATCAGGTTGCCGGGGAAGTTGTCCAGGTAGTCTTCGAGCGTCATCAGGGTCTGGATGTCGAGGTCGTTCGTCGGCTCGTCCAGCAGCAGGAGGTTCGGCGCGCCCATCAGCACGCGCAGGAGGTAGAGCCGCCTGCGCTCGCCGCCCGAGAGTTTTGCTATCGGCGCGTACTGCGTCGCGCCGTTGAACAGGAACCTTTCGAGCATCTGTCCCGCGGTGATGAATGACCCGTCGGCGGTCTCGACCCGTTCGGCGACCGCGCGGACGTAATCTATCACCCGCTCCTGCTCGTCGAGCGCGCGGCTCTCCTGATCGTAGTATCCGATGCGGACGGTCTGCCCCACTTCGAGAGAGCCCGAGTCCGGCGCGACCCTGCCGGCGATGATTTCGAGCAGCGTCGTCTTGCCCGCGCCGTTAGGGCCGATGACTCCGACGCGCTCGCCCGGCTTAAGAATCCGACTGAAGCCGCCTATCAGCACACGGCCGTCGTACGACTTCATAATGTCGCGCAGCTCAAGAACCTTCTTACCCAGCCGGGTCGAGCCGACCGACATGTCGAGCGCGGCCCTCGTTGCCTCTTTAGGTTGTGCTATCAGATTTTCAGCGCGCTCCACGCGTGCCTTCGACTTCCGCGTGCGTGCCTTCGCGCCGCGACGCAGCCACGCAAGCTCGCGGCGAATCAGCATCTCACGCTTCTGCCCCTCGACGGCGCGCGCGCTCTCCTGCTCCTCTTTCCTTTCGAGGTAGTACGCGTAGTTCCCGTCGAACGCCTGCACCGCGCCCCTCTCGACTTCGAGTATGCGCGTCGTCACGCGGTCGAGAAAGTAACGGTCGTGCGTGACGAGCAGGAGCGCGCCGCCGTAGCCGTTGAGATAATCTTCGAGCCACGAGATAGTCTCGGCGTCGAGGTGGTTGGTCGGCTCGTCGAGGATGAGGAGGCCCGGACGTTCTATCAGCGCGTGCGCGAGTGCGACGCGCTTCCGCTGCCCGCCGGAGAGCATGCCCATCGTGGCGTCCGTGTCGTTGATCCCTAAGCGGCCGAGAACCGTCCGGGCGTTCGTCTCTAACTCCCACGCCCCCGAAGCCTCCAACAGTCGCCCCAGTTCCGAGACGCGGTCTAACGCGCGCTGCTCGTCCACGCCTTTGGCCGCGAGCGCGGCGCATGCGCGCTCGTAATCCAAAAGCAGCTTCATACGTGCGTCGCTCGCGGCGAACACGGCTTCCAGCACGGTCGCCTCCGCGTCGTACGGAGGGTTCTGCGGCAGGTAGCCGACGGTGACGCCTTCGGCGAAAGTTATGCGCCCGGCGTCCGGACTTTCGTCGCCGGCGATGAGGCGGAGAAACGTCGTCTTGCCGGAACCGTTGACCCCGACCACGCCGACGCGGTCGTGGCTGTCGAGGCCGAGGCTGACGTTATCGAGAATAGGCCGCAGGCCGTAGTCTTTACTGACCGCTTCGACGGATAGAATGTGCATTAAGATGACGGCGCAAGTGCCGCGGCCTCAGTACTGAGGCTGTGTTCCTTGAGAGGTGATTCTGTTTATGGCTTCCGCCACGGCGAGCCTCACGACCGTCGCCGAATCCTTTTGCAGTTCATTCAACGCGGGCAGCGCCGCCCTCGCCTCACTCCCCAGCTTGCCCAAAGCCGTGGCGGCGGCAGCGCGCACCAGCGGCTCTTCGTCCTTCAACAGCCCGACCAAGGCGGCGACTGCCGCTCGGGCCTCGCCCCCGATATTGCCCAACCCCTTCGCGCCGCTAAGGCGTACGAACCTGTCTCCGTCCTTCAACGCTTCGGTCAACGCAGGCACCGCCGTTTTCGCATCGGGGCCCATCTCTGCCAGAGCCTCGGCGGCGAACCTGCGGACGTGCTCACTGGCGTCCTTCAACGCCTCCGTCCACACCCGCACGGCCTCCCCCGGCTCTAACCCGATGCGCTTGAGCGCCTGTGCCGCGTTCATCCGCACGACGAACTCCTTATCCTTCAACGCCTCTTTCAGGGCGGGCACGGCGACTTTGGCCTCCGGCCCGATTCCGCCCAGAGCCTCGGCCGCGGCTTTGCGCGCCGACGCGCTCGCGTCCTTCAACAACAGAACCAACGCGGGTGCCGCCGCCTTCGCATCGACGCCGAACCGCCCGAGCGCCTCGGCCGCATCACGGCGGACGCCTTCGTTCCGGTCTTTCAACAACTCGGTCAACGCCGGGGCGGAGGCTTTCGCCTTACCCCCGATTCTACCCAGCGCGCGGGCCGCGCCTGCCCGCGCCCAAGGGCTTTCGTCTTTCAGTAACGTGTTCAGCGCCGGGACGGCCGGCTCCGCTTCCGCGCCGACTTGCCCGAGCGCGAAGGCCGCGTTGCCTCGAACCGAGTCGTTGCCGTCTCTCAACGCATCGGCGAGCGCGGGTACGGCCGACCTCGCCTCCGGCCCCATCCTGCCGAGGGCTTCGGCCGCGGTCTTACGTACGTCGTCGTCCGCGTCCTTGAGCGCCGCGGTCAGGGCGGGCACCGCGGCCATAGCCTTCGCCCCCCGCACCTTTATCTCCTCGGCGGCGGCGAGGCGGTCACGCCTGTCCCCCTCTTGGATGCGCCGGACGAGTGCCTGCGTCTGCTCATCACTCACGCCTTGCGCGAGCGCGGCGTTGGCGAGACAGAAGGCTGCAAGGAGACTAACGCCGGCGAGCCGTAACAACGGAAGTGGAGGCATGGGTGACCGAATCCTTTCACACGCACTATAAGACTGACTACGAAGGTACCTTAGCCCCCTGATGATTGAACAGTTGGCAGATGTTGCCAAACCGGCGACCGTCAGGCAAGAGTCCGCGCAGAGTCTTAATCGAACCGGGGCGGAATTAAAACTACTTCCGGCGCTGCGACGTTTCTTATGCGCCGCACTTGAATTAGAATCGCGCTTGCTTTGTTAGCTCTCTTCAGGACGGTTCGCGTGCTAAACAAAACTTTTCGCTCTCTCAGGACAAACCCGCGCGGGAAGGTGTCGAAGCCGAGGAACACAATCGGCGCTTCGTTTATCGCGCCGCTGGTCGCGGCGCTCGCGGTCTTCGCCGCGACGGGTGCTGCCGCCGAAGACTGGCCGCAGTTTCGCGGACTGAACGGGAGCGGCGTTTCCGTCTCGACCGGATTGCCGGAAGTGTTCGGCCCCGAGAAGAACGTGGTTTGGAAGACGCCGCTGCCGCCCGGCCACTCTTCGCCGGTGCTGACGCGAGACCGCGTCTTCGTCACCGCGTACGCCGAGGAAAAAGCGGTCGGCGGTCAGCAGTCGGCGGCCGGCACGAAGGGGAGCGCCGGCGAGAAGAAACATAAGCTCCTCGTCATCTGTCTTGAACGGCAGACGGGGAAGCTTCTGTGGCAGCGCGAAGTGCCGCGGACGCGCGAGGGCCGTTTGCAGAACGTCAATAATCCCGCCTCGCCGAGCCCCGTCACGGACGGCACGAACGTCTACGTCTTCTTCCAGGAGTTCGGGCTGGTTTCTTTCGACGGCGCAGGCAAGGAGCGTTGGCGGCTCCCGCTCGGGCCGTTCAATATGTTCTACGGGTTCGGGGCGTCCCCCATTCTCGTTGACGACAAAGTTATCCTTCCCGTCGATCAAGACAGCCCAAGCTCATACCTGATTGCGGTCGATAAAACGAGCGGGCGCGTGCGTTGGAAGGTCGAGCGGCCCGTAGTCATCTCGGGTTACTCGACGCCGATTATCTACCAACCGAAGCAGGGGCCGAAGCAGGTCGTTATCCCCGAGTCGTTCCAGCTCTCGGCCTACTCGGTCGCGGACGGCAAAAGAGTCTGGTGGGTACGCGGCCTCGCGTGCGAGATGAAATCGATTGCCAGCAGCGACGGGGAATACGTGTACATCAACGGCTGGGGCTTCCCCCAGAATCAACCCGGAGAGCAGATCAGCACGATCCCACTCGAAGAGGCGTGGGCGAGATACGATAAGAATAACGACAAGTTGATCGCGAAGTCGGAGGTGACGGGCGCGGAGAAGATGGACAAGATGTTGCGAGCCGCCTTCGAGGCTTTCGACATGGACCGCGACGAGAAGCTGAACGCGAAGGACTGGGAAGTGTTCCGCGGCATGATGGCGTCGGAGAACGGCCTGCTCGCGATTAAACTTGGGGGACAGGGCGATCAAACGGCGAGCGCGATTCGCTGGCGCTATCAGAGGCCGGTGCCGCAGGTTCCTTCCACGCTTCTATACAAAGGCGTCCTCTACATGGTCAACGACAGCGGGATTATGCTCTCGTTCGACCCGGCGACCGGTAGTGTAATCAAGCAAGGCCGCCTGACCGGCGCTATCGATAAATACTTTTCGTCGCCGGTGGCGGCCGACGGCAAGGTGTTTCTGATAGGCCAGGGTGGTCAGGTCTCTGTGTTGAAGGCCGCAGGCGATTGGGAGGTGCTCGCGGTAAACGAGTTGGACGACGAGGTCTTCGCGACGCCGGCGATTGCGGACGGGCGGATTTACATCAGGACTCGCAGCGCGCTTTATAGCTTTGGCAAATGACGCCTACCGGCGGGATTGAACACGGTGCTCTGCACGCACGTCAGGGGGCGGGCGAACTCACTTAGACGTGCGTGCGACGAGGCCGCTGCCGTACCCGAGCCGCACCGAAGGCGTAGCAGAGGCCGAGGAAGATGCAGACCAGTGAGCTGACGACCATGAAGGTCATCCTCCCCTTAAGCTCGTCTGCGTACGGGTCATCCACGAACAGAACCAGCGGAACCCCCAGAGCCCCGCGTGCGAGATAGACGCCCGCGATGAGCACGAGGGCGACGCGCAGCAGTGGCAGCCGCCGGATGACGCCCGCGCCCGAGAGGCCGTAGAGCGCCCAGAGGCCGAGAATCAGGGCGATGCCCGCGGTGATGATTATCGGGTATGAGGAGCCGCGCGCGGAGAGCCTCGCCATCCGCTCGCCAGCCCCGAAGAACCTGTACCATTCGGGGCCGCCGAAGATGATTCCGAGGTGCAAGAGCGACGCGGCCCCCGTGAGCAACGCGCCCCGGCGTAGCCATCTTTCCCCATCCCGCACGAGGCTCCCCTCCCTCTCCTTACGAACCTGACGCCCGACATCACCCGCTCGCACGAGCCTTTGCGGGAATATGAGAGTCGTCGTTCCGCGGGTCGTGCGCACGCCGCAATCGGTATGAGACCCCACTGTCCGTCTCACCCTCCCCGTAAGTCCGTTCGCCCACCCTCCGATTCCCATTCGACAGGAATCTAACGCCCCGCATCACCCGCCCGCAAGATGGAAGAAGCTGCAGGCCGTCGTACCGCCGGTCGTCTGCACGCCGGAGCGGCTATTCAGGGCGTAACGCGATGACGGGCTCTACTTTGGTGGCGCGCCGGGCCGGGACGTAGCTGGCGAGCAAGGCGACCGCGGTCAGGAGCAGAGGGATGATTAAGAAGGTGAAAGGATCGGTGGTGCTAACTCCGTAAAGGAGTGTCGAGAGGACGCGCGTCAAAGCCAGTGCGGCGAATAGGCCGATGGCGATTCCGAGCAGGGAGAGTTTCACGCCCTGGCCCAAGACCAACTTGAACACGTCGCGGGGTTGCGCCCCCAGCGCGAGCCGGACGCCTATCTCGTGCGTGCGCTGCGTCACCATGTAGGCCACGACCCCGTAAATCCCGACCGCCGCGAGCAGTCCCGCCAGCGCGGCGAAAATGACCAGCAACAGACTGTTGAAGCGGCGCTGCGCGAGTGAGTTGGAGATTAACTCTTCCAGCGGGCGGACTTGAAAGACGGCCTGCTCCTGATCCATCGAGCGCAGCTCCTTCTCGATTCCGGGCGCAAGACTCGTCGGCTCGCCTTGCGCCCGCACCACGAGGAAGAGCGAACGCAGGGCGTTAGGGAAGGTGTTCTGCGTGAGAGGGACGTAGATGGCCGGGGCCATCTGGCCGTCGAGGCCGGAGAGTTTCTCGTTACCGACCACGCCGACTATCTCACGCCACCGCGTCGTCTCGGAGGAGAGCTGGATGCGCCGCCCCACCGGGTCAGCGCCCGGCCAGAAACGCTCGGCCATTGCCCTGTTGATTACAACAGCGTCCGGCGTGTCCTTCGTGTCGCGCACTGTAAATTCACGGCCGCCCGCGACGGGGATTCCCATGGTCTGAAAATAACGCGGGCTGATTACCCTGTAGTTGGCGTCCGGCTCGTGGCCCGGCGCGACGGGTATCCCCTGTATCGTAAAATTGGTGGACGACACGACGGCGACCACAGGGGCCCGCGAGACCCCCGCGACCGACACTACGCCGGGCTGTGCTTCGACCCGGTTTAAAAGCTCCTGGTAGAAGGCGGCCTGCTGCTGTAGCTCCGGGTACTTGATCGGGGATAGCCCGACGCCGAGGGTCAGGAGCCTTTCCGGGTCGTAGCCCGGCGAGACCTGACGGACGGAGGCGAAGCTTCGAATCATCAGCCCCGCGCCCACGAGCAGCACCAGCGCCAGCGCGACCTCCGAAACGACCAGCAGTCCGAGCACACGCTTATGCATCAGCCCGCCCGTCGAGCCCCGCCTCCCCTCCTTGAGCGAATTGGTAAGCCTCCCGCTCGAAGATTGCAGCGCCGGCACGATGCCGAAAACGAGGCCCGTGAGCAGCGAGACCAAGACCGTGAAGGCGAGCACACTGTAGCTGATGCCTATCTCCCCGACGCGCGGGATGCTGCCCGAACCGAGTCTCGTCAGCGCGGGCACACCCCACACAGCCAGGAGGAGGCCGACGAGTCCGCCGCACCAACTGAGGAGCATACTCTCCGTCAGTAGCTGGCGGATCAAATGCCAGCGGCTGGCACCCAGCGCCGCCCGCACGGACAGTTCCATTTCTCGACCGACGGCCCGCGCCAGCAAGAGGTTGGCGACGTTGGCGCAAGCGATGAGCAAGATGCAACCGACAGCGCCGAGTAAGACCAACAGGGCGGGCCTCACGTTCCCCACCAACTGCTCGTAGAGCGGAATCAACTCCGCGCGCCAGCCCGCGCCGGTCGTCGGGTACGCTTGTTCGAGCCGCGCGCTGATGGTCTCCATCTCCGCGCGCGCCTCGGCCAAAGACACGCCCGGCCGTAGGCGTCCCAGCACCCTTATGAAATGGTTTGCGCGCACCTGCTCGCGCGTCGAGGGAATCAACGGCACGACCAGCTCGGTGTCCGCGGTCGGGAAACTAAGGCCGGGGGGCAGCACGCCTATGACCGTGTAAGGAGCGCCGTCAACCTGTAGGGACTGGCCTACCAATTTCGGGTCCGCGCCGTAAAGCCTCTGCCACAGTCCGTAGCTCACGAGCGCGACGGCCTCGGCCCCCGGCCCGCCTTCGGCTTCGAGGAAATCACGCCCCAGAATCGGCTTGACGCGCAGGAGCGAATACAGATTGCCGCTGACGCGCGCACCCGTAACACGCTCGGTTTCGCCGCCGCGGGTGAGGTTGAACGTCGCCCCTCTCGAAGCGGCGAGCTGCTCGAATACCTTGTTCTGCGCTTTCCAGTCCTCGAAGTTGAGCCACGAGACGGGCTGCTGGCTCGTGTTGCTGATGACCTGTCGCTCCCAGACCATCACCAGCTTGTCGGGGTCTTCGTAGGGGAGTGGGGCGAGCAGCACCGAGTTAACCACGCTGAATATCGCCGTGTTCGCGCCGATGCCGAGGGCCAGCGTGACGACCGCCACGGCCGTAAACCCCGGCCGCCTGCGTAGCATTCGAAGCGAGTAGCGAATATCTCTTAGTAACATCTGGCGCTCCCTCTAAACTCGAAGACCAAGTTCCCGTGACATTTTCAACCGGTGGCAGCTTCAACGGCGCTTATGATATGGTTTATTATGTAGAAAACAAGCTCATTGTTTTCATCATTTTGATGTGGAATATTCATGGACGAGCGAGGTCGAAAACGTGAACCTTGAACTCAGACATCTAAGGCTTATTCAGGCGGTGGCGCAGGAGGGGAGTGTGACCAAGGCCGCGCACCTGCTGCACCTGACACAGTCGGCTCTGAGCCACCAACTCAAGGACGCCGAGACCGAGTTCGGGACGCTCTTCTTCACGCGGCTGAACAAGCGGATGATCCTGACGACCGCGGGCGAGCGCCTTCTCAAGTCGGCCAACCTGGTGCTTGAAGAGATGGGCCGCGTGGAGGAAGACATTCGTCAGCTAACACTTAACCGCGAAGGCGTGCTGCGGATCAGCACGGAGTGCTACACCTGTTATCACTGGCTGCCGCCCTTGCTCAAGATTTTTAACAGGGCTCACCCGCGCGTAGACGTTCGCATCGTGGTCGAAGCTACGCACGACCCACACCGCGCGCTGCTCAACGGGGAGATCGACCTGGCGCTGGTGAGTTCGCCTGTGCGCAACGGCAAGCTTAGCTACAGACCGCTCTTTCAGGATGAACTGTCCGTCATCGTGAGTAATGACCACCCGCTGGCCTCGCGGCCATTCGTCAGGGCTCAGGACTTCACACCCGAGCACCTGATTATCTACTCCGCGCCCGAAGAAAATCGTGCCTTCCAGCAGGTGTTGCTTCCGGCCGGAGTCACCCCCCGGAAAGTGTCGAACGTGCAGTTGACGGAAGCCATCGTCGAGATGGTGAAGGCGGGCGTCGGAATCGGTATTCTGGCCAGGTGGGCCGTGTCGCCGCAGATAGCGGCCGGTACGATTCGTGCCCTTCCTTTAACCGGGAAGGGGTTGCACAGGCGTTGGTGCGCCGCCACGCTCAAAAGCAGCTCGGCCGTTCCCTATCTGAATGATTTTATGCGGCTGTTGGCCGACAACCCCGTACTCAACATGAGCGCGGAGAATAAACCGCGGCGCAACAACCTTCGACAGCTACAGGCCGTAGACTGCTCAGGGGTTGAAAACGTAGTGTCGCAAGAAATACCTTCGAGCAGGCGTAAAATGCCACTACAAGAGTAGTAAGGAAATACTTAGATTTTACCCGCCCCGGCCGCCGGTTAAATCGGGCGTGTAACGCCGAGGAGCGCCAAACTTGCCCGGAGGAACGTGCCGACGGCTGCGCGGGCGCGGGTAGGAGTCGTTCCCGGCCGTAATTAATCAACGGTTCACTGCATGGAACTTCAGGTTGACTGCAAAGGGTAACTCGACTGGCGGGGCTCTCTCTTATAGTCATCCCGGATAAATACTGAAGGGAGAACCGCGCGTGAACAGAATGAATAGAGTGATTGCGCTCCTACTCGTATTTGCAAATACGGCTATCCTCAGTCTTCCGGCCGCGGCTCAGTCGGGCAGTGCCGTTAAGAAGACGACCGCGCGCTCCGGGGTCAGCGAGCCTTCGTCAAAAGTGACGCCGACCGCATTCGCCAATCCCGAGTTGGTAAAGAAGTACCGGCAGACAATTTCGCCGAAAGCTTTGGCTTCGCACCTGTATTTTCTGGCCTCGGACTTGTTTGAAGGTCGCGAGACAGGGACGCGCGGGCAGAAACTCGCGGCGCAGTATTTAGCGACGCAGTATCGTTTGATGGGGCTTGCCCCGAAGGGGGCCGTTAAGGACGCCGACCTGCTCTCCGCATCGGCCTACTTTCAACCGTTCACTCTCTACCCTCAAACGCCGAAACGGACTCAGCTCGAAGTGTCGGTCAACGGCGGCAAAGTGGCGTCAAGTATTTTTTCGGCTGAGGCGCATGACGACCTGTCCTACTTTTTATCCGGCAGCGCGAAGAATGCGAGCGGCGGGGTCGTGTTCGCGGGTTACGGAATCGCCGACGACAGTCTCGGCTATAACGATTACGCGGCGCTCGCCGCCGGGGGAATTTCGGTTGACGGCAAGTGGGTCTTGATGCTGGCGGACGAGCCCCTCTCGGACGCCTCCACGAGTCTACTGCCGACGGCCGACCGCAAGCCGTCCAGATGGACGACCGGGTTCGTAGACAAACCACTGGCGCTCTGGAAGGCGGGTCGTCCGGAGGGAGTTCTCATTGTGAGAGACGCCGGCCCGCGCGGTGCCGCCTCTTTTTCAGACGCGGCCGCGGTCTCTTCTTTGAACGCAAGACGCGTCGGGAGTTTATCAAACTACCAGGCATCCGACGCCGCGCAGACTTACGCCATCTCGACCAAACTGGCGAATCAGTTGTTAGCCCCCTCCGGCTCCACAGTCGAGACCCTGCGACAGCAGATTAACCGGAGTCTAAAGCCCAACGTCTTTGAGATTAAAGGCGTGAGCGTCACTTCAACCGTCGAGCAGACGACGGGGTTTGAGGCGGAAAACGTGCTGGCTTTTATCGAAGGCTCCGACCCGAAATTAAAAGACGAAGTGCTAGTCATTTCGGCACACTACGATCACCTCGGAGTCAACCCGCTTTTAAAAGGCGACCAGACATTCAACGGGGCCGCAGACGACGGGTCGGGCACGGTGGCGACGCTGGAGATTGCCCGTGCGTTTATGAATGCCGCGCGTGACGGATTCGGGCCGCGACGTTCTATCCTCTTTGCGAATTTTTCGGCCGAGGAGAAGGGCTCGCTCGGGTCGTTTCACTACGCCACCCATGAACCGATTATTCCGTTAGAGAAGACCGTCGCCGACATCAACATGGACGGAGTCGGGGGGATTGATTTAAAGCACCCGGCGGGCAGTAAAGACTACATCTACATCGCGGGCGATAAGAATCTGTCGGACGAGCTCGTCGCTCTGAACAAGCGCGTCAAGACGGTCACGGGGAGCAGCGTCGAGCTGACCGACGCCCCGCCGGGCTTCGCCTCCGACAGCGACAGTTTCAAAGCTCTGCTGCTTCCGTTCATCTACTACTCGACCGGGTACTACGGGCGGACGATCGAGCCCCGGCTGCGCCACGTGCGCGGACTCGAGGGCCGGTCCCTCGGCATCGTCTACGAGGCGATGTCGATGCT
>Ga0126311_10000226_pt1 | contig 28082 bp, 29 predicted proteins | sample Plot61_FD_92539 | JGI IMG/M metagenome (GOLD analysis project Ga0126311, IMG submission 92539) | Serpentine soil microbial communities from UC McLaughlin Reserve, CA, USA - Plot61 | ecosystem: Environmental > Terrestrial > Soil > Grasslands | place: USA: UC McLaughlin Reserve, Lake County... | reverse complement strand
TCACGCGCAAGTAGCCAAACTTACCGGAGTGACCCCGGCCGAGATCTTCGTCGACAAAGGTTATCGTGGCAGCCAGCATCATCCGGAAAACGTCGCGGTCTACATCTCGGGCAGAAAACTGAGGGGCACGCTGAAACGTTTACTGCGTCGACGCTCGGCCATCGAGCCGGTGATTGGCCACTTGAAACAAGACCACCGGATGAAACGCAACTATCTGCAAGGCAAAAACGGCGACTGCATCAACGCACTGTTGGTGGGCTGCGGCTTTAACCTGAGAAAACTCCTGCGAGTTTTCTTTTGGCTCATTTTTGGCCACGTTGCGCTGGCGTTAGAAATCAAGCGCACCCCCGCAACCGCAGCTTAGTTCCTGGCGCTTGTCAGAATCGAATTATTCAGGGACGACTAACTATGCAGAGTTCCAACAACGAGCTATCGCCGCTCGGCTGGCCCGTGAGGTCGCTAGGCCTAACGTGCCTGTTCCTCTGATTGGGCAGCCAGCCTCTCCTGCTAAGGGCTGAAGGGAGAGAGCGAATTGAACTTCATGGTTGAAATAACCGCATAGATGATTGAGCGTGGTTTCGCCACTGCTCAATTGAAGTATCGCTAACGATGTTTTTACAACTCAGTTTCATGTCAAAGAGCAAGGGGCAGGTAAACCATTTCATAGGCGCCGCCGGCGTCAGGACGAAACTGTGCTTAAAAAGTTCTTGACATCGATCGTCGCTTCATAGAGAAGAATCGAAAAGGTTGAGACTTCTCATCTTAGTCTTTACGTGGCATCCCGGTTGCGGCGTACTTGGAGTTGAAGACATCGTTCTAATTCAGTGCATTGGGAGGCTTAGTATGCGTAAGGATCTATTGGCAGGAATGTGTGGGCTTGTTCTTTTGACCGGAATGGCGGGCCCAGTTCTGGGGCAGGAAACCCGCACGCAAGATAAGAGTGCCGCAGAAAAGACGGCTGACAAGGCTAAAGATGTAAAAGACGCGACGGTCAAGGGTGCAAAGACCGCTGGCGAGAAGACGAAAGACGTCGGCGCTGAGGTCGGTGACAAGGCTGGAGATGTGAAGGACGCGACCGTCAAGGGTGCAAAGACCGCTGGCGAGAAGACGAAGGAGGTCGGCGCTGAAGTCGGTGACAAGGCTGAAGATGCGAAGGATGCGACCGTCAAGGGTGCAACGGCCGCTGGCGAGAAGACGAAGGACGTCGGCGCTGAGGTCGGTGACAAGGCTGGAGTTGTGAAGGATGCGACCGTCAAGGGTGCAACGGCCGCTGGCGAGAAGACGAAGGACGTCGGCGCTGAGGTCGGTGACAAGGCTGGAGATGTGAAGGACGCGACCGTTAAGGGTGCAAAGGCCGCTGGCGAGAAGACGAAGGACGTCGGCGCTGAGGTCGGTGACAAGGCTGGAGATGTGAAGGACGCGACCGTCAAGGGTGCAAAGACCGCTGGCGAGAAGACGAAGGACGTCGGTGCCGAGGTCGGTGACAAGGCTGGAGATGCTAAAGACGCGACCGTCAAGGGTACGAAAGTGGCCGCCGAAAAGACAAAGGCTGTAGGCGCGGAGGCGGTGGATAAGGGAGAGGACGTCGGTGAGAAGACCGTGAAAGGCGCGAAGAGTGCGGGCAACTGGTTCACCAGAGCATTCAAAAAGATCTTCTGATAGGTTTGACGGAAGTTCGACTGAGAAGCTCTAACGCAATACCCTGGGGATTTCGTTGGGTAGAAACCTAGGGGCCGACACCCTGATCGGCGTTTCAGTTCCTCACCCCAAACGAGTGCTAAGGCAGTGGGCTTGGTGGCCCATTGGCGGTTAGTTGACTGTCAGAGTATCGACGAAACGGCGGCACGAGTTTGTCACAGATGAAAAACGGCAGGCGCTAACACCTGCCGTAAGTCATTGAAGGAAATGGTGAGCCGAGCAGGGCTCGAACCTGCGACCCGCTGATTAAGAGAGCGGTCACGAGCACTGCATCAGGTTACGGCTTTTACGATTTACTAACATTTGTTACAGGTTGCAGCCGCCAGGGAGTCCATCTGTTACTCCCTATTATTGCTAGTTGCGCTGTGGTGTTGTCACAAGTTTGTCTCAACGCATGGGGTGAACCCTTCCATTGAGACAGTTTCAATTAGCCACACTTGGGGTTAGATAATTATTCGGTTTTCAAATTAGCCCAAGCAAAATACGGTTTGGCTCTTTAAGGGACTGAGACAATGGAGGCCCAAACGCGATGCTCGTGGATTCCGCGAGGATTCAACTCTGAGCTAACATTGAAGCATGAATCTAACTCCTCTCTATCCTGATGCCGCGCGTAATTTTGACCAAAGGGCTGAGGCGCTCGTAGGGTTACTTGAACTTCGTGTTGAGGAAACGACCCCTGATTCGTTCGACCCGGATATTCACATCAATGGCTCAATTCCTTACTCGGACCTAATTGATTTTGAGCAGTTCCATCGGGATTTCTTAGGCAGAGAAGATGCTAGGTTCTTTAGACATGGTAACAATTGGGTAGGGTTCTCTGGTTCGTCGTATCAGGAGTTTACCCAATTAGCCCGGTCTATGCAAAAGACACAGTCGCTTCGCAACACAGTGAGTGAGTCTTTAGTTTGCAAATCGCTTTTCAAATGGTTGAAAGGACGATACTTCGTACAGTCTTTACCGCCAATGACCACATTCGTACTCGACGAGTGTGGAAGGGAAGTAGTCGAAGACCTTCAGATTTGGATTCCGATCTCAAACCTAAGAGTGGAGACCGCATTTGAGATTGGAAGAGTTGTTCTTAGGCCAATGCATAAAGAAATGTTTGACAGGTGGGAAAGCCAAGTTCAGGCTCATGCGAAGAATGAGGCGGACCGCACAAATATCAAGCTTGGCATTGACCGGCGGCGACACCGCTTTCAAGGGGATGCCGCCGCTACCATTACGTTGACTGCGGATGTGGCGCGAGCGTCGGAAATCGGCAGGGAATATGCCGATCAAGCCATCAGTACACTGCGGTTCTTTTCCGTCGCAAGTCTTACACCCCATGAAGTTTCTTACACCGATTTGTCTGGCCTTCAACACGAAGATAGACACAACTACTTTGCTGTGGACAAGGAAGGTAGAATTGGATACGGATCAGGATTTGCTCAGAATACCAAACCGTGGATGTTAGGTATTGCGGAGTTTAATCGTATCCATTCAGGTGGTCTGAATATTTTGAGTGCACTGCTAAAGAAAACGAAGCCCTCTAGGTTTCAGCAGGATACAATCAGTGCCGTTAGGAGCTACTCAAAAGCCGCTCTGTCAAAGGACGTTTCGCTTAAATTTGTGTATATCCTGATTGCATTAGAGTCGGTTTTCCTTCGAGATAACAAAGAACCAATCGGTTCAAATATTAAGGATCGCCTTGCTTTTTTAATCGGCACTTCTAAAGGTGAGAGAAAGGACATTGCTCAGACCTTGGCAAAGTGTTACGAACTGAGAGCCGCCTTTCTACATCATGGTCGTCCGATAACGATCGATGACTTAGAAGTAGTGGAATCATTTGTAGTCTTCGCATGGCGCTCTATTGCTCAACTGATTCAACTAGCCGCCGACGACCAAATAACCATCGAGCGATTGTTTGAAGACCTTGATGATCGGAAATGGAAATGACTTTCCAACAAAGGGACTTGAACTGGTGAGCAAACTAGTTTCGTGCCGGACAATGCAGTCAAAGAAAGATTCGCGACGCCGGATGATCCGTTGAGCTAAACATATTCTTCGATTCTGAATCTACGGACGAAAACGCTCGGGTTGGTTAGGTGTAGAGAGTGCTGGACAACTTTGCGGGTAGGGGTATCGACGCAGGGAACATAGGTGACGAGGACGGGCTGAGTCGCAGGGAATTCGCAAGGGCTGTGTGCGGGAGGTCGGACGTAAGCGCAAAAAGGGTTAAATGTTGCTATGCCTTGACTTGCGGAAAAAACAAAGTGTTTGCTGTTTTGCAGTGCTTTACGGATTAAGCGGATTAATGTGATGCTGGCTGGGCTTCGTCATGACTCGAAGGGGAAAACATTAGACCGTTTCAAAAACCTTCCCAAGGCTTCAGTACGTGTGGATCTACTTCCATTTTCCAATTTCCCTTTAACCCGTCGTAGTGCAATTGTGTGAATTGCAAGAAGTCGCGCCCTAGAAGACCGATGACTCTCAAGGGAGTGCCGTTCGGAGCTACGAGTTTCGCGCGATCATAGTTCGCTCGCAATTGCCTGACAGCAGCAAATTGATCTTTAAAGAGACTGATTGCCACCTTATCTCCATGAACGTCTCCGAGCTCCAGGAACACTGCGGCTTTGTAGAAGTTGTGCAACCCAGCGCCGCTCACACCCGTAACGTAATCTTGGGCCACAGGGTTTAAGTTTAGTTCCCTTGCGACATCTTCATCAATCGCGGTTTTGGTGGCCCCAGTATCAATCAGTAAATAACCCGCTACGCGCTCTGGAATAGGTAGCCCACCTAATCGCAGCCGCTCTTCATCTTCTGGACTAAGGTGCCATCCGCCTTTAATGACGGGTCCGACGTGATACAGCTTGCCACGGTCTTGAAAATCCTGAGCCACGCGAAAACCGACAGTCTGTACGGTGTGAAGTACCTCTGACCCTGAGTGGATTGAACCGCAACATTTTTTATACTTTTTCCCGCTGCCGCAAAGACAGAGGTCATTTCTGCCAACGCTTTTCATTTCATTTCAAGAGTACCACAGCACCCGAAGGCTAAACAACGTTTCACCATTGCAACGCTCTGGTTCCGGTAGTACTTCTATCTGTAGACGTTAAATCTGAAATGTATTTGTTGGGGGCTGTAGCAGCAATAAATTCTCTTGACCAGAAGTGACCGACCCTCTGAGACTCAACAGGTTTGTGAGAATCAAGGTATGGTCACGGTCCAAAACTAGTTGACGACGGACCCCCGCTTTATTGGAACTAAGACAGCAAGTCGGTAACGCCAAATATGTTTTTACGAATCCTGACACCGGAACACGGTATACGGATGTTAAGAAATCCTTTTCCGCCGCGTGTAGGGAAGCGGGCATTACCAACTTCACCTTTCACGACTTGCGTCATACGTTCGGCACTCGATTAGCGGATGCCGGCGTTGATGTGGTGAAGATCAAAGAGTTGATGGAACATGCTTCGATTGTGACGACGATGCGTTACATACACGCGACTGATCAAGGGAAGCGTGGAGCGATCACAGTCTTGTCAGAATATCGGCAGAAGCGACGTCACAAGTTTGTCGCAGATGAAAAACGGCAGGCTGTTCAACCTGCCGTAAGTCATTGAAAATTAATGGTGAGCCGAGCAGGGCTCGAACCTGCGACCCGCTGATTAAGAGTCAGCTGCTCTACCAACTGAGCTATCGGCCCTTAGGTGACGCGGAAAATTATACGTGCGATGTTGGGAGTGTCAAGCATGCACACACTCGTCTTTACTTACCGCCATCATTTTTGGTAAAAGCGCTTAGCTATTCCACACCTTACCTGATGGAGAACAATGACTGACTCTGCCTCACATTCAATGCAGGACTCTGCTGATCCGACAGCGCCTGATCCGGATTTCATCAAATGGTTGAAAGAAAACTGTGTGCCGATTGTCGGTATGGTATTCGGCGGTTTGGGGCTGTGTTTGGTTGCGCATTACAGCTCTATAACTGTCGACTGGACCAGGACGAAGGATTTTACTGAAGCATTTGCAAGTGTCACGCAGTCGCTCGCTTTAATTGCCGGTGTTTGGGCGTACTTCAAATTCGTTAAAGGGCGAACCTTTCGAGAAAGATTAACGCCGACGGTAAATGGCAAGTTTATTTCGATCGATGGATCAGTTTTTCTGGTCGTCACGATCATGTTTCATAACGTAGGTTTGTCAAGAATTGCGTTTGATCAAAAAGTGAGCTCGCTAACCGTCTTCGCGTGTCTTCCATCAGACGACGAGGAAATTGTGAGTGTCAAGAATAAATGGTTAGCTGTGTTCCAGGTATTCGGAGACAAAGATAGGTTTATTGAGCCCAATGAAATCGTTGAACGCCAAAGTCTGATTGCGCTGCCAGAGGTTTCGAACATTGGATACCAGCTCGAAGTTGAGGTTGTAACAGATTCAGGATATGCGTGGCGAGCAACGACGATTGTCGATACGTCTGCTTTTGAAGATAATGAGGTCGGTTAGTGTATTTGGATAGGAGATGAAACAGTAATGACACTTCACGATGAAAACTTGCTCAATCGGTTTCCTCCCGGCTCGTCAGCTCATAGGTACCGCTTGACTCCTGAAGAAATCGAGCGGAAAAAGCGGCTGATTCAAATTCAGAGTGAAAGAGACGAGCGTCATCGGAGAAAATTGATCGAGGAGGGAAAATTACCTCCAAACCTGAGTCAGAGGAGAAAACAGAGTAAGACGCGATCAGTTCCAAATACAAATTTACCCTGCTCGTTGAAAGAGAAACCCTTTCAGGGTTTTATTTTTTTGCGAATTATCCCCAGGGTTGTCGCAAGCTCCAACCTTGGGCTGAAATTAGCGAACGCCTCCGGCGTTCAAAGCTTGAATATCGCCGTTCAACAATTAATATCGCTGTTTCGAATCCAATATCGCCATACAAGATCTAAAAAATCTAACTCGCAGTAGCGCACTCGCTGTTGGAGAGGAGTTGGTGGACCGCGTCGATCAAGCCTTCAATATCAGGCTTTGCGACAAAGGCGGCGGCGCCGGCTGCGAAGGCTTCGCGCCGGTGAATTTCATAGGCGTCGCCGGTGTAGAAGATGCACGGCACTTCGGGGGTGATCGTCATCAATGTCCCGCACAACTCGACGCCTGTGCCATCGGGGAGGCGCTTGTCGAGCACGTAAAGATCGTACCGGGTCTCGGAAGCCATCTTGCAGGCTTCTTCCATCGTTGCCGCGGTGTGAACTTGATAGTTTTCCTCAGACAACAACATCTGCAACATCTCAGAAGTGTCGTGATGATCGTCCACACAAAGCACACGACATGCGGAGTTAGGCACAGGGGAAACCTCCTTGTTTGGGTCATTCAGAAAGCCACTGAAGCAGGAGAAGCAGTGGGTGGGCAAATTATAAGCGGCTCCGCGCAATTACGCTACTGTGAAACAAGTGTGATCTGGAAGAGTCACCCGATTGGCTTTTTCCTAGAAATAACGACGTATTTCGGATCGTTCAACCTTTCTTGCGATCCAGTACGACCAGGTGGGCAGCCCTCCTGCCCACCGCCAGCAAATTAGCCATCGGATTTTGGCGCTATGCTCATCTGTGGGGACCTGCCGCTCTTCATCGCCTTCAGTAACTGATTCAGCACTTCGAGATCTTCGTCCTCAGGCTCCAACTGACGATACTTCTCCAACGTCGCCGAAGCGGCATTGAGATCGCCCAGCTTGTGATACACCAGCGACAGGTTGAAATAGACCAACGAGAACCCTGGCTCGATTTGTGCCGCAGCTTCGTAGTGAAGTTTTGCGAGGTGCAGATCGCCTGCGTCGTAATAAAGATTGGCGAGATTGTAGTGTGCTTCGACGTGCCGCGGATCGTTCTTCAAAGAAAGCGTGAAGTTGTCGAGGGCATTCGCAGTCTGGCCACGCTCGAGATTAATGATGCCGAGGTTGCAATACGCTTCAGCAACGTTGTCGCCTTCGCCGATCGCTTCGAGGTAATGCTCCGCGGCTTTCACGTCGCCCTGCTCGTGTAAAAGAAGAGCCTCTTCAAATGGCGTAAGCAGACGCGCGAGTCGCGGAGTCTCGACGCGAAACAGGTTCAACTGGCCCTGAAGCTCAGCTTCGATCTGGCGAATACTGTGACCCTGCGCACGCAGCTCACGCACGCGACGAAACTGCGTCAGCGCGTTGAAGTCGTAGACGTAATCAGGCGCTTCAGAGGTTGGGGAAGCCTGGATGATCCCTTGCTCAGCCCAACGACGAAGAGTCTTCTCGCTCAGACCAAATAGCTGTTTGATCTCTTTGATGGAGTAAGACGATTTGACACGTTGGTAATCTGCCTTCGACGGGACAGGTGAGGGAAACGAGATTACCTTAGTGCTTTGCTCTTTCATTTAAAACAAAACTAGCCGACTTTTCGTTTCTTCGCGGCGCGAGGTTTCACCAGCGTGATCTGCGGCTTCTTCTTCGCCGCGGGCGCAGGCGCTTTGACCATCGGCTTGCGGCTCGATGCCTGCAAACTCTTCTTTAGCGCACTCATAATATCAAGTCTGGGAAGTTCTTCAACCGGTTCGAAATCGGCAATCTCATTACCTTTGATCTTCGAATCGATCAGCGTTCGCAGCGCGTTGTAGTAATTGTCTGCCGTGTCGACCTCGGAGAGCGTCGTCGACATCTCCTGCACCAACGTCGTAGCGAGCTTCAACTCATTCTTATTCAACTTTTGCGCATCGAGCTTCTGCACGCTTTCCAGATCGGGAACGTCTTCCATCTTCCGCAGCTCGTGCGGGTAGTGAAGCTTCTGAAGTACCAGGCCGTCCTCGTGCGGAAACACCGCGACGAGGTCTTCACGATCTCTCAGCACGACTTTACCGACCGCAATCTTACCCGTCTGCTTCATCACTTCACGCAACAGCGCATACGGCTTCTCTGAAACTGCGCCATCGGGCCCGGCGAAATACGGCGCATCGTAAAACGTGCTCGGTATTTCTTCACGATCGACAAAGCCGACGATGTCGACAGCCTTGGTAGTTTTGATCTTGATCTTCGAGATGTCGTCAGGCTCGACGATGGCATACCGATCGGGCTCGTACTGGTAGCCTTTCGTGATCTGATCGTTAGTGACAACCTCATTACACTTCTTGCAGCGCTTGTCGTAGCCGATTGGACCAAAATCGTCGCGGTGCAGTTGGTTGAACTGAATCTTCTCACTGGTCTCGATAGCGTTATAGATACGAACGGGGATCGCAACCAGCAAAAATCGTATGTGGCCCTTCCAGATTGAGCGCATATAAAAACTTCTCCTCAAGGCGGATTATGCCACGAAAGTTTTCGTTTTCCACGGAATTTATGGACCGCTGTGAGTGTATTTACATGGAGTGGAGCAGAGCGTTACGCATGGCGCCCGCGCTTTGCCAACGTTGTGCAGGATCCTTTGCAAGAGCGCGATCGATGATTTCACACACTGATTGAGGGATGTGCGACGCGCGCTGGCAGAGGGGAACAGCGGGTTGTTCGAAGATGGCGCGGATGGTGTCGTTCACGCCACTGCTCTTGCTCAAGTCGAGTGCGAGCGAGCCAGTTAACAAGCTATAAGCCGTCATGCCGACCGCGTAAATGTCTGACTGTGGCTTTACATCGCGAAAATTTCGCAGTTGCTCGGGCGGCATGTAAGCGAGCGTACCAGCCATCTCGCCAGCCATCGTCACGCCGCTCATGCCCGAATTCGAAAAACTCTTCGCGAGCCCAAAGTCAGTCAGTTTCGCGACAAAGTTTGACGAACGACCGGCAACGAGAATGTTCTGGTCTTTGAAGTCACGATGAATGTAGCCCTGCGCATGTGCGAACGAGAGCGCGTCGAGCGCCTGCGAGATGATCGAGATGCCGTCCTCATAAGAGAGCCGGCCGCCGTTAATTTCAGCAAGCTTCGAAGCATCGGCCCCTTCGACGAATTCAGTGACAAGATAAACGACGCCGTTGTGCGTGCCGCGATCGATAAACTCGACGATGTTCTTGTGCTTCAAGGTCGCAGCGACATCAATCTCGCGCAGGAAGCGTTTCATCGCTTTATCACTGACGGCAAACTCAGGCAGCAACGTTTTGATCGCAACCGGGCGTCCAGTTTTCTGCTCGCGCCCGAGCATCACGCAACCCATGCCGCCGCGTCCGAGCAGCCTAACCGTGTCGTAACCTGGAATTGCCTGCGGCGAACGTTTGAGCTCGATGCGACAGTCTTCACAAAGAAACGTCAGGTGCTCGTCAGGCGCTGACGCCTGGGCCTGCTCGCGTCGCCCACAGTTAACACACTCGACCATCACGAGCACAGGTCGCTTAGGCACGCCCGCATCCTGCGTCGTCTCAGAAAGATCAATCGACTCGGCTGTGACTTCAACGACGAGGATCGTTTCACCACACTGGATCCGATCGCCGTTCTGCAAAAATGCATCCTGGACGCGCCGGCCGTTGAGAAAAGTTCCGTTCGTCGATCCGAGATCGCGCAAATGCGAATGCGGCGGATTCATTTCAAGCAGGCAATGATTACGTGAGAAGTAACGATCGTCAGGCAAACAGAGATGAGCGTCAGGATTGCGACCAATTAGAAAAGTGTCGTGCTGGGTGAACGAAAAGATGCGGCCTTTGTATGGGCCGGCTGTGACTTTCAGATTGACCTGCATGGTGGGGATTAGCGATTGATACTCAGATCATCAAACGCCACTTCATAAACGTCGCTGGTGTAGAACCCGGTGCGGCCGTGCTTGTAGTTTTCTGTGTCGTTGATTTTAGTCAAAAACTGGCCGTTCGCATAAAACGACAACTCAGTGCCGCGGATGCGTACTTCCAGAAGGTTCGGTGCGCTGCCCGAACGGATCGCGCTCGACTCCGTTTTCGTCACGACCGACGACGGCGTGCCGTTTTTGTGCTTGATGATCTCATACGCCGGCTGGTCTGACGGATAGATCAGCAACGCATAATCTTCGAGCTGCTTTGTTTTCGACACCGCGCAGTGGACCATCAACCCAAACCCTGATGCCGGCACGTCTCCATTAACACTACGCGCGGTAACTTTCACGGTCGCGTTTTCAGTGCTGTACTCGTCTGACGGCGCATACACCACGACATACATTCCTGCTTTCCCGCTCATGTGATACTCGCCGCCGTCGTACGAGAAACGGCCGTAATCAGATGAGCCAATGCGCCACTTCTCCTGGCTGAAGTCGTCAACGAGCGAGTTTGGAATCGCCACGTTCGCGTTTGCGTTGGTGTTTGAAACATTCGCGTTGGCGTTTGTGTTGGCAGTAACGTTGCTGTTGCGGTTCTCGTTACGCGTGTTGGCGTTAAGGTTGTTTGTGTTGCCGTTCGAGCCAAGACTCGCGAGCGCGATGACCATCACGACGAGACCGACGCCGATGACGAGTACCGCTGCCAGTCCACCGAGTATCCACCAGACTGCGTTGGATTTCTTACGTGGTGGTGGTGCTGAGGGTGGCGGTGTCCACTGCGTCGGCGGTGGTGGCGGCGGCGGGGCTGTGGCCGGTCGTGGCGTGACAACCTGCTGCTGTGGACGATAGATCTCGGTTGGCGGAGGCTCGGCAGTGTCCCTCGCCGCCGGATAGCGAATCGTCGCATTCGGATCGACTGGCGGTGTGTCCGTGGTTAGTGGAGTCCCGTCCTCCAAACAAAAGTTCAGGGACGAATCGGTGTACGTGCGGTTACAAGTGGGGCAGCGCTTCATCTTTGTTTAGAGTTCAAGCTTTAGCTTGTTTTCCTCCATCAAGGCAGCAACCTAAGGTTGAACTCTGAACAAGAACGTGGGCGTCCAAGCAGTCGCAAAGATTATCGGAAAGGTGACGCGCGCTCAAGCTCTAATCGACTTTCCGCAACGCCCGCAGAACTTCGTCCCGGCAGGATAACTGCTGCTGCACCCGCTGCAAAACACCTCGACCGGCTTGGGCGCGCGCCAGTCGAGCGCCGCTGCGCCAATCGGGATCCCGCAGCGCCCGCAGAATTTTGTGCCCGCGGGATACTCGTGCCTGCAGCGCTGGCATATGACGCCACTGGACGTGAGTGGCGAGGTTTGCACATCGGTCGAGACCGGTTGGAACGTCGTGTTGCCGCAGCGTCCACAGAACTTCACGCCTTCGGCAAAGCGCGACTGGCATTTCGTACACACAACCACCGACAACGTGGTCGAATGCCCGCCGTGCTTGCTTTGAAGACTGCCGCCCCGCGATGGTGTTAGTTGATTACTGGAGACGCCCATCTTGAGTTGCGCTTCGATGATCTGTTCCGCGATGTCGCTGCGGATCTCGATTACGCGCTCGTCGTCAGGCTCGCCCGACTTCGCCACTCGCAGCACATGTTGGCCCGGCGCAAGCGACGTCAGAATCACACGACCCGAACGTCCAACACTTCCATACCGCTCGTCGTCAACATAAACCTCGCAGCCGGACGGCGCCATAACCACCAGCCGCGAATCTCTTCGTTTGACTGTTTCCGAGCTCCCAGAGACTGCATTCGCAAAACTCTCAAACCATTCACTCGCGCTCGACGGCCGATCGTTAGCCTCCTTCGCCAGCGCTTTCATGATCGACGCTTCGACTTCACCGCTGATGTCCGATCGCAGACTCGACAGCGCCGGTGGCAATTGCGTCAACTTCTGCGCGATCAGTTGCGTGATGTTGCCGGTGAAGGGCGGTCGTCCGCCGAGCATGTGATACGCAATCGTTCCGAGCGCGTAGATGTCGGCGCGCGCGTCGAGTTGCTGTTCGGGCTGCATCTGTTCGGGCGCCATGTATTCAGGCGTGCCGATGATTCCCTGTGACGCCGGTCCACTAGCTGATGTGAGCTCCGACCGATCGGCGTGAACGATCTTTGCGAGACCGAAGTCACCGACTTTCACAAAGCCGTCTTCACCGCCGGTCTTTCGTTTCTGCTGCATCAGGAAAATGTTCGCCGGTTTTAGATCGCGATGCAGGATTCCGGCATCGTGCGCGGCTTCGACTCCGGCGACCACCTGCTGCATGATCGTCGCCGCTCTTTGCGGATTCACAGTACCTTCGCGACGCAGCAGGTGATAGAGAGTTTCACCTTGCACGTATTCCATCACGAGAAAGAACACACCGTCCGCGCTCTTTCCGAAATCGGTGACGTCAACAACATTCGGGTGACGAATCGACGCAGCCGCGCGTGCTTCACGCTCGAAGCGAGCGATCGCCTCACCTTCCTGTAGATCTTCGTCGCTGAGAATGTCAGGGCGGACGGTTTTAACTGCGACCTGGCGCGTGATGAGGTTTTGATCGCGCGCCAGATAAACTTGGCCCATCGCGCCGCGCCCGAGACGTTTTTCGAGCTGGTATCGTGAGGCGAGCAGGCACCCGCCGGGAAGGGTGTGTTTTGTGTTTGCCTGATCCTGCGGACAGATCTCTACGTCGTCTTCGTAGCAAACTTCACAACGTGGACACTCGCGCATGGTTCAGGATTGATCTGCGTCGATCCGCGGCTATAAAACTATGCGAGATCTGCGCAACACGCCGGGCAGCGTCGCGCGGCCAACGGAATCGCAGTCAGGCACAGTGGGCAATCTTTCGTGTTGGGCGGCGGTGGCGGAGCAGCACGCATGCGATTTACGGCTTTCACGACAAAAAACACGACCAGCGCGATGATCAGAAAGTTGACGATGTCGTTGATCAGCATGCCGTAAGCGATCACAGGCAAGCCTTTCAACTGCGCATCGGCGAGCGATACCGGACGCTGTCCGGATAGATCGATGAACAGGTTGGAAAAATCGGCTTTGCCGAGAGCCAATCCTATCGGCGGCATGATGACGCCTTCCACCAGCGACGTAATAATCTTTCCGAAGGCTGCGCCGATGATTACTGCAACTGCCAGGTCGATCACATTTCCCCGAGCGATGAACTCTTTGAATTCTCTCCACATGGTTGTGTTCTCCTGTTTAGTTACCGTAGGGGTGCCCTCGTGGCCGCCCGTTGCTTCACGACTATGACTCAGTGACAGTTCTTCGCTGCTTTGAACCCGGCCTTTTCTGCCTCTGCTGTTGTCTTGAAAATTATCTTGTTGGCGATCTCCTTTGCCGGCAGGCAGCCGTTGGGATAGTAAGTTTTAGACTTGCTGTCAGCGATGATCTCAACAGGCTCGGTGCTTTCGGTCGCAGCAGCGCCAGCCTCGGCAGCCGCATCCTGCTCTTCTTTTGTTTGTCTCCGCTGAGCAACAAGATCGTCTGCGGCAGTGTCCACGAGCCTGAAACTTGGCCCGCCCGCAACAGTCGTCACGGTCAACTGAAAGTCAGCGCAACGTAGTTGCTGTCCTCTGGATTTGTACGACCAGCTCCCATCCAGTTGTAGCGATTGTGAGATCAGCTTTACAAACTCTTCCGCTGTGTGAACCTTAAATGTTTCGTCGAAACCGATCCAAATGGAAGTGAGCTTCTCGTCGACAAGGTCGAGCGAGATGCTGCGCACGCTTTCAAGTTTCGACTTCTCGATCGTTTCGTCGAAATACGGATTGATCGTCGTCTTTGAAACACCAAAATGATCCGGATGGCCAAACTTTGTTTGTGGAATACGGGCCTTGATCTGTTCTTTCGTCATGCCGAGACGAAAGCCGAGCAACTCCGGCGCGGCGGACAGTTCACTCATTTTCTTGGTGCACTGCGCAGACACAGAAAAGGGCAGCAGGAGGAACAGCAGGGTGAACAGGGTTCGAATCATGCGTGAGATTATACTTAACGCTGGACCAGTGAGCGAATTATCCCTTCGAGCGCGGCCGGCTCGAACGGCGTCGAGACGTATTCGTTGCAGCCGGCGGCGAGCGCCTGTTCGCGAAACTGGTCTGCGCCGTACGCCGAAACAGCCAGAATCGGCACTGAGTCGAGCGACTTCCGGATGCGCCGCGTGGCAGAGAGGCCGTCGAGCTCCGGCATCTGAATGTCCATAATAATCAGATCGGGAGCTTGAGTCTCGGCCTGGTTTATTGCCTGAATGCCGTTTTCCGCTTCGACCACACGAAACCCTCTGCGCTCCAGCCATGTGCGCAGCAGCAGGCGAGTATCGTCAAAATCATCAACAATGAGAATCGTGCGTGTTATGTTGGTCACCGTGCTCATCGTCGCACCTTGAGTTGCGGGGGAGCCGGGGGTTGCGCAAGCGTAGCAAAAAAGCGGCGATTGGGGAACAAAAGTTTAGCGCTCCTTACGTCCCACAAAGACACTGACCGTACCGCTGCGTTTTGTATCCGAAAATTCGAAGTACACTTTCGTTTTGAATCCGATCTGCTTCATCAGCTTCAGCATGCGCTCGTAATCCGGCAGGAAGATCTTGTTCTGCGCCTCGATGATCTTCTTCCGGCCTTTCTCAAAAATGACGAAGACGATCTCGACAATTCCGAACGCGCTCTTTTTATACGACTTGTTCACTCTCGCTACTTCGAATTCCGGCGTCGTCATCGTCTCGACGCTGAAAGGTCCCGGCTTCCACGTGTGTTTCATAAACGCGGTATCAAAGATAAGCACGCCTCCCGGCTTGAGATGGTCGTAGAAACGCTGCAACGTGTGTGAGATCTCGGCGTATGAATAGTTGTAGTTGATCGAATTGTACATGCAGATCAGCACGTCGGCTTTTACTGGCACATCCAAATGCCTCATGTCCTGTTTGAAAACTCTGGCTTTGGGAAGGTTCTTTTTCACTAACCGAAGCATGCCGTCATTGAGGTCAGCTGCATACACCTCGAAGCCTGCTTTGCTGAGCAGCTCAGCATGCCCGCCACTACCACACGCAACATCGATCAGAATCCTTTCGCCGGGACGGTTGCCAACTCGCCGGAGGATGAAGTCGACCTCCTGCTGGTAATTCTTGGTACGCCGATATGAGGCATCGATGTACTTGCTGAGCTGGTTGTAAAGCTCATGAGCCATAGACCAAGCTCAGAGTAATCGAAGTTACTTTATAATCCCAAGGTCGTACCGGATCTTTATCGCCGGTAACTGGAATCTGAAGGCGTGGTTCTAGTCGGACGCAAGGAAGCAGCCCCGATGGCGCCGATAACAAACAGAACGACGAACAGAGCCATGGCGACGAGGGTTGGAATAATCCACGACAACATAATTCCCCAGAACACGACCATCGACCATCCGCCGCCAGGCTGAACGGTAAAGTTTCGGGCATAGACGCGAAAATACCGTCCACACGACGGGCATGATTCTGCGAAGTTTGAACAATGGTGCTGGCAATCGGGACAGGGGAACAGACCACCGACCACTTGAAGGTTTTCACTACCGGAAGTTTTCATTGTCAAGGCTCCTAAGAGGATTCGTACGAGAGCAGAGGAAGTGAGTAGCTTTCGCTTTGGCCATGATGCTCGATGATCGCGCATTAATCAACATTGACCTGTTCCGGACCACCTTGAACTCGTCCGGTATTGTTCGGAGCTGCATTCACCTTGTCTGCATTCGATGGAATCGAAAATTAAATTTCGTTGCCGTGAATTGATCCGCTTCGACCTTGTCATGTAATTGCCGAGTTCAAGATTGAATTTAGCGGATCATGGAATTTTGGTGAACACCGACAGGATCGGGACGATTCATAAAACTATTTGTCAGGCACAAGGGGCTAAAACAGCGCCGCCACGGGTTCATCGCCCGCTCCACAGATTATCTCTGCGAGTGCTTCGATCGTGGTTACCTGGGTTATTTGGTTTCGTGAAGTGTTTCTGAGCGCGCTGATGCGCTAAGATGCATAGACATAATCTTCAGCCTTTCTATAGAAGATTGAGGTTTAGGGCTGACTTGTGTTGACCGCAGAAGTCGGGCCCGCTTCTTTGTTTGGAGGCGTGGCGCGCGCTATAGCACAGAATCTTCGTTTGGTTTTTAAAAGCTGACGACTTTGGCGGTTGCGTCAGTGAAGGATTACCAAATAATTTTCGTCGTGCAGCTTACAGTCGTAAGGCAAGCCGGATTGAAGCCGCCGCCTTCTACGGTTGCAGTGATTTTTTCGAAACCATTTGCGCCAGTTGCCGTCGCTTCCATTTCAAAATTGTATTGACCCTTTACAATTCTTCCGGCGTTAAGCTCTCTTCGGGACAAGATACTTCGATCGTCGGACACGGCGGAGGTGGCGGATCGCAACTGCCGCTATCCATTGTTGTAACTGTCAACACGGCCTCGGCTTTTCCTCCCCTTCCGTCTGTGACTATAATGCGAACTTCATGCGGTCCTCGCCGCATATTCAAATCCCAGATAATCGATTTACCTTTACCTGAAAATGGAACCTTCAGTCGTGGAATACTCGTATTGCAGCGCGTCGCCATCGGGATCGGTTGCGTGCGAAGCTGGCGTGGTTCAGTTGTGCGGAGAAGGTGTCATATGAAAGGAATACAAAAAAGTTGGTACCCGCGGCAGGGGTCGAACCTGCGACCTTTCGCTCCGGAGGCGAATAAAAAATCCCAGCATCCCGGTGGGGGGTGCGTATGGTAACCTCATTGACATCTCCCGGAAACGTATTTAAGCTGTCGGGCGGTTCAATTTGTGAGCCCTGGTGCCGAATGTCCTCTGCAAGTCTCACGACATCCTTTGCACTAACTCTGTTGGTAAGGCTCTGATCGCCGTAACACACCGTAGATCTAAATTAACCGCGAGTGTTGAGAGTGCAAGACCCAGCAACAACTCTCCCTGTAACTAATCCGAAGCCCGACCGTCTACCTCTCGGAGCTGGCCTCGGCTATGTTGTGTTGCTCGCAGTTTTCACCGTACTCGTTCTTTACCTGTTTCATTTTGACGTGTTCTCGATAGAGCCGGGTACGTTGAAACTGGCACTAGGTGTGATGTCCCTTGTCATACTCATGAACTTAGCTAATGCCTACCTCTATGCGTACAAGTTCTACGAGGATCTATTTTTCTTATTCATTTCTACCGGGTGGTTTGCCAATGCTCTCTATCTGGTTTTCGAATTCTTCTCTACTCCAGAGACCTTGGCCTCTCGGGAAGCGGTTTTCCTGTTAGGCATGATTGCGAATACGCCGTTCTTCCTGTCAGTGTTTACACAACGTAGGGGTCGGGTTCGTTATAGGTTACTGGTACGCAGCGCGCTGCTGTGGGCAGTGCTGCTTGTCGCTTCGCCGATTGCGGCAAATCTATTGAGTAACCGATTCGAATTATCCGATGCGTACAGGTTTATGATCTTCGCTCTCGGCGGGATCGTGTTTTCAGCCTGGCTGCTTTTCTCCGTTGGTAGCCGACTGAGAGAACGCTTGGATGTTTCCATTCATGGGCGCGGGGCAATTATCCTTCCCTGGACTTTTTATTTTTACGCCGCCTTGCAGCTCACCTATGTTTGCGCTTTGATTCCGGGTTGGACCAGCAATATGTTTTTTGGTGCTTTTGTCGTGGCTTTTCTGCTCAAAGTAGTGAATAGCATCTCGGTTATCAGTATCTTGGCTGTCACACGTCGAGAGTTTGTTCAAATCAAGACACAACTCGAACAACGTAGCGTATTGGAAGAAATTGGCCGGATCGCCTCCAGCATTGAGCATGACATTAAAACTCCGCTTGGCATCATGTCGTTCGAGATCGGAAGGATGCTCAGGAAGTTTCAGTCCAACTCAGAAATCGTTGAGGCGTTGCAAAGGATTGAAGATGAGCGCAAACGGGTCTTCGCTATCTCCCAAGTAGTTCCGTATCTACGTGGTGACAGAGAGTTTTACGAGCGTTATATGGAAAAAACTGATGCCCTGGAGGTTGTACACAAGGCAATCAGGAACGTTAAGAAGGATATGAAATTGGATCCTTCCAAGTTTTATTTCAAGGTGACAGGGCGCGACATGTTTATTAAGTGTCATCGCTCTATGTTAGAGCAGGCACTTGTCAATGTTCTCAAGAATTCGGTTGAGGCCGTGAACCTCGCAAAGCGCAAGAGTGGGGTCGTCGAGATTTGCTTAAGTAGGAGGAAACAGGAAAGGTTCGTGAATATTGAGGTGAAAGACAACGGCTGCGGCATTGCCGAACAGGACATACCTAGCCTGACGACCCTTTACACTACAAAAGCACATCTTAAACCAAATAGCGGCATTGGCCTGTTTATTGTCGAGAAGATAATCAGAATGCATGAGGGGAGTATCGACATCTCAAGTGAGTTGGGGCAGGGCACAGCGGTCCGCATCCTGCTGCCGGAGTGGATTGATCCACTGCCGGTTGTCGATCACCAGTCATCATCGGCCAGTGCCGATCTGAGTGGTGCATCTGCTTAAGCGCCTTTGTCATTATCAGTTTGGAGGGTTTTAAATGACAGCAGCAGCATTAGCTAAGATACAGCTCGATGATAAACGAGAGATCGATCTGCACGCTAACATTAACGTTTTGTTAGTGGATGACGATCCGCGATTCCTCGACACCGCTCGGAACTATTTACAGAAGGACTTGGGATGTAATGTCCATGCCGTACGAGCAACAGAAGAAGCAGCCCAACACCTACAGCAACATTCTTATCATATGATAATTACCGACCTCATCTTTGATCCCCCAGGGACGATGCAAGGTGACCAATTCATCGCCGAAAATATTGGAATTATGGGAAAGGCGAAAGTCGTGGCTCTGACAGGTCAGGCGTACTATGCCTTCAGGACCAAGCCGGAATTGGCAAAGCTGGGTGTAGAAGTGTTCGACAAGGGCGACAGGGTCTTCGAAGAAATTACCAATATGACCGTCGACACAATTCAGGAACAGCGCGAAGAAGTGGAAAATCGCCTACAAGCGGCTATCAGCTCGATTGTACCCGGAGTTGGGATTGAGATGAGGACGAAGGGAAATGTGTCCTTTGAAGAAGGGTTAGCGCAACCGTCGACTCACTTCTTCAGCAAGCGTCCGCAGGTTGCGATTGAACACCTTTACAATGAACTTGAGGCCGCACTCACCAGCTATCTCAAGGTTCTTCCTAATACAAACCAAAAGAGCATAGTCGTCGGCGATCACCATCTCTCTCTTACCGAGCTTATTCAGCACATCGAAGAGGGCACGGATTTAGGACTTGCTCAAATGGACATACTCATAATGCAGTTCAAAGACATACTGAGGTTGAACAAGCAATGAACACCGAAGAAAAGGATAACGACCCGGCACCCAATGTAGTAGTCATCCTGTGCAGTCCGTCATACACGCCGCTGACAGGGTACACTGGTAAGTGGCTCGAAGAGGTCGCGGTGCCCACTGGTATCGTGGAACATCGTCTGACTGGTGGAGCAGTGGCTTTCAAGGGACTGATCGATGAGCGTCCGGAGGGGGAGAAGAAACACATCACCATCTTCTGTGGTCACGGTATCGATGAGGCGCTACTGGGGCCGCCCTTGAACAATGAGGAGGATATTCAGGATCGGTACGGAACGAGGCATTCGATCATTTACGGTATTGATCGCTTTCAGCCGAACCCAAAAGTCTTATTTGCGTTTTGTTGTAACTCAGCCAACTCTCTGGGTCCGCGATTCAAAGCCACGCCGGACGCATCCTTTCTCGGCTATAATGGCGAGCTAAATTTTGTGACCTGCGACGAGCAGTGTATGGCGACTCTCAAGACAATTGTGAAGCAAGTCGCAGAACAGATCATAATTGACCAGGATATCAACCAAAGTCACGAAGTGTTGCTCAACGATCTATATCAGAAAGCATATGACTACTATTTGAGCGGTCCGGGCAGGAGTAATCCTTACTTTTGGCTGATGACCATGTGTCTGATGCAACACAAAACCCTGATTCGTCGGTACGCAGGAATGTCTGCCTAGGTGCGCTTGGGCGGCCCCATCGCCGTCAAGCGGGCGCACTCAGAGAGCGCCTGTAGCTTTGTCCATTTTCCAAGTGATAGATCTCTAAAGCTTCCTTTTCCATCAATTCCAATTCCAGGTATCCATGCGGCCAAAAAGATGAGCCAGCGGAATCCTCACAGGTGCATGAGTTCGTCGCGTACCACTCCGGTAAGTCTGGAAGACTCGGTGGCTTATATTTCTCCATGAAAGCTCCGTTTCCGACACAGGCTCCATAGAAGCCGTGCGGCTGGCGCCCATAGGTTGCACAACCGTGTTCATGACCCCAATACCAAGAGAAAACACGACCACTTTCACGGAGCCGTTCTGCCAATTGATTGGTCAATGAAGGTGACGGTTTTCCCCACGCCGATAGAATGTAGTGGTGGCTCATCAAAATGAGCCGTCGACCATCGTCTGTTGCAAGGTATTGGCTAAGCCAGTCGAGTTGCCCTTCATCCAAAATCCCATCATCACGGAGAAAACTCTCAGCTCCCAACGCCGTATCCAGGCAGGCTATACGCCAGTTCGGCGTTTCGATGGCAAAGTAACGCCCTGGCTGCTGCAGAACTTTGAGAGCAGCGAGGTAGCCTTTAGCGCCGTAATACAGGTCGTGGTTGCCACACAGCGTAAAGACGTTTCCCAGCCTGATAGTTGAAAGAGGAGCAAGGAGATTGGACAGCATTTCTGCTTCGCTGCCCCCAGGATAAGTATCGCCCAAATGGATGACGAGATCGAAATTGTTCTCTTGATGGCGGTCTTTTATTTGTCTAAGGATTCGTGTCTGCGATGGACTGCTGTAGCCTGCGTCACCGACAATCGCAATCCGAGTGTTCGGTTTTTCAATCTTGACGATCCTGCTCGGGGTTCGGCCGGCCAGGGCCACATAATCGCCCTTCGGGCGATTTAGCCAGGCATTGATGCCGGTTAGCATCCAGTCGAAAACTGACGAATTGCTGATGCCTTCCCCGGCAGTCCCAATACTGGGGGCGGCTTCCGTTCCCTTTTTATGCCAGAGAGCCGCCACTGCAAGAATAGGATCTTCGTAGGTGAACACTCCTTCCGGATCACCGCCAAAGATTGCCGGATCCGCCTCTAGACGTGCCAGTGCGTCGCGGAGAAGTGCGGTTGGATTTTGCTCACCTTCAGCCGCGGACTTAACATTCGCCTTAGCGAGAGCTTGCAAATCCGTTTCGAATATTGATCTCTTGGTCATCTTTATCATGTCGTAAGAGAGTCGACCTCATGATGTGATCGACTGCAAGTCGTATCCAGTTTTGAACAAATTCGTCACCCACGGGGGTTCTTTGCTCCACCTGTTCAAGGATGTTATTGGCCGAGAGAGTCTCACTGCTCCCCCCCAAGGTGCCTATTAAGGGCTTGTTTGGATCGGGCATGACACTTACCCATTCTCTTAACTTACCCACGATATCCGTTCTCAAATCTTCTTCGTTGATCAACATAAGAAACCTCCTTCAAAAGTTTTAGGAATTCAAAATACCCTAATCCGGTTAGCATTCATTTGGAGAAAAGGCGCATATACCTGATCCTCTATAGGTCCCTTAATCAACTCTTGTGCCAATCTTTCGCATTCACTTCCCGCCCGTCGGCCGGCCTCACGTGCTGACTCCCCTTCTGCGAGCGCCCTTGGACCAGCCAACAGGCATTTTTCCATGAGCTCAGAGTACGGGGGACTCAGGAACAGCCACACCTTGCCGCTATACCCAATGCCCGTGGCCCCATGGTTTCGTGCGGCACCTTCCAGGACGGTCTCTGACTCACAGCAGGTAGCGCATACCAGCCGCCCAGATAAGAGATGTGGATCCTTATTAAAATCAATAGTTGCATGGTCTTGAGCGATCAATCCAGATTTTATGCCGTGGCCAAAAAAGAAGAATGGCGCGGGGTTGGTGGTCAGGGTGGCCTCCGCGTGCCTGGCGTCAGCAGTATCCGGCGGGCCCAGGATATTTGATACCTTACTGGCAACTTCTGAATTGAACTGCCGCGCATATCCCGCCAGAACCGTAGTTTCCTGATCGTATTCGGTATACATGATGATCATGGTTGAAATGTCCTTCCTGAGATACATATGAGGTCAAATTTGAACCAAATTTCAAGAGTCATGAAAGGAGCTTCAATTCTTGTCTTTGTTCTTTAGGTTGATGCTGTGCCGATTGGCCAGATTGTAAACAGAACGCTGTGTTATACCGAGTTCTTGCGCCGCGAGCTTCGTATCACCACCACAACGAATCAGCACCTCCGTTAACACTTGACGGTCAAAAGCGTCGCGCAATTCAGCTAATGTGCCAACTCTGACTCCCTCTGTACCAGCCTCTGATGGCAGAGCCGGCATCCAGTTGGACTCATCGGCCGATCCACTCCCGAGCAGTAGCACAAACCGATCCACTGTAGTACGCAATTCTCGAATGTTCCCAGGCCAGTTGTAGCTTTGCAGTCTCTGAATTGCTCGTTGGTCCATCGCATCGCCAGGCAGTCCATGTTCCCTCAGAAACATCTCAACGAGTAGTGGTATGTCCTTAAGGCGCCCGCGCAAGGGAGGTAGCGCCACTGTCAACTGTGCAATTCTAAAATAGAAGTCAGCCCGGAATTTTCCTTCTCTCACAGCCTCGTCGAGGCGGTGATTGGTCGCCGAAACGATCTGAGTTAGAAGGGGATGACTCTCATCACTCCCGAGTGGAGAGAACGTGCGTTGCTCGAGGACCCGAAGAAATCTGGCTTGTAAGCCTATTGGCATGTCACCAATCTCGTCCAGAAATAAGATGCCTCCACTCGCTCGCTTTAGAGCCCCATCTCGATTATTGACGGCACTGGTAAACGCCCCACGCTTATGGCCAAAGAGTTCAGAATCAATTAGTTCGTTAGGGAAGGCCCCGCAGTTCAAGGCCACAAACGGTGCCTTTTTCGATCGCCCCAATTTGTGAACTGCAGCAGCAACTAATTCCTTCCCGGTACCGGTTTCGCCAATCACCAGGGTCCGAAGATCTAATGCAGCAGTAGCTTGATGTGCAACTGATCGGACCCAACTACACGTCTCATGCATTGATGGTGAATACCCAACGACAAATCCGTATACCTCGCTAAGACTCTCTTGTATCGCGCGATCTAGTTGGTCAATAGAAGGCACCGAGTCCCATCTAGAAACAACAGAGGGAAGTGAAGGGTTCCTTTCCGCGAGGGCCAGGATTTCTTTGTCTGCTGTCGGGTCCTCATTCAGTCGCACGACAATGTCAAATTGATTTAGTTGGGAATCTTTGGACGATACTGGCGCCCAAATAACGGGGGTCTTGAGTTTGACCTCAGCAAAGACGCTAAGACTTGTGACAAGACTTCCAGCGATTGCAATACGAAGCATTGATCTACTCAGAAACAAACAAAGCACAAAGTCTCTCGGCAAAATTCAAAGAAGCCTCTACTGGGTCGAGCACCGAAGGACATTAGGTGAGCAATCTAGAAACGGATACTGCCGCAATTACATCCAGAATTGGGAATACCGCTGCATTCTACAGCAACTTGCAGCGCCCGCTCGAATCATACCAATATTCTTGTCCTCCTCACGATTTAGTCAACTTCACTCCCACAAGGCAAGATTAGGGAGTCGGCAACTACCTGCCATGAACGTACCGGATCTGAAAAATAATGGTCTAGCTCCAAAGCGTTACGGCGACGCCAAAACATCAGCGTTGCCCGTAGTTATTGAAATTTGATACCCGCGGCAGGGGTCGAACCTGCGACCTTTCGCTGCGGAGGCGATGTAAGCATGATTCGCCGAAATTCATCAACACGGTCGTTGATTAAGAATTCCGTCTTTTACTAACAATTCGCCTTATCGAGTGATGTAGTTGATCATTCGTATAATTGCAATCTGGGAAACGGACTTCAAGTTGGAACTGGGCCACTGCATTCTGCAGCTTGCGCAATTTATCAGAAGCGTCAGATTAAGTCTGATTACTACACTCCGTAAACGTGAGCAGCGTATGAAGCAGGAATACAAACTTGAAAAATGGACAGAAGCGGATTTTCATGTAATGGGCTGGCATGACTCTCGAATTCATGCAACAGCTTTTTCCCCTGAAGACTTTGAGTTTGGTCTTTGATATCGATTACATCTTTGAATGGAAGATCCCGCAACCCAACGAAAATATACTTCAAATTTTGGCTAGCGCCGGCGACACTGGTCTTCAAGAATATCCATAATGTTGAGTTTGAGATCGACTCATACGAGGGAAAACTGGAGATTGACAACATAAAAAGCGAGGTTGAATCTTCGCCAATCACCGGTGAATTTATAGGAAGAGCTAGTGAGTGGCTTTGGACAATTGAGTGTCAGGAAGGCGAGATTAGATTTCGTTCCGTTGGTTATGAACCATTTATCCGAACGACTCGACACCTACCTCAGTCACAAATGTTCGATCGGAAGGCTATAGGAATCTCATTTGCGCGTGGCAGAGTCGATTGAAGGGAAATTGATTACCCGCGGCAGGGGTCGAACCTGCGACCTCGTGCTCCGGAGGCACGCGCTCTAATCCTCTGAGCTACGCGGGCTTAAATCGCAGGTTCAAAGAGGTATACAAGAAATGTATTCCTTTTTTACCCTTTTTTGTATCCCTGGTCAATAACCGTGGCTTTGGTATCGGGCGGCTTTTGGTAATGGGGCCAGATTGACGCGCTTGACGAACGGCTTTAGCAAGAAGTGGGAGAGTCTGAAAGCTGCATGCGTTCTGCACCTTTGCGCATTAGAAATTTCTGTCGGATTCATTCATCGATCAAATATACCGCCGACAATGGAAGCCAAGATCACAAACCGCGTTTGGGATTTGAAGGACTTTCCAACAGCCTAATTTAGGAAAACAAATTCAGCCCATGACAAAAGAAACAAAGGAAGATTTCGAGAACCATTTCACCGAGCCTTGCAGATCATCTTGTCTCATTGAATCGTTGGACTGACGGGGCTGCGAAGGTGCGGCAAAAATGACTTTGATAGAGGCTCAGGCTCTGTTAGATCACCGCACCACATGGGAAAGCAGATGGAAGTAATTTCCTGTCTCATCGTAAGTAGCCGGTTGGGAGAACCCTCTTGATCGCATATTCAGCAAGCTGTCTAAAACGTAATCTCACCAGCCTCCAATCGCGCCGGTCCTTTTCCATAAGTTCAGTTTCAAGCTGGGCGAGTTTGGTTTTTGCGCCTGACTTACTCTCTCCAGTGCGTAAAAGCTCGTGTTTCTTTCCGTCCTCATCTATGTAGCGAAGACGTGCGCAGTACTTGCCTCTGGTTTTGCGGAATGTGCGGATTTTCATTTCGCACCTCCGGCGGTCTTTATGCAATCACCACATTCTGCAAGGGGAACGTTCGCCAGCCATGTTTGTAGGCGCCAGAAGCGGAGATACCTTCTTCATCAAAGAGAGTTTCGCAAAACTTCCTAATCACTCAGTCTGTCAGTTCATCTATTTGTGTTGGCACAGCTGTGTTTTCTCTCCGTTTCTGTGGTCCTCGGAGTATTGTTGTTAGTGTCCCCCTTTTTGTCCCCCTTTCGAAGCGGTTTTCAGGACATAAGGGGACACTAGGGGATATAGAGGGAGACAAGAAACAGGCCGCTTTTATTGATGTTTTCTATTTTCTTTAGGAAAACCGGAAGGTAAAATTGGTCCGGAGGCGAACGCTCTAATCCACTGAGCTACGCGGGCCTAACAAATCGCAGGTGTCAAAGAGGTTAATTCAGAAATGTAACCCTTTTTTACCCGTTTTTTGTACCCTCGTCAATGCCGGGCTCTGGTTGTTACTGCAAATCAGGTTGCACTAATCTCGACTAGCTTCTCGCGGAAGTTGAGGAGATCAAGCGCCTTGGGCAGTGTGCTCGCCAGGACTTCTTTTAAGCGTGCGTTAGAGGTATTTCCGCAGGTGACCCAAACTACTTGAGGTGGTGGTCCCAGCCGATCTAACAACAGCACGAAATCACTGTCTTTTGTCATAACCACAGCTTTCTCTTGCCTAGCGGCTGCAAAGATTTCTTTGTCGTCCGCATCTCGCAATCCGAGATCACGAATTGCCACTGCACTCACAGCGTAATTACTCGTAATCCACGTGGCTATCGCGGGAGACATTTGAGCATCAACCCAGATCTTCATGCGGCAAGCACCGGATGATCCAGCTTGCGGGCGGCATACTGCAGGGCAGCTTTTAAATCTTCTGTTTCTAGATCAGGCATTTCTTCCAGGATTTGCTCGGAAGTGAGTCCTGCCGCAAAGAGATCGAGAACATCAATAACGCGAATACGCATGCCGCGAATGCATGGTCGACCGCCACACTGGTTAGGATTGATTGTAATTCGTTCCAGCAAATTAGCCATTAGCTCTCCTCCATGATTGCATGCGAGGCTAGTATATCGCGCTTTCGTCACCTTAACTTCATGAAGCAGCGAGGCGCTGAAATAGGAGACGTGGCTAGGTGAAGAGGCGGTGGATGTAGGAGACGATCCAGAAGCAGACCGCGGCGACGAGGGCGGCCGCGGGGATCGTCAGGATCCAGGCCCAGACAATGCGACCGGCGACGCCCCATTTGACGGCCGATAATCTACGTGTCGCGCCGACACCGACGATGGAGCCCGTGATCGTGTGCGTGGTCGAGACGGGGGTGCCGGTGAGCGTGACGTAGGCCAATGTCAATGCGGCGGCGCTTTCGGCGCAGAAGCCGCCGACCGGTTTCAGCTTCGTAATTTTGGTTCCCATCGTGTGCACGATGCGCCAACCGCCCGACAACGTGCCCAATGCGATCGCCGCGTGGGCTGCGAGGACGACTTGGATGGGGATTTGCGGAAGAGTTCCGTTTGGGCCGTATTGCATGCCCCAAACACCTCCCGCCGTCAGCACTGCCGTGATGATTCCCATCGTCTTCTGCGCGTCGTTGCCGCCATGGCCCAGCGAGAACGCTGCCGCTGAAAACAGTTGGCCGCGACGAAAGATCTTATCGACGCGCGTCGCCGAAAAGCGTCGAAAGATCCAGTAGACCAGCACCATCAAACTGAATCCCACGAACATACCAATCAACGGTGAGAGCACGATGAACTTCAGCGTTCGGAACCACACTTCAGCTTTGAGCAATCCACTCACGCCGCCGTATGCCGCGATACCCGCGCCGGCGTACCCGCCAAGCAACGCGTGCGAGCTGGACGTCGGCAGTCCGAGATACCAGGTGATCAGGTTCCAGACGATCGCGCCGAGCAACGCAGCGAGTAGAACGTAGAGTCGCAACTCAGGACTGATGAGGTCCATGCGAACGCCGTCGCCAATCGACTTCGCGACGCGCGTACCGAAGACGGCAAAGGCTACGAAGTTGAAGAAGGCGGCCCAGACTACGGCAAGACCCGGCGAGAGCACGCGCGTCGAAACAACAGTTGCAATCGAATTCGCGGCGTCGTGAAAGCCGTTGATGTAGTCGAAGACAAGCGCCAGGAAGACGAGGATGATGACGAAGGCCAGAGTTGCGGTCATGGGAGACGGTTACTAAGTATGCTTAATAATCACACTCTCAATAATGTTAGCCACGTTCTCGCAACGATCGACCGCAGCTTCGAGCTTCTCGTAAACCTCTTTCCATT
>Ga0126311_10000225_pt1 | contig 28147 bp, 27 predicted proteins | sample Plot61_FD_92539 | JGI IMG/M metagenome (GOLD analysis project Ga0126311, IMG submission 92539) | Serpentine soil microbial communities from UC McLaughlin Reserve, CA, USA - Plot61 | ecosystem: Environmental > Terrestrial > Soil > Grasslands | place: USA: UC McLaughlin Reserve, Lake County... | reverse complement strand
TCGTCTCCGCCATCGTCGGTCCGCTCACGAGCGCCTCCCTCGATGCCCGCCCGGCCGGTCCGACCCGGCCCGCGCGCTCACGCCGCGCGTCCGTTCCCATTCACCGCATACCGCTCGAAGCGCGCCGCCACCGTTGCCGGCACGCGCGCCTTGACGAGCACGCCATCGGGCATGTCCTCGCGCAGCAGGTCGCCGGCGACTTCGTGCAGCTCGGCGAGTCGATCGCCGTCGCGGTAGGGCAGCAGCAGCTCGACGTCGCGCAGCGAGCGGGCGAACTCGATCTCGATCCGATCCCCCAGCTCCTCCAGCCCGTCGCCCGTCAGCGCCGAGACGAGCAGGCCGTCCGGGTGGCGGAGGCGGACATCGTCGCGGGCATCGTCGTCGAGCGCGTCGGCCTTGTTGAGGATCAGCAGGCGGGGACGATCGCCGGCGCCCAGCTCCTCGAGCACCTCGTGCACGGCGCCCATCATCTGGTCGAGCTCGTCCTCCGGCGCGGAGGCGTCGACGACGTGCAGCAGCAGGTCCGCGAGCCGCGTCTCCTCCAGCGTCGCGCCAAATGCGTCGACCAGCTGGTGCGGCAGCTTGCGGATGAAGCCGACCGTGTCGGTGAGCAGATAGTCCCGTCCGCCGAGCCTCCAGCCGCGCGTCGTCGGGTCCAGCGTGTGGAACAGCCGATCGCGCACGCCGACCTCGGCGCCCGTGAGCGCGTTGAGCAGCGTCGACTTGCCGGCGTTCGTGTAGCCGACGAGCGCGACCTCGGGCAGCTGAGCGCGGGTTCGCTCGGCGCGCATCGTTCTGCGCGCGCCCTTCACGCGCTCCAGGCGGCGTCTGAGCGCGGTGATGCGGTCGCGCGCGAGGCGGCGGTCCGTCTCGATCTGCGACTCGCCCGGTCCGCGCGTGCCGATGCCGGGCCCGCCGGCAGGCCCGCCGGCGCCGGCGCCGAGCCGCTCCAAGTGGGTCCACAGTCCGCGCATGCGCGCGAGGTTGTACTCCAGCTGCGCGAGCTCGACCTGCAGCTTGCCCTCGGCCGAGTTCGCGTGCCCGGCGAAGATGTCGAGGATGATCGCCGTGCGGTCGACGACTGGGGTTCCGAGCGCCTCCTCGAGGTTGCGTCCCTGGCGCGGCGAGAGCTCGTCGTCGCAGGCGACCACGTTCGCGTCCTGCGCCTTGATCGCTTCTCTGAGCTCCTCCAGCTTGCCGGGCCCGAAGTACGTGTTCGGGTGTGCCTGCTCACGGTGCTGGACCATCTGCCCGACCGTCGCCACGCCGGCGGTCCTCAGCAGCTCCTCGAGCTCTGACAGGTCCTCCCCGGTCTCCAGGACCCCGATCGCCAGCGCGCGCTGACGCGCGCGCCCGACGGGCGGCTCGCTGCGCCCCGGCGTCGGGGTCGCTCGACCGTTGCGGCCTCTCGCAGTCGTCACACGTCTGAGTGTAGATCGTTGCGAAGCGAGCTCCATACGCCGCGACTCGCATGCGAACGTCACGGCATGCCCGAGGATCGCGAATCTAGACGTCCCACAGACGTACCAACTCGCGGTCCTCGTGGGGACGAGCACATCGGGGCGCTCGCGGCGCGTCAGCACGGCGTGGTCTCCCGCGGCCAGCTCCTCGATGCGGGAGCCACCCGGACGATGATCGAGAAGCGGCTGGCCAGAGGCCAGCTCGTCAAGCTCCACCGCGGCGTCTACGCCGTCGGCCACGCGCATCTGCGCCCGAACGGATACCGGCTTGCCGCCGTCCTGGCCGTCGGCCCGCGGGCCGTGCTGAGCCATCGCGACGCCGCGGCGCTCCACGGGCTGCGGAACGGAGGTGGGACGCGGATCGACGTCTCCACACCGGCGGAGCGGAGCAGCACCGCCAAGATCCGCGTCCATGGCCGGCGCGCACTCGACGCGCGCGACGTCACGCAGGTCGACGGCATCCCGGTGACCACGGCGGCGCGCACGTTGGTGGATCTCGCCGAGGTCCTGGCGCACCAGGCGCTCACGAAGGTCTGCAGCGAGGCCGAGCGGCAGCGGACGCTCGACACGAAAGGCATCGAGGAAGCGCTGCAGCGCCGCCGGGGCCGGCGAGGACCGGCCACCGCCAAGCTCCGAGCGGCGCTCGCCGATCTGGCCGCTCACGGCACCACGCTGACCCGCTCACCTCTGGAGGACCGCTTCCTCCCCCTCCTCGATGCCTATCACCTGCCCCGCCGCGCGACGAACGTGTACGCGGAGGGCTATGAGGGAGACGCCGTCTGGCGGCGCCAGCGGCTCGTCGTCGAGCTGGACGGCTGGGACGCGCACAAGACGCGCCGCGCCTTCCAGCACGATCGGACGAAGGCGAACGCGCTGGCGAACGCGGGCTGGACCGTCCTGCGCTTCACCCACGACGACCTCGTGCGTCGGCCCGAGGTCGTCGTGGCGAGCGTACGGGCCCAGCTCAGCCGAGCTGCTTGATCCGCTCGACGGCCTCGAGCAGCCGCTCGTCGGGCGTCGTCAGCGAGATGCGGAAGAAGCCCTCGCCCGACGCTCCGTACGCGCCGCCCGGGGAGATGACCACGCCCGTCTCCTCCAGCACGTGCTCGCAGTACGCGGCGGCGCTCTCGTAGCCGGCCGGAATCGGCGCCCAGACGTAGATCGTCCCCTTCGGCGGCGTCACGTCGACGCCGGCGGCGCGCAGCGCGTCGCAGACCAGATCCCGGCGGCGCTTGTAGACCTCGTTCATCGCGGCGACCTCGGCGTCGACCGCGGGATCCAGCGCCGCCACGCCCGCCAGCTGCACCGCCTCGAACAGCCCCGAGTCGACGTTCGACTTGAGCCGCCAGTACTGCGCGATCGCATCCGCGTTGCCGGCGATGAAGGCGCAGCGCCAGCCGGTCATGTTGTAGCCCTTGGAGAGCGAAAAGACCTCGACGCCGACCTCCTTCGCCCCCGGGGTCGCGAGGAACGACGGCGCGACGTAGCCGTCGTAGGTCGTCTCGCTGTAGGCGTTGTCGTGCACCACCAGCACATCGTGCTCGCGGGCGAACGCGACGACCCGCTGGAACAGCCCGTCCGGTACCACGGCGCCGGTCGGGTTGTTCGGGTAGTTGAGGAACATCAGCTTGGCCCGCGCCGCATCGGTCGCCGAGATCGCGTCGAGGTCCGGCGCGAATCCGAGCGACGGCACCAACGGCATCAGTACCGACGACGCACCCACCAACGTCGGCCCACCCGTGTAGACCGGGTAGCCAGGATCGGACGCCAGTGCGATGTCCTCCGGGTCGAGGAACGCCAACGACAGGTTGAAGATGCACTCCTTCGCTCCGATCGCCGGCATCACCTCGGTCTCCGGGTCCAGCGTCACACCAAAGCGGCGGGCGTAGAACGCCGCCACCGCCGCGCGGAACTCCGCGCGCCCGCGATTCGACGGGTACTGATGCGTCGACGGGTCCGCGACGGCGGCCTGCGCGGCGGCGACGATCGGCGCGTACGTCGGCGTATCCGGATCTCCGATGCCGAGCGAGATCACGTCGACCCCCGCCGCCTTCTTCTCGGCGATCTTGCGCTCGAGCTGGGCGAACATGTACGGCGGGATCTGATCGAGGCGCTTACTCGGTTGCATGGAGCTCCTTCAGGAAGTCGTCGGAGAGCGTCCCGGAAAACACCGGGACCGCCCAGCCGGTCAGGTTCACGTGCAGGTCCTCCCCCACCTCGACGGTCAGCTCGCCGCCGTCGAGCTCGACCACGACCGGCGAGTCGCCCCCGCGCAGCACGTGCGCGATCGCGGCGCCGGTCGCGCCGGTGCCGGAGGACAACGTCTCGCCGACGCCGCGCTCGAAGATGCGCGCCCGGATGCGGTCGCCCGCCAGCTCGGCGTACCAGGAGACGTTCGTGCGGTTCGGGAACAGCTCACTGTTCTCGATGAACGGCCCGAGCGCCGGCAGGTCCAGCGCCTCAAGCTCGTCAACCGAGTCGACGCGCATCGAGCATTGCGGGTTGCCGATCGAGACATGTTGGAAGGCCCACAGTCGTCCCGGCGTGCCGATCTCTCCTCTGCCGTCGTCGGCGCCGCCCGAGTAGTCCTTCGACGTCAACCGAGCGCGGCCCATGTCGACGCGGCACGTCGTCGGCCCGGTGATCGTCGGGCGAATCTCGCCGGCGGCCGTCTCGATCGAGAAGACGTCAGAGTCGGTCCAGCCGCGGTGGCGCAGGTAGAGGATCGCCTCCCGCGCCCCGTTGCCCGACAGCTCGGCCTCGGAGCCGTCGGGGTTGAAGATCGTCAGCCTCGCGACGAAGCCGGCCTGCGTAGGCGGCGAGAGCAGCAGGATCCCGTCGGCGAAGACGCCGAAGTGGCCGGCGCAGATCGCACGCACGCGAGCGGGCGTGAGCACAAACGGCAGCGCGCGCTCCTCCACCACGATGTAGTCGTTGCCGAGCGCCTGCCACTTCTCGAACTTCACGTCAAAGCCTCCGGATACAGGTCGAACGCCGCGCGACGGGACGGCGGCGCCGCAGCCTATCGACTGATGAATTCCCCGCGCCGGCCGACGATCCCGTTAGCTTTGCTCAAATGATTTTCCTCAGTTCCCCACATCGGAGGCCTGCATGACCCCCATCTTCGCCGACTTCGGTCTCGGCGAGGCACTCCTCGTAGGCCTCGAGATCTTCTTCCTCGTGATTTGGATCTGGGTCCTCATCACGGTGCTGGTCGACCTGTTCCGCGATCACGAGCTGTCCGGTGGGTGGAAGGCCGTCTGGGTTTTCTTCCTCGTCTTCCTGCCCTTCATAACGGTGCTGATCTACCTGATCGCGCGTGGGAACGGGATGCGCGACCGCGCGATCGCCGAGCAGACGCAGATGAAGGCGGCAAGCGACGAGTACATCCGCTCCGTGGCGGGCGCCTCGCCGGTCGACGAGTTGCACAAGCTCGACGAGCTGCGCGCGAGAGGCGCGATCAGCCAGGAGGAGTTCGAGCGGCTGAAGGCGCAGGTTCTCAGCTAGCGAGGATTTCCTCGGCGGTCTCCTTCGGCGTCCGCCCCGTCACGTCGATCGTCCGCACGTCGGCCAGCTTGCGCATCCATGTGAGCTGCCGGCGTGCGTAGTTGCGCGTGCGGCGCTGCATCGCCTCGACGTCGCCGGCCAGCAGCTCGTCGAAGCCGAGCGCCTTGCGCGCTGTCTCTGAGGCGCCGGCAGCATGCGCGCGCCGCACCTCCTCGCGCGCCCCGGCGGCGACCATCTCCTCCACCCGCGCGTCGATCCGCGCGTAGAGCGCCTCGCGCTCCATCGTCAGTCCTGCGAGCAGCGTCGGATGACGCACCTCGTCGGTCCACAGCTGCGACGGTCCCTCGGGCGGTTCCAGCTCGCCGGCGTCGAGCAGCTCGTGCGCGCGCACGATCCGCTGGCGGTCGTTCGGATCGATGCCCTCCGCCGCCCACGGCGCCCGCCGCGTGAGCTCGGCGTGCAGCGACGCGACTCCCCGCAGCTCCAGCTCGTGCTCCCAGCGCTCGCGCACCCCTTCCGGCGGCGGCGGCCGCAGCTGCAGCTCGGTCAACGCGGCGCGCAGGTAGAGACCGGTCCCGCCGACCACGATCGGCCGGCGTCCTGCTGCCAGCGCGCCGTCGATCTCCGCGTGCGCGAGCGCCGCGTACTGGCCCACGCTGAACCTCGCGTCGACCGGCAGGAACGACACCAGCCGGTGCTCGAGCGCTCCTCGCTCCGCTGCATTCGCCACGCCGGTCAGCAGCTCCAGGCCCGCGTAGACCTGCAATGCGTCAGCCGAGATCGCGACGGGATCCTCCCCCGCTGCGCGCAGTCGCGCGGCGAGCGCGACCGCCACGGCGGTCTTGCCGATTCCCGTCGGACCGAAGATCGCGATCACATCTGACGCCACGCGCCGCAGTATGCCCGGGACCCGCCGAGACCTGTCCAGGCGGCTCGCGCTCCGGAGTATGGTGAGACGCAATGGGCGTTCGCATCGGCACCGGCATCTCCACGCACGAGGACCCGCGCGTCGGCGCGATCGAGGCGGCGCAGGCCGCCGGCGCCGCGCTCGACGGGGCGACCGCCGACCTCGTCGTGCTGTTCGCCTCCGGCGGGCACATGGAGAGCCCGGAGTCGACGCTCGAGGGCGCCCATGAGGCACTGCGCCCCGGTGCGCTCGTCGGCTGCGGTGCCGGCGGCGTGCTCGGCTGCGGCGCCGAGCACGAGGAGGGCATGGCCGTCGCCGTGTGGGCGGCCGCGCTCGATGGCGGCAGCGTGCAGACGTTCCACGCGATGGCGTCGATCCACGAGGACACCGTCACTGTGATCGGCATGGAGGACCTTGCCGGCTCGCGCGGCGCGATCCTGCTGCCCGATCCCTACACCTTCCCGACGGATCCGCTGTTGCAGGACCTCGCGACGCGCGCGCCCGGCGTTCCGGTGCTCGGCGGGCTTGCGAGCGCGCGCCGGCCAGACGAGACGAGCGTGCTGTTCTTCGGCGACGAGGTCGTGGATGGCGGCGCCGTCGGCGTGCGCCTTGACGACGTCGAGCTGCTGCCATGCGTCTCGCAGGGCGCGACGCCGGTCGGCCCCGAGCTGACCATCACCGAGGCGGAGGGCAACGTCATCAGCGAGTTGGCGGGCCAGCCGGCGCTCGACCGCATACGCGCGGTGATCGAGGAGCTCGACCCGGTCGACCGCACGCTGATCGCCGGCGGACTGCTGGTCGGGCTCGTCGTCGACGGCGGGCGCCCCGATTACGGGCACGGCGACTTCCTCGTGCGCCAGCTGATGGGTGCGGATCCCGTCGGCGGGACGCTTGCGGTCAATGCGCCGGTGGAGACCGGCCAGGTGATGCGCCTGCACGCGCGCGATGCCGCCTCGGCCGACCGAGACTTTCAGGAGCAGCTGCGGCTGCGTGTCTCCGCGCTCGGCGGGACACCGGCCGGAGCGCTCGCCTTCTCATGCAACGGCCGCGGTCGTGCGATGTTCGGGATCGAGGACCACGACGCCGGCGCGCTGTCGGAGGAGCTGCGCGGCGCGCCGTCGGCCGGCTTCTTCGCAGCCGGGGAGATCGGGCCGGTCGGCGGCGCGAGCTTCCTGCACGCCTTCACGGCGACCGTCGCGTTGTTCGCCTGACGACGCCCCGGCGCATGGGCCTGTGACACGCTTCGCGCCATGACCGCGATCAACGGAACCGTCCTGCTCACCGGCGCCAGCGGCGGCATCGGCCACGCCATCGCCCGCGCGCTCGCCGCCCGCGGCGCACAGCTCGTCTTGACGGGCCGCCGTGCCGACGTGCTCGAGCCGCTCGCCGCCGAGGTCGGAGGTCGCGCGCTCGCCGTCGACCTCGCCGACCGCGATGCGCCCGAGCGGCTCGCGGCGGAGGCCGGCGACGTCGAGATCCTCGTCGCGAACGCGGCACTGCCGGCGAGCGGCACGCTCGACGACTACACGGGCGAGCAGGTCGACCGCGCGCTCGACGTCAACCTGCGCGCGCCGATCCAGTTGGCGAAGCTGCTGTCCGAGGGCATGGTCGAGCGCAGACACGGCCACCTCGTCTTCATCTCGTCGCTGTCGGGCAGAGCGGCGGCCGGCGGCAGCGCCCTCTACTCCGCGACGAAGTTCGGCCTGCGCGGATTCGCGCTGTCGCTGCGGGAGGACCTGCGTAGCTCCGGCGTCGGCGTCTCCACGATCTTCCCCGGCTTCATCCGCGACGCAGGCATGTTCGCGCGCGCGGACGTCTCACTCCCGCCCGGCGTCGGCACGCGCAGCCCCGAGGACGTTGCGGCGGCCGTCGTGCGCGGGATCGAGCGCAACAAGGCGGAGATCGACGTCGCGCCGCTGGGCCTGCGGGCTGGCTCGATGCTGTCGGGCATCGCGCCCGAGTTCGCCTTGAACAGCAGCCGCCGCATGGGCGGCGCGCGCATCGCCGACGGGCTTGCGGCCGGCGGTCGCGACCACCGCTAGCGAAAGTCCGTGGGGGCCCGCCTCCGGCGGCCACGTGGCCGCCTCCGGCACCCCTAGCGGCTCAGCCGACGCCGACGCGCTCGCCCGCGACCTGCGCGACTGCGGCGAGGATCTGGTCGGCAAGCGTCGCGCCGTCGCGCGCGTGCTCCGGCGTCGCCTGGATCCGCACGACGACCTGGTCGCCGTCGACCTCCTCCAATGCGATGTGCGGCAGCGCGCGCAGCGGCACGGCGATCACGTCGCGCAGCAGCGCCTGCACGTCGCTCGGCTTCGTGCCGTGGCGCAGCACGACGCGCACGTCCACCGGCTGCGGCTCGCGCAGTGGCACGACGGCGGCGCCGAGCACGACGCTGTTGGGGACCATGATGCGGTCCTCCCCGCGCGCGAGCGTCGTGTAGAGCAGCCCGAGCGAGCTGACGACGCCCTCGGCCTGACCCGCGAGCCCGCCTGCCTGCAAGCGCACGCGCTCGCCGACGCGGAACGGCCGCGCGCTCAGCAGCACCGCGCCCGCGATCAGGTTGCCGAGCGTCTGCTGCGCGGCGAGACCGACCACGACGGCGGTGAAGGCGCCGCCGACGGCGAGCGTGCGCGGCGTGAGGCCGGCGATCCGCAGCGCGACGACCGTCACGATCGCGATCGTCACCAGCCGCAGCAGGAAACCGACCGTGCCGGCGGTGGCCGGATCCATGCGTCGCATCAGATCCGGTCCGACGACGCGACCGAGGTCGCGCGCGAAGGCCCATCCCAGTGCCACGAGCACGACCGCGGTCAGCAGCCGCACGGGCGTGTCGAGCTCGGGACCGAACAGGCTGTCGCGCTCGGAGTAGACAACCAGCACCGCGGCGAGCAGCGGCAGCAGCACGAGCGCCTCGCGCCGCGCCTTGCGAGCGGCGTTGCGGCCCAGCTGCCGCGAGAGGCCGACCTCCTCCCAGGCGTGCGTGCGCGTCTGGAGCATCGCCTCCAGTGCGCGCTCCCGGCTCTGTCTCAGACGCGTCCGCATCATCTCTCTGTAGCGCGTGCGGCCGCGAAGTCGCGGTCGCGCGACCGTGCGATCGGTCACAGAAGCGCTGTACCCCATGTACGTGAGCCGACACGAGCGCGTGCGGCGCCTTGCATCCGCCGGCACCTATGCGAACATGTGTTCGATGCGCTGGGACAACCTCACCGTCTCCGCCGACGAGCAGGCCCGCCTCCCCGGCTACCGCGAGAGCGCCGTCGTGCGCCGCTTCGACGCCCCCGAGGCGCTTGACACGCGCTTCTACGAGGTGCGCGCCAGATCCGCGCTGAACCGCGTGCCCGCGGCGTCGCGGATGCCGTTCAGATGGACCATCAACCCATATCGCGGTTGCTCGCATGCCTGCGTTTTTTGCTTTGCCCGGCCCACCCACAGATACCTCGGCTTCGACGCAGGGCGCGACTTCGAGCGGGAGATCGTCGTGAAGGTGAACGCGCCGGAGGTGCTGCGGGCGGAGCTGGCGCGGCCGTCGTGGAGGGGCGAGCACGTCGCGCTCGGCACGAACACGGACCCGTACCAGTGGGTCGAGGGCCGCTACAAGCTGATGGAGGGGATCTGGGAGGCGCTGCGCGACGCGCGCAACCCATGCTCGATCCTGACCAAGTCCCCCCTGGTCCTGCGCGACCTGCCGCTGTTGCGCGAGATTGCGGCGGTAGCGGACGTGAGTGCGTGCCTGTCCGTTCCGACGCTCGACGAGAAGGCGTGGCGGGCGACCGAGCCGCACACGCCGAACCCGCGCGCGCGGCTGGAGGCGGTCGGCGAGCTGAACCGCGCCGGCATCCCGTGCGGGATCCTCGTCGCCCCGCTGATGCCGGGGATCAACGACGATCCCGCGCAGGTCGAGCGGATCCTCGAGCTCGCTGCCGCGAACGGCGCGACCGGCGCCGGCGGGATCGCGCTGCACCTGCGCGGCGAGGTCCGCGGGGTGTTCATGGACTGGCTGCGTTCGCAGCGGCCGGATCTCGTGCCGCGCTACGAAGATCTGTACGCGCGCGGTGCGTATGCGCCGGAGGCCGAGCGCGATCGCATCGGCGGCGTGCTGCGCGCCGCGCGCCGCAAGCACCCGCTGCGCGGAACGCGGGCCGGCGCGTTTCGCCGCAGCGCGCGTTCGCCCGCACTCGACCCGGCGGCGCCGGCTGCCCAGTCGCGGGTGCCTGCTGTTCAACAGTCGCTGTTCTGAGCGCGCGGCCCGCCGCGTCCCCCGAGCGCCGCGGTCCGGGCCCCCGCTGAAGAGGCCCGGACGCGTCCTCGGACAGCTCAGTGCTGCGGCCCGGGGCAGTTCGGCTGGTCGCTCGTCCCCTGGCACGGGGTGCTGTTCGGGTTGAAGTGGCCCGAGTTGCCCGGCGAGTTCGGCCCGCCGACGGCGTACGCCGGACCAGATGCCATCAGCGCCAACGTGGCGCCGAGTGCGGCTATCCGTCGAATGCGCTGCTTGCTCATCGTGCTTCCTCCTCGATTGGGAGCATGCTGACCCACGTGCCGGAGCGGGGTGGGACGACGAGGGGCCGGCGGCCGCTGCGGCACTTTGCGGTCCTCCAATGCTCCGGCATCGGGTTGAATGGACTTGCCCATGCCCCCGCCGCACATACCGTGGGACGACAGCGTGCGGACCCGGCAGCGTGCCAAGTCCGGCTACCCCGCGAGCAGGCCGGGCAGGTCCCGCATTGCGTCGAGTCGCTCGGCGCCGAGCGGCAGCAGGCGGGCCACGAGCGCGTCGTCACCGCCCGTGTAGCCGAGCGTGCGCATCCCGGCGGCGCGACCGGCGCTGACGCCGGGGACGCTGTCCTCCACGACCACGCACCGCTCGGGCGCATAGCCGCAGACAGCCGCCGCGTACAGGAACAGGTCCGGCGCAGGCTTGGGGCGCGCGACCGCGTAGGCAGAGAAGATGCGGTCGTCGGGGACCACGTCGCGCAGCCCGGCGACGCGCAGCGTCAACTCCATCTTCTCTCGCGCGCCACCGGACGCGATGCACGCGTCCCACCCGGCCGCCCGCACGCCGGCCAGCGCCTCGGCGGCGCCGTCGATCGGCTGCAGCTCGCGCTCGAAGGCGGCGGCGCGGTCGGCGAGGAAGCGTTCCATCCAGCCGTCCGGCACTGGCCGGCCGAGGTGCGCGGCCACACCGCGCTCGATGTCCGTGAGGGCCACGCCGTGGAACGCGTCCTCGACCTCCTGCGCCGTCATCGTCCCGCCGGCCGCGACGATCGCGCGCGTCAGCTCCCGCATGTCAATCCCCATGCTGTCGACGAGCACGCCGTCGCAATCGAAGATGACGAGGCCAGCCGCTGTCATGCGCGCCGGCCACGACCGCGCCGCTCGGACGCAGCGGCGCCCCCGTGGCCGCCGCAGACCGCCCGGCTCACCGCGCGCTCGCGGCGCGTGCGAGCAGTGATTCCTCGCCGACCAGGGTCTGGCTCGTCGCGCTTGCGATCTCGACCTGCACGTACTCGCCCGCCTGGGCAAGTCCGCTGAAATTGACGGCCTTGTTGTGGCGTGAGCGACCCCGCAGGCGCGTCGGGTCGGTGCGCGAAGGACCCTCGACGAGCACGTCGAGCGTGCGCCCGACGAAGCGCTGCGCGCGCTCCTTCGCGCGCCGCTGCACCACCTCGACAAGCCGCTCCATTCGCTCGACCTTCACCGCGTGCGGCACCTGATCGGGCAGCGTCGCCGCCTCCGTCTCGCGGCGCGGCGAGAAGACGAACGTGAACGCACCGTCGTAGGCGACGTCCTCGCAGAGCGACAGCGTCTGCGCGAAGTCCTCCTCCGTCTCACCGGGGAAGCCGACGATGACGTCGGTCGTGATCGCGCAGTCGGGCACGCGCTCGCGCAGCAGCGCAACGCGGTCGAGGTAGCGCTCGCGCGTGTAGGTGCGGCGCATCGACTTGAGGATCCGCGAGGAGCCGGACTGCAGCGGCAGGTGCACGTGCTCGCACAGCGCGGGCAGCTCGGCGTGCGCGCGGATCACGTCCTCCTTCATATCCTGCGGGTGCGGCGACGTGTAGCGGATGCGCTCGATCCCGTCGACCGCGTCGACCGCCGCCAGCAGCTCCGCGAAGCTCGCCGCCGACTCGCCGCGGCGCGGCAGGTCGCGTCCGTAGGCGTTGACGTTCTGCCCGAGCAGCGTGACCTCGGAGACGCCCTCGGATGCCATCCGCTCGACCTCGCCGACGAGCGCCGCGAGCGGGCGGGAGACCTCGCGTCCGCGCGTGCTCGGCACGATGCAGTAGGAGCAGACCATGTTGCAGCCGACGGAGATCTGCAGCCAGCCCTGGAACTCACGCGCCCGCTTCTCCGGCAGGTCGCCCGCGAAGCCCTCGAACTCGAAGTAGCCCTGCGCGGTCAGCGAGTCGCTCGTGAGGAACTCCGCCAGCTTGTGCACCTGCCCCGGCCCGAACGCGACGTCGACGAACGGGAAGCGCTCGAACACCTCGTCCTTGACCGACTGCGCCCAGCAGCCGCCGACGCCGATCACGACCTCCGGCCGCTCACGCTTGCGGCGCTTGGCGTGACCCAGGTGGGCGACGAACTTCGTGTCGGCCGCCTCGCGGATCGAGCACGTGTTGAAGAGGAGCAGGTCGGCCTCGTCGGGGCTCGGCGCCTCGCGGTAGCCGAGCGACTCGAGCATCCCCTTCATGCGCTCCGAGTCGTGCTCGTTCATCTGGCAGCCGAACGTGGTGACGTGGTAGCGCTTCATCGTCACCAAGGGTAACTCGCAACGGCCGAGCGCGGGATCGTCACCACTTCGCGCAGGCGCTGCAAAATCTCACGCGCTCCAGGTCGGATTCTGCTCTCGACGCGATAGACAGGCCCGATCAGCGAGACGCGCTCGATCGCGCACCTCCCGAATTCGCGGCGGCTCCAACCGTTGCGCGGGGCGACGGCCCTGAGAAAGGAGGTGATTGCGATTGAAATGATCGTCGCGATGATCGTGCTGTTGCTGGTCATCCATCGGATGACTCGCTAGCAGCGCGGATCCGGCGGGCGTAACGTGCGCTCGCCGGATCGCTTAAAAGGACGAGCCCGGAGTCGTCACCCCGGGCTCTGGTCATGCCGATCGAAGCGATCGTCGCGCTGATCGAAGAAAGAGTAGCGCGCGATGGACCTATCTCGCGTACTCCACCGACCGGCTCTCGCGGATCACCGTCACCTTGATCTGGCCGGGGTACTCCAGCTCCTGCTCGATCTCGCGCGCGATTTCGTGCGACAGCATGGCCGCGCGGTCGTCGTCGATTGTCGTCGGTGCGACCATCACGCGGATCTCGCGGCCGGCCTGCATCGCGTAGACCTTGTCGACGCCGTCGTGGCGCGTCGCGATCTGCTCGAGGTCGCGCAGGCGTCTGACGTACTGCTCCAGCGACTCGCCGCGCGCGCCGGGCCGCGCGCCGGAGAGCGCGTCGGCCGTCTGGACGATCACCGCCTCGACCGTCTGCGGCTCGACCTCGTTGTGGTGTGCCTCCATCGCGTGCGCGACCGCCTCGGACTCGCCGTGGCGTCGTGCGATGTCGCCGCCGACGAGCGCGTGTGGTCCCTCGATCTCGTGCGAGACGGCCTTGCCGATGTCGTGCAGCAGCGCCGCGCGTCGCGCCGTTCTCGGAGAGGCGCCGAGCTCGTGCGCCATCAGCGCCGCAAGCCGCGAGCACTCGACGGAGTGAGCGAGCACATTCTGCCCGTAGCTCGTGCGGAACTTCAGCCGGCCGAGCAAGCGGATCAGCTCGGGATCCAGACCCTGCACATTCGCCTCGAAGACGGCCTCCTCCCCCAGCTCGACGATGTGGTCTTCGAGCTCGGACTTCGCCTGGTAGTACATCTCCTCGATCCGCGCCGGATGGATCCGCCCGTCTGCCAGCAGCTTCTCGAGCGTCATCCGCGCGATCTCGCGTCGCACACCGTCGAAGCCGGACAGGACGACCGCGTTGGGCGTGTCGTCGATGATGAAGTCGACGCCGGTGAGGTTCTCGAGCGCGCGGATGTTGCGGCCTTCGCGGCCGATGATGCGGCCCTTCATGTCGTCGGAGGCGAGCTGCACGACGGCGACGGTTGTCTCGGTGGCATGGCCGGCCGCAATTCGCTGCATGCAGACGGAGAGGATGTTGCGCACGCGCCGGTCGGCGTCGCGCTTCGTCTCCTCTTCGATCTGCCGGATCAGCTTCGCCGAGTCGTGGCGGACCTGGTCTTCCAGCTCTCTCAGCAGCAGCTGCTTCGCTTGCGCGGCGCTGACGCCGGCGACGCGCTCGAGCTGGCGCTCGAGCGCTCGATGCCCATCTGCGAGCTCTGTCGCCTTGCGGTCGAGCTCTTCGGCGCGCTCGTCGACCCCGCGCTCACGGCGGGCAAGCTCGGCGCGCTGGCCGTCGAGTGCCTCCTCCTTGCCGAGCACGCGCTCCTCGATCCGCACGAGCTCGGCGCGGCGCGCGCTCAGCTCGGCGTTGTCCGCCGTGTCCGCGTTCGCGAGCGTACGGCCGTCGCGCGGCGCGACCGGTCGTCCACGTCCGTAGAACACGGCGGCCAGCACGAGCCCCACTGCCAGCACAGCCGCCGCGATCACCATCTCCATTGGGTGTTCCTCTTCCTTCAGTCCGGCGGGGGAGCCGGGCTGGTCACGATCCGTTTGGGTAGCGTCGGACGGGCCGTGCGAGGCGCACGAAGCGAATCCGGGTGCGGCGCGCCGAGACGCCGCCAGTCACGTGCCGGCTAGGCCGGGCGTCGTGTCAGTGGCACTCGCCGGCGCGTGTGCGCGGCGGGCGAGCTGAGCGGTTGGGTCGCGGCGATCAAGAGTCAGATTCCGGGGATTCGGGGTATTTGCTGCTGTTTCATGCCCTTGCGGGCCAGTCGTTCGCTGCCCTGGATCGTAGTACCGGTGCCCGGGAGGCGCAATCAGCCGCCCTCGTGCCCGCCCGCGTACGCCCGGATCGCGTCCCACGCGAGCTCATGGTCGTAGCCCTTGCGGACAAGTACGCCGTATGCACGTCGCCGCTCGCGCTGGTCGTCACCGAGTGCGGGAAAGCGGCGCTGCAGCAGGTCACGCGCCGCCTCGAGCTCGCCGTCGCGACCGCGCAGCCCGACCGCGCTGTCCACGAGCTCCACCGGCACGCCGAGCGCCAGCAGGCGCCGCTCGATCCGGTCCCCTCCCCAGTCGTCGAGCAGTCGCTTGTCCTCGGCGAACTGCCGCGCGAAGCGCGCGTCGTTCAGGTAGTCCTCCCGCTGCAGGTGCGCAAGCGCCTCCTCGATCGCGTCCGGCTCGACGCGCTTGCCTTCGAGATACCGACGCATCTCCAGCACGGTTCGCTCGCGCCGCGTGAGATAGCGGAACGCGAGGTCGAGCGCGTGCTGAAGCCTCCGCTCGGGATCGAGCGCGCGAGAGAGCGTGACGGCCGGAGCCTCCACGGCGACCGTGTTCCCTACGCTGCGGCCGCCGGCTCCAGTGCAGCCTCGGCGTCGGCGCCCTCAGCCGCCTCGATCGGCGCGACGAGGTCGCGGCTGAGATCGAGCGCGGCATAGATTCTGTCCTCGATCGCTCTCGCGATGTCGGGATGCTCCCGCAGGAAGGCCTTCGCGTTGTTGCGGCCCTGCCCAAGCCGCTCGCCGTCGTAGGAGAAGAACGAGCCGGACTTGGTGACGATGTTGTGCTCGATGCCGTAGTCGATCAAGCAGCCGGTCGTGGAGATGCCTCTGCCGAACTCGATCTCGAACTCCGCCTGCTTGAACGGCGCGGCGACCTTGTTCTTGACGACCTTCACGCGCACGCGATTGCCCACTGCCTCGGTGCCGTCCTTGATCGTCTCGATGCGGCGGATGTCGAGGCGCTGCGACGAGTAGAACTTCAGCGCGCGACCGCCCGGCTGCGTCTCCGGCGAGCCGAACATGACGCCGACCTTCTCACGAATCTGGTTCGTGAACATGCAGAGCGTCTGCGTGCGATTGAGGTTCGCCGTCAGCTTGCGCATCGCCTGCGACATCATGCGCGCCTGCACGCCGACCGTCTGGTCGCCCATCTGGCCCTCGAGCTCGGCGCGCGGCGTGAGTGCGGCGACCGAGTCGACCGCGACGACGTCGACGGCGCCCGAGCGCACGAGCATGTCCGCGACCTCGAGCGCCTGCTCGCCGTAGTCCGGCTGCGAGACGAGCAGCGAGTCGATGTCGACGCCGATCTCCTTCGCGTAGAGCGGGTCCATCGCGTGCTCGGCGTCGATGAAGGCGCACGTGCCGCCGAGCTTCTGCGCCTCGGCGAGGATGTGGTAGACGAGCGTCGTCTTGCCCGAGGACTCCGGACCGAAGATCTCGATGATGCGCCCGCGCGGGACGCCGCCGATGCCGAGGGCGACGTCAAGCGACAACGCGCCCGTCGGAATGGCGTTGACGCGCACCTGTGCACCCGGATCCCCCATCCGCATGACCGTGCCCTTGCCAAACTGGCGCTCGATCTGCGTCAGCGCACCCTCAAGGGCGGCGCCGCGGGCTTTGGCAGCCTTGTCTTGCTCGGTCATCGCTGGAAGCTCCTTCTGCTCACGTGAGGGAATGACGGTACGCCGGGCGTCGGACGTAAACCGGATCGAACGTTCGTTCGCGCCGGTAGACCGATAGTAGGCCCCTACCTGCGGCGCTACAACCCGACGATCGCGACGATTCTCAGGCGAGTCTGCTGACGGACAGCGGCTCGTAGCGCGCGCCGTCGGGAAGCAGGTGTGAGCGATAGAGAGTGAGCGCAGCGCCCTCGAACACGACCGCCGGTGGGCGACCGCCGCCGGAGGCGGTGGTCGGCAGCACCACCGCGCGCGGCACCGCATCGCGGCCGCGCACCCGTGCGACCGTGACATGCGGGAGATAGTCCCGCCCGCCCCGCGCCTCGGGATCGTGCCAGCCGTCGGCCGCCAAACGCTCCACGAGCTGCTCCTGCAGCGAGCCGAGTTGTCCATGACGGTCCTCGAGTGCCACGGCGAGGACCCGTGGCCGCCGACGCGGCAGCCACAGCTGCTCGCCGAACGCCAACCCTGACACGCCGCCGGCGCCCATCGCGCACGCCTCGACCAGCGTGGCGAGCGGCGCGATCGCCTTCTCCGGTCTGGTGCCGAGGAAGCACAGCGTGACGTGCAGCGCCTGGGGCGCGACCGCCCGCAGCTCCTTGCGCTCGCGCAGCAGCGGCGCCCGCCACGCTACGAGCGCCTCGACGACGGTGTCGGGCAGGTCGAGCGAGACGAACAGCCGGGCGGCCATGGCGGGGCTATTCGTCGAGCTGACCGAGCAGCAGCCGGCGCAGCAGGTGCAGCGCGACCGTCGTCGTGCGATCGCGTACGTCGGGGCGCGAGCCGGGCAGATCGAGCTTGCGTGCGATGCGCGCGCCCGTGCGGCCCGCGACGGTCACGTGCACGCGTCCGACCGGCTTCTCCGGCGTCCCGCCGCCCGGGCCGGCGATCCCAGTGACGCCGATCCCCACGTCGGCGCCGAAGCGCGCGAGGGCGCCGTCTGCAAGCGCGTCGGCGACCTCGGCCGAGACGGCGCCGTGGCGGGCAATCAGGCGCTCGTCCACTCCGGCTGACATGACCTTCGCGTCGTTGGAGTAGACGACGACGCCGCCCAGCACGTACGCCGAGGAGCCGGGGCGGTCGGTCAGCCGAGCCGCGAGCAGCCCTCCTGTGCATGACTCCGCGACCGCGACGGTCCGCACGGGCGGCCCGCTCAGCAGCGCCGCGACCTGCTCGTCGATCGTCGTGCCGTCCTCCGAGAACAGCTGTGCTCCGTGCCGGGTGCGGATGAAGTCGGCGAAAGCGGCATAGGCGTCTGCCCCATCCGGCTCGTACAGCGTCGCGATCTCGATCTCGCCGCGGCGCAGGCAGGTCGTGATCTCCAGCGCTGCCAGGTCGAGCCCGGACTGCTCAGCGACGACGAGCGTCTCGGCGATCTCCGACTCGGGGATCCCCATCAGGCGCAGGATCGCCTGCTCGTAGACGGTTGCGTCGGCGGTCGCAGCGCGAAACGCCTCCGTCTCGCGTGCGGCTGCCCACATCGGCTGCAGCTCGCGTGGCGGGCCAGGCAGCACCACCACGGTCGGATGCGAGGCGCCGTCGAGCGGCGGCACGACGACGCCGGGCGCCGTCCCGACGGGCTCCAGCACCGTCGCTCCCTCCGGCACGTGCGCCTGCTTGCGCGTGCCGCGCGCCATCGCCGCTCGGTCGATGTTGGGCCAGCGCTCGGCAAGCGGGGCGATGATCGCCGCGATCCGCTCCTCCAGACCCTCGTCGAGCACCATCGGACGCCCGGCGAACTCGGCGACCACCTCTGTGGTCAGGTCGTCGGCGGTCGGGCCAAGGCCGCCGCTCGTCACGATCAGGTCGACGCGCTCGGTAGCGAGGAAGCGCAGCGCCCCGGCCATGTCCTCGCGCCGGTCCCCGACGATCGTGATGTGCGCCAGGTCGACGCCGATGCCCCGCAGCTGCTCCGACAGCCATGGCCCGTTTCGGTCGGAGATGATCCCGCTGAGAACCTCGGTCCCCGTGATGACGATGCCGGCGCGCGCGCTCACGTGCACGTCGGCGCTTGATCGACCGGCAGGGAGCGCGCCCCCGTGGGCGTGATCTCGTACGCGATCGCGGTCGACGAGGCGGGCACGGACAGCGGTCTGCCGTTCACGCGCAGCTGCACTTCGTTGTTGCCGAGCGTCATGCGCAGCTTTCGAGCGCGGTAGACAGGCACCTGCTGGCCGGCGGTGAACTGGCTCCCGGGAATCAGGACTCTGCCGCTCCCGTCGACGAGGCAGACGTACACAGTCCCGGTCGGGACGATCGCGACGCTCGCGCGCGTCGGCGCGGGGGTTGCGTTCGTCCGCGTCTGCTGCTTGGAGGTGGCCGTCGTCGCGGTGCGGCTTCCAGCAACAGGTGAGCCGTCGGTGGAGCCCGAGCCGTCGTCGTCGCCGCTCAGCGAGCCGACCAGCGCCAGGGCGAGCACGATCAGTAAGAGAACCCCGCCGACGATCAGCCAACGCGGCGCCACACGCGGACCACTCGGTCCCGATCCTCGCCGGTCGCGTCCGAGCTGCGGGCTGATCGGCGCGAGCTCGTGCTCGCTGGGGCGCTCGTAACGCAGCTTGTACTCCTCCACGAGCGAGCGCGCGTCGAGACCGAGATAGTCGGCGTACTCGCGCAGAAAGCTCTTGATGAAGGTCGAGCCCGGGAGCAGGTTCCACTCCTCGTTCTCGAGCGCGCGCAAGTACTTGGCGCGGATCTTCGTGGCCTGCTCGACCTCGGTGATGTCGATCCTGGCGCGCATGCGCGCCTCTCGCAGGGTGGGACCGATCTCCGGCATGGGGACGGGAAGGCTATCGGTCCGCGTGTCCGGACTGTGACGGATTTGGTGCAGTGCCGGGGAATTCGCGCGTCGCCGCTATCCGGCGGGCGCGCCGGCGGCGAGGAAGTCGAGCACCGCGGCGTTGTAGCGCTCGGCAAGCTCCAGGTTCGCGCCGTGCGCTGCGTCCTCGAGCACGGTCAAGCGCGCACCCGGGATCAGCCGCGCCAGCTCGCGCGACTTCCACACGGGCACGAGCACGTCATGCTCGGCGCCGATCACATGCACCGGGAGGTCGAGCTCGCCGAGCCGGTCGCGCACCTCATGCCGGGCCGTCGCCAGCAGCTGCCGCACGAACGCGTCCGTCTCCTGCTCGGGACCGGCCAGCAGCGCCTGGCGCACGAACGCGACCATGTCGGCGTTCTCGTAGAAGACCTCGCTGAAGCACAGCAGCATCAGCTCGTCGACGCGGTCCTCGCGCGACATCGCCTGCACGCGCTGGGACCACAACCGTCCTTGCGTCCGCCCCCACGCGCCGCCGCCGCCGAACGTCACGCAGAGCGTGAGGGTCCGCACCCGCTCCGGCGCTGTGAGCGTGAGGCGCTGGGCGATCGCGCCGCCCATCGAGTAGCCGAGCAGATGAAACGTGTCGAGTCCGAGCGTGTCCGCCAATGCAAGCGCGTCCGCCGTCATGTCGGCGATCTCGTACTCGGCCGTCGCACGCGAGGACTGCCCGACGTCGCGGTTGTCGAAGACGATCGTCTTGTGGGACTGCGACCAGACGGGGATCTGCGGCAGCCAGCCAAGCGTGCTGGCGCTCAGCCCGTGGATGCAGAGGAGCGGCTCGCCATCTCCATGGACCTCGTAGTAGAGGCGCTGCCCGTTGCAGTCGGCGTACGGCACGCCGCCGAGTCTAGATCGCGGTGTCGCCGGGTGCGCCGGGTTCTGGCATGACGGCGTCCGCGAGCGGCTCGGGCTCGACCGCCGGCACGGCAGTGGGCTGCGCCGCCCCCGGTCTCTCGTTCAACGCGACGAGGATGCGCGGCACGTCGGCCTCGGTGATCAGCACCTGACGCGGCTTGGAGCCCTCGTAGCCGGAGATGATCCCGCGCCGCTCGAGCATGTCGATCAGGCGCCCGGCGCGCGTGTAGCCGAGTCGCAGACGGCGCTGCAACATCGAGGTCGAGGCCGTCCCCATCTGTGCGACGAGGCCGATCGCCTCCTCCAGCAACGGGTCCTCGTCGGGGTCGAAGCCGTCGTCCTCTCCCCCGCCGGCGGCGGACTCGTCGACGACCTCCTCCAGCAGCTCCTCGTGGAACTCGGGTTCGCCCTGCTTGCGCCAAGACTCGGTCAGCTCGGCGATCTGGCCCTCGTCGACGTAGGCGCCCTGGATGCGCTGGAGCTTCGAGGTGCCGACGGGCGAGAACAGCATGTCGCCCTGGCCGAGCAGCGACTCGGCGCCATTCTGGTCGAGGATCACGCGCGAGTCCGTCTGGGAGGACACGGCGAAGGCGATGCGCGACGGGACGTTCGCTTTGATCATGCCGGTGATGACGTCGACGCGGGGCGACTGCGTCGCGAGCACGAGGTGGATGCCGACCGCACGCGCCTTCTGCGCGAGCCGGATGATCGAATCCTCGACGTCGGCGGGCGCGACCATCATCAGGTCGGCGAGCTCGTCGATCACGCACAAGATGTACGGCAGGGCGGGCTCGCCGCGTGCGGCGCGCGCTCTGTTGAGCTCCGGCAGCGAGCGCGTGCGCGCGAGCGACATGATCCCGTAGCGCTCCTCCATCTCCTTGACGAGATTCTGCAGCGCGTTCGCCGCCATCCGCGGGCTCGTGATGACGGGCGTCAGCAGGTGCGGGATCGACTCGTAGTGGTTGAGCTCGACCTGCTTGGGGTCGACCAGGACGAGGCGCAGCTCGTGCGGGTCGGCGTGCAGCAGCAGGCTGGAGAGCATCGCGTTGATGCAGCCGGACTTGCCGGCGCCCGTGGTGCCGGCGACGAGCAGGTGCGGCATCTTGGCCAGGTCGACGCCGATCGCGCGGCCGGCGACGTCCTTGCCCAGCCACACGGTGAGTGGGGACCAGTCGGCCGGCGGATCCTGGAAGACGTCGCCGAGGTGGACGATGCGCCGCCTCGCGTTCGGGACCTCAACCCCCACCGCCTGCTTGCCGGGGATCGGCGCGAGGATGCGGATCTCGGTCGCGGCGAGCGCGTAGGCGAGGTCGTCCTTGAGCTGCGCGACCTTGCCGACCTTGATGCCGGGCGCGAGGCGGATCTCGAAGCGGGTGATGTGCGGGCCGGCCGTCATGCCGACGACCTTCGCCTCGATGCCGAAGTGGCCGAGCGCCTCGATCAGCTGCGCGGCGATTCTCTCCTGCCCGGCCGTGTCGGGGCGCGACTGGTCGGCCGTCGAGCGCTTGAGGAAGCGGCCGGTCGGAATTCTCCAGACGAACGACGGGTCGTCGGTGACGGAAGCGCGGTAGCGGCCCTGCGGCGTCAGTTGGGAGGGATCGATGTCGTCGGCCCCGGTGGTGACGCCCGGCTCCTCGGGCTCCTCCAGTTCGAGCTGCTCGATCTCTTCCGCGACGGCCTCGTGCTCGGCGGTGGGTGGGTCCTCCGGAACCGGGGCGTCGTCCACGTGGGCGCTGAAGGCCTCCTCGACCGCGGGGGCGTCGTCGCCATAGAGGTCCGGGTAGCGCTCGCGCCCGTCGAGTGACGGCGCCTCGACGTGCGTCGCTCGCACGACCAACCGCTCGTCCTCGGGCTCGGGCGGAACGACCGGCGCCGGTGCGCGCGTGACGGTCGGCGCCGACTCGGGAGCGGCTCGTCGCGGCGCCAGCGTCGCCGCACTGCGCGTCGTCTCGGCAGCGCGCTGCAGGACGCCGGCGATCGTCACGCCGCTGATCAGCAGCAGCCCGGCGAGCAGCAGGAAGATCGCGATGATGTGCGAGCCGACGTCGGAGAAGAGGTGCGACGTCGTCCAGTAGAGCGTCGCGCCGATGGCGCCGCCATTGGCGTCGAGCGTCGTGTGCGCCCACAGGCCGTCGCCCGTGTCTGTGCCGAGTCCGAGCGTCCCTGCGGCGAGCGCGAGCGCGACGCCCGCGAACAGGCATGCGACGCCTGCGCGAACGGGCTGCGCGGCGGGGATGAGCGTGCGCGCGACGATCAGCATCCCGCCGACGACAAGGGCGACGGGAACCCCATACGCGACTTGGCCGAGCAGCAGGCGGAGGCCGTCGCTGGCCGCTCCCCCGACGGAGCCGCCCGCGGCGCCCAGATAGAGCACGAACGCGAGGAAGACGCCGAGCGCGGCGAGGCCGAGCCCGAGCAGGTCGAGTTGGTGCGGCGAGAGCTCGGGAAGGTGCGGACGCCACAGCGCAGCGCCCGCCTTGCGGCGAGCTCGCGGTCTCGTCGAGGGACGCGATCGCGACCCAGACGATCTCGACCGTCTCGGTGCGGCTCTTGGGCGGCGGCTGGTCTTCGTGGCCATCTGTGCGCTTGCTTCGACGCGCACCGATGAGCCCCTGCCGACCGGTGAGCCCGCAAGAACCCCTCACCGGTGAGCGCCGCTCCTCACGCTCACCGCTAAGAAGTGGCTAAAAAGCAGCCATACCGCCCGCGCAGGCCTTTAGGATCGCTCCATGAGCGACATCTCGCGCCCACCTCGCGTGCTCGTCGTCGAGGACGACGACGAAATCGCGCAGACGCTGCAGCGCTCGCTGCGCATGGAGGGCTACGAGGTGCGCATCGCCAGCGATGGCGTCAGCGCGCTCGACGACGCGCACGCGTTTCTGCCGGATCTCGTCGTGCTCGACCTCGGCCTCCCCCGCCTCGACGGCATCGACGTCGCGAAGACGCTGCGCGAAAACGATGACGTGCCGATCCTGATGCTGACCGCGCGCGACGCGCTCGAAGCTCGCGTTGAGGGGCTCGACGCCGGCGCCGACGACTACCTCGTCAAGCCGTTCGAGCGCCAAGAGCTGCTCGCACGCCTGCGCGCGCTGCTGCGGCGCCGCCCGCCCCGCGGCGCCGCCCCGTTGGTGTGCGGCGATCTGCAGCTCAACCCCGATACGCACGAGGTCGAACGCGCCGAGCGCTCGATCGAGCTGACGCAGCGCGAGTTCGAGCTGCTCGAGTACCTCATGCGCAACGAGCGCATCGTGATCTCGCGCCAGCGGCTGCTGGACGAGGTGTGGGGCTACGACCCGTTCTCGACGACGAACACGATCGAGGTGTTCGTCTCGAACCTGCGACGAAAGCTGGAGGCCGGTGGCGAGTCGCGGCTCCTCCACACGATCCGCGGCGCAGGCTACGTCCTCCGCGCTTAGCGGCGCCGGTCGCGCGTATCGCCGGCTGCCGACGCGCTGGCGGCTGGCCGGCGGCTCGGCGGCCCTGACGTTCGTGATCCTGTGCGGCTTCGCCGCGATCGTCGGGCTGCTGACGACGCGCCAGATCCGCATCCAGTTCGACGACTCGGTGCGCGAGACGGCGAATTACCTGCAGTCGCGCGCACAGGTCAGATTCGACCTGGAGACGGGCGTGGCGAGCTGCGGCCGGCTCGGCGATCTCGCGAGCGGCGAGGGCGCGAAGGTGCGCGTGTACCTGCTCGCGCAGCCTCCGCACATGATGTGCGCCTTCGGCGGCGCCCGCCCGCTCTCCCCCAGCTTCTCGCTCGAGCACGCCTTTCCCAACGACCAGCTCGGCTACCGCGTCGAGGTGCGGCAGGTCAACGTCGATCCGATCGGCCAGGCGGTGCTCGTCTACGCCCGTCCGCTGTCGGCGATCGACCGCACGGCGGCGAAGGTGCGCTTCTTCCTGATTCTCGGCGTGCTCTGCGGCACCGGCCTGGCGCTGCTTGCCGGCGTGATGGTCGCGCGCCGCGCGATGGCGCCGATCGCCGAGCTCACGGCGAGCGCGCGCGAGATCGAGCGCACGCGCGATCCCGGGCGTCACATCCCCCAGCCGGAGGCGGACGACGAGGTCGCTGAGCTCGCGCACACGCTCGAGGACATGCTGCAGGCGCTCGACACCGCACGGGAGGAGTCGGAGGCGACGCTGCTGCGCCAGCGCGAGTTCGTCGCCGACGCTTCGCACGAGCTGCGCACGCCGCTCACCAGCGTGCTCGCGAACCTGGAGCTGCTCGCCGAGCAGGTCGAGGGTGACGACGCGCAGGCGGCGGTCGCCTCCGCGCTGCGGTCCTCGCACCGCATGCGCCGGCTTGTCGCCGACCTGCTCCTGCTCGCACGCGCCGATGCCGGCCGCACCGTGCCGCACCGCCCGGTGGACCTCGCGCAGGTGCTCGTCGAGGTCGCGGCCGAGCTCGAGCCGCTCGCCGAACGTGGCGAACATCATCTGACGATCGCGGCGCATGAGCCGCTCGTGATCGACGGCGCCCGCGACGAGCTGCACCGCCTCGCCCTCAACCTGATCGAGAACGCGCTGCGCCACACTCCCGCCGGCACCCACGTGCATGCAGCGCTGAGGAGCGACGGTGACGACGCCGTGCTGACCGTCGAGGACGACGGCCCTGGAATACCCGACGAGCTGGCCCCGCGGCTGTTCGAGCGCTTCGTCCGCGGCCGCGGCGACAGCGGCGGCGGCTCCGGCCTCGGGCTCTCGATCGTCCGTGCGGTTGCGCTGTCACACGGCGGCTCGGTCATGATCGACCGTGGCTCGGCCGGCGGCGCGCGCTTCGTCGTGCGGCTGCCCCGAGCGGCGGCACGGGTCGAGGTGAAGCCGACACCCCCGCTGGCACATTAGCGCGCTTCACTGTGTGTACAGTGTGCAGCACACAATGCACACGAAGGGAGATCTCGTGTCAACCACAGCAGACGAGGCCGCTACGGCGTTTGCGAGGTGGCTCGCCCCGTATATCGCCACCGAGCTCAGAATCGCCCCGCCCCGAAAGGCCCTGGATGACAGCTACGACGCGAACACGTGCGAGGAGTACGTTCGCGAGCTGGGACAGGGCGTCCTGAATCGCGCGTCCAACCTCTTTGCGCTCCTGGAGGCGCAGGGCCGCGTCGGGTCGCTTGAGCTCGCTCGCGCGATCGGGACAACCACGCCGAAGAACATCCCCGCCAACCTCACGAACTCGCTCAAGCAGCGCGCGCGGAGACTGCGGCTGGATCGCCTGCCGTGGGACGAGGGCGAGCATGACGGCCGCACCGTGTGGGTCGACCGCGACGGGATCGCAGCACGCATGGTGGCGGCGGTACAGGAGGAGCAGCGACGCCGGCAGTCGCCGACCGGCTAGACCTCGACGACGACCGGAAGCACCATCGGGCGGCGCTTGAGCTTGTCGTAGACGAACGCGGCGAGGTCGTCGTGCAGCTCCTGCTGGACGAGATCCGTCTCGCGGATTCCATCGGAGGCAGCCCGCGAAAGCGAGTCCTCGACGGCTCCGCGGATGTCCTCGATCAGTTCGTCGGCCTCGGCGACGAACGGCACGCCGCGGAAGATCACCTCGGGCGGGGCGACCGACTGGCCGTCCTGCTCGGAGATCGTCGCAACGACGATGAAGATGCCGTCCGCCGACAGCATGCGGCGGTCGCGCAGCGCTACGTCGGCCGGGTCGCCGATGTCGACGCCGTCGACGAAGATCATCCCCGCCTGCTCTCTGGCGCCGAAGCGCGCGCCTCTGGCGTCGATCTCGAGCGGCAGCCCGTTCTCACCGCGGAAGATGTTGTCGGGATCGATGCCGACGGCCTCGGCCAGCTGTCCGTGCAGGTGGATGCGCTTGAAGTCGCCGTGCATCGGCAGCACGTAGCGGGGCTTCGTGAGGTTGAGCATCAACTTCAGCTCCTCGCGGTACCCATGGCCGGAGGCGTGGATCGGGGCGTCAGCCGTCGTGATCACGTCGCAGCCGATGTGGTAGAGCCGGTCGATCGTGTCGTTGACGGCGCGCTCGTTGCCAGGGATCGGCGTGGCGCTGAAGACGACCGTGTCGCCGTCGTGCAGCTGGATGTGACGGTGGTCGTTGTGGGCCATCCGTCGCAGCGCCGAGAGCGGCTCGCCCTGAGACCCCGTCGAGATGATGACGAGCTTGTGGTCGGGGAAGTCGTCGATCTCGCGCGGCTGGACCAGCATCCCTTCTGGCAGGTCGATGTGGCCGAGCGAGCGCCCGATGTTGACGTTCTTTCTCATCGAGCGCCCGACGAGCGCGACCTTACGCCCGAGTGCGGCGGCCGCGTCGACGACCTGCTGGACGCGATGGATGTTCGAGGCGAAGCTCGTGACGACGATGCGGCCCTCGCAGCGCGCGAACGTCTCCTCCAGGTGCGGTCCGACGCCGGCCTCGGAGGGCGAGTAGCCCGGCCGATCGGCGTTCGTCGAGTCGCCGCACAGCAGCAGCAGCCCCTCGCGCCCAAGCTCGGCGAGGCGCGACATGTCCGCGGGCCTGCCGTCGACCGGCGTCTGGTCGAACTTGTAGTCGCCGGTCAGCAGCACGGTCCCCAGCTCGGTCGTCAGCGCGACCGCGTTCGAGTCCGGGATCGAGTGCGTCATGTGGATCAGCTCGATGTCGAACGGACCCGCTTCGATCGTCTCGCCGTCGGCGACGTCCTCCAGGTCGATGTCCTTCATGCGATGCTCGTCGAGCTTCGAGCGCGCCATCGCCATCGGCAGCGGGCCGCCGTAGATCGGCGGCGGGTCGCTCTTGAGGCCCAGCTCGCGCAGCACCCACGGGAGCGCGCCGAGATGGTCCTCGTGGCCGTGCGTGATGACGATCGCCTCGATGTCGTCCGCGCGTTCTCGCAGGTAGGTAAAGTCCGGCAGCACGAGATCGATCCCGAGCATGTCGGCCGTCGGGAAGCGCAGGCCGGTGTCGACCACGACGATGCGGCCGTCGTACTCGACGACCGTCATGTTCTTGCCGATCTCGCCCAGGCCGCCGAGCGGCAGGACGCGCAGAGGTCCAGTCGCCACTAGTTGACCGTCGCCAGCAGTCTGTAGCGCTCAAGCGCCACGCGAATCGTCGCGAGCTCCTGCTCGTCCGCCTCGATCATCGGCAGGCGCAGCCCGCCGACGTCGTGGCCGAGCAGGTTGAGCGCAGCCTTGATGCCAATCGGGTTGGGTGCGACCGCGAGCGCCGCGAACAGGTCGCTCAGCTCGTCGTGGATCGCTCGCCGGTTGTCCGGCTCGTCGACCATCCGGCGGAACTGGTCGCCGACGATGTGGCTGGCGACGAGCACGCCGCCGGCGCCGCCCATCTCCAGGACGTCGCAGAACGTCTCGTTGTCGCCGGCGTAGAGGTCGAGCCCGTCGATCGGCGCGAGGCTGTCCGCGTTGGACTGCTTGACGGCGACGGCGAGGTCGATCTCCTGGGCGAGGCGCGCGAGGAAGTCGTTCGACATGTCCCGACCGGTGCGCGACGGGATGTTGTAGAGCATGATCGGCTTGTCGGTGGCCTCCGCGCAAACCTTGAAGTGCGCCTCGATCCCGCGCTCGTTCGGGCGGTTGTAATAAGGGGTTACGTGAAGAAGCCCGTCGACGCCGAGCGCGGTCGCGCGCTCGGTGAGCCTGACGGCGTGCGCCGTGTCGTTGACTCCGACGCCGGCGACGATCGTGGCGCGACCGCCCATCTCCTGGACGGCCAGTTCGATCACGCGCAGGTGCTCCTCGTCGGTGAGCGTCGCCGCCTCGCCAGTCGTGCCGCAGATCACGAGTCCGTCTGAGCCGTGGGCGACGAGGTGCTCCATCAGACGCTTCGTCGCGTCCTCGTTGACGCGCAGTTGCGCGTCGAATGGCGTCACCATCGCGGTGAGGATCGTTCCGAGCTGAGGCATCGCGGCCATTATCGCAGGGCGTCCGTGAAACGCCGCGGGACCCGCGGCGTGCCGACGCGCCCCTCTTCCCACAGCGAGATGACGACGAGCTCGTGCTCCTCGCGCCGGCAGACGAACAACAGGTCGCGATCGACGAGATCTCGCACGTA
>Ga0126311_10000224_pt1 | contig 28234 bp, 25 predicted proteins | sample Plot61_FD_92539 | JGI IMG/M metagenome (GOLD analysis project Ga0126311, IMG submission 92539) | Serpentine soil microbial communities from UC McLaughlin Reserve, CA, USA - Plot61 | ecosystem: Environmental > Terrestrial > Soil > Grasslands | place: USA: UC McLaughlin Reserve, Lake County... | reverse complement strand
CGAGCTGGCAGAGCGGGTGCACGCGATCGCCGAGCGCTACCCGCTCTACCCCGAGCTCTCCGCCGCAGCACCGGTGTAGCCCGCATACCGGCGGCCGCCGAGGCTGCGATGCTTCCGCGCGGACAGCCATGACCGAGCTGGACGCCCTCTACGCCTTCCTCGTCGCGCTCGCCGTGGCAGCTCTCGTGACGCCCTTCGTGGCGCGCTTGGCGGTGCGCGTCGGCGCCGTCGACGAACCGCGCGAGCGTGGATTGGCGGCCCGCAGCACTCCGCTGCTCGGAGGCCTTGCGATCCTCGCCGGTGTCCTCGTCGCCGCGCTGATCTGGCTGCCGATCGACCAGCAGACGACCGGGATCCTGCTCGGCGCGGCGCTGATCGCCGCGATCGGCGCAATCGACGACACGTTCGAGCTATCGCCCGCCGTCAAGCTGCTCGGTCAGATCGCCGCCGCCTTGATCCCGGTCGTGGCGGGCGTACGCGTCGAGCACGTCACGCTCCCGTTCCTCGGTGCGCTCGACTTCGGCGCCGTGCTCGGCGGGACGCTGACGGTGATCGGCCTGGTGGGCCTCATGAACGTCGTGAACTTCTCCGACGGCGTCGATGGCCTTGCAGCCGGCGTGGGCGCGATCAGCGCCGTCGCGTTCTCGATCATCGCGTTCGACCTCGGGCGCACGAGCGCGGGCGTACTGGCGGCGATCATCGCTGGTGCAGCGCTCGGCTTCCTGGTCCACAACTTCCATCCGGCGTCGGTCTTCATGGGCGACTGCGGCGCCCTGCTGCTCGGCTACTTGCTCGGCTGCGCCGCCGTGCAGGGCTCGCTGAAGACGAACGCGTTGATCGCGCTTGTCGGCCCGCTCGCGATCCTCGCGGTGCCGTTCCTCGACACGGGTTTCGTGATCGCGCGACGGCTCAAGTACCGGCGTGCGCCGTGGTCGGCCGACGCGCATCATTTCCACCACCGCATGGCCCGGATCGGCTTCAGCCAGCGGCGCACGGTCCTCTACCTGTACGCCTGGACATTCATGCTCGCCGGACTCGCGGTCGCAATGCGCTTCATCCCGTACTCCGACAACCACGGCCACTTCAACCTCGGCTGGTCGCTTGTGATGGTCGCGCTTGCCTTGGTGGTGCTGGCGACGAGCGTCTATCTCGTCGTCGTGCTGGAGATCCTCAAGCTCAAGCGCCTGCGCGCATGGCAGCTGCGTCGCGCCGATCCCGACACGACCGAGCACGAGATCGACGAGCAGGTGGAGCGCGAGCTGGAGACGGGCGAGTTCCCGGCTCTGGAGCCGCAGCGTGACCGTTGAGGCGTGTCAGCACATCCGGGGCGGGCGCGTGCCGGGTGTCACAATGTTGTTACAAGCGCGCCGGATTCTGTAGACTCAAAGCGCCCGCGAGCTCATGGAGGACATCTTCAGGTTCGCGGTGGTCCCGCGCCGCCCGGTGCGGGCTTTTTGCATCCAGGCGGCAACGCCTTTCATGTGTCCCCCCAAACCAGCCCGAACGGCAGCCAGATGACTGCGTCGCACGCACACAGGTCCGCTGATCCGATGCTCTTCCTGCGGTATCTCGATCTCGTCATCGCGGTGCTGGTGCTGCCGATCTTCGTGCTCGCGGACCTGCCGCTCGCGGGCTGGCTCACGGGGGCTGGAGCGTACGCCGCTCAGCGCGCGATCGGGGACTACACCTCCCGCCGCGCGGCCGCCAGCGACGACGCGCGCACGACCGTCGGGCTGATGGCCGGCTCGATGATCGGACGCGGATGGCTCGTAGCCCTTACGATCTTCGCCGTCGGGGTCGCCACCGACAGCGAAACCGGCCTCTGCGCCGCCGTCCTCTTCATCACCCTCTTCACCGTCTACTTCACCATGCAGATGATCTTGCGCCCGTTCGAGAAGGAGAACCCGCGTCCATGAAGGCCCGTCTGACCGGGACTCCCGTCCGTCTGCTCTTCGCCGCGATGACGTCGCTCGCCCTGCTGCTGGCGAGCCCGGCCGGTGCGTTCGCGCTCGAGGTCAACGAGGACTTCAAGCCGCAGAACGAGTTCAAGCTCGACCCGTGGATCGAGATCAAGGTCGGCGGCCTCGACCTCTCGATCAACAAGGCCGTCTTCTACGTGATCCTCGCGTCGGCTCTCACCTGCATCACGATGGTGTGGATCGCGAGACGCATGCAGGGGCGCCCGAATCGCGTGCAGACCGCTGTCGAGGCAGCCTTCACGCTCATGCGCGACAACATCACGCGCGGCAACATGAGTGATGCGATGGCGAAGAAGTGGTTCCCGTTCATCGGCGCGCTGTTCCTCTTCATCTGGTTCTCGAACATGATCGGCTACCTGCCGCTGCCGACGAACACCGAGCACACGGTGGACATCTTCGGCCTCGAGGTCCCGTCGCTTGCGCTCTACGCGGCGACCGCCAACCTCTCCGTGCCACTCGCGCTGACGCTCGTCGTCGTCGCCAGCTACCACGTCGAGGGCGTCCGCGCGAAGGGGCCGGTCGGGTACCTCAAGAGCTGGATCCCCGCCGGTGTGGAGGGCTTCGCGGCCGGCCCGATCTTCGTGATCGAGGTCATCTCGCACTTCGTGCGGCTCGTCTCGCTCTCCGTTCGTCTGTTCGCCAACATCCTCGCCGGCCACCTGCTGATCCTGTTCATGGGCGGCGGGCTGGTCGTGCTGCTCAACCTGGCCGTCGTCGGCTCGGTGCTGCTCGGCACGATCACCGGCGTGATGGCGATCGCGTTCTTCCTCTTCGAGGTGGGCCTCGTCGCCACCCTCCAGGCGTTCATCTTCGCCACCCTCACTGCCATCTACCTCGGCGGCGCTGTCGCCGAGTCTCACTAACGACCCAGGAGTCTGCTGTGGACCTCTCCGTCATCAACACGCTGGCCGCGACGGTCGCCGAGAACGAGGCGATCGGCCGCAAGGCCGGCAAGGCCATCGCGCTCGGCGTCGGTGCCGGCCTCGGCACGATCGGCCCGGGCATCGGCGTCGGTTACATCTTCGGCAAGGTCATCGAGTCGGTGACGCGTCAGCCCGAGATGCGCGACGAGATCACGAGCATCCAGTGGCTCGGCTTCGCCCTCACCGAGGCGATCGTCTTCTACGCCTTCATCTTCGGTCTGATCGCGTTCTTCCTCTCCTAAGACCATGAACCTCGTCATCGCTGCCACAGAGGGCGCCACGGAGGAGAGTGGCAACTTCCTCGTCTCGCCCTCCGTGGGCTTGATGATCTGGTTGCTGCTCGCGTTCTTCGTGACGCTGTTCATCCTGCGCAAGTACGCGTTCCCCGCGATCGGGGACGCGCTGGACAAGCGCCAGCGCGCGATCGAGGAGTCGATCGACGCGGCCGAGCGCACGCGCACCGAGGCCGACGCGCTGCTGGCGGAGTACCGCCAGCGGCTGACCGACGCGCGCGCCCAGGCCGACGAGATCGTCGCCAGAGCCGAGCGCTCCGGCGAGGTCGCCAAGGAGGAGTCGCTGGCCGCGGCGAAGACCCAGCGCGAGGAGCTGCTCGAGCAGACCAAGCGCGACGTCGAGGCAGAGACTCGCCGCGCGATCCAAGAGATCCGCCGCGAGGTGGCGGATCTCACCGTCCTCGCGACGGAGAAGGTCACGCGCAAGACGCTCAGCGCCGACGACCAGAAGCGGCTCGTCGACGACGCCCTCGCCGAGCTCGACTTCTCCGCTCTCTCCGGCGAGCGGAACCAGGGGTAAGGCGAGATGGAGGAGATCGCTCAGGTCTACGCGCGCGCCCTCTTCGAGGTCGCGCAGGAGCAGGACAAGCTCGATCTCGTGCGCGAGCAGCTCGGGCAGTTCGCCGACGCGCTGAACGAGAACGCCGACCTGCGCGTGTTCTTCTTCTCGCCCTACTTCTCGACGGAGGAGAAGAAGGACGGGCTGCATAAGGCGCTCACGGATGCAGACCCGGCGATCGTCAACTTCCTCGAGACACTGCTCGAGCGTCACCGGATGCCGGTGATCTTCCGCATCCGTGCCGAGTACGGGCGACTGTGGGATCAGGAGAACAAGCTGCTGCCCGTCGAGGTGACCAGCGCGGTCGACCTCGACGCGGCTACGGTGAAGTCGATCGGCGAGCGGATCGGGGAGCAGACCGGTCAGCGCGTCCAGCTGACGAGCACGGTCGACCCCGGCATTCTCGGGGGCATCGTCCTGCGTGTCGGCAACTCGATCCTCGACGCCTCGATCAAGCACCGCCTCGACCAACTTCGCAAGCACGTCGCGCAGGCGTAGCCGCCGCGCTTCCAAGGAGCCACTGAACCTGTCATGCAGATCAAGCCCGACGAGATCACCTCAATCCTGAAGTCGCGCATCGAGGGCCTCGACACCGGCGGGGCGGACCTGACAGAGGTCGGCACCGTGTTGTCTGTGGCCGATGGCATCGCCCGCATCCACGGGCTCGAGAACTGCATGTCGTTCGAGATGCTCGAGCTGCCGCACGACGTCACCGGCCTCGCGCTGAACCTCGAGTCCGACAATGTCGGCGTCGTGCTGTTCGGCGACTGGCAGAAGGTCGTCGAGGGCGACACCGTCAAGCGCACCGGCAGACTGCTCGAGATTCCGGTCGGCGACGCCCTGCTGGGCCGCATCGTCGACCCGCTCGGCAACCCGCTCGACGGCAAGGGCGACGTGACGACCTCCGAGATGCGCCCGGCCGAGTTCAAGGCCCCAGGCGTCGTCCAGCGCCAGCCGGTGACCGAGCCGCTGCAGACCGGCATCAAGGCGATCGACGCGATGATCCCGATCGGCCGTGGCCAGCGCGAGCTGATCATCGGCGACCGCCAGACGGGCAAGACGGCGATCGCGATCGACACGATCATCAACAACAAGGACACGGGGGTCGTGTCCGTGTACGTCGCGATCGGCCAGCGCATGGCGACCGTGGTGCAGATCGCCGAGACGCTCGCCGAGAACGGCGCGCTCGACAACACGATCATCGTCGCCGCCTCGGCTGACGAGGCCGCGCCGATCAAGTTCATGGCGCCGTACGCGGGCGCCGCGATGGCGGAGCACTTCCTGTACGCGGGGAGACATGCTCTCTGTGTCTATGACGACCTGACGAAGCATGCGTATGCGTATCGTCAGATGTCGCTCCTCCTGCGCCGCCCGCCGGGCCGCGAGGCGTACCCGGGCGACGTCTTCTACCTGCACTCCCGCCTGCTCGAGCGCTCCGTCAAGCTCAACGACGACCTCGGCGGCGGCTCGATGACTGCCCTGCCGATCATCGAGACCCAGGGCGGCGACGTGTCCGCCTACATCCCGACGAACGTGATCTCGATCACCGACGGACAGATCTTCCTCGAGCCGAAGCTGTTCAACTCGGGTGTGCGCCCAGCCATCAACGTCGGCATCTCCGTCTCCCGTGTGGGCGGCAACGCGCAGATCTCGCCGATGAAGAAGGTCGCCGGCAAGATCAAGCTCGAGCTCTCGCAGTACCGCGAGCTGGAGGCGTTCGCGCAGTTCGGCTCCGACCTCGATGCCGACACGCAGGCGACGCTCGCCCGCGGCGAGCGGCTCGTCAAGACGCTCAACCAGGGCGAGCGCGCGCCGCTCGCGGTCGAGGACCAGGTCATCCAGACCTTCGCCGCGACGAACGGCTACCTCGACCGCATCGACGCTTCCAAGGTCGAGCGTTTCCTCGACGGCCTCACGCGCCGCGCGCACGCCGAGGGTGCCGACGTTCGCGCAAAGATCGCCGGCGGCGACTGGAAGGACGAGACGCAGCAGGCGGTCGACGCGCTCGTCAAGCGCTACGCGGAGGACTTCGGCTACGACCTCGACGAGGAGGGTCAGCCGCTGACCGACGAGGACGCGCCCGAGGTGCGTCCGACGCATGCCGAGCCGGCCGCCGCCACCGCGGACGAGCCGGAGCCGGAGGCCGCAGCGGTCTAACCATGGCGCAACGAGACGTCAAGAACCGCATCGCGTCGGTCAAGAACATCCAGAAGATCACGCGCGCGATGGAGATGGTCGCCGCGGCGCGCCTGCGCCGCGCCGAGCAGCGCATCGCCGCGCTGCGCCCGTACGCGGGTGCGATCCGGCGGATGACGCGGCAGGCGGCGGAGGCTGCCGGCAACGTGCCGGCGCTGCCGATCCTCGACGAGCACGAGACAGAGACCCGCGTCGCGCTGCTGCTCGTCACGGCCGACCGCGGCCTCGCGGGCGCGTTCAACTCGCAGATCATCCGCGCCGGCGTGCGCACCGCCGCCGACTACCAGGGCGAGGGCAAGGAGGTCGTGTACTACGCGACCGGGCGTCGCGGCGTCTCGTCGCTCACGTTCCGCGGCACTGAGCCCGAGCAGGGCTTCACCGGGTTCACCGAGCGGCCGAGCTACGCCAACGCGCGCGAGATCGCTCATGCGCTGACCGCCGCTTACGTCGACGGCAAGGTCGACCGCGTCGAGATCCTCTACAACGGCTACATCTCGCCGATCACGCAGGAGGTGCGGCGCGAGACGCTGCTGCCGCTCCAGCAGGCGACGATCCTCAAGGCGGAGACGCCGGAGGAGGAGGCGGAGCCGAGCGGCCACCACGCGCTCGTCGAGTACGAGCCCGAGCCGGAGGAGATCCTCCAGCGGCTCGTGCCGGACTACGTCGAAATTTCGATCTTCCGGGCGCTGCTGGAGTCGACCGCGTCGGAGCTGGGCGCGCGCATGACCGCGATGCGCAGCGCCTCCGACAACGCCGGCGACATCATCGACGACCTCACGTTGGAGATGAACCGCGCCCGTCAGGCGGAGATTACGCAAGAGATCATGGAGGTCGTCGGCGGCGCTGAGGCGCTCAGCTAGACGACGTCGACAGGCCCCCAAGGAGAAACCCAACACATGTCAGCCACAGCCACAAAGAACGTCGGGCGCATCGAGGAGATCCAGGGCGTCGTCATCGAGGCCGTCTTCCCGAACGAGCTGCCCGAGATCAACCACGCGATCACGATCGACCGCGGCGAGCAGGGCGTGCTCGTCTGCGAGGTGCAGCAGCACCTCGGCGACGACCGCGTCCGCGCGGTCGCGATGGACTCGACCGACGGGCTCGCCCGCGGCATGGAGGTCGGTGACACCGGCGGCCCGATCACGGTCCCCGTCGGGCGCGCCACGCTGGGCCGCATCTTCAACGTCCTCGGCGACGCGATCGACCTCGCCGGCGACGTCGGCAACGAGGAGCGCTGGCCGATCCACCGTGCTGCGCCGACGGTCGAGAACCTCACCCCGACGACCGAGATGTTCGAGACGGGCATCAAGGTCGTTGACCTGCTCGCGCCCTACGCCAAGGGCGGCAAGGTCGGCCTCTTCGGCGGCGCCGGCGTCGGCAAGACCGTCCTCATCCAGGAGCTGATCCACAACCTCGCCAAGGAGCACGGCGGCCTGTCTGCCTTCTGCGGCGTCGGCGAGCGCTCCCGCGAGGGCAACGACCTGTGGCTGGAGATGAAGGAGTCGGGCGTCATCGACAAGACGATGCTCGTCTTCGGCCAGATGAACGAGCCGCCCGGCGCGCGCATGCGCGTCGCGCTCGCGGGCCTGACGATGGCCGAGTACTTCCGCGAGGAGGGCCAGGACGTGCTCCTGTTCATCGACAACATCTTCCGCTTCGTGCAGGCCGGCTCCGAGGTCTCGGCTCTCCTGGGCCGCATGCCCTCGCAGGTCGGCTACCAGCCGACGCTCGAGTCGGAGATGGGCCAGCTGCAGGAGCGCATCACCTCGACGCGCCAGGGCTCGGTCACCTCCGTCCAGGCGATCTACGTGCCGGCGGACGACCTCACCGACCCGGCGCCGGCCTCGGTGTTCGCCCACCTCAACGCGACGACCGTGCTCTCGCGGTCGATCTCCGAGAAGGGCATCTACCCGGCCGTCGACCCGCTCGACTCGACCTCCACGATCCTCAAGCCGGACATCCTCGGCGAGGAGCACTACAGCGTCGCGAACGAGGTCAAGCAGATCCTCCAGCGCTACAAGGAGCTGCAGGACATCATCGCGATCCTCGGCATCGACGAGCTCTCCGACGAGGACAAGCTCGTCGTGCAGCGCGCGCGCAAGGTCGAGCGCTTCCTCTCGCAGCCGTTCCACGTCGCCGAGCAGTTCACGGGGACGCCCGGTGCGTACGTCCCGATCGCCGAGACGATCCGCGGCTTCAAGGAGATCATCGAGGGCAAGCACGACGAGCTCCCCGAGCGCGTCTTCCTGCTCAAGGGCACGATCGACGACGTCGTCGCGGCGGCCAGAGGGTAAAGCGCCGTGGCCCGCACGAAGTTCCCGGTCGAGGTCCTCACCCCCGAGGGCGAGGTCTTCAACGGCGAGGTCGAGATGATCTCGACGCGCACCGCGACGGGCTCGATCGGCATCCTCGCCAACCACACGCCGCTGCTCGCGATGCTCGACCCGACCGAGCTGCGGCTGTACCGCAGCGAGTCGGAGATCGTCCGCTTCGCGCAGGGCGAGGGCTACCTGCAGGTGGCCGACGGGCGTGCGCTGATCCTTGTCGAGGATGCGCACACGCCGTCGCAGCTCGACGCAGCAGACCTGCAGGAGAAGCTGCGGGCGGCAGAGGACGCTTACGCGAAGGCCGAGGAAGGTTCGGAGCAGCAACGCCTCGCTGCGCGCGACAGACGCCGCTGGGAGGCATTCCAGCGGATCGCCGAGGGCGGCTGAGCCGCCTTAGTGCCGCCGGTCCCGGATGCGCGACGTTCTCCGGGTCTGACAGACCCAGAACTCGCCGCGCACCGGTCAGGCGGACCGAGCGGCTCCCTATCCTGTCTCGATCGTGGTCGACGAACGCACGCTCGCCGAGCGGCTCATCTCCTATGACACGTCCCGCCCCGAGGAGCTCGCGGCGGCGGCGGCGTTCGTGAAGGGCTGGCTGGAGGCGCGTGAGATCGAGGTGCGCGAGCACGCGCACAACGGTCTGCCCGTGTTGATCGCCGACGTGGGGGCGGCCGGCGACGACGGCCCCACGCTCCTGCTGCACGGCCACCTCGACGTGGTGCCCGGCCACGAGGAGCAGTACGTGCCGCGCGTCGAGGGCGACCGGCTGATCGGTCGCGGCGCCTACGACATGAAGGGCGGCCTCGCGGCGATGATGTGCTCGCTGAAGGACTGCGCCGAGCAGGACAGGGTGCGTGTGCGCTTCCTGTGCGTGCCTGACGAGGAGGCCGAGGACGTCGACGAACGCTCGACCGACGAGCTCGTGCGCAGTGGCATCCGTGCCGATTTCGCGATCACCGGCGAGCCGACGGACCTGCACATCGGGATCGAGGCAAAGGGCGTCCTCGCGATGCGCATCGAGGTGAGCGGCCGCGCCGCGCACGGCTCGACGCCGTGGCTCGGCGACAGCGCCGTGCTGAAGGCGTTCGACGTCTTCCGCCGCATCGAGGCGATGGACTTCGCGCGCGAGTCCTCTGAGCTGTTCGACCGCCCGTCGATCAACCTCGGACGGATCGAGGGCGGCGACGTCTTCAACAAGGTGCCCGACCGCTGCGAGATGGTCGTCGACGTCCGCTACCTGCCCGGACAGGACCCGGGCGCGATCCTCGCGCAGATCCGCGCGCTGCCGGATGTGACGGTCGCGAACACGCTGATGCGGGCACCCGCGCACGTCGATCGCACCAACCCCTACGTGCGCGCGCTGCGCGACGCGATCTCGCGCACGACGGAGGGAGAGGCGCTGAGCGTCGGCCGCGACGGCGCCTCTGACGCGATCTCGTTCCTCGAGGCGGGCATACCGGCAGTCGAGTTCGGCCCCTCTGGCGGCGGCCATCACGGCCCTGAGGAGTGGGTCTCGCTGTCGTCGTTGCGCCGCTACCGCGACGCGCTCACCGGCTTCGTGCGCACGCTGCCGGAGTGGCTCGCGCGCGAGCGCGCCACGGGCGCGAGCGGCCTGACCGCGATCGACGGAGGGCTGGCATGAGCATCGGTGCGCCGCCGCCACCTCCCGAGTTCCCCCGCCGCGGCGGGCTGTGGCTGAAGTTCCTCCTGGCCGGCCTCGCGATCGTCGTGCTGAGCGCGGGCGTGACAGCGACCGTCGGCCTCAACACGGTCCAGGGCTTCGTCGACGACCTCAAGCAGGGCGGGACGATCAAGGGCGCGGGCGCCGTCATCACGCGCGCACAGGCGGGCGATCCTCAGACGCTGCTGCTGATCGGCTCCGATCACCGCTTCGGCGACGACACAAGAAACGCGCGCTCGGACACGATGATCCTCGTGCGGCTCGACCCGGACGCGAACGCGACAACGGTGTTGTCGATCCCACGCGACCTGAAGGTCGACTTCACCGTCCCCGGCGGCGGGCTGCGCGTCGGCGCGAAGATCAACGAGACCTACACCGACGGCGGCGAGGTGCTGACCGCAAAGGTGATCAGACGCCAGCTGCGGATCCCGATCAACCACATCATCAACGTCAACTTCAGAAGCTTCAAGGCGGCGGTCGACGCGATCGGCTGTGTCTACGTCGACGTCGACCGGTGGTACTACCACTCGAACCTGGGCCTGCCCGCGTCTGCTCAGTACGCCGAGATCGACGTCTCGCCCGGCTACCAGAAGCTGTGCGGCCAGCAGGCGCTCGACTACGTGCGCTTCCGCCATCTCGACAACGACTTCGTGCGCGCTGCGCGCCAGCAAGACTTCCTGCGTCAGGCGAAGTCGCAGTACGGCGTGAGCCGCTTCCTCGACGATCCGCACAAGCTCACGAAGCGGATCGGCAAGTTCGTGCGCACCGACGCCTCGCTGCAGTCGAAGGAGGAAGTGCTGCGGCTGATCTACCTCGCCGGTTACTCGGCAGATCACCCGATCCGCGAGGTGCACTTCCCGGCGACCTACGAGAACAGCGCCGCCGGCTCGTTCGTCACGGCCTCGCCGGAGGTGCTCGCGCAGGTGCGCCACGACTTCCTCTCGCCGCCGCCGGCCGAGCCGAAGGCAGCGCCCGCCGGTGGCGGGGGTGGCGGCAACGGCAAGAAGCGCCGCAAGGCGCGCGGTCCGAGCCTCGACGGCCTCGTGAACGCCCAGACGATGGGCGAGGACTACGCGATCCAGCTCGGGGCGATGAAGTTCCCCGTCTACTACCCGAAGCTGCTGGCCGCGGGCACGCAGTACCTGGCACCCGAGCGCGATGCGAGAGGCCAGCTGGAGTATCCGCGCGTCTACCGCATCAAAGCGCCCGACGGGAAGATGAAGGCCGCCTACCGCTTCGTGGTCGCGTACAACGTCAACGACGGCAACTACTACGGCATCCAGGGGACGCGCTGGACGGATCCGCCGATTCTGAGCCATCCGTCCAGTGACACGCGCACGGTCAATGGCAAGAGATTGCTGCTGTTCTACGACGGCAAGCAGCTGCGAACGGTCGGCTGGAAGACCTCGAGAGGCGCCTACTGGGTGCAGAACACGCTCCAGGAGAGACTCACGAACGATCAGATGATCGCGATCGCCGGCTCGCTCACGCGGCTCGGCGGGCGCTGAGCCGGCAGGTGAGGGAGCACGGCTTCCCGCCGGTGCGCTAGTAGTCTTCGCCGCCGCATGACTCCCCCGCGCGAACCGATCGCGGTCATCGGCACCGGCTATGTGGGCCTCGTCACGGCGGCGGGCTTCGCAGAGCTCGGCAACGAGGTCTTCTGCGTCGACATCGACGCCGACAAGGTGGCGCGGCTCGAGCGCGGCGAAATCCCGATCTACGAGCCAGGCCTCGCCGAGTCGATCGCCGCGAACCGCGGCCGCATCCACTTCTCGACAGAGCTGGCGCCAGCGCTCGAGCACGCGCGCCTGTTGTTCGTCGCGGTCGGCACACCGCCGACCTACTCCGGCGACGCCGACCTCTCCGCTGTCCACGCGGTTGTCGACGCGATGCCACCGTCCGACAGACACGCACTCGTGATGAAGTCGACCGTCCCGGTCGGCACCGGCGCCTCGATCAAGCGCACGTTCGCCGAGCGCGGCAAGGACGGCTTCCGCTATGTCTCCTGCCCGGAGTTCCTCAAGGAGGGCACCGCGCTGGCGGACTTCCGCAACCCGGACCGCGTCGTCGTCGGTGACGACGGCGACTGGGCCGGCGACGCGGTTGCCGACCTCTACGCGCCGCTGGACGCGCCGCTCGTGCGCACCGACGTGGCGAGCGCCGAGATGGTCAAGCTCGCCTCCAACGCATTCCTCGCGACGAAGATCTCGTTCATCAACGAGATCGCGAACGTCTGCGAGGAGACCGGCGCCGACGTGCTCGAGGTCGCGAAGGGGATGGGGCTCGACGAGCGCATCGGCCGCCACTTCCTGCGCCCGGGGATCGGCTTCGGCGGCTCCTGCTTCCCGAAGGACGTCAGCGCGCTCAAGCAGCTGGCCGGCAACTCGGGCTATCACTTCCAGCTGCTGACGGCGGTGATCGAGGTCAACGAGCTGCAGAAGCGGCGCGTGATCTCGAAGCTGCAGAAGCATCTCGGCTCGCTCGTCGGCAAGACGGTCGCGCTGCTCGGCGTCGCCTTCAAGCCCGACACCGACGACATGCGCGAGGCCTCCTCGCTCGTGCTCGCGGCGCGGCTGCAGGCCGACGGCGCCATCGTGCGCGCCTACGACCCGATTGCCGAGGAGGAGGCACGGCGGCTGATGCCGGGCGTGCACTTCGCTCCCAGTGCGCTGGAGGCGCTCGACGGCGCCGACGCGGTCGTGCTCGTGACCGAGTGGCCGGAGTTCAAGGCGCTCGACTGGGACACCGCGGCGCGGCGGATGAGCGGAAGGCTTGTGATCGACGGGCGCAACGCGCTCGACCCCGACGCGGTCAGCGCGGCGGGCTTCGCGTTCGAGGGCATCGGCCGCAGCTCGCACCGCGCAGCGCCCGCAACGGCCGGCGCCGGGAGGGTCTCCTGACATGCAGGCGCTGATCCTCGCCGGTGGGGAAGGGACGCGGCTGCGGCCGCTCACCTCGACCGTGCCCAAGCCGGTCGTGCCGCTCGTCGACCGGCCGTTCATCGCCTTCATGCTCGAATGGCTGCGCGGTCACGGCGTCGACGACGTCGTCATCTCGTGTGGCTTCATGGCCTCCGGCGTGCACAACGTGCTCGGCGACGGCTCTGCGTACGGGATGCGCCTGCGCTACGTCGAGGAGCCGAGACCGCTCGGCACCGGCGGCGCCGTCAAGTTCGCCGAGGATCTGCTCGACGAGCGCTTCCTGATGCTGAACGGCGACGTGCTGACCGACATCGACCTGACCGCGCAGCTGGCCCAGCACGAGGCCACCGGGGCGCGCGCGACGCTTGCGCTCGTGCCGGTCGAGGATCCGTCCGCGTATGGGCTCGTGCGCCGCAACGGCGACCTGAGCGTCAGCGAGTTCCTCGAGAAGCCGAGTCCCGACCAGATCGACACGAACCTGATCAACGCGGGCGCCTACGTGCTGCACCGCGACGTGCTCGCCGACGTGCCGAGAGGCCAGCACGTCTCGATCGAGCGCGAGGTCTTCCCGACGCTCGTCGACGCCGGCCTCTACGGCTACGAGGCGTCCGCCTACTGGCTCGACATCGGCACGCCCGACCGCTACCTGCAGGCGACATACGACATCCTCGACGGCGCAGTCAAGACGAGCGTCACCGACGCATACGACGGGGCGCAGCTGTCGATCGGCGACGGTGCGGAGTTGCATGGCCGCGTGGTCGGCCCGGCGCTCGTCGGCGGGCAGGCACGCGTCGCCGAGGGCGCGCTCGTCACCGGTCGCAGCGTGCTCGGCCGCGGCGTCGAGATCGCCGAGGGCGCCCACGTCGACGGCTCGGTCGTGCTCGACGGCGCCGTAATCGGTCCGCACGCGCAGCTGACGCACTGCATCGTCGGTCCCGGCGCACGCGTCGGCGCCCACTGTCGTCTCGGCGAGCGCGTCGTGCTCGGCGAGTGCGTCACGCTCGGCGCCGACAACCAGCTGGCTGCCGGCGCACGACTGTCCCCCAACGTGTCCCTTCCGGACGGAGCGATCAAGTTTTGAGCGAATCGGCCCCCCTCACCCGCGAGGCGATCGACGCGGTCGACGCCTCGAAGCAGATCGACGACATCTTGGCGCTGCCGGAGCATCTGCGCGACGCGCTGTGGCGCGTCGAGTCGGCGAAGCTCGAGTCGCACGATGCGCCCGGCGGCCTGATCGTCGCCGGCATGGGCGGCTCGGCGATCGGCGGGGCGCTCGCGCGCGCGGCGCTCGGCGACCGCGCCTCGCGACCGATCATCGTGATGCGGGACTACGGGGTGCCGTCGTGGACGACGCCGGACGCGACCGTGCTGTGCGCCAGCTACTCCGGCAACACGGAGGAGACGCTCGCCGCCTTCGAGGCGGCCGGCGCCCTCGGCGCCCGCCGCATCGCCGCGACGACGGGCGGCAAGCTCGCCGACGCTGCGCGCGAGGAGGGCGTCCCGGTGATCCCGCTGCCGGGTGCGTTCCAGCCGCGCGCCGCCGTCGGCTACGCGCTCGTGATCGCGCTCGAGGTCGCGGCCTCCTGCGGTGCCGCGGAGTCGCTGCACTCGGAGATCGACGTCGCTGCGGCCCACACGGAGGAGCTCGTCGCCGAATGGGGTCCAGACGGGGCCGAGGATTCGCTGCCGAAGCAGCTCGCGCGCGGGCTGCTTGGCACGATCCCGCAGGTCGCCGGTGCCGGACTGACTGCGCCGATCGCCTATCGCTGGAAGACCCAGCTGAACGAGAACGCGAAGATCCTCGCGCACTCCTCCGAGCTGCCGGAGCTGGATCACAACGAGGTCGCCGGATGGGTCGGCGCGCCGGAGCACGGACAGTTCAGCGCCGTCTTTCTCGACGACTCGGACCTGCACCCGCGCATCCGCCAGCGCATCGAGCTGACCCGAGGCCTGATCGGCGCGAGCGCCGCCGCCTCGTTCCGTGTCGAGAGCCGCGGGGAGACGCGCCTCGAGCGACTCGTCTCGCTCGTGCTGCTCGGCGATCTCGTCTCGCTCTACCTCGCCATCCTGCGCGGGATCGACCCCACGCCGGTCGACGCGATCGAGCGGCTCAAGGGCGCGCTGATCGGCGGGTAGGCGTCTGGGCGCCGTCTGCGCCGGGCGGCCTGCCCTTGATGAACGCTATGAGCGCGAGGTTGCTCCACTGGCCGTAGGGCTTGTAGCCGCGCTGCGCCAGCCACTCGACGTGTTCCTGGAACAGCGTTTCTCTCTGGACGAACAGCTGGCGCCCGTGGGCGCGTTGGAGCGCGGCGATCGTCTCCGCCCACTGCTGTTCGGTCATCATCGAATCGATGTTCGCGTAGGGCGTGACGTCGACGATCCCGATCTGCTCGGAGATCTGGTGGCCGGGTCTGACGAGCACGGCGACCGGCTCGCCGGGGCGGGTGCGTTCGTCGATCGCCTTTCCGAGCGCCGTCACAACGCGCACGTCGTGTGGTTGGCTGTCGCCTATGCGCTCGATCTGCGACCACGGGGTCGGGATCTGCGCGAGCGAACAGGCTATCGCGCCGAGGCCGGCGAACACGAGCAGCTCGGCCAGCTGCGGCCGCCGCTCGGGCCGCCGCAGGATCGCGCGGATCGCGACGACCCCGAGCAGCACGAGCGCATAGGACCAGACGGAGAAGAGGTCGATCAGGACGTGCGGGTGCGAGCGACCGGTGAAGTACGCGCCGACGCCGAGGCCGAAGACTCCGAGCCAGGCGAGCGCGACGCTCAGCGCGCGGTCTTCGCCCGCCAACCCTCGGACCGCGGCGACGGCGATCGCCGCAACGAACGTCACATAGACCACGAGGTGGAAGCCGATCGACGGCATCGGCAGCAGTCCGAAGCCTTCGGTGCCGAAGATGCGTGGGAAGGTGGCGAGCATCCCGAGATGCGGCAGCCCGCCGCCGACCGCGAGCGTCAGCACCGACACGAGCGCGAAGGCGATTGCGCCGCCGGCAAGCGTTTCGAGCCCGAGTCGTCCGAGCCCGCGCAGCGAGCGATCTGGCAGCGTCCAGACGAGCATGAGCAGCGTCGCGCCGACAGCTGGCACGCCGAACTCGGGGTTGTTGATGACGACCAGTCCTGAGAGCGCGAGCAGCGCCAGCGGCCGGCGAGTCGAACCCTTGTCGAGCCGGCGCACGAGCAGCCAGAGCAGCACGTAGGGGCCGGCGTAGCGGATCGGGAAGAGGCTGAAGAGGCTTGCCGGGCTGTAGCGGTTGTCGGGCGGGCCGAGCTTCATGAAGAAGCTCGTCGCCACGAACGGCAGAAACAGCGCGAGCGTCTGCAACGAGCTGCCGCCGACGAGCCGGCGCATCGTCGCGAAGACGACCGCCATTGTGCCGGCCGTGCCGGCGAGCATGATCGCCGCGTAGACGCCGAGCGAGGCGCCGAACAACGTCAGGCCGCCAGCGGCCACGTACGCCCACAGATGGCCGTACTGGGCGTGGAAGTCGACGAGCGGCGCCTGCCCGTTGAGGATCGAGAATGCTTCGTCGACGTAGAAGGCCGTGTGGTCCCACAGTGCGGCGTGGGCGATGTTGATCGTCCCGTCGGTGTTGTACGCCGACAGCAGGTAGGCGAGCGTGACGAGCCCCGCGACGCCGATCGCGATCGCGCGTCGGAGCGGCGTCTCGCGCGATAAGCGAGCGATCCGCTCGGTTGCCGCCGGCCGCGACAGCACGAACGCGAGCAGCAGCGCGAGTACCGCGGCCACGACGAGCGTCGCGTTCGTGAAGAAGATCGTGTGTGGTCCGCCGTCCTTGCCGGTGAAGGCGATTTCGTAGACGAACTCGCGCTGGGCCACGAGGCAGACGACGACGAACGCGAGCAATGCAAGCTGCGTGAGCGGAGTCGCTACGGCCGGTACGACGGACGGCATGCGACGTCCGCGCAGCAACCAGGCGGAGCCGACGACGAGGAGCGGTCCCAGCAGCGCCAAGACGTAGCGGGCGTGCTCGATCGGCTCCGGTCGCACGCCGCGCAAGCTGAAAAAGCGCGGCCATATGTGCTCGGCGCCCGTCGGCTCGAACAGCGCGCGGCCGAGCGGCGGTCCCAGCAGCACAACGACGGCGAGCAACACGAGCGCGCACGGGAGCACGGCGATCCAGGTGGACTCGCCTGCGCTGAGCGCATGCGTCGACGGAGTTGAGCGGGCGCGTTCCCCGACGCCCCCGATGCGTGATCCCCCGACGGCCTCAGCCCGATCCGGGGCCTTTGCCGACACTCGCGCATTCTACCGAAATCCGGTGCTCAATAAGACTGTCCAGAACCTTGACACGCCTCTGGTAAGGTTGCTCGTCTGATGGCGGGCAACGATGCGCTGACGATCCACGAGGCGGCCGAGACGACCGGCTGGTCGCCGCGGATGCTGCGGTACGTCGAGCGCAGCGAGCTCGTCGTGCCTGAGCGCTCGCAGTCCGGCTACCGGCTCTACGGCCCGGCGGAGCTGCAGCGCCTGCGCACGCTGCGGGAGCTGCTCGAACGCTTCGAGGTCGGCCTCTCGGAGATCGGCTTCGCGCTGCGGATGCGGCGCGACACCGACCTGCGCGAGGCGGTCGAGGAGTGGTTCGAAGCGGAGCCGCGCCGCCCAGAGCACGTCGACGCCGCCGACTGGATGCGCTGGGAGCAAGAGAAGCACCAACGGCTGCTCAACACACAACTGATGGAGACCTCGCCACGATGACCGCCCTTTCGAGCAAGACCGACTTCAAGGTCGCCGACCTGTCGCTGGCCGACTTCGGCCGCAAGGAGATCCGCCTCGCCGAGCACGAGATGCCCGGCCTGATGTCGATCCGCGAGGAGTTCGCCGCCAGCCAGCCGCTCAAGGGCGCGCGCATCATGGGCTCGCTGCACATGACGATCCAGACGGCCGTGTTGATCGAGACGCTGACGGCGCTTGGCGCCGAGGTGCGCTGGGTCTCCTGCAACATCTTCTCCACGCAGGACCATGCCGCCGCCGCAGTCGCCGTCGGCCCGGAGGGCACGCCGGAGGACCCGCGCGGCGTCCCGGTCTTCGCCTGGAAGGGCGAGACGCTGGAGGAGTACTGGTGGTGCACCGACCAGGCGCTCGCATGGCCCGGCGAGGACGGTCCGAACATGATCCTCGACGACGGCGGCGACGCGACGCTGCTCGTCCACAAGGGCACCGAGTTCGAGGCCGCCGGTGCCGTGCCGGACCCGACGCCGGAGGACTCCGAGGAGTACGGCGTGATCCTCGGGCTCCTCAAGCGCACGCTCAGCGAGGACCCGCAGCGCTGGACGAAGGTCGGCCAGAGCATCAAGGGCGTCACGGAGGAGACGACGACCGGCGTCCACCGCCTCTACGAGATGATGGAGGCCGGCACGCTGCTGTTCCCGGCGATCAACGTCAACGACTCCGTCACGAAGTCGAAGTTCGACAACCTCTACGGCTGCCGCCACTCGCTCGTCGATGGCATCAACCGCGCGACCGACGTGATGATCGGCGGCAAGGTCGCCGTCATCTGCGGCTTCGGCGACGTCGGCAAGGGCTGCGCCGAATCGCTGCGCGGCCAGGGCGCGCGCGTGATCGTCACCGAGATCGACCCGATCTGCGCGCTGCAGGCAGCGATGCAGGGCTACCAGGTCGCGACACTCGCAGACGTGATCGAAGAGGGCGACATCTTCATCACGACGACGGGCAACAAGGACATCATCACCGCCGACCACATGGGCCGGATGAAGCACCAGGCGATCGTCGGCAACATCGGCCACTTCGACAACGAGATCGACATCGCCGGCCTCACGAAGACGCCGGGCATCGAGCGCATCAACATCAAGCCGCAGGTCGACGAGTGGAAGTTCCCCGACGGCCACACGATCATCATGCTGTCCGAGGGGCGCCTCCTGAACCTCGGCAACGCGACCGGCCACCCGTCGTTCGTGATGAGCAACTCGTTCACGAATCAGACGATCGCCCAGATCGAGCTCTTCACGAAGAACGACGAGTACGAGAGAAAGGTCTACGTGCTGCCCAAGCACCTCGACGAGAAGGTCGCGCGGCTGCACCTCGACGCACTCGGCGTGAAGCTGACGAAGCTCAGCCCGGAGCAGGCGGCGTACATCGGCGTGCCGGTCGAGGGCCCCTACAAAGCAGACCACTACCGCTACTGATTCGGAGGCGAGCGACCACAGGAACGACGCTGGCGGCGTCATCGGATGCTCGCCTACTGAAGTAGGCCACGCATCCTGCTTCCTTGCCAGCGCCGTCCCTGAGGTCGCTCGCCTCCGAATCAGGACGTTGCTGAAGGGATGTCCTCCACCAAATCCGCATCCGACGTCGCCGACCTCGGCCTGGCCGAGGCGGGCGACGCGCGGATCGCGTGGGCGGATGCGCAGATGCCGGTGTTGCGGTCGATTCGCGAGCGGTTCGTGCGGGATCGGCCGTTTGAGGGGCTGCGGGTCGGCATGTGCCTGCACGTCACGACCGAGACGGCGAACCTGGCGCGGACGTTGATCGCGGGCGGGGCGGACGTGGCGCTGTGCGCTGCGAACCCGCTCGACACGCAGGACGACGTGGCGGCCGCGCTCGTGGAATGCCACGGCGCTGCCGTGCACGCCATCCACGGCGAGGACATGGCGACGTACTACCGCCACATCGAAGCGGTGCTCGACACGCGTCCGCAGCTGACGATGGATGACGGCGCGGACCTTGTCTCGACGATCCACGGCCGTCGCACGGAGCTGCTGGCTGGCGGGGAGATCATCGGCGGCACCGAGGAGACGACGAGCGGCGTCGTGCGGCTGCGGGCGCTCGAGGCCGCCGGGCAGCTCGGCTTCCCGATCGTCGCCGTCAACGACGCCCGCACGAAGCGCCTGTTCGACAACCGCTACGGCACCGGTCAGTCGGCCCTCGACGGGATCCTGCGCGCGACGAACATGCTGCTCGCGGGTCGTGTCGTCGCCGTGTTCGGCTACGGGTGGTGCGGGCAAGGGATCGCGCTGCGCGCAAAGGGCGCCGGCGCGCAGGTCCTCGTCTGCGAGGTCGATCCGGTGCGCGCGCTGGAGGCGAAGCTGGAGGGGTACGAGGTGCTGCCGAGCGTCGAGGCTGCGGCCAAGGGCGACGTGCTGATCACCGCGACCGGCAATCGGGACGTCGTGCGGCGCGAGCACTACGAGGCAATGCGCGACGGAGCGGTCCTCTGCAACGCCGGGCACTTCGACGTCGAGTGCGACCTCTCCGCCCTGCGGGAGCTGGCGGTCGAGCGCCGTCAGGTGCGCCCGCACGTCGAGCAGCACGTGCTCGCGGACGGGCGCCGCATCAACCTGCTGGCGGAGGGTCGCGTCGTGAACCTCGCGGCCGCCGAGGGCAACCCGGCAGCGGTCATGGACATGTCGTTCGCCAACCAGGCGCTCGCCGCAGAGCACCTCGTTAAAGCCGCCGGCACGCTCGCGCCGCAGGTTCATGGCGTTCCGGCGGAGCTCGACGAGGAGGTCGCGCGCCTGACGCTGGCCGCCCTCGGCGTCGAGATCGACGCGCTCACGGACTCCCAACGGGCGTACCTGACCACCTGGGAGCAAGGCACCTAAAGCGTCCGCTAGGGTCCGCGGCCGATGAAGGCCATGGTCCTCGCAGCCGGTCTCGGCACACGCCTGCGCCCGCTGACGTTCGAGCTGCCAAAGCCGATGGTGCCGGTCCTTGACCGCCCCGTGATGGCGCACATCGTCGATCTGCTCGACCGGCACGGTTACGACGAGGTGATCGCGAACCTCCATTACTTCCCGGACACGATCCGCGACTACTTCGGCGACCGGATCGTCTACCGCGAGGAGCCCGAGCTGCTCGGCACCGCCGGCGGCGTGCGCAACTGCGCCGACTTCCTCGACGACGGCACGTTCCTGATCATCTCCGGCGACGCGCTCACGGACATCGACCTCGGCGCCTTCGTCGCCCGCCACAAGGCGGCAGGCGGGATCGGCACGCTCGCCGTCAAACGGGTCGAGAACACACGCGAGTTCGGTGTCGTGCTGCACGATGCCGACGGCCGCATCACCGGCTTCCAGGAGAAGCCGGACCCCGCGGAGGCGCTGTCCGACCTCGGCAACTGCGGCATGTACCTGTTCGAGCCCGAGATCTTCGACTACTTCCCGAGACAGCCGTTCGTCGACTGGGCCAACGATGTGTTCCCGGCGCTGCTCGAGCACGACGTGCCGTTCCACATCCACGAGATGGGTGAGTACTGGAACGACGTCGGCTCGCTGCAGGAGCTCAAGGAGGGCACCTTCGACGCGATGCGCGGTGAGCTGCGGGTCGAGTTGGACGGGGAGGAGGTCGCCGACGGCGTGCGCATCTGCGAGGGCACCGAGCTGACCGACGCGACGCTGATCGAGCCGCCCGTGTGGATCGGGCGCAACGTCACGATCGGCGCCGACGTGCGCCTGCAGGGGCCGCTCGCAATCGGCGACGGGGCCGTCATCGGGGCTGGGGCCTCGCTGAAGGACTCGGTCGTGCTGCCGGGCACCGAGATCGCGCCCGACGCGCTCCTGATCGGCGCGATCGCCGGTCACAGAGGGATCGTCGACCGGCTCCGAAGCCGCTAGGCCTCTCCGTAGCGCTCTTTGCGCTGCTCCTGCAGCTCTGACTGCGCCAGCATCCGCGTGAACAGCACGACGAGCGCGATCCCCATCACGATTGACTGCTCGATCGCCATGATCACACCGGCCAGCGCCTGGTCGCTGTCCGGGTCGAGCCCCCAGTACTGCGGCTGGTTCGTGTAGTAGCTGAAGATCGCGTTCGGAGCGAACGTCAGCAGGATCCCGAGGAAGCCGACGGTGATCTTCGTACTCAGCATGTAGACGATCGGCGTCGTGCCCTCGCGCCGCAGTCTCGTGCTCACGGGCGAGAGCAGGTGCCACCAGTAGAGGAAGCCCGCGAGCGTGAAACTGAGGTGCTCGAGCACATGGATGCCGGTGTGCTCGGCGGCCGCGTCGTAGAGCGCCGGGATGTGCCAGATCCACATCGCGGCCGTGTAGAGGATCACCGCGAAGATGGGCAAGGCCAGCCAGCCGACGCGCTGCTCGACCCAGTGGATGCGGCGTGTGGCCGGCCGCAGCAGGACTTTCGTGAGCCCGAGGATCAGCAGGATCGGCGCCACGTCGAGCAGCAGCACGTGCTGGACCATGTGCATCGCGAGGATCTGCTCGCCGAGGATGTCGATCGGCGAGCACAGCGCCGCGACGAGCACGAGGATGCCGGTCACGAACACGAGCAGCCGCCAGACGCTCGGCGGGTGCGGCTCGTCGGGCGTGCGCGCGCGGCGCCAGCGGACGAGATAGAGCCCGAGGTAGAGCGTCAGCGCGATGACGACGCCCGGGTCGAACGTCCACGATGCGTCCGGAGACATGCGCGCGGATTGTCGCACTCGCGTGCTGCGCCGCATCACGGGCAGGCGTCACGCTGACCGGCATGCGACCCGCCGAGCTGTTCGACCGGCTGCGCGCCGAGCTGACCGCGGCGCTCGCGCCGCCCGTCTGCCTTGCCTGCCGCGCGTCGTTGACCGACGCAAACGCTCAGCTGTGCGTGGGCTGTCGGCGCACGCTGCCGTGGCTTGTGGGGGCGCTCTGTCCGCGCTGCGCGCTGCCGCCCCCCTGCGGGGTCGGCTGCCCGGCGGGCGACGCGGCCTTCGATCGTGCGTGGGCGCCACTCGCCCACGAGGGGCCCGCACGAGCGCTCGTCGCGGCGCTCAAGTTCCACGGCGCGCTGCCGGTTGCGCAGCTGATGGCGGCGCAGATCGCCGCCTCGGCGCCGCGTGAGCTGCTCGCCGAGGCCGTGCTCGTTCCGGTCCCGCTGCATCCGGCACGTCGCCGCGCCCGCGGCTTCGATCAGGCGGCGCTGATCGCTGCTGCGCTCGCGGAGCGCAGCAGCCTGCCGGTCGTCGCGTGTCTGCGCCGCGGCGGCCGGCCAACGCGTCAGCTCGGCGCCGATCGAGCCACACGGCGCGCCGCCGCGGAGCGTCAGCTGCTGCGCACGCGCGGCCTGGTGCCAGAGCACGTGCTGCTGGTCGACGACGTGCACACGACTGGCGCCACGCTCGACGCATGCGCCCGCGTCTTGCACGCCGCTGGGGCTCGGCACGTGGCCGCGGTCACCTACGCACGTACGCTGCCGCGCTGACCTGTGGGAAGCCACGGTTGGAGAATGACCGTTGGCGCGTCTACGATCGGGGAAAGATCCACCCCACACGACGCAAAGGGGGCGCACTATGCGCATCGCGGTCAAGGGACGGAACACCCCAGTCAGCGACGGACTCAGAGAGCACGTCGAGCGACGCTTCCGAGCGATCGCGCGTCAGGTGTCCGAGCTGGCTCAGCTCGAGATCGAGCTGAGCGAGGAGCGCAACCCGGCGATCGCCGAGCGAGAGATCGCCGAGGCGACGCTCTATCTGAAGGGCGTCACGCTGCGCGCGCACGCGGCCGCCGCCGAGATGAACCACGCAATCAACGTCTGCGAGGACCAGCTCGCGCGGCAGGTCAAGCGTCACCGCGAACAGCGTCGCAAGCGTCGCGCCACGCGCGCCGCTCAGCAGGCCGCGAACAGCCTCGCCGGAGGTGGCGCAACCGCCGCCTGAGGCGTGCGCCACTCGCCAACCTGGAGGGCAACACGAGGGTTGCATCTGGCCATGCGGCCGCTGCTACGCTAGCCGCATGTCGCTGATCGATCGTGCGCTGCGCTTGGGGGAGGGCAAGAAGTTCAAGTCCTACGAGCAGCGTGTAGCGCGAATCAACGAGCTCGAGCCGGGCATGCAGGAGCTCACGGATGCACAACTGCGCGCAGTCGCCGACTCGCTGCGTGCTCGCGCCCGCGGGGAGGGCGCCGAGCCGCTCGACGACCTGCTGTACGAGTGCTTCGCGCTCGTGCGAGAGGCCGGTCGTCGCACGATGGGGATGCGCCACTTCGACGTGCAGATGATCGGTGGGATGGTGCTGCACGACGGCGCGATCGCCGAGATGCGCACCGGCGAGGGCAAGACCCTCACGGCCACGCTTCCGGCGGTGCTCAACTCGCTGGCCGGCAAGGGCGTCCACGTCGTCACCGTCAACGACTACCTCGCGCGCCGCGACGCCGAGTGGATGTCGCCGATCTACGACATGCTCGGCGTGAGCGTCGGGATCCTGCAGGCGATGCAGCCGCTCGAAGACAAGCACGTGGCCTACGCGGCCGACCTGACGTACGGCACCAACGCGGAGTTCGGCTTCGACTACCTGCGCGACAACATGGCGCCGACGCTCGAGGACAAGGTCCAGCACGGCGGCCGCGACCTCGGCGAGGTGCGCTCTGCGAAGGACCGGCTCGATCGCCGCTCAGCCGCCCACGCGTATGCGATCGTGGACGAGGTCGACAACATCCTGATCGACGAGGCACGCACGCCGCTGATCATCTCCGGCGCGCCCGAGGACTCGTCCGACATCTACGCGAAGTTCGCGCGCCTGGCGCCGATGTTGACGCCAGGCGAGATCCCGAGAGGGCTCGACCCGCGCGCGAAGAGAGAATTCGTCGCGGACTACGACTACGAATTCGACGAGAAGCACAAGACCGTCTCGATCACCGAGCGCGGCGTCGAGAAGGCCGAGCGCTTCCTCGGCATAGACCACCTCTACCGCGCCGAGAACGGCTACCTCGTCAACCACCTGATCCAGGCGCTGAAGGCCGAGTCGCTCTACAGACGCGACGTCGACTATGCGGTGATCGGCGACGAGGTCCAGATCATCGACGAGTTCACAGGGCGCATCCTCGAGGGCCGCCGCTGGTCGGAGGGACTCCATCAGGCGATCGAGGCGAAGGAGGGCTGCAGTCTGACGGAGGAGAACCAGACGATGGCCTCCATCACCTACCAGAACTACTTCCGCCTCTACGACAGGCTCGCGGGCATGACCGGCACCGCACTGACCGAGGCGACCGAGTTCATGAAGATCTACGACCTCAGCGTCGTCCAGGTCCCGACGAACCGGCCGATGGTCCGCGACGACAGGAACGATCAGGTCTACAAGACCAAGGAGGGCAAGTGGTCGGCGGTCGTCGAGGAGATCGTCGAGCGCAACGCCAAGGGGCAGCCTGTGCTCGTCGGCACGATCTCCGTCGAGGTTTCGGAGCTGCTGGGCGAACGCCTCAGAGAGCGCGGCATCAAGCACGCGGTGCTCAACGCAAAGCCTGAGCACGCCGAGCGAGAGGGCGAGACGGTCGCCGAGGCGGGCCGGCCCGGCGCCGTCACGATCGCGACGAACATGGCCGGCCGCGGCGTTGACATCAAGCTCGGCGGCAGCCCCGAGCACCTGATCCGCCACGAGATGGCGAAGCTCGGCCTGCAGCCCGGCGATCCCGACTACGAGGAGCACGAGACGAAGCTCCTGGAGGACCTCGAACGGCGCTGCGAGGCGGATCGCGAGCTGGTGGTGGAAGCCGGCGGCCTCTGCATCATCGGCACCGAGCGCCATGAGTCGCGGCGCATCGACAACCAGCTGCGCGGCCGCGCCGGCCGTCAGGGCGACCCCGGCCTGTCGCTCTTCTTCCTGTCCGCGGAGGACGACCTGGTGCGCCTGTTCGCGGGCGAGCGCATCTACCGGATCCTCGACCGCTTCGGCACGACGGACGACCAGGGCCGCGAGGAGCCGATCGAGGCCGGGCTCTTGACGAAGCAGATCGAGAAGGCGCAGAAGAAGGTCGAGGAGCAGAACTTCCTCATCCGCAAGCGCGTGCTCGACTACGACGATGTCATGAACGAGCAGCGGCGGATCATCTACGCCTATCGCGACGAGGTGCTCGAGGGCCGCGACATGGGCGAGCAGGCGCGCGAGGAGATCGCGAACATGCTCGGCCGCATCGTTGAGGAGTTCACCGCCGGCGACTACGCGGAGGACTGGGATCTCGAGGGCCTGTTCGCGCGGCTTGCCGAGATATTCCCCGTCAGCTTCGGGCTCGAAGACATCGATCCGGGCAGCACGCACCGCGAAGAGCTGACGGAGAGACTCGTCGAGGACGCCCTGCGCCTGTACGACGATCGCGAGCGCGAGCTGGGCCAGGAGCTCATGCGCGTGCTCGAGCGGTACCTGCTGCTGCAGACCATAGATCAGCGCTGGCGCGAGCACCTCTACGACATGGACTACCTGCGCGAGGGCATCGGCCTGCGTGGGCTCGCTCAGGTCGACCCGCTCATTGCCTACAAGAACGAGGGCTTCGAGCTGTTCCAGGACCTGATGAACACGATCTGGTCCGATTTCGCGCGCATGATCTTCAACGTCGAGATCGAAGTCGAAGCCGAGGGTGCGCCCGAGCAGGCCGTGCCGGATCCGGCCGAGTCGAGCTCGAACTGGGTCGGCGGCGGCGGGCTCACCTACTCCAGCGGCTCGTCGACCGCCTCGGCGCTCGGAGCACTTGCCGGGAGCGACGCGTCCCCGTCCGCGCTCGGCGTCGCTGAAGCGCCGGTTCCGCGCGAGGATAATGGCGCGGGAGTCGCCCAGCGTCGGGTCGACGCGATCGACCAGATCGGCCGCAATGATCCGTGCTGGTGCGGGTCAGGCAAGAAATTTAAGAAGTGCCACGGCGTCTGATCGCCGGCTGACCCGCACCGCGCCTCGGCCGTCCTTGCCGATAGCCTCCGGAGCATGTCGACGGCTTCCGCCTCATCGTCAGAGCCGACGCCGCAGCGCCTTGCGGCGATCCGCGACCAGCTGAAGCTGCTCGCGGACTATCTTTGACCCAGCTCAGCTGAAGGCGCGCGCCGACGAGCTCGAGCGCGAGATGGGCGCACCCGGCTTCTGGGATGACCAGGAGCGGGCGGCCAAGACGAGCGCCGAGCACGCGCGCGCCACCAAGAAGGCCGAGCTGTACGCCGCTTTGGAGCGCGACGTCGACGACCTCGAGCCGCTCGCCGAGATGGCCGACGAGGATCCCGAGCTGGCGTCCGAGCTGGAGGAGCAGATCGCGTCTGTGCAGCAGCGCCTCGAAGCGCTGGAGCTGGAGCGGCTGTTCTCCGGCAGATACGACGCGGGCGACGCGTTGGTGACGGTCAACGCCGGCGCGGGCGGCACCGACGCGCAGGACTGGGCGGAGATGGTCCTGCGGATGGAGATGCGCTGGGCCGAGAAGCGCGGCTTCGAGGTCGAGCTGCTGGAGGCGAGCGCGGGGGAGGAGGCCGGCATCAAGTCGGCGACCTTCCGTGCCAGAGGCGAGAACGCCTACGGCCTCTACGGCGCCGAGAAGGGGGTTCACCGGCTCGTGCGGCTCTCTCCCTTCGACTCTGCCAACCGCCGCCAGACGAGCTTTGCAGGGCTGGAGGTCTCGCCGGTCGTGGAGGACGTCGGCGAGATCGTGATCGACGACGACGATCTGCAGGTCGACACCTACCGCGCCAGCGGCGCCGGCGGCCAGCACGTCAACAAGACCGACTCGGCGGTGCGCATCACGCACAAGCCGAGCGGGATCGTCGTGCAGTGCCAGAACGAGCGCTCGCAGACGCAGAACCGCCTCACGGCGATGGGGATGCTGCGCTCGAAGCTGGCCGAGCTGGAGGAGCGCAAGCGCCAGGAGGAGATCGCAAAGGAGCGCGGCGAGGCGCAGGACGTCAACTTCGGCTCGCAGATCCGCTCCTACGTGCTGCACCCGTACACGATGGTCAAAGACCACCGCACGAACTTCGAGATGGGCGACGCGAACCGCGTGCTCGACGGCGACCTCGACGGTTTCGTGCGGGCGGAGCTGCTGCGGGCGGCGGGACGATGAGCGGGGCCGCCGGCGGCGGCCCCCCCGATGGGCCGAGCCAGCCGACTGCGCCTTATCTCGACGCACTCGTCGCCTACGGCTTCCGCGGCCCGACGCGCTTCCACGTCCCCGGCCACAAGGGCGGCTCGGGCGCCGACCCCGGCCTGCGCTGGGCGCTCGGCGAGCGCGCGCTGCTGCTCGACGTGCCGCAGGACACCGAGGGGATCGACATGGGCCCCGAGCCGACGCCGTACACGCAGGCGGAGGAGCTGGCAGCGGACGCCTACGGCGCGCAGCGGTCGTGGTTCCTCACGAACGGCGCGACGCAGGGCAACCACGCGCTCTGCCTCGCGCTCGCGCCGCCGGGCACGCGCGTGATCCTCCAGCGCAACGCGCACGCGAGTCTGATCGACGGCCTCGTGCTGTCCGGCGGCATGCCGGCGTTCGTCGCGCCTGAGACGGACGACGAGCTGGGGATGGCGCACGGTGTCACGCCGGAGGCGCTGCGGGCGGCGCTGGAGCGACTCGATCCCGCCCACCCGGCACGCGCCGTGTTCGTCGTCTCGCCGACGTACTACGGGATGGTCGCCGACGTGGCGG
>Ga0126311_10000223_pt1 | contig 28310 bp, 12 predicted proteins | sample Plot61_FD_92539 | JGI IMG/M metagenome (GOLD analysis project Ga0126311, IMG submission 92539) | Serpentine soil microbial communities from UC McLaughlin Reserve, CA, USA - Plot61 | ecosystem: Environmental > Terrestrial > Soil > Grasslands | place: USA: UC McLaughlin Reserve, Lake County... | reverse complement strand
GAGCTATGACTTGGAATAATCTTAACGGGGCAGATGGCTTGCGGGTCGGGGAGCAGCATCGAGGCGTCCATCCGCGCAGTCTAAAACTAATCGACGTAAGAGCACCAAATGTGCGGAAGACCCTTACATAACCATTTGATTATCGGACTCGCCGCCGAGAGCGGTTCCTCAGAGGTCGAGAGTGCCACCGTATGCCACGAGGCGTCTCGCGCACCCCGCTCCCACCAGCGCTGTGGCCCTTACCGCGCCCGTTGGCGATCATGTAGACGACCGACCGCTTGAGCTCGGCAGGGCAGTGCTGCGCGTCGTCGAGGAAGACGGGCAACTCGCCGCACACGCCCGCTGCCTGCTCGATTGCCGCCTGCGTGTTCATCCACTGCATGACAGCAGAATCGGGGTCGTAGGGCCTGCCCCAGACAGAGGCCGCCAGCCTGAGCGTGGTGGACTTGCCCGTGCTGGTGTCGCCGTGGATGTCGAGGATGAAGTTCGGGATCTGGAGGCGGCACTGAAGCGGCGGCACGAACGAGGCCAAGACGGCCGCCTGCGGGATCATCAGACCCTCGTCGGCTATCGCACCCATCGCCTCGATCAGCTCAGCATAGGTTTGGTGTGTTATCGGGCGTGGCGCTCGCTTCACTCCTAGCCTTCCCGTTCGGGGGCTTGCTCAGTGGGAGTTGAAGGCGGGCTTTGCATCCTCGCCCTGTAGCTCTATTTTCCAGTGTGAGCGTGCCGCCGTGCCCCTCGGCAATCTCACGGCTCAACACCAGGCCGATGCCGGAGCCCTCCTTTTTTGTGGTAAAAAATGGTACGAAAAGGTTGTCCGTGTTGGTTAGGCCGGAGCCTTCGTCTTCGATCCATATTTCGAGATGGGATGGCGTTCCTGCCCAGCCGACAGATACGCCGCCGCCCGTCTCCAAGGCAGCATCGACGGCATTGCGAATGAGGTTAATCAATAGTTGCTCTAGTTGGTCGTGGTCTGCCTCGATGGTAAATTCCGGGCCCGACAGGAGTTTGACTTCGATCCGCGTTTCCGTCTCGACCGCGCGCCGGATCAAAGCTGCGACATCGAGTTGCGCATATGTAGGCGGAGGCAGACGGGCGAGCCGTGCGTAGGCCGACATGAAGCGGCTGAGCGCCGCCGCCCGTGCGGTGATGACCGATAGACCGCTCTGCATGTCTTCGCGCCAGTCCGCCGGATATGGTTCGCAGTTGAGCAGTTCCTCAAGGCTCTCGCCGATTGACTTGATGGGAGCCAGCGAGTTGTTCACTTCATGGCCGAGCACGCGAACCAGGCGTTGCCACGCCTGACGCTCTTCTTCGCGCAGGGCGCGGCTCAGGTCGGAGATAACGAGCAACTGGTGCGTGACGCCGCGATTGCGAAACGAGGAGCGGCGGATTTCCCAACGTCCGGCGCCGGCGGGAAAGGTCATCTGCAAAGTGCGCACGGATTCCGGGCTGCGCAGGCATTCGTCTAACTTCAGTTGAGCCGCGCTGCGCCCGAGCGAACGCCGCGCGGGTCGTCCGATCAATCGCTCGCCCGCGCGATTCACAAGGACCAGTCGCTCATCCTTGTCAAAGGCAAAGACGGCCACGTTGAACTCGGTCATCACAGCACGCAGCAGTAGGGTGGCTTCCTGCGCGCCGAGTCGCTGCGTGCGCAGGAGATCTCCGAGTTCGTTGATTTCAAAGAGAACGTCGCCGAGCGCGTCGCGGCGGGTTGCCCCGCGCCCGCGAATGGAGAAATCGCCCTCGCGCAATGCCCCGAGCAAACTAGAGAGAGTCTGGAGCGGCAAGACGACTCGGCCTCTGATCTCGATGGCACACCGGAGCCAGCAGAACACGCACACCGCCGTCAGACTCCATAGTACTTTCGCGGTGTAGCCGTTGACCCACAACAAGACCAGCGCGACTACCGTGCTCGGCAATCCTCCGAGCAGCGCCCACATCATGATGCTGTTTTCGTGTATCGACGTTTTGTCCGGCGGGGTGTCGGCGGCGGAAGGCGTGTTGGCGACCGGCGAAGTTTCCTCCGGGAGTGTCTCCGCAGGGTTCAACATTTGCGATCTTTCAGAGTCCATATTTCTGAAGACGGCGATAGAGCGCGCTCCGGCTCAAGCCTAAAGCATCGGCGGCCTGATTCACATTGCCGTTAAAGCGCGCCAGCGTTTTCTCGATGAGATACGTTTCCACCTCTTCTAGGCTCATCTCCTCTAAACGACGTGCGTCTTCGTGTTCGCCGGCCCGCAGTCCGAGGTCGGAGGCCGTCACGTAGTCTGCCCGAGACATCAACACGGCGCGCTCGATGACGTGATCCAACTCGCGCACGTTGCCCCGCCAGGCATGAATTTGCAGGGCTTGCTCGGCGGGTGGGTTGAACCCGATGAAGTGCTTCTGGTACTTCTGCGCGTGCTTCGAGAGAAACTGCATGGCGAGCGTCATGATGTCCTCTCGCCGCTCGCGCAGAGGCGGCAGATGAATCTCGACGGTGTTGAGGCGGAAGAGGAGGTCTTGACGGAAGCGCCCCTGTTCGACCGCCTGGTGCAGGTCGGCGTTGGTCGCCGAGAGCACGCGCACGTCAACCTTCCGTGTCTTGGAAGAACCGACTCTCTCGAACTCGCCGGTTTCGAGCACGCGCAACAGCTTGGCCTGCAAATTCATGGGCACGTTGGCGATTTCGTCCAGCAGCAGCGTCCCGCCGTCGGCCAGTTCAAAGCGTCCGACGCGATCCGTCTTGGCGTCGGTGAAAGCTCCTTTGACGTGGCCGAAAAGTTCGCTCTCGAAGACGCCTTCGGAGAGCGCGCCGACGTTGACCGCCACCAACGGCTTGGGCGCACGCGCCGAGAGTGCGTGCAGCGTGCGCGAGACGATCTCTTTGCCCGTTCCGTTCTCGCCGGTGATGAGAATGTTGGCGTCCGACTGGCTGACGCGGTTGATGAGTTCGATGACGGGCCACATCGCCGGAGACCCGGTCGTCAGCACGGGTCGATCACCGTCGCCGCGCAGCACACGGTTTTCGGCTTCGAGGCGTTGCTCCGTGCGCAGCGATTGTCCCAATTCAAGCTGCGTCCGCAGAATGGCCAGCAGGCGTGTGTTGTCCCACGGCTTTTCGATGAAGTCGCGCGCGCCCATACGCATCGCTTCCACCGCCAGCGCGACGCTCCCCCAGGCCGTCATCACCACGACCGGAAGAGTGCTGTCGAGCGCATGAATACGGGTTAAGAGGTCGAGTCCTTCCTGCCCTGAAGTGGTGTCGCGTGCGTAGTTGAGGTCTATGAGAACAGCGTTGAAGTCACGCTTCTCCAGTGCCTCCAGGACGCCCGCCGGAGAACTGACAAACTCCGTCTCGTAGCCCTCCTTCTTGAGCAGCAAGCGAAGGGCGGTGAGCACGTCCGTTTGATCGTCGGCGACTAAGATTCGCGGCATTGGTTCGGGATACCGAAAAAGTTTCGTGAAGACGGTTCGGGGGAGCGCGCCTCGGTTCAAGCCGCGGCGAGAAAATGCCGATTCCGAATTATATCCCCGAGAGAGGGCATCGGTCACGGCTGTGCGTCCGGCGCGTTGTCAAAGTCGGCCCGCGCCCGCTTCGGGATGGCAGACTGTTGAGAGACCGTTTCGGGTTGGGAAGCGTCGTCGGGCTGACAGTGCTTTGATTCAGATCCCGGCGGGCGAAATGTCGTTCAGCCCGGCGGCGGCGGCGAGCGCCTTTCAAGAGCGTCGATTCGCGTGGCAGCCATATTGCTATGTATGTGTATGGCCTTGGGACTCAAGACTTTTGAGTCGAGTGCATGCCGCAGTAGAGACGGCTCGGGGGTCGAAACGCGAGCATTTCGAGGGCCAGACGATCAAGCGGGAGGCTCATAGGTTTGTTAATGGGATTGCTCAATCCCAATATCGGAACGACCGGTTGACGATAAGTTTTTTGACGGCAGCTAGGTGGAGGCATATGAATCAAGCTTCATTCTCTTTGGCGAGATTACTGTCGACGTTCTCGCAGGACGTTAGTTACGGCGTCAGACAATTGCACAAGCATTCGGGCTTCACGGCGGTGGCCGTGCTCACCCTTGCGCTCGGCATCGGCGCTAACACGGCGATCTTCAGCATCATCAACTCGATCCTGCTGCGCCCGCTTCCCTTCAAAGACCCGGATCGGCTCGTGCTCGTCTGGCAGACGAATCCGGACGTGTTGGAGACGGCCCCCACCTCCTACGCCAACATGATGGAGTGGAAGGAGCGTAACCGGGTTTTCGAGGACATGGGCGCGTGGGCTTCGTACCCGACCAGCAAGTTTAGTCTCATCGGCACAGGCGACCCGGAACAGATTCAATACGCGCTCGGCTCGGCGAACTTGTTCGGGCTGCTTGGCGTGACCCCCGCCCTCGGCCGCGCCTTCACCGCCGAAGAGGACAAGCCCGGCGGGGAGAAAGTCGTTATGCTCAGCCACGCGCTCTGGCAGCGCCGGTTCGGCGGCGACCGAGCCATTATCGGCAAGCCTTTGACGCTCGACAACGGCAGCTACACGGTGGTCGGCGTCCTGCCCGCTAGCTTCAAGTTCGTGAGCTTCCCCAAAGAGGCCGATGTTTGGATTCCCATTACGGCTGACCCTGATCAGTACAAGATACACGTGCGCTCGCTCGTCTACCTCGGCGTGATTGCGCGGCTCAAACCCGGAATCACGCCTGAAGATGCGGGCAGGGATATGAGTAGCATCGCGCGCCGTATCGCCGAGGAGAATCCGGAGAACCACAAATGGGGCACTAAAGTCGTGACCTTGCAGAAACAGGTGGTGGGCGAGATTAGACCGGCGCTCCTGATTCTGCTCGGCGCGGTCGGCTTTGTGCTGTTGATCGCGTGCGCGAACGTCGCCAACCTGCTGCTGGCGCGCGCCACCGGACGCCATAAAGAGATCGCCATTCGTGCGGCGATGGGTGCGAGTCGCGCTCGCCTGATTCGACAATTGCTGACCGAAAGCCTGCTGCTCTCCTTTATCGGAGGAGTGGTCGGATTACTGCTCGCCCTGTGGGGCACCTTCTTTCTCGCCCGGCTTCCCTTCGGCAATTCGAGCATGTTCGTTCCTTACAGCGCGACTCCCGATCAGGTCGGCATCGACTTCAAAGTGCTCGGCTACACGCTACTGATTTCCCTCGCCACGGGGCTTATTTTCGGCCTCGCCCCGGCGCTGCAAATCTCTAAGCTCGACCAGTACAAGGCGCTCAAAGAGGGCGGCTCGAAGGGCGGGGGCAGCCGCCGCAGCCGCAGTTCCCGCAGCCTGCTGGTCGTGAGCGAAGTCGCGCTCTCTCTCATCCTGCTCATCGGCGCGGGGCTCCTGATTAAGGGCTTTTTGTCTCTTCAGAAAGTCGATCCCGGCTTCAATCCCAAGAACGTCCTGACATTGAACACCAGCCTCCCGCGCTCGAAGTATCAGAGCAATGATAGTGCGGCGCAGTTCTACGAGAGGCTCCTCGACCGCGTGCAGACGCTACCCGGCGTGAAGGCCGCCGGAGCCGTCACCGTGCTGCCGTTCAGCAACTCTGATGAAGGCACCAGTTTTTACATCGAAGGTCAGCCCAAACCGCCCCCCGGAGAAGAGCCCCTGCTCCATCAACGTATCATCAGCCCCGGCTACTTTCAGGCGATGGGCGTGGGCATCAGGGATGGACGCGAGTTCGACAAGCGAGATAGTGCGGACGCACAGCAGACCGCCATCATCAATGAGACGATGGCACACCGCTTCTGGCCTAACCAAAATCCCATCGGCAAGCGTCTCGCGCTGACGACGGAGGTATATCAAGGAGGAAAATTCGATCTCGATTCGGCGTGGCGTGAAGTGGTCGGCGTGGTCGGCGACATGCGCCACTTTGGGCTGGCGTCCGAGCCCGTGCCGGAAACTTACATCACATTTCAACAGTCGCCGAAACGCGAGATGACGTTGGTTATCCGCACCTCTACAGACCCGAGCGCCCTCGCCCCGGCCGTGCGTCGTGAAGTGGCGAGCATCGACAAAGACCAGCCGGTGGCGAACATCAGAACGATGGATCAGATTATGTCCGAGTCGCTCGCACGCCCGCGCTTCAGCTTCTTACTGCTGACTATTTTTGCGGGGGTGGCGCTGGTGCTGGCGGCGGTCGGAGTTTACGGCGTGATGGCCTATTCGGTCGGACAGCGCACGCACGAATACGGCATTCGTATGGCGCTCGGCGCGCAGACGCGCGACATGTTCACACTGGTGCTCAAGGAGGGATTCAGGCTGGCCATCATCGGCATCGCCGTCGGAATCGTCGGGGCACTCGCCCTGACCCATTACCTGAGCAGCCTGCTTTTCGGGATCAGCGCGACCGACCCGATCATCTTCGCGGGCATCTCGCTCATGCTCATCGCCATCACCCTGCTCGCCTGCTATATCCCGGCTCGCAGGGCAATGCGCGTCGATCCGATGGTCGCCTTGCGCTATGAGTAGGCTGGTGGCGCCTGCCATTGCACAGGATGCGGGCGCGTAAACCGTCCGGGCAATATAAAAGGGCGCAGAGGATAAAGTCTCCTCTGCGCCCTTATTTTTCTCCGGCGTTTGCGCCTTAAGAAGCAGTTTGAATGAGTCCCTTTATAGCGGCTTGCAGTTGAGTGCGGACGCTTCCGCTGGGAGCGCGGGCATCCCTGCCCGCCAAAGCGTGCCACAGCACGCTTCCAACCTGCCTCTTTCTCTCGACCTTGAGCTTTAGGGTCTCACAGTCTTCGCGCTCTCGCGCTCATGGCGGGCAGGGATGCCCGCGCTCCCAGAGGGCAGTCGCACCCAAGTGAAAACTGCTTTAGGGACGACTGCCGCATCAGTCTCGTGGCTTTTTCAACTCACGGCCGCACTCAACCGCTGTGCATTCTTGCGCTCCAGAATGCTCAGTATCTTCTCGATGATCTTGACGCCGCGCCCCGCCTCCTCCGCCTCTCGGAACTTCTCCCCCATCTCCGTCACGCGCTGCTTGTATGAAGGGTTGCGCTCTATTTTCTCCAGCAGCGCGTGCACGCTTTCGACCGTCACGTGGCGCATGTCGCCGCGCACCCCCAGCCCGTGATAGACCACCCGCGCCCCGCTCATCGGCTGGTTTCTGCTCATCGGGAAGACGATCATCGGCACGCCGAGCAGGATGCATTCCTTCACTGTGCCCAACCCGCCGTGGGTGATCATGATGGAGGCGCGCTTGAGTATTTCGAGTTGGGGCGCCCAGTCGACGACGAGGACGTTGGGCGGCGCGGCGGGAAACTCTGCGCCGAAATGTCTGCCGACAGAAAGAATCATCTGCCAGTCGGGGCGCGCTGCCATTGCTTCGATGATCGTCTGGAAGATTTGCTTACTCTCCTGATAGAGGTGCGCCTGACTTCCGAGGTGACAGAAGATGAGAGGCAGGCTTTCGTTGACCTGTTCCCATTTGAACGTCGGCTCGCCGCACGTCAGCTCGATTGAAGCTTCGATGTAGAAGAGTGCGCGATTGCGCGTCGGGTCGTGGTTAAACTCGAACTCGCGCGGGCACGTGATGAGTTGCGGGATGCTCAGACATGCCGCCACCTCACTGCTTTGAAACTCTTCGGGCGGCAACACGTCGCGCAGGAGGATGGACGAAATCATGATGTCCAACGTCGAGTTCAGGAAGACGGCCGGAACGCCGTTGCGCTGCGCCATAAAAGCGACGGAGGGTAGATATGAGTCAACGATCAACAGGCCGGGTTGGAGGTCTTTGAGGATACGGGCGAATTCGTCACGGTTCTCCCAGATGTTATCGTTGGCGGCTCCGATGCCCTCGATATGAGTCCCGCGCAGAGTCGTCTGCCTCAACGTCTTCCGGGTTTGCCATAGCTCCTCGGGAAGAACCAGACATTCCGTTCCCTTTGCGCGGATGAAATCCGCCAACCTCGGAGGGACGACATAGCGCACGCGATGCCGGCGCGCCTGAAGCTCCTTCGCCAGTTTGCGAGTCGCCAGCAGGTGACCCTCTTCGGGGAGTATCATGAACAGAATGTCAGCCATAATTCCCACCCACCCGTCTATCGACCGGTAATCTGTTGTAAGTCGCGCCCGATGGTGCTGAGCAGTAAGGACTCAGATTGCTGAAGAAAGAAGTGGTCGCCGGGAAGCATCCGCACGACGAAATCGGCGCTCGTGTAAACTCGCCATGCTTCCAGATCGGCGCGGGCCACCTCCGCATCCAGCAAACCGCCATAGGCCGTCAGCGGGCAGCCAAACGGACGCACCGGAAGCGTTGGAGCGTAGGTTTCGACAACCTGAAAATCCGCCCTCAACGTCGGCAACAGCAGTTCCATCAGTTCGGGATGCTCCAAAATCTCGCGCGGAGTACCATTCAGACGACGCAACTTTTCGATAAACTCCGACTCCGGCAGTCGGTAAGTGAGCGCGTCAGTACTTGGGAGGTGCGGTGCGCGACAACCGGAAACAATGAGGGACGAGGGTTCAGGGGCCTGCTGCTTCCGCAAATTAAGCGCGACTTCAAAGCTGAGCTTTGCGCCCATGCTATGCCCGAAGAAGGCGAAAGGTCTCGTCAAGTATGGCCGCAACGCCCGACTGATCGAGTCCGCCAGTTCAGCCATACTGGTCAACGGGCGTTCTTGCAGCCGCCGCTCTCTGCCGGGCAGTTGGACGGCGTAGACTTCGACCGACCTGGGCAGCCCGTCCGCCCACGTTTTAAAAATAGTCGCGCTGCCGCCCGCGTAGGGAAAGCAGAAAAAGCTTAACGCCGCGCGCGGGTTCGGCTGGAGACATGTAATCCATGCTGTTGACGCCGTGGCTACCATTTGCGGACACCTCACCCATCGTCCGGTGCGCGACACGCCCTGACGCCGCCGTCACCAAATGTAATTGTGATACGGACGCGGCGGCTCAAGCCGTATCTCGCGACCCTCACGATAAGCATCCCAGGGCGCGAAGACTTCGTTGCGGGCGGCGTCGCACGACCGGCCGTCCGCCACGATCCGGCGGCGACCGCGGATTACGAAGTGCCGGCGCTGAAGCACGGCTTTAGGCGGTGCCGACGCACAACCTGTGGCCCTTGCGCCCGAGGACTTCCAGCACTTTCTCTATCACCTTCACGCCCCTGCCGGACGCCTCCACCTCGTGAAATCTTCGGCCCATCAACTCCGCTTTCTCCTTGAAGGACGGATTACTTTCGATCCCGCCGATAAGCTCCGTGACCTGCTCGACGGTGACGCTCCTGATGTCGCCGCACCTCCCGATGCCGTGGTGGATGACCCTCGCGGCGTTCAACGGCTGCTCGCGGCTGAGCGGAAAGACGATCATCGGGACGCCGAAGAAGATGCACTCCTTCACCGTGCCGAGTCCTCCGTGAGTGATCATCATCGAAGCCTTCTTCAGCACTTCCAGTTGCGGCGCCCAGTTAACCAACCGCACGTTGCGCGGGACGCGTTGAAACTCTGTGACGTTCAGGTTCGACCCGACCGACACTATCATTTGCCACTCCGGCCGCGCCGCGACCGCGTCAATAGCCGTCTGGAAGAAACGCTTCCCCTCGCTGAAGATGTGGCCTTGCGAGCCGAGCGAGCAGTAGATGAAGAGCGCGTCCGGATTGATGTCTCCCCAGTCAAAGGGTGTCTCCTGTCTTTCCAAATCCACCGAAGCCTCGACGAAATACAGCGTCCTCCCGCTGCTCAGCGCGTTCGTGAAGTCGAACGCCTTGGGGCACAGGATCATCTCCGGCACTTTCAGCGAGGCTTCCAGCGGCTGGACTTCGAGACCGTTGCGGGTCGCAATGGCGTTTAAAATCATCGAGGGTACCGTTACGTCGAGATTCGTGTGCAGCAGCACCGACGACAACCCGCTTTCGGAAGCGACCACGGCCATCGACGGCACGAAAGCGTCAATCACGCAAAGGTCAGGCGCCACGGTCTTGAGCAGTCCGCCGAACTCGCCCCGGTTCTCGAAGATGATGTCGTTAAAGCTTTCAATCCCGCTGGCGGCCGCCACGCGAGGCGTCGTCGAAGGCTGCCAGGATTTGTGCGTGATGACGAAACTCTCGTGCCCCTGTGCCCGCACGTAACTCTCCTGCTGCTGGTCGGCGAGGTAAATGACCCTGTGGCCGCGCCGCTCCAACGCTTTCGCAAGCTTGAAAGTTGGAAGCAAGTGCCCCTGTTCCTGAAGCATGAGGAACATGATGGTGGACATGATCCGCCGAATCCCCGAGCCGGGTTTGACCCTCTTTTGAGTTTTGAACAAAAACCGAAAGGCAGCGTGAGCAGACTGACCACCCCGCCCGGAGAGATCATCCTTCATGCTCACGTTGCCTTTCGGAACTGACGACGCCGGGCGTAGCCTTACTCGCCCAGCAAGACGGGGACACCAGCCTCGTGTAGTTTAGCCGTGCCGACGGCGACCGCCGGAATTTGGTCGGTCGGTTGGTCGAACTCCAGCTTGCCGTATTCGAGTTTCACCAGGCGGTCACCGAGATCGTAGTAACGATCATCGTGGGTGATGACGATGACGGCCTTCCCGCGGGCCTTCAACTCGGGAAGTATCTGGTGGTAGAAGACATCCTTGAAGACGGGGTCCTGGTCTGACGCCCACTCGTCAAAGATGTAGATGGGCCGGTCTTCGAGGAAGGCGTTCAGGAGGGCGAGGCGCTTGCGCTGGCCCTGCGAGAGTTCGGTGGTGGAGAGCTTCCCGTCCTTGACCTGCACTTTGTGGTCGAGTTGCAGCTCGACCAAATGCCGTTGCGCGCGCTCGTCGAGGTTCGACGAGTCCATGCCGAGCAGGCTGTCGAAGAGGAAGAAGTCGGAGAAGAGCACGGTGAAGTTCTGCCTGTAAGCCTCACGTGTTTCGTCCGCGACGGGTTGCCCGTCGAGACGAATCTCTCCCGACTCCGGGACGTAGAGGCCGCTGATGAGTTTGGCCAACGTGGTCTTGCCGCTTCCGTTGCCGCCAATCAGGTAGATCAACTCTCCGGGGCGCAAGGTCAGGTCGATGGGGCCGAGGGTGAAATTGCTCTCCTCTTTTTCGCGATAGTAGGTGTGCGTCACCCCTTCGAGCGAGAGACTGCCCCAGGCGGGATTGGGCTGCGGCGGCTTGGTGACGGAGGCGGCCTCCTGCGGCAGTCCGAGCGAGGCGATCTTGTCCACGGCCACGCTCGCGTGAGTGAGCGTCGGTAGCATGGAGATGATGGCCTGTAGCGGGCCGGACATGTAGAGAATAATCAGGGTGTAGCCGGTCAAGACCTCGGTGCTGACGGTGATGAAGCGCGGCACGATGAAGATGACCAGCCCGATGGGCAGGAAGCTGAGGAGCGTGCCCCAACTGAGCGAGACGGACTGTAGCATGGATGTCTTGAAGCTGAGACGCGCCATGTTCGCGGCCGTCGGCATGAAGAGCCGGTAATAGAAAGCATCGCCGCGCCCTCGATGAAGCTTCAACTCCTTCGTCCCCTCGAACATCGCGCGGTAGTGCGAGTATAGCGAGTCGCCCTCCTTGCGCATGAGCCGCGAGAACATCATCGACCTGCCCATCGGTATCCGGTAGGCGAAGATGCCCGCACCCATGAAGACGACCAGCCCGATGAGCATCGGCCACGACAACCACCCGAGGTAGAAGAGACAGCCGAACACGATGGCCGCGTTGATGATGATGGCCGGCAGGATCGGCAGGATGTTGCTGATCGCCGCCACGTCGCCCGTAATCGAGGCCAACAGGCGGTGCGCGCCGAGTTCTTCGAGCTTGCGCAGCGGTGCGGCCAGGATGCGCCGGCTCAGCACCGTGTTCAATTCAAAGGTGGCTCGCGTGCTCAGGTAAGCCAGCAGCGATGACGAGGCGAATCTGCACAGGACGAGGAGGAGAGCGGCCCCCGCGAACATCCACAGCAACCCGGTGCCGAAAGCGATACCCCTGTTGAGCGCAGTGTTGATGGCGGCAATAAGCGCGGTGTTGCTAAGGCCGCTGAGAATGCCCGTGACAACGACCAGCGACATGATAGCGCGCGAATGCTTGACTCCTCTCGTATTTCGCACGAGGAAGGTGATGGCTTTAGAAATGTCATTAATGAGTCGCATGAACGTAATCTCCTTTTAAGTTGAAGCGGTGTTCCGGTCTGCGATGGTCTCAGGAGCACCTCGCCGTTGCGGCTTGCTTTTACACCGAGGGTAGACATTGAGGTGACTCCGCCGCAGGCCGAGGCATGAGCACCGTGAACGCGTGGGGTGTGCAAGGCCCATCACGCGAAGTCTCGGGTCGAGGGCGTGGCGGGTTAAGGTGGGGGCAGTTTGTTACCGGCGGGGCGGCAGCTAACTGCCGCCCCGCCGCTGCCGCCGGCGTCATCCGTCGAGGCTCACACCTGTGATGAATCCCCTGTTTCTTCCGCGGGCGGTCACAGTGGGGGTGGCGCGCGCTCGCCTCTGTGCAACGCCGGGGGTTCCATCCCGCTCGCGCTCGTCGCGCTCTCGATGCAAGCCCCGAGGCGCTCGGCGAGGGTGCGAACGCCGGGTTCGAGGAGCATGGAAGTGTGGTTGCCCGGAATCAATTGGATGTCCACCGCGCCGGCCAGTTCGCCCCAACCCAGAGTCTGGTCGGGCGTGGCGACGGGCGACTCGGCGGCGCGGAAGAGTGTGATGCGACCGGCGTAGGGACGCGGCACGTACTGCTCGACGGCGCGATGGTTGATCTTATAGACATTGAAAAGGCGGTGGTACATGCTGGGGCCGAAGTCAGACAATTCGCCGGCGGTCTTCGCCGCCTGCTCCTTCACCGACTCAATGGTCTGCGCGAACCATGCCTGTAGCACCGCCTCGTCTCTCGCCTGCGGCTCGGCGTCGAAAGCTGCGCGGTCAATGAGCACCAGCAGCGCCACCTCCTGCCCCTGAGCGAGGAGTTGCGCGGCCATTTCCAAAGCGATGAGTCCGCCCATCGACCACCCGCCGAGTAGGTACGGCCCCTCGGGCTGAATAGCACGCACGGCTTCGAGGTAATGAGTTGCCATCTCCTCAATCTTCGTCAGCGGCTTTGCGACCGACGCTTGTAACCCGTAGAAAGGTTGATCCGGCCCGATCAGACGCGCCAGCGCGACGTAGGCGAACGCGCTTCCCGTGACGGGGTGCATGCAGAAGAAGGGCGTACGGCTGCCCTGAGGCTGCAACGCCACTAACGGTGATGGGGCGCTGCCGTTCGCCGGTCGACGAAGCAACTCGGCCATACTTTCGACCGTCTCCGTTTGCAGCAACAGTTGGAGGGACAGCTCTCGGCCGAATTGCTGATTGACCCGTGTCAGCAGGCGCAACGCCAGCAGCGAGTAGCCGCCCAACTCGAAGAAGTTGTCTCTCACGCCGATAGGGCGAACGCCAAGCACCTCCTCCCACACCTGAACCAGTTGCCGCTCCACGTCGTTACGCGGTGCGATGGAGTCCTGTTTCGGCGCAGCGGCCACCGACTCCGGCGCGGGCAGGGCGCGACGATCGACCTTGCCGTTAAGTGTCAGCGGCATCTGCTCTAACAGCACGAAGGCCGACGGCACCATGTAGTCCGGCAGTCGTTCCTGTAAGTATCGTCGCAGTTCCTCGACGGGAAAGGCAGCGGCGTAGCCTTTACGCGCGCCCGCATCATGCCGCGCCGTCTCACCTTGCGGCGTGCGCGGGACGACGTAAGCTATCAGACGCTGATCGCCCGCCGCGCTCTCGCCCAGCACGACCAGTCCTTCACGCACCCATACGCTTCCCGCCATCACCGCTTCAATCTCTCCGAGTTCGACGCGGAAGCCGCGAATCTTGACCTGATAGTCGACACGTCCGATGAATTCGACATCGGCGTCCGGCAGGAAACGCGCGAGGTCTCCGGTCTTGTAGAGGCGCGCGCCCGGCACGTCGCCGAAGGGGTCGGGGATGAACTTCTCCGCCGTCGCAGCCGGGCGGTCGTGATAACCGCGCGCCAGGCTCGCGCCGCCGACGTGTAGCTCCGCCGGAACCCAGATGGGCGACGGTCGCAGCGCCGCGTCAAGCACGTATATACGTACGTTATTAATCGGGCGCCCGAGCGGAATATTCGCGGCGTGGCGCCTCGGCCCGGCCTCGCCGACCTCATAGGTGAGCACGCCGACGGTCGTCTCCGTCGGGCCGTAATGATTGATGATCGTGCATCCCGGCGCGAGCGCTTGCAGTCGCCTGACCCAGTACCAGCGAGAAGACTCGCCGCCGAGCACGAGACGGCGAAGCGGCATGACCTGACCCGGACACGGGACTGACTGCAACGCTTCAAGGTGGCTGGGCACAATCTTGAGGCAGTCGATCTGGTTGGCCGTGAAGTACTCGGCCAACGCCGCAGGCTCAACCGCGCGCTCACGCGAAATCACGTGCAGACATCCGCCGCCGCAGAGGGACGGGAAGATGGCCGTGTTGCCCAGGTCTGCGGCGAGCGTCGAGACTAAAGCGAAGGTCGCTCCTGGCGTTAAAGCCAGCCGCTCCTGCACCCCGAACAGATAATTCAACAACTGCCGATGCTCGACCACGACACCTTTTGGGACCCCGGTTGACCCCGAGGTGAACAGCACGTAAGCGGCATTTCCCTGGCGCACGCCGCCGCGCGGATTCGTGCGGCGCTCGCGCGCAACCTCACTCGCCCAGTCGCTGTCCAGGCGCACCACGCGCGCGGTCGCGGCGGGAACTTTCTCAGTCAGGTGTTGCTGAGTTAACAGCACCAGCGGCTTCGCCTCGCCGAGCATGAGCGCGAGACGTTCGCCGGGCAGCGCCGGGTCCAGAGGCACGTACGCGCCGCCCGCCTTGAGCACACCCAACATGCCGACGATCATCTCCGCCGAGCGCTCGACGAGTAGGCCCACCAGCGTCTCCGCCCCGACACCGTTTCGCCGGAGGTAGTGAGCCAACTGGTTGGCCCTCGCGTTGAGCGCAGCGTAAGTCAGTTGATGACCCTCGGAAACCAGCGCCACGGCGTCGGGTGTTCGGCCGGCCCACGCCTCGAACAGGTGTTGGACACAAGGGTCCGGCGGCAGGGGCACGGACTTCGTCATGCTGAACTCTTCCAACAACCGCATCCGCTCCGCCGCGCCGAGTATATCCAGCTCGGCGATGCCTGCCTCCGGGTTGTCGAGCACGCTCTCCAGCAGGGTGCGAAACTGTGTCGCCATCCGCTCGATATCCGGTGCCGCGTACGAGCCCGAATCGAAGTGAAAATCGAGGCGCAGCGCATCCCCCAGGCTGAAGCATGAAAGCTTGACCTTGAAGGCATCGTCGCACGCATACCGCTGGCTCATGGAGAAGGACGCGTTGCCTGCCGTGAACTCTTCGGGCCACTCGCCGAACTCGAAGCAGAGGGGGAAGAAGGGAGCGCCCATCAAGTCTCTGCCCGACTCGTCGGCCTGCTCCCAGGAGAAGTATCCCTGCTGGCTGCCGGCGGATTCGGTTGTCTTGCGCGTCTGCGCTAACAACTCGCGGAAGCTTATAGACTCGTGCAGCACGGCGCGCACGGGCAAGTACCTTGCGAGTGGCCCCAGCACATCCAACAACTCTTCGTGATTTCTGCCGTCGTAAAAGACGCCCGTCACCAACTCGCTCTGCCCCGTCAGCCGCCAGAGCAAGACTTGCCAGCAGGAGAGCAGGAAGTCCGAGAGCATGGCACCGTCGCTCTCGACCAGCTTGCGCATCCTCGCGGACGACTCCGCATCGACAGTCAGCGACAGCGAGTCAGGCACCAACCTCCTGTCCCCGAGTTCCTGATTAGCGAAAGGCAGTTGTGCGACCGGCGGACGCGAGAGGTTACGCTCGCTCCAATACCCCCTCCCCGCCGACGACTCATCAGACTTGAACAACTCGTTCTGCCACTCCGCCACATCGGCGTATTGCAAGGGCTCCTCGGCTCTCTCCGTGCCTTGCGGGTCGGCGGCGTACTCGCGCGCAATTTCGCTCACGAGCGCTGTCAAACTCGCGCCGTCGGCGCAGAGTGCCGGCAGTGTCAGCAGCAACTCGTGGCTGGTTGGCGACAGAGCGAGAATGGACGCCTGCCAGAGCGGCGGCAGTTCGTACTCGCGGGCCGCTAAACGCGACTCACGAAGCAGCGTTTCGATCCTCTCAGACTGCTCGCGCGACGAGAGGCTCGTCAGGTCTTCTTCAAAGACCGAGGGCGCGGCATCGTCAACGATGACCTGAACGGGGAGGTTCATCCCCAGTGGGCAGCGAAACGCCGTGCGCAGAATCTCGAACTGACGGCAGACGTTTCGCAGTGCGTCGTGCAGCCGCGCCGTGTCTCTCACGCCCTCGACGTGTATCGCGCACTGGGCACAGTAAGGAGTGATTTGCTGCCCCTGCTGCAACGACCACAGCCGCCTCTGCTGCGGCGATAGTCGGAAGCCTTCGATTATTTCCTTCTGCATCCCATTACTCCTTCGGCCCGGTTTTGATGATTAGCTCTTTGAATAGATATGGTTTGGGTCAGCGGCGAATGGAGACTAACCAGCCATGCCCCGGAAAAAGTAGTGCGTCGATTTATCGGCTGAATAGCGTGAGGAGTTGCGGACAATCCAACTTCGCGCGGCGAATGAGGTGAGGCGCGGATACGGACTTTCCTGAAACCGAGCGTGTGAGAGCCGTCACGGACGACTCGAACTCGGACAGGCCGGCATCGCCCTCCAAGATGTTCGCGCCGGAAGAAGCGCGCCGCATCCTGCGGAAGGTTACGGCGTCTTTATCCTTCGACGCCCGCGGCCCCGTGGGGCTCGGCCATGGCGGCCAGAATTTTCCTTTGGCCCGCGAACGGCGTCCGGCCATGCGCCGCGAGCATGTTATCGAGCAACACAATGTCGAAGCGCTCCCAGGAGAAGCTCACGGTCTCCTGCCGGTATGCGTCGCGGATCTCATCCACTAGAGAGTCTTCGATGTGAGAGCCGTCCCCGAAGTAGGCGTTACGCGGCAAGTCCTCTTCACGACAGGCCGCCAGCAGAGAGTGCCGGACCTCCGGCTTCAGATTAGAGGTGTGGAACAGGTGAGCTTGATTGAACCAGACTTCCTCGCCCGTGCGCGGGTGAGTCGCGGTCGCCTGACACACCTGTCGTGTCCGCAAGCCGTCGCCGCCTCTCCATTCAAAATCAATGGAGGCGCGACGACAATAAGCTTCGACCTCGGCCTTGTCCGTTGTTTGGAAGACATCCTGCCACGGGAGGTCGAGCCTCTCGCCGTAGTTGCGCGCGTACATGACCTTCTTGCGTGTGAACTGTTCCCTGATTCGCGGGTCGATGCGGGCGAAGACGCGACGGCTGTCGGCGACGGGTGTCTCGCCTCCCTCGTCGGCGGGTCGGGTGCAGAAGAACGCGATCTTCATGGGCCAACTCGTCGTGTAAGACATCTCGTTGTGAAGCGGGATGTGCTCGCCCGCCGGGTACTCGGTCGAGGAGTAGACGTTGCCGCTGACGCGGCTGCGCGGCGTCGAGCGGTAGCGGTATTCCAGCAGGTCGCCGGAGACGGAAACGATGAAGCGCTCGAACTCCACGGGAGTCGTCACGCTGAAATTGCGGAAGAGAATTCCCCCGTGCTCCTGCAACCTGGCAACTATCAACTCGCGTTGTGAGGATGCCCACGCGACCGGGTCAACGCCCTCGACGCAGGGCTCGACCACCAGCGGCAGCCCGGCCCCGCCTTCCAGAAAGCCCGTCTTGACCAGCCGCTCAGGCGAGAGGCTGACGGCGCAGCGCTTCGCCGAAACTGCGTTTCTGATGCTCGTAGATTCGGAGTCGGAACCGCCGTGACGCGGCCCCACCTGAGGCGACACTTCTGATGGCATAATGTGCTCCTTATTATCAACGCGACCGGCGCGAACGAACCCTCGGGCGGCACGCGCCGAGGCGTCTACGAACGCCGCGCGGAAGTTCAAGCGCTGACGCTTCTGCGCCTGAGCCCCCTCAGCTTTTGTGAGGTCGTCTCTTTGAACTCTCTCTCTCTGGCAAGATGATGCCGTCGGTCGGCCTCCTCCAGCTCGGCCAGCAGATCGCCGAGTCTCGCCTCGGGCCGGCGCACCATGTTTCCGAGCAGTGTCTCAACGTGTCTCATCACGCGGGCGACGCTGGCCGCGTCGTAGCGACGGCAGTCGTACAAGGCATTGAGCACTCCGGGGTCCGGCCCCGAGCGCAGGGTGAACGGATAGTTGTTTCTGACGACTACGCGCGGCTCCGAGACTTCGAGGTCTTGCGGTTGCGCCGAACCCTGCCCCGCGACCTCGTGCGGGAAGTTCTGAAAGACGAGGATGCTGTCGAACAGGGGTTGCGAGCGCGCCACTCCGCTCCATCCTCTGATCTCGGCCAGCGGGGTGTACTCGAACTGTGAAGTCGCGACCTGCTGCGCCTGCATCTGCCGGAGCCACGGCAGCAGTGGCGCGTCCGGCTCGACGCGAGCGCGCACAGGGAGCGTGTTGATGAAGACGCCGACCATCGACTCGACTCCTTCCAACTCGACGTGCCGGCCCGAGACGACCGAGCCGAAAACAACATCGCGCGCGCCACTGTACCGACTGAGTAACAGCGCCCACATCCCCTTCATCAATGTGTTCGATGTCAGGCGGTGCCGCCGCACGAAGGACTGCATCGCGGCAGTCGCCTCGGGCGGCAACTGCGTGCCCCATTGGTCATAGTCCTTCCGGCTCTGGCCGGGCGCCGGCGGCGCTTCGCTGAGCTTAACCGGCGTCGGGGTGTCGAAACCTTTGAGGAGGTCGCGCCAGAAAGCCTCCGCCGCCACCAGGTCCTGCTGCTGCAACCAGGCGATGTAATCCCTGTAGGGGCGCGGTTGCGGGATCTCCGCCTCTTGCCCCTGACGATAAGCGTTGTAGTAGGCGAACACCTCGTTGCGCACGGCCGTCCCCGACCAGCCGTCCATCAGTATGTGGTGATAGCTCCATGTGAACTGATAGCTGTCATCACTGAGCCTCATGAGGGCCATGCGCATGAGCGGAGCTTTGGAGAGGTCGAAGCCCAGGTCCCTGTCGGCGCTCAGAAAGGCATCGAGGCTCTCTTGTTGCTCGTCCGCCGGCATACCGCGCCAATCAAACGTCACCCAGAGCAGCGTCACGCGCCGGCGCACGACCTGCAGCGGTTTGTCGCGTCGCTCCCACACGAAGAGAGTGCGCAGGACGGGGTGTCGCTCCACGACGCGCTCCCAGGCTCTTTTCAGCGCCTCGGGGTTGAGGTTCCCGCGCAGGGTGTAGCTCACCTGCTGAAAGTACTCCCACGTCTCGGAGTAGAGCGTCTGGAAGAGCAGCCCTTGCTGCATGGGCGAGAGCGGGTAGATCGCCTCGACATTGCCGCCGCCCGTGCCCGTCGGCTTCATCCGACCTCCAGCTCGCTCAGCTCGGCGAGGATTTCGTCCAAGTCACTCTGGTTCAGCCCGGTTTCGGGGAAGTCGGAAGGTGTGTAGGCGGCACCCGCCCCCGACGAGTGGCGCTGCTCAATGAGCGAGCGCAACGTCGAGGCCACTTCGTCGGCCAACCGTTCGACGGTGCCCGCGTGGTGGATGTTCTCGCTGTAGCCCAATGACAGGGAGAGCCTGCCGCCGACGACCTGAGCCGTACATTCAAGCAGGTGGCTGCGCTCCCCCTCGGGGCTCTGGTTCTCGCCCGCCGACTCCCTCGCGGGATTAAACGGCGCAGCCCCGGCGCCCTGCTCCTGTCCGTACTGGCCGAGGTAAAGGAAGATGACTTCCGCCCGCGGCAGCGCCCCCAATCCGCGGGCAACCTCCGCGTCCTCACATAAGTATTTGAGCACTCCGAAGCCGACGCCCCGATTCGGGATGCGGCGCAACTGCTCCTTCACCGCTCGCAACGCCGCCACCTCATCGTCCGTCTGCTCCAATTTGAGAAGCACGGGGAAGAGGCTGGTAAACCATCCGACAGTCCGCGAAAGATTTACCTCCTGGAAGAGGGCTTCACGACCGTGTCCTTCCATCTCCAGCAGCAACGTCTCGTTGCCCGCCCACCGGGCAAGCGTCAGCACGAGCGCCGTGAGCAACACGTCGTTGATCTGCGTGTTGTAGGCTTTCGGCACCTCGCGCAGCAACGCTTGAGTCTCCTCAGAAGTGAGCGCCACGGTCACTTGCCGGGCGGAAGCGACCGTGTTGCGTCCGCCGTTGAGGTCGACGGGGAGACTGGTCAGGGGCGCCTCGGCTGTGGAGAGCCAGTAGCCCGCCTCCCGCCGCAAGGGCTCCGACTGCGCGTACTCGACGAGCCGCCTTGACCACTGCTGAAACGATGTCGTCTTCGGCGGCCACTCGACCGCGCGGCCCTGCTCCAACTGTTGGTAAGCCGTGTACAGGTCTTCGAACAGGACGCGCCAACTGACCGCGTCCACGGCCAGATGATGAATGACGAGCAACAGGCGCGCGGGCCTGTCAGAGCCGAGATCGAAGAGGGCGACGCGCACAAGCGGCCCCCCCGACAGGTCGAGGCTCGACTGTAGCTTCGCCGCCGCCTCTTCCACGGCACGACCCTGTTCGTCTTCCGGCACGGAGCCGAAACTCATGGACTCGAAGGGCACTTGTTCGTCGGGCGCAATGCAGGTCTGCTTCCACCCCGTCTCGCTCTGCTCAAAGCGCATGCGTAGCGCGTCGTGATGCCGGAGCAGGTGACGCACCGCCTCTTTCAGCAGCGACGGATCAAGCTCCCCCGGGACTTCCATCAGGTTCGACTGATTCCAGTGGTGCGGGTGTGGCACGGGTTGCGCGAAGAACCAGTGCTGGATGGGCGTCAGCGGGACGGGGCCGGTGACGGCGCCCTGCTCCGCCTCGACTTTCGGCGCGCGGCCGGCAGTGGGCGCCAGCTCGGCGATGGTCTGATACTCGAAGACCTGCCTCGCCGTGAGGTTCAACCCGGCCTGATTCACCTTAGCGATGATCTGAAGGTTGATGACGGAATCGCCGCCCAACTCGAAGAAATTGTCGTGGACGCCGACCCGCTCAATGCCCAGCAGGCTCTGCCAGATGTCGGCGAGCAGTTGCTCCTTCTCGTCCCTCGGAGCGACGTAAGGGCTCGCGAGGTCAGGCCGCACGTGCGCCTGTTTGATGGACCGCGCCTGCGCCAGTCTCTCCAGCGTACTCGCCGCCGAGAAGGCGCGGCTCCGCTCGATGACCGACGGCAAGTCCTGCGTCGAGATTAGAACCTGCGGGAATGTGGTTCGGAGGACGCGCCCGAACGACTCCATCCCGTTGGCGCGCGACATCCACGCGCCGTCTCCGTCGGCCCCGCCGCCGGGCAACTCCCCCTCCCGAACACTCATGCCAACCTCTCCCCATCCATCCCAGTTGATGGAGAGGACGCGCGTACCGTGGCGCGGCGAGTTGCGCGCACGCGCAAACGCGTCGAGGAAGGCGTTGGCGGCGCAGTAATCTATCGTCCCTGGGCCGGGCGCGACCGAGCGCAACGAAGAGCACAGCACCATAAAATCGAGCGCCGTCTGACGAAAGACCGAGTCGAGGACTTGCGTTCCTGTCACCTTCGGGGCGAGGACACGCTCGGCGGCCTCCCGCGTCTTGAGTTGAGCCAACCCTTCCGGCGCAACGCCCGCGGCGTGGATGACGCCGTTGATTTCACCGAAGCGCTCTCTGGCTCTATCCGCCGCCGCGCGCATCTGCCGCTCGTCGGTCACGTCGGCCCGAAGCGCCAACACTTCGCTCCCGAGTGCTTCCAGTACCTTCAACGTCTCGTTCCTGCGACTTACTTCGTCGGGTTCGCCGTTTCGTCCCGACGACTCGTCCCCCGGCGTTCCGTCCGCGAGTCCGGTACGCCCCACCAGCACGAGTCGCGCGCGCACCGTCCGCGCGAGGTATTCGGCCAGCGTGAGGCCGATGCCGCCGAGCCCGCCCGTAATCAAGTAGACGCCCTCTTCACGCAAACCGAGGGGGCGCTTCATGTCTGCACTCAAGCGAACCGGCTCGAACGTCTGCACCCAACGATGCTCTCCGCGATATGCGACCACGTCTCCCGCCGACCCGTCCACTATCTCCGCCATCAACCGAGAGACCAGGTCATCGCCGGCACCGTCGAACTTCCGCGCAACCGCGATGTCGATATTGCGACAGGTCAGGTTCGGGTATTCCAACGGGAGCACTAGACATGGCCCGAGCAGAGTCGCCTTCGCCGGCTCCGTCTCATCCCCGCCCGTCACTTTCTGCAACTTGTCCGACACCACTACAATGTCGACGGACTCCGCCTCCCCAGGGTTCGACAAAGCTGCCCCCAGAGTTAGGTCGCCGAGCGCCTGCGCCAGTAAAAGCAGACTGTCGAAGCCCAACTCCTGAGCCCGCCGGCTCACATCGCGGGGCGTCACGGCACTCGCTTCTCCCGTCACGCTCCACAGGTGAATGATCCGCGCCGGCTTGAAGTTCTTCCCATTCAACTCTTCGAGCAGCGCCGCGTAATCTTCCCGCTCGCCCGCGCGAACGGCATATTCCGCATCGCCGCGCCGCGCAAACTTAACGTCGTGGCGAACGGTGACGGGATTCAGTCCGGCCCCTCTCAGCCGTTCGGCCAACGCGTCGCCGAGCCCTACTTCATCCGCGAAGATCAACCAGTCGGTTTTGTCGGCGCTGAAGTCCGTGAGACCCACCGCCAGAGGCTCGACTGACTGCTTCCAGACGGGCACATAGAACCAATCCTCCAACTCCTTCTTCTTAGGCACCGGCGTCTGCGGGGCACCGGCGGGACGCGCTGCATCCACCCAGTAGCGCTGACGCTCGAAAGGATACGTCGGCAACTCCACACGACGACGACGCTCCCCTTCGTGCAACTTCTCCCACGCCACCTCCACTCCCGCCGCCCATAACTCCCCCACCGCACGCATCACCGCCCCAACCTCCGACTCGCCGCCCTCGGCCGCCCGCCCCAGCGTCGCCACCACTCGGTGCTCTACCACCGCACCCGATCTACCCATCTCTCCCACCTGCGACCGCGCAAGTTTCGCCAACGACTCTCCCGGCCCCATCTCCAGCAGCAACGTCGCCCCGCCCCCGCTCATTATCAGCTTGAGCCCCTCCCAGAACCGCACCGGCTCGCGCAGATGCCGCACCCAGTAGCGCGTATCCGTCGCCTCTGCTGCCGTCACCCACTGCCCCGTCACGTTCGACGCATAGGAGACCTGCGGCGCGTGCAGTTGCACCCGCCGCACCTCCGCCTCATACCCATCCAGCACCGGCTCCATCATCGACGAGTGGAAGGCATGCGAAGTCCGCAGCCGCCGACTCCACACGCCTTCCGCCGCCAACTCATCTTCCAGGTTCCCCATCCGCGGCTCCGGCCCCGACGCCACGCACAGCCCCGGCCCGTTGACAGCCGCCACGTCCAGCACTCCCTCATTGCCGAGCCGCCCGATGCGCTCGCGCAACTCCGCTTCGCTCAACGCCACGGCCAGCATCGCACCCGGTTCCACCTGCTGCATCAGCCGCCCGCGCGCCGCCACCAGCCGCACGCCCTCCGCCATGCTCATCACACCGGAGAGCACCGCCGCCACGTACTCACCCACGCTGTGCCCAATCATCGCCCACGGCTCGACTCCCCACCCCTGCCACATCCGCGCCAGCCCGTACTCGATGGCGAACAGCGCCGGCTGCGTCACTTCCGTCTGCCGCAACCAAGCCTCGGCCTCCGCCTCACCACCCTTCCGGGGAAAGAGCACGTCCCGCAACTCGATCCCTCCGGGTGCCGTGCGCAACGCCTGCGCGCATTCATCAAAAGCGTGGCGAAAGTTCGGCTCCTGCTCGTAGAGTTCACGACCCATGCCGACGTACTGCGCTCCCTGTCCGGGGAACATGAAGACGACTCGCACCCGCTGCCCGACCGGCGCGGCGGCGCGCACCAGCCCCGCGCCGCGGCGCAGTGCCTCAGCCGCCTCACTTGCGCTACGGCAGACGAGTGCGGCGCGGTGCGGCCACGCCTTGCGCCCCACCTGCAACGTGTATGCAACGTCGGCGATGTTCTGCTCCGGCTCCGCTTTTTGTTCCGACTGCCCAATCAGACTTGGCTTCGGCTCCCCTTCCAAGTGTTGAGCCAGGCGGCCCGCCATCCGGTCAAGGGCCGCCTCGCTTCTGGCGGAGAGCACCAGCAGGTGTGCCGCGCGGCGCGGCGCAGCGCCCGGCTCGGACTCCGGCGCTTCTTCGAGCACGACATGCGCGTTGGTGCCGCCGATGCCGAAGGAACTGACGCCCGCGCGCCGCGGCGTGAGGCCGGGCGGCCAGTCGCGCAGTTCGGCGTTGACGAAGAAAGGAGAGTGAGAAAAATCAATTTGGGGGTTGGGCTGAGTGAAGTGCAGTGAGGGGGGAAGTTGTCGATGAGAGAGGGCGAGGACGGTCTTGATCAGACCGGCGACGCCGGCGGCGGTATCAAGGTGGCCGAGGTTGGTCTTCACCGAGCCGAGGGCGCAGCTCCCGACCAGGTTCGAGCGGGAGCGGAAGGCGTGCGAGAGGGCAGCGATTTCGATGGGGTCGCCCAGAGCCGTGGCGGTGCCGTGGGTTTCGATATAGCTGATCGTTTCCGGCTCGACTTCGGCGTTTATCTGAGCGGCCCTGATGACTTGGGACTGACCATCGAGGCCGGGCGCCGCATACCCCACTTTGGCGGAGCCGTCGTTGTTGACGGCAAAGCCTTTGATGACGGCGTGAATCGTATCGCCGTCGGCGAGAGCCTCTTCCAGGCGCTTGAGCACGACGATGCCCGCGCCGCTGCCGCTGACAGTTCCTTGCGCGCCCGCGTCGAACGCCCGGCAGTGACCGTCGGGCGAATTGATGCCGCCTTCCTGATACCAGTAACCTTCACGTTGCGGAACGCTGATGGAGACGCCTCCGGACAGGGCGAGGTCGCACGCGCCGCTGAGCAACGATTGACAGGCCAGCGCAATCGCCACCAGCGAGGTCGAGCAGGAGGTCTGAACAGTGATGGCCGGGCCTCTCAATCCCAACTTGTATGCCACGCGCGTCGTCAGGTGATCTTTTTCCGCGCCCATGCCGGCCAGCATGATGCCGACCGATTGCAGAAGTTCCTCTCTGGAAAAGATGTTGCGCAGGTAAGCGTTAACGCCGGTTCCGGCGAAGACTCCTATCGAGCCTTTGAACGTCGCGGCGCTATATCCGGCGTGCTCCAGGGCCTCCCATGCGCACTCCAGAAAATGACGATGTTGGGGGTCCATGATTTCTGCTTCCCTGGCCGGGATGCCGAAAAAAGGCGCGTCGAACATTTCCACGTCGTCGAGCAGGCCGCGCGCTTTGACGTAGTTCGGATTGTTCAAAGTGTCTGCAACGACCCCCTCGGCCTTCAACTCTTCGTCGCTGAAAAAAGTTATCGACTCGACGCCGTCGCGCAAGTTCTGCCAGAACTGTTCGAGATTTCTCGCCCCCGGAAAACGACCGGCCATGCCGACGATGGCTATTTCCAGACCATTGAATTGGTCGGGAGTATTAGAGTTACTCATGTTGCCCCCCCAGTCGTTCTTCCGCCGTTTGCCGGCTCAGTTTGAGTTGTTGTTGGAGCCGGTTACGGCTTTGTCTCTGCTTCTCGGCCTGTCCGTCCGCAGGTTGGAAATACTCAATCTCGCGCGGCTGCGTCAGGTGTGTGGCGAGCGCGTCGATGGTAGGGTATTGAAACAGGTCGATGATGGAGATTTCCTCTTCGAAAACACTCTGCAATTTGGCGTGCGCTTTGACGAGCAGGAGCGAATGCCCGCCGAGGTCGAAGAAGTTGTCATGGATGCCGACCATGTCCAACTGAAGCACTTCCCGCCAGACGGCGGCGATGGCCTGCTCGGTTTGGGTTTCCGGCGGGACGTATACGGCCTCTAATTCCGGCCTCGACTCCTCCGGTTTCGGCAGGCGCTTGCGCTCCACCTTGCCGCTCGGGCTCAAAGGGAAGGCGTCGAGCGCGACGAAGGCCGACGGCACCATGTAGTCCGGCAAGGTTTCGCGCAGAAGTCGGCGTAGTTCGCTGACGCCGGGCGGGACGGCGTCCTGCTCCGTAATCGTATAGGCCACCAACTGTTTCGCGCCCGTCTCATCATCCAGCAGGTGAACCACGGCCTCACGCACCGACGGGTGTTTAGCCAACGCCGCTTCGACCTCACCGAGTTCGATGCGGAACCCACGCAGCTTCACTTGTTGATCGACGCGACCCAGAAATTCGATATCGGCGTCGGGCAGATAGCGCGCGAGGTCGCCCGTGCGATAGAGGCGCGCGTCGGGCTCGGTGGCGAACGGGTTGGGGATGAAGTTCTCGGCAGTTAAATCGGGGCGATTAATGTAGCCGCGCGCCAGCCCCGCACCGCCGACCAACAACTCGCCGCAGACGCCCTGCGCCACTAATTCCTGTCGCCCGTCGAGCAGGTAAACTTGAGCGTTATCGATCGGGCGTCCGATGGTCGGCTTCTGTGCGCCGTTGAAGCACTCGGAGAGGGTCGCCCAGACGGTGGTTTCCGTCGGCCCGTAGGCATTGAAGAAGCGTCGGTTGACGCGCCATCGTGTGACCAACTCGGCGGGGCAAGCCTCACCCGCCACCACGATTGTCCGCAACGCCGGAAGCTCATCGTCGGACATCGCGCCGAGCACCGAAGGCGGAATCGTAATGTTGGTAATGGACTCGCTCCGCATCAACTGCACCAATCCCGCGCCGGGCAGCAGCGTCTCAGGTTTACCGAGGTGGAGCGTCGCGCCGACTCCAAGCGCCATCACAATCTCGAAGATCGAAGCGTCGAAACTGAGCGAGGCATACTGAAGGATGTGGTTTTCAGGGCGTAGATCGAAGGCGCGAATCTGCGCCTTTGACAGGTTGCGCAGCCCGCCATGCTCGACCATGACCCCTTTCGGGCGGCCGGTTGAACCTGAGGTGTAGATGATGTAGGCGAGGTTTCGAGCAGTGGCCGGTATCGCCGGATTGCTGTCATCCTCTTTCGCGATCTCGTCCGACTGCACATCCAGACAGAGCACGCGCGCTTCGTACGGCGGCAGTTCTTCAACCAGCCACTCTTGTGTGAGCAGCACGGGCAGGCGCGCGTCTTCAATCATGAAGGCGAGACGCTCTTGCGGGTACGTCGGGTCGAGCGGAACATAAGCGCCGCCCGCTTTGAGAATACCGAGCAGCCCGATCACCATCTCCGGCGTGCGATCCATGCATAACCCGACAGGCACTTCCAATCCGACGCCGTGTTTCGACAGATAGCGCGCCAATCGGTTCGCTCGCCGGTTCAATTCACCGTACGTCAACTGTGCCTCTTCGCTCACGATGGCGACGGCATCCGGTCGCTTCGCGGCCTGGGCCTCAAACAACTGTTGGATGGTAGCCCCCGCGCTCTGCTCCTCCTCGTCTCTCTTCTCTCCTCTGCTCTCATTCCACTCACTTATTAGTTGATGCTCCTCTCTCTCGCTGAGAATTTGCACCCTCCCTATGCGCCCCTCCACGTCCCCCGCCATCCCCGCCAGCACCCGCTCCAGGTGCCCCAGCATCCGCCCGACCGTCTCCCCCTCGAACAAGTCCGTGCTGTACTGCATCGTCGCCTCAAGCCCGCCCCCCGCCTCCGACACCAGCAGCGTCAGGTCGAACTTCGCCGTCTCCTCCGCCGACTGCATCGCCTTCAACTCCAGCCCCGGCAGCCGCAACTCCAGCGGCTGCCCGCTCTGCAGCACCAGCATCACCTGGAACAGCGGCGTCCGGCTCAGGTCTCGCGCCGGCTGCAGCTCCTCGATCAGCTTCTCGAACGGCACGTCCTGATGTAGGTAAGCGTTCAGCGAGGTCTCCCGCACCCGCCCGATCAACTCGCGGAAGGTCGGCCCGCCCGACAAGTCCGTCCTCATCACCAGCGTGTTGATGAAGCAGCCGATGAGCCCTTCCAGCTCGGTGTGGGTGCGCCCGGCGATGGGGGTGCCGACGCTGATGTCCGACTGCCCCGTGTACCGGTGTAGGAGCACCTTGAAGCCGGCCAGCAGGACCATGAAGAGGGTCGCGCCTTCCCGGCGGCTGACTTCCTTCAACCCCTCGGTGAGTTCGGCGCTTAGGACTATGCCGCGCGCGGCCCCGCGGACGCCGCGGACGGGGGGGCGGGGCTTGTCGGCGGGGAGTTCGAGGGCTGGGGGCGCGGAGGCCAACTGCGCGCGCCAGTAAGCGAGTTGGCGGTCGAGCACGTCGCCGCCGAGCCAGGCGCGCTGCCAGAGGGCGTAGTCGGCGTACTGGATGGGGAGAGGGGGGAGTGGGGAGGCGTCGCCGCGGAGGAAGGCGGGGTAGAGGGCGGAGAGTTCGTTGATGAGCATGCTCATCGACCAGCCGTCGCTGATGACGTGGTGCATCGTCAGCAGCGCGATGTGTTCGT
>Ga0126311_10000222_pt1 | contig 28348 bp, 29 predicted proteins | sample Plot61_FD_92539 | JGI IMG/M metagenome (GOLD analysis project Ga0126311, IMG submission 92539) | Serpentine soil microbial communities from UC McLaughlin Reserve, CA, USA - Plot61 | ecosystem: Environmental > Terrestrial > Soil > Grasslands | place: USA: UC McLaughlin Reserve, Lake County... | reverse complement strand
TCCATTCGGCACGACCCGCGGCTCGACGAGCACTATCCGGACCACTACCCGGCGCGCGTCGTCGTGCGGCTGTCCGACGGCCGCGAGCTGGAGCGGACGCGGACCGGCGCGCGCGGCGACCGCGAGGACCCCTTCGCAGAGGACGAGCTGACGCGCAAGTTCGCGGCGCTGGCGACACCGGTCCTCGGGGCGGAGGCGACCGAGCGCGCAGGCCGCCTCTGCCTCGCCTTCGAGACGGCCGGTGCGGCGGAGCTGCGCGCCCTGCTGGCACGCGTCCCCGAGCTGCAGCCGCCGGAGGTCATGTGATGACGTACGAGCGCCTGCTGGAGGAGCTGACGGTCGGACCGCGCCGGCTGCGCAACCGCGTGCTCGTGACGGGGCACACGACCGCCTACGTCGACGCCGACCACCTGCCCGACGCGCGCGACGCCGCGTACTTCGGGGCGCGCGCGGCCGGCGGCGCGGCGATGCTGTGCACCGGCACGAACGTCGTCCACCCGAGCTCCCCGCTGCCGTACGGCACCTACGCGGCGTTCGACGAGCGCATCGTGCCCGCGCACCGCGCGATCGCCGACGCCGTGCACGCGCACGACGCGCTGATGCTCGTGCAGCTCGGGCACATGGCCCAGCGCAACTACGACGAGCCGGTTCCGACATGGTCACCCTCGCCGATCGCCTTCCACACCGGCGGCCCGGTGCCGCACGAGATGACGCAGGCGGAGATCCGCGAGGTCGTCGCGGCGTTCGGCGAGACGGCCGCACGCGTGGAGCGCGCGGGGATGGACGGCGTCGAGGTCGGGCTCGGGCACGGCCAGCTGATCAACCTCTTCCTCTCGCCGCTCACGAACGTGCGCACCGACGCGTATGGCGGCTCGTTCGAGCGGCGGATGCGCTTCGCGCAGGAGGTGATGGCGGCGGTCCGCGAGGCCGTCTCCGACGCCATGCTCATCGGCGCGCGCGTGAACGGCGACGACGAGGTGCCCGGCTCGCTCGACGCCGACGCGTGGCTGGATGTCTCGGCGGCGATCGCCGCGACGGGGATCCCCCACTTCCTCAACGTCTCGCTGAACTTCCACGAGTCGCTCGTGCCGACGATGCACACGCCCCACGGCGCGTTCCTCGCGCACGCACGCGCGCTGCGCGCACGTGCGGAGGTGACCGTGCCGGTGTTCGCGACCGGGCGCATCACCGACGCGGCCGACGCCGAGCGTGCGATCGCCGACGGCGCGGTCGACGCGATCGGCATGACGCGGGCGCACATCGCCGACCCGGACGTCGTCGCCAACCTGCGCGCCGGACGCGAGCAGGCGACGCGGCCGTGCGTCGGCTGCGTGCAGATGTGCATCGGCCAGGTGCAGCGCGGTCGTCCGATCTCGTGCGTCTACAACTCCGTGACCGGCGCCGAGCGCGAGCGCGGCCCACGCGAGCGGCGGCCCGCCGCTCCGCCGCGCCGTGTCGCGGTCGTCGGTGGGGGCCCAGCCGGCCTCGAGGCTGCGCGCGTGGCGGCGCTGCGCGGCCACGCGGTCACGCTGATCGAGCGCGCGGAGCGGCTCGGCAGCAGCGTGGCCCTCGCCGCGACCGCGCCGGGGCGCGCCGAGCTGGCGCGAATGATCCCGTGGTACGAAGGGCGCCTGCGCGAGCTCGGCGTCGCGGTCGAGACCGGCCGTGACGTGAATGCCGCGGAGCTGTCGGCGCGCGACGCGGACGTCGTCGTCGTCGCGACCGGAGCGGCCGACGCCGTGCCGTCGTGGGCCGCCGAGACCGGCGACGGCACGGTGCTCGGCGCGCGCGGCGCGCTCGGCACCCCGGAACGGCTGACGGGGCACGTGCTCGTCGTCGACGAGGACCACCACGGTCAGGCGCTGTTCGTCGCGGCCGCCGCGCTGGCGCGCGGCGCCGCCGTCACGGTCGCGACCGAGCGGCTGTTCGTCGCCAGCTCGGTCGAGCGCGGCACACGCGACGACCTCTACCGCCTGATCCTCGGCGGCGGCGGCCGCTTCCTCCCGAGCCAGCGCGTTGCCGCGCTGCGCGACCGTGCGGTGCGGTTGGAGAGCATGTTCACGGGAGAGCCGACCGAGCTGGAGGCGGACGTCGTCGTGAGCACGGCGGCCGCCTCCGACGACGCGCTCGCCCGCTCGCTCGCGGATCAGCACGAGCTCGTGCTGATCGGCGACGCGCTCGCGCCGCGGCGGATCGACTCGGCGGTGCGCGAGGGCTTCGACGCGGCGGCAGCGCTGTGACCGTCGCCCTCGATCGCCCGCGGCTCGCGCTCGGCAGCTTCCCCACGCCGCTGGAGCGGGCGGAGCGGCTCGGACGCGACCTCGGCATCCGCCTTGCCGTCAAGCGCGAGGACCTCTCCGGTCTGCTGCTGGGCGGCAACAAGGTGCGCAAGCTCGAGCTGCTGCTGGCGAGCGAGCCGTACGCCGGCGCCGACGTGTGGATCACCGTCGGCGGCGTGCAGTCCAACCACGCGCGCGAGACGGCCGCCGCCGCCGCACGCCAGGGCAGGCGCTGCGTGCTCGTGCTGGCCGGCGATCCGCCCGCCCAGCCGGCGAACGGCAACCTGCTGCTGTTCGAGCTGCTCGGCGCCGAGCTGCGCTTCGCCGGCGCGGACGCGGACGACGCCGCTGTCGCCCGCGCCGTCGAGCAGGTCACCGGCGAGCTGGCGCGCGACGGGCTCACGGCGGCGGCGATCCCCGTCGGCGCCGCGCACCCGCTCGGCGTGGTCGCCTGGGCCGAGGGGATGACCGAGGCGCTCGGGCAGCTCGACGCGCTCGGCGAGCGCGTCGAGCATGTCGTGCTGTCGGCCGGAACCGGCTCGACCGCGGCCGGCTGCGCGCTCGCGCTCGCCGAGCGGCGGCTCGACGTCCCGGTGTGGGGCGTCTCGGCCAACTGGGACGCCGCGCGGCTCGCGGCGGCGGCCAGCGAGCTGCTGCCGGCCGCTGCCTCCGACGACGACGTCGCCGCCCGCGCCGAGGGCCTCCTGCGCTGGGACGAGCGGCAGATCGGGCCGGGCTACACCGTCGCGACGCCGGCCGCCCGCTCGGCGCTGCGGCGGCTTGCCGGCGCGGGGCTGTTGGGCGATCTGACATATACCGCTAAGGCGTTCGCGGGCCTCGAGCTGTTGATCGAGGAGGGAAGCATCGCGGCAGGGGCCTCGGTGCTGTTCCTGCACACGGGAGCGTCGCCGGAGACGTTCGCGCGACCCCGCGCGGACGTGATCGACCAGGGAGGCGCAAGGTGAAGGCATCCGAGACGGGCGCGGCGATCCGAAACCCGACGGCCGCGGATCGCGTGTACGAGCGGTTCTACGACGACCTGCGCTCGCAGGCGCTCGGGCCGGGCTCGCTGCTGCTGGAGGAGGAGCTCGCGCGCCGCTACGAGGTGTCGCGCACGCCCGTCCGCGAGGCGCTGCGGCGGCTCGCGCAGGACGGGCTCGTCGAGCGCAGCGGCGGCAGCCTGCGCGTCAGCCAGCTCACGCGCACCGGCGTCGACCAGATCTACCCGATCGTCGCGGTTCTGGAAGGGCTCGCGGCGCGCATGGCGGCCCAGCAGATGTCGACCGAGCGGCTCGCGCAGCTCGACGAGCTGCACCAGCGCATGAAGCTGTCGGCCGACGGGGCCGACCACGTCGCCTACCTGAAGGCCAATCAGCGCTTCCACGCGCTGCTGCTGGAGGCGGCCGACAACCCGCCGCTCGTGCGCGAGATCGAGCGCTTCCGGCTGATCACGCTCCAGCTGCGGCAGGTGATGCTGCGCCTGCCGGGCCGGCACGAGGAGTCCGTCGCCGAGCACGAGCAGCTGCTCGACGCGCTGCGCGAGCGCGACGGCGCACGCTCCGAGACCCTGATGCGCCGTCACGTCGAACGGGCCCACGAGGTCCTCGCCGTGGCGCTGATGGCGACCGAGCTTGTCTCGGCGACCCACCCGACGAGCGGAGCGCGCCGTCAGGCGCAGGCTCCGAAGCACAACTAAGAGGAGGATCTGATGGCAGCGACCGACACCGCGACCGGCTACGACCTGCGAGGCGACCTGATCGAGGCGTGCTCGTGCCTGGCGCCCTGCCCGTGCTGGGTGGCCGACGACCCGGACGGGGGCTTCTGCAACTCGTTCACCGGCTACCACTTCCGCTCCGGACACGCGCGCGGCGTCGAGATCGCCGACATCACGGTCATCAGCCTCGTCCAGATCCCCGGCAACGTCTACGACGGGAACTGGCGCGAGGTGCTGTTCGTCGACGACAAGTCCACGCAGGAGCAGCAGGACGCGCTGCTCGACGCGATGCAGGGACGGCTCGGCGGCCCGCTGGCCGATCTCGCCGCCCTGATCGGCGAGCGCGTCGCGACCCACCGCGTGCCGATCGAGTACGCGATCGAGGACGGCACCGGCCTCGTGCGCGTCGGGCACCCGAGCGGCGAGGGCTACGCGATCGACACGCAGATGGAGCCGTATCGCGGCCCGGACGGGCAGCCGACACGCCTGGTGAACAGCGCCTGGAGCACGATTCCCGGCAACGAGGCGCTGATCGGTCGCGCGAGCCACAACCGCGTCGCGGTCCCCGAGCACGACATGGTCTGGGCCTACGAGCAGCGCAACTCGATCCAGGGGCTCGACTTCCGCCTGCACCACGGCTAGATGTCGACCGGGCTCGGCACCACGCGCGAACCGGCCGTCGGGGCCGCGGCGGCGATCGGCCTGCTGGCGGCGCTGCTGCCGCTGACTGCGCTGCTCGTCGACAAGCGTGCCGCGCCGTTCGTCGCGGGGGCCGTCCTGATGGCAGCCGGCTTCGCGAGCATGGCGCCGTGCGAGCTCCAGATGGCGGGGACGCTCGCGCGCGTGCTCGCCGCGATCTCCGAGCGGCGGGGAGCGGCCGCCGGCCGCGGCGCCGTGCGGCGCGCGGCGGTCGTGTTCGCGGCCGGCTACGTGCTGCTGTACCTGCCCGTCGCGCTCGCGCTCGGCGGCCTCGCCGTCGTGCTCGGGCCGTACGCGTGGACGCTGCTCGGGCTCGCGGCGCTCGTGACGCTCACGCTCGGGCTCGCGGCGCTCGGCCGCGGCCCGGCGTGGCTCAAGCGCTGCCGCGGGCCGCTGTGGCTGCTGCGCTCCGGTCGCGCGTCGTTCGAGCGCCCGTTCCGGGCGGGGCTCGCCTTCGGGCAGTACTGCGCAGCCTGCTGCGGGCCGTACGTCTACGCGCTCGCGCTGCTGGCGGGCGGCGGTGAGTCGTTCTGGCTCGGCGGCGCGATGGTGCTCGGCTATGCCGTGCTGATGGCGCTGCCGTTCCTCGCGACGGCGGTGCTCGCACCGGAGACGTACGGGCAGCTCAGCCGCCGCGTCGGCGTGCTGGCACCCGTCGTCGCGCGCGCGACCGGCGCCGCGCTCGTCGGGCTCGGCGTCGTCCTCGCGGGCACCGCCGTCGTGGGGGCGCTCGCGTGAGCGCCACCGCCGCCGCCCTGCCGCTGGGTGCCTGGCATGTGGAGCCGGGCGTGCTGCTCGGGCTCGTGACCTGGTCGCTGGGGTACACCTGGCTCGCGACCCGCCGCTGGCGTGTGCGCCGGCGCTTCGCGCCGCTGCGCGCGGCGTCGTTCGCAACCGGCGTGCTGCTGATCGGCGTCGCGCTCTGCTCGCCACTCGACGCGACCGCCGACGACGGCTCGCTGACGGCGCACATGCTCCAGCACGAGCTGCTCGGCCTGCTCGGCCCGGCGCTGCTGGTGCTCGGCCTCGACGCTCAGCTCACGGCCCCGGTCACGCGTCTCGTGATCCGCCCGGCGCTGCGCGGCGCGCGCTCCGCCGTCGTGTTGCGAGCGCTCACGAGCCCGCGTCTCGCGCTCGGCGCCTACGTCGGCGTCAGCGTCCTGTGGAGCCTGCCTGGCGGCTACGCGCTGGCGGCCGATAACGAGCTGGCGCACGTCGCCGCCCACGCGAGCCTGATCAGCGCCGGCTGCCTGCTGTGGCTCGCGACGCTCCAGCCGCTCCCGTCCCTGCACCGCTGCGGCCCATGGACGCGGGTCCTGCTGCTCGGCTGCGCCGGCGCGCTCGGCGCGACGGTCGCGGCGGCGTTGATCTGGCTGCCGGCGCCGCTCTACGACGCCCAGGCGCCGGACGTGCTGGGCCTCGGCGTGACCGCCGACCAGCGGCTCGCGGGCGCGCTGATGATGGCCGTCGAGATGCCGCTGCTGCTCGGAGCCGCCGCCTGGGCGGTCGTGAGCGCCGCTGCGCGCACGCGCCTGCCCGTCCTCTTCCCCACCCCCCTCACCTCCGACACGAAAGGCGGGCACGCGGATGCCTGAGTTCCTGAAGGAAGGACGGCCGCCGGGTATGCAGTCCGACGCGGCCGTCGAACAGCGCGTGCGCGGGATGCTCGCCGAGATCGAGCGCGACGGCGAGAGCGCCGTGCGCCGCTTCTCGCGCGAGCTCGACGGCTGGGACCCGGTGTCGTTCGCGCTCGACCCCGACCAGATCGCGGCCGCCACCGCGACCGTGCCGGCGCAGCTGCGCGCGCAGATCGACAGCGCCCACCATCAGGTGCGCACGTTCGCCGAGGCGCAGCTCGACTGCCTGCGGCCGCTGGAGACGACGGTCGGCGACGGCGTCGTGCTCGGGCACCGGCTCGTGCCCGTCTCGTCGGTCGGCGCGTACGTCCCGGGCGGTCGCTACGGGCTGATCTCCTCGGCGCTGATGAGCGTCGCGACGGCGAAGGCGGCCGGCGTGGAGCGCGTCGTCGTGATGAGCGCGCCGCGCGGCGACGGCGGCATCAACGCGGCGACGCTGTACGCCGCCCACGTCGCGGGCGCCGACACGGTCTACGCGCTCGGCGGCGTGCAGGCGATGGGCGCGATGGCCTACGGCGCGCTGCCGGGGCTCGAGCCGGTCGACATGATCGTCGGCGCCGGCAACGCCTACGTGGCCGAGGCGAAGCGGCAGCTGTTCGGCCGCGTCGGCATCGACCTGCTGGCCGGCCCGACCGAGGTGCTGGTGATCGCCGACGAGACCGCCCGGCCGGCGGTCGTCGCGGCCGACCTGCTCGCGCAGGCCGAGCACGGTCCCACCTCCCCGGCGGTGCTGATCACCACCTCGCGCGAGCTCGGCGTCGCGGTGCTGGACGAGATCAAGCCGCTGCTGGCGGCCTGGTCGACCGGCGACGTGGCCGGCGCCGCGTGGGCCGAGCACGGCGTCGTTGCAGTCGTCGAGGACGACAACGCGGCAGTCGCGCTCGCCGACGAGTACGCGTCCGAGCACCTCCAGTTGCAGGTGCGCGACCCGCGCTGGTGGGAGGAGCGGCTGCGCAACTACGGGACCGTCTTCTCCGGCGAGGAGACGACCGTCTCCTTCGGCGACAAGGGCGTCGGCACGAACCACACGCTGCCGACGAACGGCGCCGCTCGCTACACCGGAGGCCTGTGGGTCGGCACGTTCGTCAAGGTGCTGACGTTCCAGCGCCTGACGCGCGAGGCGAGCGCGCGCGTGGCGGAGATGGCCGCCGGCATCTCTACGGCCGAGGGGATGGTCGGACACGCCGCCTCCGCCGAGCTGCGCGGCGAGCTGGACCGCTTCGAGCGACTCCCGGTCGGTGCGGGCGGAGGCCGGTCGTGAGCGCCTCTGGGGTCCTCGCCGGCCGGCGTGCGTTCGTCAGCGAGGCGTCCGGCACGGTCGAGTGCGCGATCGTGGAGGCCCTCCTCGCCGACGGCGCACACGTGCGCGCCCACGCTCCGGCCGGGGTGGCCGGTCCGGACGGCGTCGAGCTGCTGGCCGGCGACCTCGGCGACCGCGAGCAGAGCCTGGCGCTGGCGGAGCGCCTCGGCGCGCTCGACGTGCTCGTGTGCGGACGCGGCACGCCGTCCCAGGCGGACGCCGCGTCGCTGTCCGCCGACGACTGGGCGCTCGCGCTCGAAGGGAGCCTGACGGCGCCGTTCGTCTTCGCGCGTGCGGCCGGCGCTCGCATGCGCGAGGCGGGTCGCGGCGTGATCGTCAACCTGCTCCCGGCGCTCGAGACGGCCGGCGTCGCCGCCGCTGCGACGGCCACGGCGCTGCTCGGCCTCACGCGCATCCTCGCCGTCGAGTGGGCGAGCGACGGGGTCCGCGTCGTCGCGATCACCGTCGAGGACGAGGCCGAACCGCGCGACGTCGCAGAGATCGTGCGCTACGTCGCCTCGCCGGCCGCGGCGTTCGTCACCGGCGCTCACCTGCGGGCCGGCGACCTGGCGGCTGCGAGCCCGGGCTAGCGCGACAGGACGGGACGTGGCCGGCGCTATCTGCCGCCGACGGCGGCGACGAACGCCGCCACGGCGGCGACGTCCTCGCCCTGCACGATCCCGGCCGGCATCGTGCCGTTGCCGCGCTGCCGGCCTCTCTCGACCGCGTCCTCCACGAGGCCCGCAGGCGGCTGGAGCTGGTCGAGGTTCGGGCCGACCTTGCCGTCGGCGCCGGCGGCGGCGAGCATGTGGCAGCTCGCGCAGTACTCGCCGAAGACGACGCGACCGTCCTGCTCCCGCTGCGTCAGCTCGATCGTCGTGCCGTTGACGCGCGCCGCGGCGCTGTCGTGGTTGCCGACGAGGATCAGCACCGGCACGGCCACGCCGATCGCCACGTAGAAGGCGGCGAACACGACAGCCGCGGTACGGCGGCTCCCGCGACTCTGCGACTGCAGCGTCGCGCGGGCTCCGCGCGGTCCACCGCGCAGCGCGATGAAGAACAGCACGAGGCCGACGACGACCCAAAACGCGAGAAATGCGGCGGTGGCGAGCATGACCGTTGCGGACCCTACCCTGAGCGGACCACGGAATGGAAGGGTGAAGTGCGCGAATGCCGCGCCGGCCCGTGCGCAGCGCCGACGCGCCAGCGCACGCCGTCTACCGTCGCCGCCCCTGCGCGAAGCTCATGACGGCGGGCGCGACAGCACGGAAGTCATCGACCGGCGCGAGCTCCTCGACCTCGGCGAGCGTCTGGCTCGGCGCGGCGAGCGGCTCGATCCGCTCGACGAGCAGGTTGATGCTGCCGCCGGCAGCCGGATGGCGCTCGAGCCGTCCGGCTGCGCGCACGAGCGGCTCGCTGCGGACGGTCAGGCGGCTGCGCTCGTAGAGCTTCGGCGGGACGATCAGGTTGATCGTCCCGTGCTCGTCCTCGAGCAGCATGAAGACGACGCCGCTCGCGGTGCCGGGGCGCTGGCGCGCAACGACCATCCCGGCAACCTGCACACGCGCGCCGTGCTCGATCCGCGACAGGTCGCGGCTGGCTACGACGCCGAGCGGCAGGCTGCGGCGCAGCTGCGCAAGCGGATGTGAGCGGGCCGTGAGGCCGGTCGTGTCGTAGTCGGCGAGCAGCTCGCCCCATGGGCCGAGCCGCTGCAGGACCGGCGCGTCGGGCAGCTCGAGCCCAAGCGCGAGCTGGGTGCCCTGCGGGACGCGCTTGCCCGGCGTTGCCACCCCCAGGCGCCACAGCGCAACCCGGCGATCCCCGCCGGCCAGCGCATCGCAGGCGCCCGACCATGCCAGCAGCTCAAGCGCCGGCCGGCCGGCGCCGGCACGAGCCGCCAGCTCCCCGAGATCGCGGAACGGCCCACCGGCCATGCGCGCGGCAACGAGCGCCTCCGCGTCCGCCTGCTGAACCCCCCGCACGTAGCCGAGTCCGATGCGCACGACGTGCGGATTGACGCGCTCCACAGTGCACTCGACCTCGCTCGCGTTGACGTCCGGCGGCAGGATTGCCAAGCCGCGCCGCTGCGCCTCATGCACGAGCGCATCGGGCGGATAGAAGCCCATCGGCTGCTCGTTCAGCAGCGCGCACAGGAACTCGGGCGGATAGTGCACGCGCAACCACGTCGACTGGTAGGCGAGCAGTCCGAAGGCGGCTCCATGCGCCTTCGGAAAGCCGAAGCCCGAGAAGCCGCGCACCTTGTCGAAGACGCGCTCGGCCAGCTCGGGGTCGACCCCGTGCGTGGCGATCGCGCCCGCGACGAAGTTCGCGTGGTGCGCCTCGATCGCCGCCTCCGAGCGCTTGCGGCTCATCGCGCGGCGCAGCCCCTCCGCCTCCCCCGCGCTGAAGCCGGCGAAGGCCATCGCGACCTCGATCACCTGGTCCTGGAAGATGATCGTGCCGAGCGTCTCCCGCAGCGGCTCGACGAGCGACGGGTGCTCGTAGGGCACCTCGAAGTCCGGATCGGTGCGCAGCCGCTGGAGCCGTTCGATGTACGGGTTCACGGCGCCGCCCTGGATCGGCCCGGGCCGCACGATCGCGACTTGGATCGTGATGTCCTGCAGCGTTCTCGGCCTCGTGCGCAGCAGCGAGGCCATCTGCGCACGGCTCTCGATCTGAAAGACGCCTGTTGTCTCGGCTCTCTGGATCGCGTCGTACGTCGGCGGGTCGTCGTACGGGATCCGCGAGAGGTCGATCCGCTCGCCGCGCAGCTGCGCGATCTGCTCGACCGCGCGCTCCACGGCGGACAGCATCCCGAGCCCGAGCAGGTCGATCTTCAGAAAGCCGGCGTCGGCACACGAGTCCTTGTCCCACTGGACCATCTGGCGACCCTCCATCGCGGCCGGAACGATCGGGCAGCAGTCGACCAGCGGACGCGTCGCGACGACCATCCCGCCGGGGTGCTGGGAGAGGTGACGCGGGAGCCCGTGCGCCTGTTCGGCGAGGCGGGCGAGCCACGCCCAGCGGCCGTTCTGCAGGCGCTCGGGACCGAGCGCTGACGCCACGTCGTGCGCGACATCGCGCGCCGACCAGCCCTCCGAGCCGCGCGCGACGCGCTCGATCTCGCCCGGCGGCAAGCCGAGCGCCTTGCCCAGCTCGCGGATCGCGCCGCGCGCGCGGTATGTGGGGAAGGCGGCGACGAGCGCGGAACGGTCCTTGCCGTAGCGCTCGTGGATGCGCGGGATCAGCGCCGCGCGCACGTCGCGCGGGAAGTCGAGGTCGATGTCCGGCAGCGCCGTCAGCTCGTCGTTGAGGAAGCGACCGAGGAAGAGTCCGTTCGCGATCGGGTCGACGTGCGAGAGACCGGTGAGGTAACAGACGATCGAGGAGACGGAGGAGCCGCGGCCGCGGCCGGGCGGCAGCAGCGCGCGAGCGGTGTCCGACCCGCGCACCTCGAGCGCGACCTCGCGCGCCAGCTCGAGCATGTCGCGGTGCAGCAGGAAGAAGCCGGAGAGGCCGAGCGCCGCGATGATGCGCAGCTCCTCCTCGAGCCGCGGGAGCGCCTCGGCGCGCAGCGGATGAGCTCTTGCACCGCGACGATCTCCCGCCGGGTAACGCTCGTCCAACTTGGCTCGCGACAGCTCAGCGAGGGTGCGATCGGCTTCGGCATCCTCTTCCCCGGGGTAGCGGTAGCCGTGGTGCTCGGTCAGGTCGAAGCGCAGGCGCTCGGCGATCGCCGCCGTCTCCGTCACGGCCTCGGGATGGTCGGCGGCGAAGCGCGCCGCCATCGCTTGCGGCGTCGCGAGCACGTGGCTGAAGTTGCCGCGCCGGCGCGGCTCGGAGGCCTCGAGCGTCGTGTGGTGACGGACCGCGACGAGCGTGTCCTGCAGCGGCGCGCGGGCGCGCGCATGCGCATGCACGTTGCCGGTCGCGACGGTTCTCAGCTCCAGCTCGCGCGCCAGCGCGGCGAGGCCGCGGTTGCGCGCGCGGTCGTCGCGCAGGAATGGGCGCTGCAGCTCGACGCGCAGGCGACCCGGCTCAAAGGCGTCGCGCAGCTTCGTCAGCGTCACGCGGTCGTGGATCCCGTGCGTCGCACAACCGCTGAGGCAGACGAGCCCATCCGCGTGATCGAGCACGGCCGCGAGCGAGACGTGCGGCTGTGTTGCCTGGCGAAGGCGCACGCCGGGGGCGGGTCCCCCACCCGCCCCCGGCCCCCCAGTGCGCTCTCCCGCTGGCTCGGGATCCCCGTGCGTGTGAGCATGCGCGCGGGTCACGAGCCGGCAGAGGTTGCGCCACCCACGCTCGTGCGCGACGAGCAGCGTCAGGTGACGGCCGTCGTCGAGCGTCAGCTCGGCGCCGTGCAGCGCCCGCAACCCGACCGCCTTGCATGCCTGCGCGTGCTCCATCGCGCCGCAGACGTTGTCGTGGTCGGTCAGCGCGAGCGCCTCGTGTCCCAGCTCGCGCGCCGCAACCGCCTGCTCGTCCGGCAGCGAGGCGCCGTCCAGGAACGAGAAGGCGGAATGCGCGTGCAGCTCCACATAGGACACGAACACATGTTCGCTTCCCACATCTACGTTGGCTACCACCCGGAGGTGGAGCCGTGGGAGGGATGCGCTTGAGCGCACCCCTCCCGATGGACCTACCTGGCGATCTGGAACGCCACGTTGTTTCTCACGATCATTGCGTTATTGCCCGCCGCTGACGGGAGCCTGAGCCTCAGGTTCACGAGCGGATTGGCTATCCCGAGCAGCCCGCATCCCGAAGCGCCCGAAACCGCGAACGCGTTGTCGACGCTCGTCGCGCCGGTCAACTTCAGAATCGGAGGCACTACCGATTCGTCTATGCTGATTTCCCCGATGCTTCCCGAGATGGGTACGTTCGGAGGAGGCGGGCTCGTGGTGCCGGTCGTCAGGTTGACCCTCGACGGGTTGCTGTTCGTCCCGATGTAGCAGTTCGAGCCGAGTATCGGGTTTTCGAGCTTCACCTTGACCGGGAGGCTGATCGTCGTGATCGGAATCCCAAGGTCGATGGTTACCGCGCTTGTCGGCCCGGCGAGCTGTGCTATCGCTAGGACAGCGTTGCCGGGGATGGGGAATTCAATCCCGAGGATTCCGCCGGGGATCCTTATGGCTCTCGAGAAGAAACCGTCGGTGCCCGCAGGCGGTATGAATCTCCTCGTTTCGGAATTTATGCCGCCGCGAATCTCGAGCGATTCACCGAGCGGCACCGTGAAGCCCTTTATTTCGAGGCTGCCGCTTACGCTCTGGATGTCAGCGCACGTAAACACTTCGGGATTCGATCTCGGACAGTCCGAGAAGTTCGGAAAAGCCGCCGTCGCGGAGCTCGCGAACAGCAGTGACGCACCAATCGCCAACAGCGCGACGAGGTGCTTGCGCATAGTCATGCATGACCCCTCTCTGCGAAACATCGCAGGTCGTTGTGAGCACGCTTGAAGCCGCGCACACGAACGTCCGTGGTGCACGTCGGCCAGCCGCGTGACTCCCCCAGTGTCCGCTAGGGCGAACACCAGTAATACACTATAAAAAGGTGTACTGCGCGTCAAGCTACCGCTGCGCGAACCAGCCTCCGTCGCGCAGGTCGTGGAAGACGACGACGTCACGCCCACACGTCGTGACGATCTCCCAATAGCGACGTCGGATGGGGCTGCCGTTCCACCAGCGGTCCTCCACGAGCCATGACTCGCGCACGCCGTCGACGACGCGACCGTCGACGACGCACGGACGGCCGTCATTCAGGTCTGCCTCGACCCGCGCGCGACGAGGCTGCCCCAGCCGATGGGTACGACCGGCGGACCTGCTCATTCGAACGGCGTCAGCACGACGCGGCGCTCGGGCACGCGCGACTGCTCCTCCACTGCGAGCACGCGCAGCGCTGCGTCGGGCCCCGCCGCCGCGCGCGCCTGCTGGACCGCCTCGCGCAGCCGCGAGCGACGCACTGCCACTGCCTCGTCGAGCAGCGAGCGCTGATCGCTCGTGGGCGGGCCGAAGCGCTCGACGGCGAGCCGCAGCCGCTCCGCCGGCGCCGGCAGCAGCGCGAGCCGCTGTGCGAGCGCGAGCAGCATCCGCTGCGGATCCGCGAGCGCTTCGCGGAACGGGACCCGGTCCCGCCAGGTACCGCCCTCCACAAGCGTTGCCGACAGCACGACCGTGCGCAGCGTGCGCCCGCGGCGTTCACGCCGCGCGAGCAGCCGATCGACGAGCAACTGCAGCGCGCGGTCGAGCTGGACGCCGGAGAGCGCCTCCGGCAGCTCGAGCTCCTCGGCCAGACGCTCAGGCGGCTGGCGCGGCGCGAGCGCTCCGTCCCGACCGCACGCGAGCTCGCGTGCGAGCAGGCCCTGCGCGCCGAAGCGGTCAGCCACTGCCGCCCGCGGCAGCGCGGCGAGCTCACCGAGCGTGGCGATCCCCAACCGCTCGAGCGGCTCCGGCAGCGAGACCGTCTCGCGCCGGCCGTGCAACAGCGCGACCGGCAATCCCGCGAGATAGGCAGCCGCCTCCGCCTCGCCGCCCGCGACGACCATCGGCCGCCGGACGCGGGCACGCGACGCAGCCGCGAGCGCGCAGAAGCGCGACGGCCCGGCGCCGAGCCGAGCTGGCTGACGCAGCGCATGACGCGCGGCGGCCAGCACGCGCTCGAGCGACCCCCCATGGAGCCGGAGCAGTCCACGCGCGGCGAAGCAGGCAAGCCCTGGTCGCTCTGGCTCGACTGCCGCGCCGATCGACTCCAGTCGCACCAGCAGCCGCTCCCAGCGGTCGGCGACGCCAGCCGGATCGGGCGGCACGAGCGTCAGAGACGGACAGCGCGCAAGCGCCTCGCCGAGCGGCGTCCCAGCTCGCACGCCGAACGCCTCCGCGGCAGGAGACGCCTCTCCCACGCGCGCCTCCCCGCCAGGCTCGGGCGCAAGCGCCGCAGGCGTGCGCAGCAGCTCCTCACGGTCGCCGGCGGCGACAGTCAGCTGGAAGCGGGGAAGGAGGACGCAGACGATCACGATGCGAACGCATGTTCGCCCCGTGATGCGCCCCGCACCACCGTCCACGGGTGGAAGACCACCGCCCGCGAGTGGAGTACGGGGCGGCAACTCACGCGGGGACCGGAGCCCCGCGACGATTCAGACCGCCGGCTGGAACGCCCCCGCGAGTGCGTCGGCGTCGAAGCCGCCAACGTCGCGCTGCTTGGTCGCAAAGCGGTACAGCGCGACGCGGAAGATCACGTGAGCGTCGAAGAGAGGATCGCCGCGCCGAGGACGCTTGACAGAGCACGCTACCGCGCCCCTCCGCGATGGCGGAGGGGCGCGGTGCGCAGCGACGTCGGACGGCTAAGCGGTCAGCCTAAGCGCCACGTCATTGTAGACGGTGGTCGAGTTGTTGCCGGCAGCCGAAGGCAGCCTCAGCCTCAAGTTGACGAGCGAGTTGATCAATCCGAGGCCGAGCCCACATTCGGTCGCGCCCGGGACGGCGAAGGAGTTGTCAACGTTGATGCCACCTCTGAAGATGAGGCCTCTTTCGAAGCCTTCTTCGGTGCCGCGCGAGCCGCTGATCGGCGTGTTCGGCGGCAGCGGGCTCGTCGTACCGGAGGTGAGGTTGAGCACCACCGGCCTGCTGTTCGTGCCGATGTGGCAGTCCATACCGAGCAGGACATTCACGAGGCGGACCTTGATCGGGATGGTGATGTCGTGCGTGATGATGTTGAGTCTGATCGCTGACGCCGGGCCGGCGAGCTCGGTGATCGCTAGCACGCTGTTGCCGGGGATCCATTCTATGCCGAGGAGGCCGCCGGGAACCGGCACAGCTCTGGCGAAGAAGCCATTCGTCCCGGTCGGAGGTACGAACAGCGGCGTGAAGGTGCCGTTGCCCCTGAGCGTCCCACGGATCTCGAGCGATTCTCCGAGCGGAACGTTAAAGCCCTTTATGTTTATGTTTGTCCCCGCTCTGTTCTGGATGTCGAGACAAGCGTCAAATTCAAAGTTGGTCGCCGTGCAGCCTGCGAAGTTGGGGAAGACGGCCTGCGCCGTCCCCGCAACTCCAAACAGCGCCATCGCAGCGATGACAGCAGCAATTGACAGGGCATGCCTGTGTGCTCGCATGAGCTCTCTCTGCCTTTCTCCACGCTCTGCGCGGATGTCGTCAAACGGACGTTCCCAGCACTCCGCACGACGCGAGCACGGTCAGACCCCCACACCCGCCGCATCCGTGCGACGCACTGCCATCCCCCATCAGCGGCGGGCTCACCCGCCCGTGCGAACTCCAAGTTCGCAGTCTGACTCTAGAAACTAGAGTGTGTTGTGTCAAGGAGGAACGGGGCCACGTCAGCGTTGCGCCGCCCACAGCCGCCATCTCCCGGGGACGCCCTTGAGCGCGTGCTCGCCGCGGTCTTTGAAGTCGATGCCCGAGCCGACGACAAGGTCCTTGACGGTGTTCGACACAAGCACCTCGTGCGGTGCCGCCAACGAGCCGACGCGCGCGCCGATATGGACGGCGAGCCCACCGACGTCGTCTCCGATCGCTTCGCACTCGCCCGTGTGGAGGCCCGAGCGCAGCTCGACGCCCAGCTCGCGCACCGCGTCGCGCAGCTCGATCGCGCAGCGAATCGCGCGCGCAGGTCCGTCGAAAGTCGCAAGAAATCCGTCGCCGAGCGACTTCACCGCCCGTCCGCGGTAGCGCACGAGATGCGCACGGCTGAGCTCGTCGTGGCGGGCGAGCAGCTCGCGCCATGCGCGATCGCCGAGGCGCGCGGCCGTCTCGGTCGAGCCGACGATGTCGGTGAACATGACGGTTGCCAGCACGCGATCCGGCTCCGGCGGTGTGTGCGTGCCCGTGAGGAAGCGCTCGACCTCCGCGAGCACCCGCTCGCTGTCCCCGACGACCAGCAGGTTGTCGCGCCCCTCCAGCTCGACGTAGCGCGCGCCCGGGATGTGCTCGGCCAGGTACTGCGAGTGACGCACGTCGATCACCTGATCGTCGCGCCGGTGCAGGACGAGCGTCGGCGCCGTGATCGACGGCAGCACGCTGCGTACGTCCGTCTCCCCGGAGATGTCGAACAGCAGCCGCAGTGCGCCAGGGCTCGCGGACAGGCGCTCGAGCTGCGCGAACCAGCGCTTCAGGGACACGTCGTCCGCGGCGCTCGGCGCGATCAGGTCGAACCGCGCCCCCTCTCCCCAGTGGGCGAAGATCTCCGAGATCCGCTGCTCGCGCTCCGCGCGCGTGCCGGGCCACTCGTAGCCCGGCGCGCCGGTCACGCGTGCCATCCCCGCGTACAGCACGAGCGCACGAGTGCGGTCGGGATGCGTCGCCGCGTAGAGCATCGCCATCGCAGCACCGTCCGACTGGGCGAACAGCGCGGCGCGCTCGGAACCGACCGCGTCGAGCACGGCCGTGACGTCCTCCATCTGGTCCTCGAGCGTCGTCGTCGAGGAGATCGGGTCCGACAGGCCGGTGCCGCGGCGATCGAGCAGGATCAGGCGCGAGAAGCGCGCGAGCCGCTCGAAGAAGGCGGCGATGCGCGGCTCGGCCCACAGGTGCTCGACCTGCTGCAGCTGCGGTGGAACGTAGACGAGGTCAACGGGGCCGTTGCCGACGACCTGATAGGCGATGTGGACGTCGCCCGCGCGGGCATAGCGTGTCTCGGGGACCACCGGGGCCAAACCTCCGCGTGGGAGCGTAGCTTGCCCGCGGGGACGAGACGACGCGATCCGCCCCCTCCTCCCGCGGGGAGGGAGCGGATCGAGATCAGGCTGCGATGCGTCGCCTACGGAACGAAGGCGAGCGCGACGTCGTTGTTGAGCACTATCGAGTTATTGCCGGCAGCCGATGGCAGGCCGAGCTTGAGGTTCACGAGCGTGTTGATGAGACCGAGGCCAAGGCCGCATTCGGTCGCACCCGGAACGGCGAACGAGTTTTCGACGTTGGTGTTGCCGGTCAGCGTGAAGCCGCCGGGGATCGACCCGACAACACCTCTCCTGCCCGAGATCGGCCTGTTCGGCAGCGGCGGGCTCGTCGTGCCGGTGATCAGGTCGAGCATGACCGGCCTGCTGTTCGTGCCGATGTGGCAGTCCATCCCGAGCAGCAGGTTCACGAGCCGGACCTTGACCGGCATTCTGACCCGGCCGTTGTTGGGTTCGATCTTGATCGCCGATGAGGGTCCAGCCAGCTCGGTGATCGCTAGCACGCTGCTGCCGGGGATCCATTCTATGCCGAGGAGACCGCCCGGGACCGGCTCTGGTCTGGTGAAGAGGCCGGTCGTGCCGGCCGGCGGAATGAAATCGGGTATATCGGTCCCATTCGGAATGAGATTCCCACGGATCTCAAGCGATTCGTGGAGCGGCACGTTGAAGCCCCTTATGTTGAGGTTCCCGCTCCGGTTCTGGATGTCGACGCAGAAGCCCCCTGTCGCGCATCCGCTGAAGTTCGGGAACACGGCCTGAGCGGCCCCCGCCCCCACCATCAATGCCATCGCGGCGACCACAGCGGCCACCACGATGCGATATCGACGTGATCTCATCATGTCTCTCTGCCTTTCTCGACTGATGCGGCATGGAGGAGGCGACGTGTCCAGCACCTGTCGCGACGCGAGTACGACGCGGCCCCCTGCGCGCCACAGAATCCCGCGACGCACGAACGCCATCCCCCATCAGCGATGCGGTAGAACCCACCCCCCGGGCGCGAACACCGTTCGCGCTTAGACGTGACACTAGAAACTTGAACGGCTCTGTGTCAAGTCGCCCCTTGTATCGCAAACATAGGGTTTTTGATCCGCCAAGTTCTAGATTGGCGTAGCGGACGTGCGCCAAGTCCTGTCGTTTCATGGGGTTCAGCTTCCGCCCGCGCGCGCCGCTCACCGCTAGGGTGCGCCCATGCTTGATGCATACGTGCTCGACGCGGTGCGCACCCCGTTCGGTCGCTACGGCGGTGCGCTCGCCGGCGTGCGCCCCGACGACCTCGCAGCACACGTGGTGCAGACGCTCGTCGCGCGCTCGCCGCAGCTCGAACCGGAGACGATCGACGACGTGATCTTCGGCAACGCAAACGGCGCCGGAGAGGAGAACCGCAACGTCGCGCGCATGGCCGTGCTGCTGGCAGGCCTGCCGACGTCGATCCCCGGCGTGACCGTGAACCGGCTGTGCGCGTCGTCGCTGGAGGCGGCGATCGCAGGCAGTCGCGCAGTCGAGTGCGGCGACGCCTCGCTGGTGTTGACCGGGGGCGTCGAGTCGATGACCCGCGCGCCGTGGGTGCTGCCGAAGCCGGAGAAGGTCTTCCCGCGCGGCGACGAGACGCTCGCCTCCACGACGCTCGGCTGGCGGCTCGTCAACCCGCGCATGCCAGAGCGCTGGACGATCTCGCTCGGCGAGTCGACCGAGGTGCTCGTCGACAGATACGGCATCTCGCGCGAGGCTCAGGATGCCTTCGCGGTGCGCAGCCATCGGCGTGCGGCGGCCGCGTGGGACGATGGCTTCTACGACGACTGGGTCGTGCCAGTGCCGGACACGGAGTTGGCACGCGACGAGATCATGCGACCGGACAGCTCGCTCGATGCGCTCGCGAAGCTCAAGCCGGCCTTCCGTCGAGAGGGAGGCACCGTCACCGCAGGCAATGCCTCGGCGTTGAACGACGGCGCAGCCGCTGTGCTGATCGGCGACGCACGTGCGGCCGCCGCGATCGGCCGCGAGCCGCTCGCGCGAATCGCGGGGCGCGGCGTGTCGGGCGTCGACCCCGACGTGTTCGGCATCGGCCCGGTCGAGGCGGTGAATCGCGCGCTCACGCAGGCGGGGATCGGCTGGGGCGACGTGAGCGTGCTCGAGCTGAACGAGGCGTTCGCGGCGCAATCGCTCGCCTGCCTCGCCGAGTGGACCGAGCTCGACCCCGAGCGCGTGAACGTCAACGGCGGCGCGATTGCGCTCGGCCACCCGCTCGGGGCGAGTGGCGCACGCGTGCTCGCCACCTGCGCTTATGAGCTCCGCCGTCGCGGCGGCGGCTGGGGCGTGGCGACACTGTGCATCGGCGTGGGTCAGGGGCTCGCGGTCGTGCTCGAGGCGTGAGCGCGGTTACCGGCTGGGCGCGCACCGGCTCGCCTCAGGCTGAAATAGAAAAGCCCCGCCGAAGCGGGGCTTTTCCTTAGCTGACCGGTAAGCGGGATTCTGTCGTGAGCAGTCATCCATCTGTGCGGCCGACCTGGACCTCGGCGGGCAACCTGCAAACGGTCCGGCTTGACCTTGCATCGGGTGGGGTTTGCCTGGCCGCCGCGTCACCACGGCGCCGGTGCGCTCTTACCGCACCATTTCACCCTTACCGGCCCGCCCCGAGAGGCGGACGTAGGCGGTGTCATTTCTGTGGCACTGTCCCGCGGGTTTCCCCGGGTCGGCGTTACCGACCACCCTGCCCTGTGATGTCCCGACTTTCCTCGAAGGCGAGCCTCCGCGACTGCTTGGTCAACAACAGGGAGCGTAGCTCGCAGCGCGCTGCGTGCAAGCCATGCACGCGAACCTGCGGCGGATCAGTCGAGCGTCGTGCCGCAGTCGTCACAGCAGCCAAGGACGGCATCGGATGCGGCGCGCGGGCGCAGCGAGCCCCCGCACAGCGGACACGCCACGACGACCTGGGCGGCGAGGCCCTCCCAGGCACCGACGATCGCGTCGTCGAGCGTCAGCTCACCACCCAGGTCGCCGTCACGCTCGCGCGCGATATCGCCCACGGCCGGTGCGCGCACCTCCGGCCCCGGACCGAACAGCGAGGGCGGTCGCTCGATGCGCTCCGCCATCAGCACGGTCATCACATGCTCCGCATGAGGCCGACCACTCTGCCGAGGATCCGCACCTCACGCGTACGGATCGGCTCCATCGCATCATTCTCCGGCTGGAGTCGTATGTGGTCCGGCTCTCTGTAGAAGGTCTTGACCGTCGCCTCCTCGCCGACGAGTGCCACGACGATCTCGCCGTCGCGCGCCGTGTCCTGAGGGGACACCACCACGAGATCGCCTTCGAGGATCCCGGCGTTCTTCATCGATTCGCCGCGCACGCGCAGCAGGTACTCGCCGGTCTCCCCTCCGACGATGCCCGGCGTCTGCACATACTCCTCGACGTTCTCCTCCGCGAGGATCGGCTGGCCGGCGGCGACCTGGCCGAGGAGCGGCAGCCCCGGCGGCCGGACCATGCTGCGCATGCCGTCGACCGCGCGGTCGAGCAGCTCGATCGCGCGCGGCTTCGTCGGGTCGCGCCGCAGCAGCCCGACCTTCTCGAGGTTTGCCAGGTGGGCGTGGACGGTCGAGGACGAGGCAAGTCCAACCGCCTTCCCGATGTCGCGCACCGTCGGCGGATAGCCATGGCGCGCGGAATAGCGCTTGATGAACTCGAAGATCTCCTGCTGGCGCTTCGTGAGGTCGACCATCGCGCAACGCGCTCCTAGGGCGGATTCCAAGACGAACGTGTGTTCGACCAGTCTACAGCGCCGCCGGACGGACCCGCAAGGCACCCGCCCCTCTATACTCACCGCCCACGCTCGCGCTCGTGGCGGAATTGGTAGACGCGCAAGGTTGAGGGCCTTGTGGGGGGTTTCCCCCGTGGTGGTTCGAGTCCACTCGAGCGCATTTCTCAAGAGGTTGCCGGACGTTGTGCAAACCGTCCGGCGGCGTTCGGACGTACTCGACGTCTTGCGCGGCACGCTGTGAGTCAGTTCGCTCCATCGAGAGCGTGGCGAGCCCAGGCAATGGCCTGCTCGGCCCAGCCGAGCGCCACGCCTCGGGCCACCGGAGGCGCGTCGTCGAACTCGCCGTAGCGCAAGCGAACACCGAAAGGCGTGAGTCGATCGATCTCCGCCAAGCTCGACGGCAACGTGGCTGCTTCTGTCGCGCACAGGTCCGCCAGCCCGGCGAGGTCGTGCGTGAAGGGGACCTCCACGCCGTGGAATGCGAGTACAGCCTTCAGCCTTCTCGACCGCCTGCTGCGCGTGGAAGCCGACGATCGCATCGGTCACGGCTCCGACGTCGAGCATCGCCCGCGCAGCGGCTTCGTCGTCCCGCGCGAGACGCAGCAGATGCTCGGCCAAATCACGCTGGCTCGCCATCAAGCAACGAGGACGCGTCCGTCGGCGAGCGCCGCATGGACGAGACTGCCTCGCACATCGCGCCACTCGGCGACATCACGCTCGCGGACAACCACCACGTCGGCCATGATCCGCATCCCGCGCAGGACACGACGCAGCCGCACGGACTCCACGGCCGTGTTCTCGACCTCCGGCTCCACCACGAGAAAGTCCAAGTCGCTGCGCGGTCCGGCGTCGCCCCGCGCATGCGAGCCGAACAGGACGACGCGCGCACCCGGCGCCGCCTCCGAGAGCCGGCGTCCCGCCTCGATGATGGTCGCATCGTCGATCATGCGGGTCACGCTAGCCGATCCGCACAGCGGCCGCCACACGCGCAAGGACGCGCGCGAATCCGGAAAAGGGTCCATAGTTCCAAGCGCGAACTTGGACCGATGCTTCTCCGCGCCTACGGCGAGTGGTGGGATCCCCTCGACGTCAAGTGGGGCGCGCCCCAGCCCGGCGGGCAGGGTGCTCTCGTAGGCCGCATCGGCAGATACCGCGGTCTAGAAACTGACGTGTGGGATCAGCGCGGCATCTACGTCCTGTTTCAGGATTGGCGAGTCGTCTATGTCGGCAAGACCGGGGAGCGGCCCTTGGGGACGCGCCTGCGCGCGCATCTCTACGACGACGTTGCGGGGCGATGGGATCGTTTCTCCTGGTACGGCGTACGCATCGTCAACAGCGACGGAAGCCTCGGGTCGACTCCGGCGCCAACCCGTCAAGTGCACGCACGGGACGTGATCGCGACGCTCGAGTCGATCCTGATCCGCGTCACGGCGCCGTCGCTCAACCACCGCCGCGAGAGAATCCCGGGCGCGCAGCTCGTCGTGCAGGACGCCGAGACTGCCCCGCGGCCGCTGCGCAGCTACGTTGCCGGCATCGAGCGACAGCTGGAGGATCTCGCGGAGCGCGTCGAGAGTCTCGCCGAAAGCGCCTAACCGGGATCCAACCCGCCTGATCTCAGATCGCTCGCAACGCCCGCCGCCGCTTCGTCCCACCCGGTTTGTGAGAAGTCCAGCCATCCGCATGGAGGAGCCCCGCTTGCTGCGGGGCTTCGTCGTTAATGGCGGCGACAGGATCCGAGCGCCACGCGTTGAAGTCCACACCTCCATGCTCGACCCCACGTCGACGGTCCCGACGGACCGCCCCAGTAGGCTCGGAACCGAGATGTCGGAGATCGAGGAGCTGCGGCAGGAGCTCGCGCGCCTGCGCGGCTGCCTCGTCGAGCGCGACCGCGAAGCCGAGCAGCGCGAGCTGCAGCTGCGCGCGTCCTATGAGGCGACCGTCCGCGCGCTCGCCGACGCGGTCGAGGCGCGCGACGCGTACACCGCCCGCCATGCCGAGCGGGTGGCCGCCTACGGCCTCGAGATCGCGCGGGCGTGTGGGATGGACACCGGGGACGGACCCGACCTCGAGTTCGGCTTCCTGCTGCACGACATCGGCAAGATCGCGATCTCCGACGCGATCCTCTACAAGCCTGGCCTGCTGACCGACGACGAGCGCGACACGATGCGCCGGCACCCGCTGATCGGCGAGGAGATCGTGCGCGGGATCGACTTCCTCGCAGGCGCGCGACAGGTCGTGCGCTCGCACCACGAGCGCTGGGATGGTGCTGGCTACCCCGACCGTCTCGCCGGCGTGGAGATCCCGCTCGCCGCGCGCGTGTTCGCCGTCGCCGACACGTTCGACGCGCTCACGAGCGACCGCCCCTACCGCGCGGCCGCATCCTTCCGCGAAGCCCGCCGCGTCATCGCCGAAGCCTCCGGCACGCAGTTCGACCCGACCGTCGCCGACGCGTTCGACGACATCGCGGACGAGCGCTTCGACGAGATCCGCGCGACGCTGGCGTAGAGATCTGAGGCAGAGCCTCAGATCTTCAGCATCAACACGGTGTTCAACCCGAACAGGACCGCGAACAAAACGGTCCAGCGGTTCAGGTTGCGCTCGACGAGCGATCCGCCGCCGAACGGTCCCGAGCCCGTGCCAACGCCGAACGCGCCCGACAAACCCGTGTCTCTCCCCGAGTGCATGAGGATGAGCAGGGTCAGGACGACGGCGATGATGACTTGCAGCACGGCGAGGATCGTGTACATGCTGCGCCGATCTTAGCCGACGGCCGGTGGCGACGTGACGGACTCGGCCTCCGCGGCTTCCGTGTGCGCCGCGTCGGAGCGCGCTCTCAGCGCGTCGATCCGCTTGAGCAGCGCGATCGCCTCCGTGCGCAGCTCCGCATCGAGCAGCTGGTGATCCGCTCTGGAGAGCTTGCCGGTGCGCTGGTCGAGCTCGGCGTCGCGGATCTCCTGGTACTTCGCTTCCTTCGCGGCCTGGAGGTCGGCCAGCTCGGCGCGTGCCGCGGCGTCCGGATCGAGCCCGCGGGCACGCCCGCGCAGCGGCATGCCCACGAACGCGACGACCGCCAGCACCACCGCGAAGACGATCAGCAGCTCCACGCGCGCGTCCTCACTGCGTCGTCCGTGCGAGCTCGCGGGCGACGCGCGCCGCGTAGCCGGCGGTCACGCGGCGCCGCGCAGTCGCGGGCGCCGGCCACAGCGCGAGCAGGCCGCCGAGGAACGTGATGATCGCGCCGATCCAGATCCACGTGGCGAGCGGCGAGACGATGAAGCGGAAGTCGGCCGGCCACGGCGAGGTCACCCAGCGCCGCGCAACCGCGGTGACGGCCGCATCGCGCAGCGCGTAAAGCTGCGCGACGGCTTGCTGTTGGTCGCCGTCGGGCTTGGACATGATCCCCACCATCGCCGTGCGGAAGGTTCTGTTGCCGCGTTCGATGATCGGCGTCAGCGGCGCGAGGTCTGGGGCGATCACGGTCCAGATGTCGCGCCCGAAGCCGGCCCGCAGCCCCACCTCGCTCTCCCGCTCGCCGCCGAAGAAGCGCCCGACGATCCCCTGCGAGATGTCCTGGGAGGGGTAGAAGCCGCGTGTCGTGCGCAGCGTCGCGACCTGCTTGCCGTCCTTCGAGACGTCGAGCACGGCGCCGAGCGAGATCTTCTCTGCTTCGGCTCTCGCCGTCGCGCGCACGTAGCGGATGTCGAAGCCGTCGACGCGCGCCGTCTGCCCCGGCCGCAGGGTGACGTCCTTCGCGTGCTGAAACGAGGACGAGACCGCGACGCCGAGCAGCAGCACGGCGAAGCCCGCGTGCACGACGTAGCCGCCGTAGCGACGGCGGTTACGCCGCACGACCCCCGCGAGCGCCACCGGCGCCGGCTCGCGCGCGGAGGCCTGACGCGCGCGCATCCCGCGCCACAGCTCCTGCCCCACGCTCGTCAACACGAACGCGACAACGCCGGCGAACGCGGCCGCCTTCGGCTCCTGCCATGCGCCGGGAACGAGCAGCAGCGCCAGCACGGTCAGGAGGGCCGCGGCACCCGGCAGCACGAAGCCGCGCCGGACGCTCGCCATCGTCAGCCGCCGCCAGGGGATCAAAGGCCCGATCCCCGACAGCGCGACGAGCGCGAACGCGAGCGGCACCGTGTACTTGTCGAACCACGGCGGCCCGACGGAGGCGCGCGTGCCCGTGACGGCCTCGGAGATCAGCGGGAAGAAGGTCCCCCACCACACCACGAACGCGAGCGCGACGAGGATCAGGTTCTGCAGCAGGAACACGGCCTCGCGTGAGAACAGCGAGTCGAGCTGGTGCTCCGATCGCAGATCGGCCCGCCGCCACGTGACGAGCCCGACGGAGCCGAGGACCATCGCGCCGATCAGGATCAGGAACGGGATGCCGAGCGTCGAGGCGCCGAAGGCGTGGATCGAGTCGAGGATCCCCGACCGTACGAGGAACGTGCCGAGGATCGCCAGCGTCCCGGTCGCGAGCACGAGCGAGGCGTTCCACACCTTCAGCATCCCGCGCCGCTCCTGGATCATGATCGAGTGGATGAAGGCGGTGCCGGTCAGCCACGGCAGCAGCGACGCGTTCTCGACCGGGTCCCAGGCCCAGTAGCCGCCCCAGCCGAGCTCGGTGTAGGACCAGCGCGCGCCGAGCACGATCCCGATCCCGAGGCACAGCCATGCGCCGAGCGCGAAGCGGCGCGTCGAGACGATCCACTCAGCGTTCAGGCGCCGGGTCACAAGCGCGCCGATTGCGAACGCGAACGGGATCGAGAAGAGCGTGTACCCCGAATACAGCATCGGGGGGTGGAACATCATCGCCGGGTGGCGCAGCAGCGGGTTGAGTCCGGTTCCCTCCTGCGGCACCTGCGCGAGCGACTCGAACGGGTTCGCCCAGAACAGCGTCAGCATCAGGAAGAACGCCCCGAACGTCATCAGCACCGCGGTCGCCACCGGCGCGACCTCGCGCACGCGCCGGCGCGTGATCAGGAGCGCGAGGCTCGACCAGATCGACAGCAGCCACACCCACAGCAGCAGGGAGCCCTCCTGCGAGGACCAGGCGGCGGTCGCCTTGTAGAACGTCGGCGTCGTCGTGCTGGAGTGCGTCGCGACGACGTTGAAGGAGAAGTCCGAGCGCAGGAACGCGATCTCCATGATCGCGAATGCGAGCGTCAGCACCCCAGCGAGCGCGTAGACGGCGCGACGACCGGAGTCGACCCACGCATGTCCGCCGCGGAAGGCGCCGTAGAGCGAGGCGCCGACGCCGTACAGCGCGACGGCGAACGCGACGATCAGCAAGGCGCGACCGACGGTGGCCATCGGATCAGGTGGGGCTGGCCGGCCCGGAGCCGGGTCTTGGCGGGGCGACCTGGAACTTCGACGGGCATTTTGTGACCATCGAATCCTTCTCCCCCATGAACAGGTCGCCGCGGCGCTGCACCTTCACCATCACGCCGCGGCCCTCGCGGAACGGGTCGGGCACGATTCCCGTGTAGCGGACTCGCACCGCCACCGGACGATGCGGGTCCCGCACGCTGAACCACAGCACGCCGTCGCCGCGTCTGACCGAGCCGTCCTTGACGGTGCCCGCGAGCGTGTAGGTCTTGCCCGCGACGGCCGCGTCCAACAGCTGCCCGGCGGTGCGCTCGTCGCTGCCGGCGCTGAAGCTCGTGTAGACGAGCGCGCTCGCAGCCAGCAGCGCAGCCGTGAGCGCGACGACGAGACGGATCCTGCGCTTGCGGGACGGGTTCATGCGTGGGCGATTGTCGCAGACCGCTAAGGCCAGGTGACCGACCTGCCGATGGGAATACCCCCGCTTCCACCAGGAATCGGGGGTGGAACGCCGAAACCTTTACCCGATCGATGCGTTGAAGCTCATGACTGTGCGCACCCGCCCTCATCGCCTCAGGACCCGCCCGCGCATCGGGCGCCGGGCGACGAGGCGCGAGACGAGCGTCGAGCCGGGCCTGTCGCATTCGGTCCAGCAGCCCGCGCCCCAAGCGCGCGAGCGAGCCGCCGGCGGTCCGCAGGATCTCGCCGCCTACTGTTGCTCGTGCGGCTACGTGTTCGAGGCGGCCGTCTCGACGACCGTCGGCTGTCCGCACTGCGGCGACACGCAGGCCTGGTAGCCGGACTCCGCAGATCCTCAGCTCAGGCCGTCACGTCAGCGCGTGCGCGCTCGATCGCCGGCCACACGACCCCGACCGTCCGCTCGACGAGATCCCCCCGTTCGGCGTCTGGCGTGCGGTACCACCAGCTCGTGAGCCCCAGCACTGCGGACTTCAGCAGCTCGGCCAGGATCACGAGCTGCCGCCAGCGGTCCGGGTGACCGTCGAACAGGCCCGGATCGCTGCCCAGCGTTCTTGCGAGGTGACCGGTGATGCGATCGTCCAACTCCCGGCCGATCGCCGAGACGCTGGTGCCTTGCAGCTCGAGCACGAGCAGGCGGGATGCCTCCGGGTGATCTTCGACGTAGCGGTAGATGGCGTCGACCGCGGTCTCGACGCGTTCGCGGCCGTTCGCGCCCGGCGCTCGCAGCGCCTCGTCCACCGTCTGCTCGATCTCGTCGCGTATCGCGTGCACGAGCTGCGTATAGAGCTCGCGCTTGGAGGCGACATGGTCGTACACGACGGCTTTCGAGATTCCCGCTGCCGAGGCGATCTCGTCCATCGCCGCACCGTCGTAGCCGTTGGCTGCGAAGGTGCGCAGCGCGGCATCCAGGATAAGCACGCGACGCTCTGGTCCGGGCAGGCGCCTACGCGTCGCCACGCGAGTTTGCACGGATGCGGGAATAGGAGGTCTGGCAGCCATCAGCTGAGTCTTACCATTTACTGGAGTGTAGACGTGTAGCAGGGCATTGCCCCCTTTTCACGACTTCCTCACGACCGCCGCGATACCGGTGATTGCTGCCGCCCGGAAGCGGGTAAGGAGAGGCGATGAGGCACGGAACCGGGAGCGCGCCCCAGCTGGAGCTGCTGCACGGGGGCGGCGCATCAACCAACGCACTGCGCACGCGGGCACTCGCCACGCGTGCACGCAGAGGCGACGGTCAGGCACGCGAGACGCTGATCGCCGAGCACCTGCCGCTCGCCCGCGCGCTCGCGCGCCGCTATCGCCGCGGCAGCGAGCCGCTTGACGATCTCGTCCAGGTCGCGTCGCTCGGTCTGATCAAGGCCGTCGACCGCTTCGACCCGGAGCGCGGACACAGCTTCTCGACGTTCGCCCAGCCGACGATCGTGGGGGAGCTGCTGCGGCACTTCCGCGACACCGGCTGGGGCGTCCACGTC
>Ga0126311_10000221_pt1 | contig 28363 bp, 28 predicted proteins | sample Plot61_FD_92539 | JGI IMG/M metagenome (GOLD analysis project Ga0126311, IMG submission 92539) | Serpentine soil microbial communities from UC McLaughlin Reserve, CA, USA - Plot61 | ecosystem: Environmental > Terrestrial > Soil > Grasslands | place: USA: UC McLaughlin Reserve, Lake County... | reverse complement strand
TCACTAAAAAAATTAATATTTATATAAACAAATGTTACAATATATGAATTTAAATTATTGCGGTTCTATAGTTGCGGGCGGTTTACTTGATATTGCATATGTTACCCATGATACTCCATCCACTTCATTTGTAATTCTATTACTGATTCTTTCAAGTAGTGGATAAGGAAGCTTAGTCCAATCTGCTGTCATTGCATCTATTGAATTTACTATTCTTATAGTCACAATATTACCATAAAGCCGTTCATCTCCTATTACCCCTACAGCTTTATCATCACCTACTGCGGCATAGGCTTGCCAAACAGAATTATATAAATTTTCAGTTATAAGCTCATCCTCAACAATTTTACTTGCGTTTTTTGACATTCTTATTTTTTCTGGTGTTATTTCTCCTATTATTCTAACAGCCAGTCCAGGTCCTGGAAATGGATGTCTATTTAAAAGATCCTCGGGAACTTGCAGAATCTTAGCGACTTTTTTAACTTCATCTTTATAAAGATGTCTCAAGGGTTCTAATACCTTGAGATTAAGGACAGTAGGAAGGCCGCCAACATTATGATGAGTTTTTATTACTGATGCGGGCCCTACAGAAATACCACTTTCTATCACATCAGGATATAAAGTTCCCTGTGCTAGCCATCGAAATTGTTCTTTTTCTTTTACTTCCTCTTGAAAGACATTAATAAATTCGTGACCTATTATTTTCCTCTTTTCTTCCGGATCTGTAATTCCTTTTAATTTGTTTAAAAACTTTTCTGAAGCATCAATATAGGTTACATCCAAACCTATTTGTGTTAAGAGGTTCATTACCCGAGATTCTTCATCAAATCGAAGTAAACCATGATTAACAAAGATGCATTGCAAATTATCATGGACAGCACGATTTAATAGAACTGCTACAGTAGTAGAATCAATACCTCCACTAACTGCACATAATATTTTATCATTTCCTACTTTTTTCTTTATATTTTCAATAGTAGATTCGACGAAATTTGTCATATCCCATTCAGGTTTTGCTTTACTAATATTGATAGAAAAATTCTTCAAAATTTCAAAACCATTCTCAGTATGAACAACTTCAGGATGAAATTGAATCCCATAGAATTTCTTTTCTTGATTCCCTATTGCTGCTGCGAACGAACTTTCTGTGTGAGCTAATACTTTAAATCCGCTAGGAGTCTTTTCTGCTACATCACCATGACTCATCCAACAAGTTATACTTTTGTCTAAATTATTAAAAAGATCTGATTGATCATCTATTGTCAATACTGCTTTTCCATATTCACGAGTATGAGATCTTTTAACTTTCCCTTTGAAATTATCAACAATGATTTGGTGTCCATAACATATTCCTAGAATTGGTATCCCAAGTTCAAATATCTTTTTATCAGGTTTGGGAGAATTCTCAGCGTATACACTAGCTGGACCACCAGAAAAAACTATACCATTTGGAGATAGTTCTTTAATTTGGTCAGATGTGAGATTATATGGATAAATTTCACAAAAAACATTAGCGTCTCTGATTCTTCTACATATAAGATGACTATATTGAGATCCAAAATCTAAAATAATTATTTTATCCAATTTAAGTTCTGTTTCCAAAAGTATTCTCTTTTTCTAACATTCTTGTCAACACCCATGCAGATGTATTAATAATATCAGTTAATCTTTCTTTTTCTCTATAATTGTTTATTACTATCTTTTTAATTCTTCCTTCATGTTCATGGATAGAATAGTTCAACGGGTCATTATTTAAAGCCTGTTTTTGGCGATTTTTATCTCGATCTTGAGTGATCATTCCTTCTAGAATTCTTTTTATAAAAAAAGATTTGAATGGAGGAGTGTCAATACTGAATGATAGATCATTTTTGGGAACGATTTCAATTGTTTGAGAGGATATATTTACTTTTGCTAATAATAAATTATCTTTAAGTCTCTTAAGTTCTCTTGTTTCAGTAAAAGTGGACACATTTTCATTTAAACTATTGAGATTATGTTTTTTGGATTCAGTTTTTACAGTAGATTTGTTACGAAGAACCGGTTCTTGCCTTTCATTGGTAATAGAACTTTCAGTGTTATTTATTGAACGTTGAAGTTTAGAAGCCGGTTTAAAACTTTCCTGTTTCAATAAGTTATCTATGAGTAGAAGAAGACGTTTAAGTCTGTCTATTTCTTCTTGCTTATCTGAGAGTTGCTTTAATACCCAGTCTCTCAAATCTGCAGCATTTTTAATATCCTCTTCTGAATAATTTAACATTCAATGTAAAATATAATTAAAGAATATAAAGTTGTTTTTACATTTCATATAATATCAAATCAATTGCTTTATAATAATAAACCGAGAGAATCTTAGACTTTAGCGTATTTGAATATCAACTAATCTGATTGATGCTAAATAAATGAATATTCTATATGAGAAGTGTTTAAGAATTGAAAAGGAGTAGAATGAGTATTAAGAAAAAAAGATAGAATTCTATTTACCTTAGGAAACACTATTCCATAGATATTTTATAATCTAATTTTATTCCAAAGTATATTTATTCGAATTTTTCCTAGAAGTTTATTAACCCATTTTAATAATAAATCATTTTATCAATTTTAATTAATTTCCAAAAAACATAGGAGAGATGATGATGTAAATTTTAATTTATAGAAGATAAGACAAATTACAATGAAATGATAAGACCCTAATCGATCATAGTATATATCATAATTATTTGGTGGTGAACAAATCTACTTATCCTCAATCATGTTAGTAGATATAATAAGAAAAGTTTTTGACTAATTCATCTAAAAAATTGTTAACAAAATACACTTACAATAAGATTTGAAATTATATAATTTTCTTAAAAGTATATTGATGACTGAACTCAGAACAAATTAATTTTAGTATAAATCTTATTTACAATTAAAAATTGATTTACTATTTTAGAAAATTAAGATATAATTTTAAATGGTTTAAAACCAATTATCGGTTTCTTAGAAGTATCAAATAGATTTGATTTTGAATTTTTAGCAAGAACCTGTAAAAGTTTTTTTGCAATTTGGAGTTTTTCCCTTTTCACTTTAACATTATTTATTTTCTTTTTCGAATATGGTCCGATATTGTCATCAAATAACATTCCAACTAATACTATATCTTTTGCTCCAAACTCCTCTGCAAGGAATACACACCTATCTCCATCTGTAAATCCCCCATAATTAAAGACATGTGGAACAGGCATTACTTGGGTTGTTCCGATAATTCTTCTAAATTTTCGTACATATTTTTCCATTAAATCTATATTATCACTATGAGCATGAATTACTATAATTGCTCCAAGCTTTTCTGCTTTTATTAAAAAACGAAGATCACCATCTAAATCTGTCACCACGATATCAGGCTTGATATTATTCTCTATTAAAAATTTTACTGCTCCATCTGCAACAATCTTGATGTATGATTTATTTTTCTTGATAAAAGAAGTATAAAGATCTAAATTCGGTCCAGCACCAATAACCAATATTCTTTTACCTTTTATCTTTTTATCCAAAACTTTAGGATCAAGAAATTTTCTTTTTATTAAATTAGATAATAAATACGCAGCTTTTTGATCTTCTTCTGTACTATATCCCATTTTCTGTCTGATAACTTGGTAATACTGGAACCAGGTTACAAATTGCACATATAATATAATTAATAACCTATTAATAGACTATTTGTTAGATGACTTTAAGAATTATATGTATTATGTACTATTTTAGAAATAACCATAAGAACTTTTAAATGACAAGATTGTTTTATTTTCTGAATTTACAGAATGGAATTGACAAGAAAAGAAGAGAAGGCATTACAAGGAGAATATGGGGATGGATTGAAGTTAGCCTATAAAATACTTGTTTCAATAGGAAATGCTAACAATGCAACAAAACTAATTCCTATTAAATGGGCCCATATATCAGGAGTTAATTTTAACACAATAGGGGAAGCTGGTGTAAGATTTCTTTCAGAGTTAGATAAAGAAACTAAAGTTACAGTCACAACAACGTTGAACCCCATGGGATTTGACTCAAAGAAAGATAATAACATTTCCATAGATTTTAAAGCAAATCAGCTGTCAATTATAAATTCATATTTATCTTTAGGAGTTACACCTTCTTTCACTTGTATACCTTATGAAATTTTTACTTTGCCAAAAAAAGGTGAGATCGTTAGTTTTGCAGAAAGTAATGCAGCAGTTTTCATAAATTCTATATTAGGAATCAAGACAAACAAAGAAAGTTCGTTGAGCTCATTAGCAAGTGCTATAACAGGCAAGACTCCATATTCTGACTTGTTAATTGATGATTTCAGAAAACCAACTACTAACATAAAACCAGAAATAGACATACAAACAGAGTCAGACTTTGGATTATTAGGTTACTTTGCTGGAAAAATAGCAAAAGATATTTGTGTAGGTTTGGAAATTAATTCTGAAAGTTTAGATATAATCAAATCAAAAGCTATTTCGGCAGGAATCGGAACATCAGGCATGTGTGGAATGTTTAGTACTAAAAATAATGACTGTGAGAAAATTTCTTTTGGGAAAACAGAGCTAACACAAGTAAAAGATGATTTAAATACTGCTGAAAAAGGAGACTTGATAGTATTTGGAAGTCCTCAATTAGGTTTTGAAGAAATAAACCTACTTGGTCACTTAACAGAGAGAAAAAAATTTAAAAAACCGTGTATGATATTTTGTCCTCGTTCACTAACAGAATGTAATAATAAAATGATTCGAAAATTAAAAAAGGCAGGTGCTGATATTAATTGTGATTCATGTACATGTTTGACTCCATTAATAACAAAAAATGAATATGATTCAATTGTAACTAATAGTATAAAATGTGCATACTATATGAAACATTCAAACAAAATAGATGTTTCTTTGAAAGATATGAAAGCGATAACAAAGGAATACTGTGAATGATTTAATCATGAGATATATAAATTGCAAAAAAATTGTTGGCGGAAAGGCAGAAGGGTTGGCGCTCTTATCGAATCATCCTTTAAACATGCTCTCGATGTTTGATACAAAAACTGGACAGATAAAAGACAAAGACCACGATTTATTTAATCAAACACTCAAAAATAGAATTCTGATATTCCCTAATTGTATTGGAAGTAGTGTTGGAGCTTATATTTTTTATTCATTAAAACTTAATGGTATCAGTCCAAAAGCAATTATTTGTACCAATAAATGTGATATTATAACTGCATCAGGATGTGCAATATCAGATATTCCACTTGTAGATGGAACAGGGTCAAGTTTTGAATCAGTAAAGAATAATACCAAGGTTACAGTTGATGCTGACAAACAGATAGTTATAATTCATACAGTTTAATTTCCAGGTCATCTTTCCATCTACTATCGGTGCGTGGCAATCGATGGGCGAACTGATCATGTTTAACATGAGATGAAGACCAAAGTCCACGCACCGAAGGAATAACCAGTAATTAAAATTAATTACTTTTTCCAATAACCATAAAGAAAAACAAAATAACCTTTGAATTATTCTTGTGGAGATATTATTATTATATTATCTCCTTTCAGAAGAATATTTCCTAGTTTAGTCTGGTCTCCACCTTTATATTCTATAGCATCGCTTAATACAAGATTCATATGCTGATCAAATTTTGCAAGTATACCTCTAATTACTTTATCTCCTTTTAGTTTAATCATTATGTTCTTTCCAACATTTTCCTTTAATACTTGAACCGTTACATCAATAGACAATCTGTATATCCTAATAAAATTACATTATATAATTTAATATATACGATACTTTCTGACCCCCAAAATACATAAATAAAAGTTTTTAACAATGGCCTAAATTTTTAGGATATCATGCTATAAATATTATAATATTAACAGCTCCCCCTAACTGTTATAAAAAATAAATTTTTACATAACGCTCACATCATGCGGTTGACTTTCAATATATCCTGCTGTTGTTATTCGGACAAATTCGGCATTTTGTTGCATTTCATTGATATTTTTTGCACCACAATAGCTTAACCCTGAACGGAGGCCCCCAACTAACTGACGGATAATCTCCACTACACTCCCTTTATAAGATACCATTGCTTCTACTCCTTCAGGGACATAATCATTAAGATCCTCTGATTCTGTTATTTGTTGTCCCTCTTCACGATATTTTCTTCCTAATGAAGCATAAAAAGATGCCATACCTCTATAGATCTTGTACTTTTTACCATTTTTAACAAGTGTTTTTCCAGGACTTTCGTCAGTTCCTCCTAATAGACTTCCAACCATTACAGATGAAGCACCAGCTGCAAGTGCTTTGGTTAAATCTCCGGAATTTCTAATACCGCCATCTGAAATTACAGGAATTTCATATTCTTTAGCGATTTTTACACTATCCAAAATTGCTGTTAATTGTGGAACCCCTGAACCAGTAATAACCCTAGTAATACAAATTGAACCAGAACCTACTCCAACCTTTACTGCATCTACACCCGCTCTAATTAAGTCCTCTGTCCCCTGGCCAGTAGCAATATTACCAGCTATCAACTCACAATCCTTGAAAGCTTTTTTTATTAAATGAACGCAATTAATGGCATTATCACTATGACCATGAGCTATATCAACAACCATAACATCTGCACCTGCATCCAATAATGCTTCTGTTCTCTCTAGGTAATCTCCTTTCACCCCTACAGCCGCTCCAACCAGTAAACGCCCTTTTTTATCTTTAGAAGCATTAGGAAACTCTTCCATTTTTAAAATATCTTTGCTAGTTATTAATCCTATGATCTGCTTATCTTTATCGATGATAGGTAGTTTTTCAATTCTGTTCTTATGTAAAATATATTTAGCTTTCTCGATTGATGTTCCTAATTCAGCGAAAACTACGTCTTTACTCATTACTGCAGAAATATTATTTTCAAAATTAGTTTCAAATAGAAGATCTCTTTTAGTAACGATTCCTGCTAGTTTCTTATCTTTTTCTATAAGGAGACCCGAGATCCCAAAATCATTCATAATCTTTTTTGCATAGCCTACAGATGAATCTATACTAATAGTATAGGGTTGTTCTATCATAACAGATTCAGATCTTTTAACCTTTAATACCTCATCTACTTGTTCCTGTATTGTCATAAATCTATGTATAATTCCAATACCGCCTTCTCTTGCTAATGCTATGGCCATAGGTGATTCAGTTACTGTATCCATATTAGCACTAATAACAGGAGTATTCAAATTGATATTTCTTGATAATCTGGTTTTCAGATTAGTTTGAGATCTGGAAATAATTGGAGAACGTTTTGGAATTAATAATACATCATCAAAAGTTAGACCTTCTCTAATATTCAATATTCATTTTTTTATTAAGAGAAGGAAGGATTATAAGTTTTGCTTCAATCTCAGTTAATTGTCGTATAAGTTTTAACTTGAATAAGTTATATTTTCATAACGGAAAAAGCAATTTAAAATAATACTAATTTAGCAATTGTAACGTATGTAATGCTAATGCTGTTTCTTTAACATTATGAGTGCGAATAACCGTTGCACCATTCATAACAGCAATAACCTCCATTATTAATGATGGGATAAGTCGTTCGTTTACCTTTAGATTCATAATTTCTCCTAGAAAGGATTTGTTCGAAAGAGAAATACAAATTGGTAAAGAGAGCTTAGTGAGTTCTTTTAGATTATAAACAATTTCTATATCTCTACAATACCATGGTATTTTTGTTAATTTTGTAAAAAAGGGATTATTCCCTTCTTTTCTAAAAAAACCTATTGATGGATCTATTATAATATTAGTTTTCTTAATTCCAGCTTTCTGTGCAATCGTTATACTCTCATGAAGAATTCTTTTCGTTGATAAAGATTTAGCCTTTAGAATTTTACTGGGTTTTTTTTCAAATGCCCCAAGTATTATGGGAATATTATGTTTTGATACAATTTCAGCCATTTGCGGATCATATTTTAGTCCACAAACATCATTTATAGCATCTGCTCCCATCTGGAGTGCCGCCTCCGCTACTCTGGCTCTAGGGGTATCTACAGATAGAGGAAGTTTACAACTGTGACGTATAATATTAATAGCTTTTTTTAATCGTGAAATTTCAATTTTTGAAGTAATTACAGTATCTAGGTAGGGAGCCGTAGACATTGCTCCTATATCTATTATATCTGCCCCATCATTTTCTAACTTTTTTACATAAGTAGAAATACTATTTACAGTGGTTTTTATCGAATTTTTATAGAAAGATTCAGGACTAACATTCATTACTCCCATGATTTTTACAGAATCTCTATCGATCGAAACATCACCAATTTTTGTCAAGACTCAGATATAAGTATCCTCTATATTATTTTCTTCTAAAAATGACTAATATTATGGATAGTAATATGAAAAATAATATGGGAGAGAAATTTAATTTTAAAGGGAGGATAGTTTGATTTCAATTGATGAAGCTAAAGTTTTCGAAGTAATCAGAAAAAGAAAACCTTTATCTGTAGCGCTGAATGGTCCTGAGGCATTATTACCCAAGATGCAAGAAACTGGAAAGAAGATTATGAAACTATTTGATATTCCAGCCTATATAATAGGTGATACTTGTTGGGGCTCCTGTGATGTCAATACCCATGCTGCAGATATGCTAGGTGCTGATCTGTTGTTTAATATTGGACATACAATTTCTATGGAAACTATAGATAAAAAAGTAATTATGATTAATGCATACGATGATGTAAAATTCGATATAATAGTAGAAAAATTTGCTAAAGATCCAGCAAATAAAGAATTTCAAACGTTAGGTATAGTTACAGATAGCCAACACTTACATCAATTACAACCTTCAAAAAAAATATTAGAAAATCATGGATTTAAAATTATAATTGGTGATGGTAAAGGACAGTTAAATGATGGTCAAGTTTTTGGCTGTGAATTTTATCCAGCATATGATATACAAAAGAGAATAGATGCGTATATTTTCCTAGGCCAAAGTATGTTTCACTCTGTAAGTATTGCAATGTCAACTGAAAAACCTACTTTCATGTTGGATCCCTACTTTAATGAATTTCATCAAGTAAATGACAATGCCAGAATTATGGAAAAGAAAACGATTTTATCCATTTATAAAGCACAAGAAGCAACCAAAATTGGAATAATAATAGGACTAAAAGAAGGGCAATTCTCCAAGATAAAAGCATTAAAATTTAAAAAATCTCTGGAAGTCTTAGGAAAGGATATCCAATTAATTGCTTTAACAGAAATCACTGAAGAAAGATTAAGAAATTTTAAAGGAATAGATGCTTATATTCAAGTAGCTTGTCCGAGAATAGCTATAGACAATCATTTTACTAAACCCATACTTTCTGTACCACAAGCTGAAGCTTTAGTTAAGATTTTAAAAAAAGAGCCTATTGATGATTTTTTAAAGCTACGTCATTGGTTATAAAATATATCAAATTGCTATTGCAAAATAATGCAGGAGTATTATTTGAGATTAATTTTCTGAATGCGAAGGCAGCCTATTAGTACCACCTTTGATAAAAATCCCAATCTCGCATCTTGTATGATCCACCACGTAGACGAACCAGCACGGTTATGTCACCTTAGGGTTGCTCCCTCCCGGACCTCACCCATTTCGAGAATTAACAGTCGATGCCATACCTTCGCATGGTTCGCTGCTCATATCCGTCCAGTTCGGCGTGATTTCATTTTAACTTAATACGCAGGTAATTCCTATCCAAGGATTTATCTAATAGTTACTGATCCTGGCATAAAGCCGATTTCCAGAGAAGGGTACGGCTAGCACCCCGATCCTCCCTGCCTCCGCAGTCATTATTTAACTATTTTAAGTTATATTTGTTTATAAGTCATTTTTTAATATTTTGATATTTTTACAAACTGAACAAACAGATTGAGTAGAATCCAGTCCACAAATTGTACATTTATTTTTCACTGAACTATCATAATTTTTTAATGTTTTGGATATTTTCAAAAGTGAATTATAGGTATTATATTTAATGCCGGATCGGGTTTCTTCTAAAGAATTAAAGAATTCCCTTATCTCGCTCCTAATACTTTCATCTTGATATGGACACTGCTCGGATTGAAATGGAATATTTTGTTGAAGTGCATAAAAAACTATTTCTCGTTCATAAATTTCTATAAATGGCTTAATTTTTTTTATCTCGTTTTTACCATAATAAATTGGTTCTGGATATATCCATCCTATTCTATTTACATCTCCTGCCATAATATTTATCATAAAAGATTGAAGGTGATCATCAAGATTATGTCCTGTTGCTATAACATTTGCTCCTACAAAATCTGCAGCTACATCTATAGCTCTTCTCCTAAATGTTCCACATATAGAGCAGGAAGTCATTTTTTCTGAGGGACGTAACGACATAGATTCATCCATGTCAATCCCAAAAAGTTCTTTGTAACTAAAGATTTCATTTTTGATATTAAGTTTAGAACAAAAGTCTTTAACTATTCTCAAAGATTCATTTCTATATCCAGCGATTCCTTCATCTATTGTAATTGCAATAATATCATTAGTTTTCTTTCTGCCAAATATATGATTTAAAACTAGCAATAGTGAAAGACTATCTTTGCCACCTGAAACGCCAATTGCAATTTTATCTCCATAATTAATCATTGAAAATTTTGAAATCGTTCTAGAGGTTTTTTCTTCAATTGAAATTATAAAACAAGATCTACAAAGATATTCACCTGAATATTGTCGAAAATATATACCCTCTATCTTTTGACATTTTGAACATAGTGAACGTTGCATTTATCTGACAAATTTTTTTAATATTTGATAGATATTTAATTTAAACTAGGCTTTCCAAAAACTATTGTACATCACTACCACTATATTTTATTTTACAATGTGAATGTATATAGATTAATTCTATTTTTAAAATGCATTGAAGCAGTATTAATATATTTTAGTAATAGAATTGAAGAATTATGAATATCAAACCAATTTTATTAGATTATATTAACTGTAGGATTTTGGATGTTTTAAGTAAAAATTCAGCACTACCATTTGTTGAATTAGCTAAACAAATTGGAATTTCAGATGCTACTATTCATACGAGAGTCAGGAAACTACTGACTTTGGGTATTATAAAAAAATTTACTATTTGTGTAGATAATGATTTGCTTGGATACGACCATCTAGCATTTATTAATTTAAAAATTGAGAAGGGAAGAACAGAAGAAACGACAAGAAATCTTATGGAAATTGACGAAATTTTAGAAATACATGAAATCTATGACAAATTTGATTTGCTAATTAAAATTCGATCAAAAAATTTGGACAACCTCAGAGATATAATTGTGAATAAAATATTATCAATTAATTATGTTAAGGAAACGGAGTTAATGACAGTTTTAAGAACTAGAAAAGAAGAACAGATGATCTCATTACAAAAAGAAATGAGTGAAAAAACCAAAGAATTCTTTTAATATCTAAAACTAATTTCTTTGTTTTTCTTTTTTTGAGGATTGCCACCAATCTAAATAATCGTCATGTGTTCTTTGTTTAGACTCTGAAGAACTAATTTGTGATTTGTCTTTTAATTCCTCAATTTTGTCTCTTGAAGCATAGAGGCCACAACTTTTACAAATAAAATTTCTTGTAGAAGAATCCATTTTTAAATCTCCACCACATTCAGGACAAAATTTGACCAAGTCAGTTTTAAGTATATACAAACCTTATAAAAGCATTATGAGAAGATATTACACAAGCTGTTTGCTCGTTCACTAATAGAATAACTAAAAAATGAGAATTCAAAAAATAATTTGAAATTATACATCTAATTATTTTCCGCTCAAACGAATATATATTATTTATGAAGTAGCATATTTAAAAATCTCGGGATAGAATTGAAATCACTAGATAAACTTATTTTGAAAGCAATATACATAAGTAATTTAGATCCATCAAAATCATTTTTACAATATTTACAAGAGAAATATCAATTAGATACCACCTTTTTTGAATCAAGAATGAGGGAACTAATAAAATTAGGACTGATAAGAAAAACAAACTCTGAACAATATAAATTAAATACACTAGGAAGAGAGACGATAAAAGTAGTCCTTGTTGGAGGGGTTTTTGATATACTACATCCGGGCCATATATTTACTCTCAAGGCTGCAAAATTACTTGGTGATGTTTTAGTAGTAGTAATTGCAACAGAAACTACAGCTACTAAAATAAAAAAAAATAGAGTCATATTCCATAATGAAAACTTAAGAAGAGAAATGGTTTCTTCATTAAATTTTGTAGACTTGGCACTAATTGGAAAAGAAGGAACATTATTTGATACAGTTGAGCATGTTAAACCTGACATTATAGCATTAGGTTATGATCAATTACATACTGAGAAATTCATTGCAGAGAATTGCAAGAAAAGAAATATGAATGTTAGAATATTAAGGTTAAATACTCCTATACCAAATAGGAAGAGTTCCGAATTGAAACGAGATTTAGGAGATTCTTTATACAATATTTAATTTTAATTCATCAGAGAGGATTATCAGTATTAACTTTCAATGTTACATAATCACCATTTTTCAAAGAAAATTGTTCTTTAATGGAAAATGGAGCTATTAGCTCAATTATAGAATCATCATAATGAGTTCTTTCCAATATCAAAATTGAGGAGTTTATGTTCCTACTATCGTTAATATAAGCAGGATAACATTTTACCCAACCAAAAGTTCTTGAGTGATCACTAAATCCTTCAATATTGATCGATGGATATTTTAACATCTCCTTTTTTGCCTCTACAAATAACATAGAATTTAATTTTATATTTAGCGTTCCTGGATAAGGTTCATAACCTAATTTTTCTTTGAACTGTTTTTTATAGCCATTTAATGACATGTAATAGGCACCTTCTCCCATTCCAGTTATAATATGACCCTCAAAATTAATAACATGTTTAAAAGACTCTACAGCAGTCTTTAGAAATAAAAAATGATCATATACTTGTTGATATCCTTTTTCTGTAACCTTTATAGAGTATTTTTTACTTTTTTTATTTCTTTTTATACACCCAAAAAATTCAAGATCGAGTAATTCTTTAGAAGCTAATTGTTGTGATCGTTTGATTTTTTTTGCTATTTCATTAGTTGTTAACTCAATAAAGTTATTCTTGGCGCCACATAACAACAATTCTGAAAGAATTACTATATGTTGAAAGGAAATATTACTCATAAAATTAATTTAATTATTGTAATCCCAATTCATTGAATGTACCTACTTTAATAGATGAATTACGTTTAAAATCAGCTAATCTATGACCTATGATTTGTTCAATACCAGCCTTATCAGAAGCATCAATCAATCTTTGAGTTACTATTCCATCTAGAACCAATATTTTACCCCCAGATGAATCTGAAAGTTTTTTGACTATCTCAGAAACAGGAACTTTCATAACAGTATTCATTGATCCATCAAGAAGAATTGCTTCTAAGGTTTCATTGATTTGAGAATATATGTTTCTAATTACTGATTTGGATTCATTGCTAGTTTGTAATCCATTATCTTCTTTAGTTATCGGATATGTATCTAATTGATTAGACTGTGGTTGTGCCAGCTGATATGAAATTTTTTCTCTATCGTTTTTGTTGTATTTTTTATGATTTTGTAATATAGATTGTTGTTTTTTTATAGACGAGAATGATTCTTCTTTAGGATAGTCCACTGCATTATTTAATATTTCAGTTATTTCTAAAGGTGTACATTCCTCAACTTCTCTTCCAGCAGGTGCTCTGAATACTTTATCGATTTTAACTATCCCATGGAGTTCTTTTAAAATTAAATCCCCTGCTCTATCACCATCTAAGAAAGCTATAACCTTTTTTCCTTCCGTGAGATGAATGATACTCTCATCGATCTTAGCACCTTCTATAGCTATAGAATTATCAAATCCTGCTCTTAATAGATTAATAACATCAGCTCTGCCTTCGACTAAAATAATCCAATCAGCATTGAATACACCTGTGCCACATGCCAGTTGCCCTTTTCCAAATGTAGTAAGTTTTCCAGGTTTACTTGCATCATATACATCTTTCAGCATTTCTTCACCTTCGCTAATAGTTTTAGTAGCCCATTCTTGTACAATTTTTTTCGCTCTATCTACTATAACTTTTTTCTTTATGGCCCTAATGTCGTCGATGCCAGACAATTCAAATTTTGCTTGAAATGGTCCTACTTTATCTATACTTTCTATTGCAGCAGCTATAAGAGCAGCAGTAGATATATCAGTACTCATAGGAATAAGAGCATCACCCTTTGCTATATTCGACTTAGTATCCACATTGACCTCGATTCGACCCACTTTGGAGACCTTTTGTAGTTCATTCAAATTCATTTCAGGTCCTAAGAGTCCCTCCGTTTGGCCAAAAATAGCACCTATTATATCAGCTTTTTCTACGAGTCCATCTACGTCGAAACTTAATTTAACGTGATATTTTACTATACCAGTATTAGGCAATTCCATAACCTCATGTTTATTGTAAAGTAAAATTAAGGTTGATTGGGACGAATATAAGTGCTTTGACCAATACTAATACATAAACGTAACAATTATTAAATTTGTTATTCTTTATTATAAATAATTTTAAAAATTATTGATAAGCCTAAATAATTAATAAAGCATAATTAATAAATAAATTATCTGTATTTCTTATATATAATATGGGAATTGGCGGATCAGAATGGGTAATTATTGGTTTAATAACTATATTTTTACTTTTTGGTTCAAGAAAATTACCAGATATGACAAGGCATTTAGGCAAAGCAATTGGTGAATATAATAATACCAAACGAACTCTTCTTGATGAAGTAAATAAAGTTAAATTCAATAATAATTCATTTGATCCTCATAATAACGAAAAAAATCTTTATTTTGGAAAAATAATACATGGGCCTGTATCAACAGAAAGGGAAAAACTAGAAAAAATTGCAATATCACTCAATCTCGAATATTTTGATATGTCTGATGAGCAACTCCGTTTAATTATTTTGAAAAAGATGAAAAATGATAATTTTTAGAGATATATTTATTATCTAATATTAAACAACACATTATGAATAAACTATATGTCATCATCTAATTTAAATGAAAAAATAAATCCATTTGAAGTAGCACTAAAACAACTAGAAGAAGCATCAAAGATTCTCAATCTAGAAAAAGGAATGCTTGAAATATTATCCAATCCTAAAAGAATTCTAACGGTTTCTATTCCTACAAGAATGGATGATGGTACGATTAAGGTGTTTACCGGGTTTAGATCCCAACATAATGATGCCAGAGGACCTCACAAAGGAGGAATAAGATATCATCCTGATGTTACACTAGACGAAGTTAAGGCTTTATCAATGTGGATGACATGGAAATGTGCAATAGCTAATATTCCTTATGGAGGTGGAAAAGGTGGCATAATTTGCAATCCAAAACAGATGTCAGAAAATGAATTAGAAAGAATGACTCGAAGGTTTGCATACCTTATAGCTGATATTATCGGTCCTTACAAGGATATTCCTGCACCAGATGTTTATACTGGAGGGAAAGAAATGGCTTGGATTATGGATACTTATTCTGCACTGAAAGGAAATTATGTTCAACCAGAAGTAATAACTGGAAAACCACTAGCAATTGGGGGTTCATTAGGCAGAACTGAGGCCACAGGTAGAGGTTTGGCATATACCGTCAGAGAAGCTGCTAAAAAAAGAAACATGGACATGAAACAAGCTACATTTGTAGTTCAAGGTTTTGGGAATGCAGGACAATTTTCTTCCAAACTAGTTGAAGAGCAAGGTGCTAAGATGATAGCAGCTTCAGATTCTCAAGGTGCAATAATTAATACAAATGGCATATCTGTAGATGAATTAATGAAATTTAAAATAGAAACAGGGAGCATAGTAGGTTTTGGGGATGCGAAATCAATTACTAATGATGAACTTTTGGAAACAGAATGTACTATACTAATTCCAGCAGCATTGGAAAATCAGATTACTAAAAATAATGTAGATAAAATAAAAACACAGATCATAGCAGAAGCAGCTAACGGCCCTACTACTCCTGAAGCAGATGATATATTATATAAAAAAAATATTTTGGTAATTCCGGATGTGCTTGCTAATGGAGGTGGTGTAACTGTTTCTTATTTTGAATGGTTACAGAATTTAAGAAGAGAATACTGGACAGAAGAAGAGGTTAATAATAGATTAGATATGAACATCACAAAATCATTCTTTGATGTTTATGATACTCATGAAAAATACAAAGTAGATATGCGAAAAGCTGCTACCTTACTTGCAGTCCAGAGAGTTGTTGAAGCAATTAATATCAGAGGATTATGGCCATAATAACCTATTATCTTTAATTTTTTTTACTCGCCTCAAAAATTTTATCCGATCAATAAATTATAAAATAATTAAAAATGAAGATTTATTCAGTAGAGAATGAATGACCACATGAACAGCTTTTGGTTACATTGGGATTATTAATTTTGAATCCTGAGCCCATAAGACTGTCAACATAATCAATATTAGCTCCTTTCAAATATCTTTGACTGTAATTATCTACTAAAATTTTAACATCATTTTGCTCTATAATAAGATCATCTTCTTCAGAAGTTTCTTCGAAACCCATACCATAAGATAAGCCAGAGCAGCCTCCACCAGTGACATATACACGCAGAAATAGACTATCTTTTCCTTCTTGTTTCATAAATTCACTAACTTTTTCTGCGGCTTTTGAAGTAACAGTTACTATTTGTGATTGTTGTGTACTTTCCATAGTTTAATTAGGTTTTAAAAAGAATATAAGTTTTCCCTGTCTTAACAAAGAAGCTACGCCTTTATATTTTGAAGCTCTGACCATTTTGCAAGTACACCAGCTGCTGTGACCCACGATATTACTGAATGATATACTGGTACATTCTGTTCTTCTAATCTTTTTGAGATGTCCATAGTAAACGGGCCGCCTAAAGCCCCTATTAAAATTGGTTTTTTCTTTTGTTTTTGAAAATCTGCCAATATATTTACAATAGTTTCTTCCAGAGGATCATCTTGAAAAACAAACCAGGGCAGTATAATATCAATATTAGGATCATCCATGAATGTTTGAATGGCGAATTTATAATCATCAGCATTTGCAGAACCCGTTACATCAAGAGGATTGCCTATAACATAGGTGGAAGGATAATGTTCCTTAAACTTCTGTTTAGAATCTTCACTTAACTCAGCAATTTTTAATCCTAATCTTTCAAAATGATCTATTGCAGCAATTATTGGTCCTGCACCATTCGTAACTAAAGCAACACTTTTTCCTTTGGGAATAGGTTGCCATGTTAAAGCTTTTAATGATCCGGTTAATTCTTCATAGCTATCAACAGATATAATACCAACTTGATCAAATGCTCCTTTGACAACAGAATATGATCCACCCAGCGACCCCGTATGAGATGCTGCTTGTTTAGCTCCTCTTTGGGTTCGGCCATTTTTAAAAACTACTATCGGTTTCTTTTTTTCTTTTATAACTCTCTTGGCAGTATTCATAAACTTTCTACCATCACCAAGACCTTCAACATAAAGACCAATTACATTTGTTTTTGGATCTTCTGCTAAATACCAAATCATATCTGCCTCATCTACATCAGAACGATTACCATATGAAACCATTTTGCTCATTCCAAAAGAGTCTGAAGTTTCCATAAAAGCAATTCCAATAGTTCCACTTTGAGATAAGAAAGCAACATCTCCTTTTTTTGGTCTAACCATTCTATCATGTCCTTGAAAAGCGCAGTCTAATCGATTTTCACCATTAAACATTCCTATACAATTTGGTCCGATTATTCTAACTTTTAATTGAGAAGATAATTCTTTTACTTTTTGTTCTATTTCTGCTCTTTCTCCACCGAGTTCTTTTCCTCCTCCAGAAATGATTACCATATTATGTATTCCTTTTTTTCCACATGTTTCCAGTATAGCGGGCACAAATTTTAAATCAACTGTGACTATTACTAGATCTATATTTTCATTAACCTCTTCTAAATTTTTATATCCTTTTAATCCTAAAATTTCATTATAACCCTTTGCATTTACTGGATAGATTTTACCTTTATAATCATATTTAGATAAACTTTTCAATACAGAATTGCCTATCTTACCTTCTTCGGGAGATGCTCCTATTAATGCTATTGAATTCGTATTAAAGAATGTATTCATATAACGTGAATCAGGTATTGATTGAGAGATGATATTTTCATCAGGAACTGACTTTAGAAGAATTTTTGCATCAACAACATAGTAGTTATTTGGATAAACTATAATTGGATTAAAATCTATACTATCAATATATTTAGCCATATCAATTCCCAAATTACCTATTTTGAGAATTGCATCACAAAGCATTTCAAGATTTATTGGCTCGGCACCTCTAAACCCTTTCAAGACCTCTTTAGCTTTTAGATCGTCTATCATATCTAATACATCTTCTTTAGTTATTGGAAGAACTCTAAATGATACATCTTTGAATAATTCGGTATAAATTCCACCCAAACCAAGCATCAAAACTGGACCAAATTGAAGATCGTTTTGTAACCCTACTATTAATTCAATTCCTTTTGGAACCATCTTTTCTAAAAGGACTCCTTTAACTTTATAATCTTTAGACAAACGATTATACATATCTCTGAATGTTTCTTTAACTTCATTTTCATTGTTTAACCCAACTTTTACTCCTTGAACATCTGTTTTATGTAATATTTGATCTGATACTATTTTTGCAACAAGTGGAAAACCAATTTCTTTTGCTTTAGATTCTGCTTCGGATTCACTCGTGACTATAGAATATGCAGGCACACTTATCTCATATACTGATAATATAGATTTTGCATCTTCTTCAGTAATTACCTTATTTCCTGTTTGAGTAACATCATCTATTATTTTTTGGACTTTTTCATTATCTCTCATCGAAGTATACAAAAAATTTAGTATAGTTTCTAATTAACTTTACTTAATATTTAATATTATTTGAAAATCCTATCTATATTCATTAAAAACTTTTTTCTAATTTCTTTAACGATTCAATTATGATTGATCGTCTCGCTTCTTCTGTTATCAATTCCCTTGTATTTTCGATTAAGATTTTACATACATCTAATTTTTTCCTGATACCATTTACTAGGTTATCATATATAGAAAAAGGATAAATTTCGCTGTAAATTTCCTGCATAACACGAAAAAGATATTCTGCCTGATCATATCTATTGAGTCTTACCATATCGTAAACCATTCTCTTTATTTCACCAATACAATCTAATATTCCAAATAGATATGCTTGGCTAGAAACCCCAATGTCATCTAATCCAGGTAAAGCTTCATTTTTTACTATACTCATCAAAAGACTACACTCTACTAATTCTTGTTCTGACATGGACAAATATCTTAAAAGATCTGCCTGAGCGAGTGTTTTAAGAGAGAAGTACAAATCTTTTGCTTTAGCTAATTTTAATTGACTTTCTTGTAGATGACCTTGGTGAAGAGATATAATTGACTGGCTACATAAAATAATAATATCTCTCGATTCTTTTATTAATTGCTCTCTTCTATTTTCTATTAATTGCAATTCATCATTAATAGATTTAAGTGAAATCTTAATTTTCTCAGATACCATAAATATTTATTGATTAATGTCATAATATAGAGTTTTAATTAGATAAAGCCATAATGAAATATACCAATTAAAACCAACAATTAATAAAAGTTTGATTATTGAATAGAAAAATACTTGGGAAACATTCGTAGAAGCAGGGGATACAGTTATGAATATTCCATTGTGAATAGACTGAATAGTCGTAATTGGATAGCCAAACGGCTAGGAGGTTCCAGTGTTGGTCTTCCAGATATAATAGCTGTCAATAACAATAAAGCTATTTTGTTAGTTATTGAAGCTAAATCAGGAACAGGGGAATCATTGTATGTCCCTAGCGATCAAATAGAAAGATGTTTTTCAATTGTTAAAATGTTTAGATATTATAATCATAAATATGTAATTTTAGCATTTAAGTTTCTTAGAAAAAAGAGAATAAAAATTAATAATGAGTTATCCTATGAAAAAAGAAAACTTGTAGAATATTATAAAATTATTGAACCGTTATGGAAAAAAGGAAAAACTCCACAAATAAAATGTAATTATGATGGCAAAACATTTTTAATTACTAGTAACGGATCAATAGAAATCAATTTTTCTAATTATAAAATGCATTTTCAAAAAAAATAAACGATATCAAATTAAATACAATTCTATTCCATAAATATCAACATGAATCATACTAAAGTACAGAATGAGAAAGTTGAAAAAATCAGCAAAAAAAAGATATCAGAGATTGCTATTTCATCGAATCAAATGTATGAAATCGAAAATATTGGACATAGTAAATTCGGTATGAAAAAAGTTTTAATGATGGAAAATGCAGGTTTTGGAGTGGCAGATTTTATTATCAAAAAATTTAAAAATAAACCAATTTCAAAATTAAAAATTTTGGCTATTTGTGGATCTGGGAATAACGGTGGTGATGCAATGGTTACGGCTAGACATTTAACTTGTTTAGGTATAAATCTTAAAGTAATATTTCTTGGGGACCAATCCTCAATAAAGACAGAAGAAGCATTAACAAACTTTCAAATAATTAAAAAAATGAATAAGACTATAGAATTAATAATAAATGGTAAAGTAGATACAAAAATTAAAAAACAGATATTAAAGGCGGATATAATTATCGATGGAATTTTTGGCACTGGAATTAAAGGAGAAATTCAAGATCCGCATCTATCAGTAATTAAACTGATAAATAAATCTAAATCATATATAATAGCTGTGGATATACCATCGGGTTTAAACCCTAATACGGGAGAAACTACATCGAATGTAATAAGGGCTAATACAACAATAACATTTCATAGAATTAAAGTGGGATTGTTAAATAATAAGAAATATACAGGTAATTTAATATTAAAGAAAATAGGAATACCGATAGAAGCTGAGGATGGAATAGTATAATATGACCTTTAAAATAGAACAAATTCCTGTTGGAAGAATGGCAAATTTCACTTATTTAATAATAGATAATGAAGAAAAAGAAATAGCAATTGTCGATCCATCATGGGACTTAGAAAAAATCTTTGAAATAATAAATAAAAATAGATACAAGGTAAAATATATTATTAATACTCATTCTCATTTTGATCATGTACTTGGAAACGATCAAATTATTGCTAGTACCAAATGTAAAGTTATTCAACATAAAAATTCTCTAGAAAAACATGATATATCAGTAAATGATGGAGACAAATTTATGATTGGCAAGACAATTGTGCAAGTCTTATTTACTCCAGGTCATTCAAAGGATAGTATATGTTTAATAGTTGATTCTAAAATAATAATTACTGGCGATACATTATTTGTTGGAAATTGTGGCCGTACTGATTTACCAGGTAGCGATCCGGAAGAAATGTACAACAGCTTGTTTGAAAAAATAATGAATTTAGAGAATAATATGATGATTTATCCTGGTCATAATTATGGATATACGCCAACTTCTACTATAGAAGAAGAAAAGAAAAATAATTATGTTCTGGTTCCTAGAACAAAGAATGAATTTATAAAATTTATTACTTATGGAGAATAACTAATTGATAGAAAAGCATAAGGATATTACAGTAGTAAACGGTAAACACAGTATTGATATACTAGAATCAAATAATCCTATGTTCGTTTGTGTAATAGCATATACTGAAACAAGTGAAATTCCAGGTATTACTGTAGCTGGTGCTAATAAAAATTTAATAAAATATACACCTTCAGCTGATGCCGAGTTTCTTTATTATGGTAGATGTAAATGTATAGACAATGTACCTGCAACTCCGGATGGAAAACCAACTCCTGCCCTAATAACAAAAACAATGTTAGATATTAGTAATATTCCTTTTATTATAGTAGATTCAGGAGTAAAAGTAAAACCAGACATACCATTATTTTCATTTAATCTACAGTCAGGGAAAAATATCTTGAAGGACATAGCAATGGAGTCAGAAGAAGTGGAAAAAGCCTATAGATATGGATTAATGCTCGGAAAACAACTTTCTAAAAGTAATGATTTTGTAATTCTTGGAGAAAGCATTCCTGGTGGAACTACAACTGCACTCGGGGTTATGCTTTCTTTAGGAATAGATGCTGAATATAAAATGAGTAGTAGTATGCCGGAAAATCCACATACTCTCAAAAATATGATAGTAAGAAAAAGTATGAAAAAAAATAATATAACTTTTGGATCATTAAAAGGTAAACCTTTTGATGCTATCTCTTTAATAGGAGATCCAATGATCCCTTCAGTCACGGGTATTGCTCAGGGGGTTATTGATAATGGTGGAAGGGTAATGCTCGCAGGAGGAACTCAAATGTGTACTATTTTATCCATTTTAAAAAGTATTAATGTAAAAACTGATAAAGTCTTTATAGGCACTACAAAATATATTTTTAATGATTCTCATGCAGATTTTACAAACTTACTCTTATCTATAGATAACAATGTAGGTATTTTTGTTGCAGATTTACATTTAATTGAATCAACAAAACCAGGACTAAAAGCATTTGCGAATGGCTTTGTAAAAGAAGGAGTTGGAGCTGGGGGAGTATCGATAGCAACAATGATAAATGCCAATGGAAAACTTAACGGAGAAACTTTGTTGAAATATATTGAGAATGAATATGAGAAAAATATTCAACAATCACATTAAACAAATTAATATTAATGTTTGATTTTGGAAAATAAAACAAAACAAAAATTAAATTTATTTTACAGTCACTGATTTTGCTAAGTTTCTAGGGTAGTCAGGGTTAGCATTCTTTTTTAAGGCCAGATAATAGGATAATATTTGGAGTGGGATAATTTCAATTATGGGATACAAAGTCTCATTAACTACAGGCAATTTGATAAAATAGTCATAAATATCATTACTTTTATTGGAAATTCCAATAATCTTTGCACCTCTCGATTTCATCTCATGTATACTATGTAATGTATCATGATAAGTTTCATCTTCTGGATTAAGAACTATGACGACTGTATTTAGTTCAATCATTGCCAAAGGACCATGTTTAATTTCGCCAGCAGCTATCCCTTCTGCATGAACATAAGCAAGTTCTTTAATTTTTAGAGATCCCTCTAATGCAATTGGATAATGAAAGGATTTGCCTAAAATATAGATGTCTTGGACAGATTTTATGTCATCAGCTATTTTTTCTAAATACGAGTCAGCTACTAGGATTTCATTTAGCGCATTACCAAACATATTTGTTGACATATCTAATGATTTTTTATTTACACATAAATTATCTATAATAGAATATAATGTTGCTAATTGTGCGGTAAAGCTTTTTGTTGCAGCAACACCCATTTCGGGTCCACAATTTATGGAAACATAATGATCGCTTAATCTCGCTAAAGAAGAGGTAGATATATTTACGAGAGAAAGAATTTTTGCTTTATAATCTTTAGCTATCTTAACGGAATTTAAAACATCTGCTGTTTCACCACTTTGAGAAATAGCGATTAGTACTGAGTTTTCATCAATAGGTGCAGATATATATTCAAACTCACTTGACATTATTATTTCCGTTCTTATCTTCGCAAATTTATAGAAAAGATATTTTGCTAATAATGCCGAATGATAGCTTGTACCACTTCCTGTAATAAAAATATTTTTAGAGGAAGAAATAAGATCTACAGCTTTTTTAATAGATATCTTATCAAGCTGAAAAGCCCGAGGTATAGAACTTTTTTGTTGGTGTATTTCTTTGATTGTATAGTGGGCATACTTGCCTTTATCAATATCTCCCAATTCCCAAGCGACCTGAGTTATAGGTCTGGATACATTATTACCATTAAAATCGAATAAGTTTACACCTTGATGATCTAGAATAACTATGTCATGATTGTCAAGAAAGATAGCTTTATCAGTATATTCTAAGAAACCTAACACATCGCTGGAAATAAAATTCCCATCATTTCCCATTCCAATAATTAACGGTTCATCTAATCTCGCACCAGCTATTAATCCAGATTTGAAAATTGCAACAAATGCATAAGAACCACGTAATTGCTTACATGTTTCAATAATAACCTTTTTGACATCATCAAACTTTTTGAGATAAGTTTCTATTAAGTGTGCAATAACTTCACTATCAGTTTGACTTTGAAAAATATGTCCTTGTTTTATAAGAATATCCTTTAGTTGTTGATAATTATCAATTATGCCATTATGAACTACAACTACATCATTTGTACAATCTGTATGAGGATGTGCATTTAATTTAGTTATGCCTCCATGAGTAGCCCATCGTGTGTGTCCTATTCCTATTTGTCCAGGCATAGTGTTTAATTGCAAAGAGTTATCAACGTCCAGAACTTTTCCTACGTCTTTACGAAGCAGAATTCTGTCTCTTGCAAGGGTAGCAATTCCAACACTATCATATCCCCTATATTCCATTTTCTTTAAACTTTCAATTATAACCGATGCAGCCATACACTTACCCATATAACCTATTATAGAACACATAAATTATATCAAATAGAATTAGTTTAAATAGTATATTGATATTCATGCTATACCACTATAAAAATTATTATAATTATAATTCTAACCTTTAACTTAAATTATAGAAAAACCACTATGGTATATGATGACCGGTATAAAACATTTTATAGGAAATAAATAATGATATAAGATGAAAAAAAAGATTATAATCTCGGATGAAAACGGAAATACAATAAGTAAAAAAATTTTAATGTTTGAAAATGTTACTGATATTAAAATTTTATCGAATAATATTGCATGGAAAATAATAGAGTTATTATCTTCCAAAGATATGTATCCAGCACAAGTAGCAAAGGAATTGAATCTTTATGATCAAACAGTTTATTATTATATTAGAAAATTAGCTAGAATAGGAGCAATAGAACAAGTAGGAACCCGTTTAATCAGAGGAGGTACAGCTAGGCTTTATTCAGCTTCTAGTCCTTCATTTGGGTTAGAACTTGAAGGAAAGGCAGAGAAACTTGAATCTTCTAATTACATAAAAGTTGAAATGAGAAAAAATATTCCGTACATATTAAAGGAGTTTTATGAAAATAACTCTTTTTCTGGGTTAATAGTTGTAGGAGCACCTGATCCTCATGGTCCTTACAAATCTTCTTCACGGGATGGACATTATGCTGTTCATTTGAGTTTTTATTTAGGAACTTTATCTGAGTCATCTACCTCAGGATTCATAGTTAAATTGGATATAGATGCGAAAGCAGAAAAGGATATTGATAATAGAAATTTAATATTGATTGGTGGACCGGGCACAAATATTGTTACTTCAGAATTTAACAGATATCTTCAAATTAAATTTAATGAAGATAATTATTGGTCTGGATTAACTGACCAATCAGGAAGAATATTTAATATGGACAATCATGGACTAATTGCTAAAATAAATAATCCGTATAACAAAGATAAAAAGATCCTCATTCTAGCAGGGGTAAGAAGTATAGGAACAAAAGCAGCAGTTATTGCATTAACCAATTATGGAAGTAAAATATATGATAATTCTTCAACTGATAATCAATTGGCATTAGTTGTTCAAGGGTTCGATATGAATGCAGATGGAAAAATAGATCATGTTGATATTGTTTCTTAATACTAACTGCTTGGCATATTGTGAGATGGATTCATGAGTGGAGCTCTTAAGGCAATTTTCGATTCTTCCTCTTTCTTGACAATGTATCCAGGAATATTAATAATCCTTTCACCGATTGATACATGACCGTGCACCACCAACTGCCTAGATTGCTGTGGAGATTTAGCATTATCCTTTTTCATAATGATAGTTTGCAATCTTCGTTCTAGAATATCTTCCAGTTTTAAATTAAGAATATCATCGAGAGTTGCAGAATCTTTTACTAATCCAAGTCTCTGTAAATAGTTTAATAGTTTAGTTTCTTGTGCCTGTCTTGCCTCAATTGTTAAAGCTAATAGTTCACGGGCTTGATTTCTAATATCTGCAATCTTAGTTTGTGCCTTCCATAATTCACTTTTGCTTCTAAGACCATAAGATCCTATAAGATACAACTCTGAGCTTAACTGATCAGTAGTCCATATCTGACGTGGTCTACGGAAAGTTTTTCTTGATTTCTTCGGATCTCCCATTATTCGCCACTCTTTTGTGTTTTTGGTGGAGCTTGGGCTATTTTACGTACTCCGACTGCGCTAGCTCTTCTACCAGTAGTACGTGTGCGTTGACCCCTTACACGTAATCCAAACATATGTCTATAACCCCTCCAACTCATAATACTTTTCTCTCTATCTATATCATTCGAAACAATAAAATCTAAATCTGATGTAAGTAAATGAATGTTGGAACCTGTATCCATATCTTTTCTCCTATTGAAATAGAAATGTGGAATACCTATTCTACCTGGATCTTTAAGAGCGTTCTCTATATCAGTTACTTCTTTATCAGTTAAAAGACCTACTCTAATGTATGGATTAATATTTAATTTTTGAAGTAATACTTGAGCAAAATTATAACCAACACCTTTAACTTTACTCAAAGCTACAGTTATTTTTTTATCTCCCTCAACATCTTTACCCATAATTCTAACAATGTGTTTATAGTCTGCTGTTGACAACTCTTAAAATTAGAGTCTAGACCTAAATAAAAATCATACTAGGAGATAATTAAGGTAATTGTTTATAATCTAATAAATGCCCTTTTAACTAAATTAAATAAATTAGCTATTTTATTAAATTTAAATAGGATCTATTTTTGTTCAAATGAATTATCCAATTATAACTATACAAATCAAAAAGATTATAACAACAGAATGAAAAGTTAATAAATCGAAGATAAGAATATTTTAAGAATTAGAATGATCTAATAGAATCCTAAATTTCTTATTATTACTGACTAATATTATATAATTCATTTAACAATGTTTAAATTTTGTTTTTGTAAGCAAGAAATCTATTGAATTTCAAAGATATTGAGAAAATGGTACTAGACTCTTACAACTCTAATCCCACATATAATGAAATATTCCCTGGTGTTCCCCATAATTATAAAGAAATTAAGACATTAAAAGATCTGCTCGAAATTAACTACAGGCATGCAAAAGTCAATGATCAGATTCGAGGCAATTTAATAATGCTTCTTAAAAAAGGTATAAATCCATACCGTGGAATCATTGGATATGAGGATGACATAATACCATCAATAAATAGAGGTATACTTGCCGGTCATGATCTTTTATTAGTAGGGCAAATAGGTCAAGCGAAAACGAAATTATCTGAAGCGATATCTCAAAATTTGTTATCACCCATACCTATAATTAGAAAGTCCCTAACAAACGATATTCCAACAACAATTAGAGCAGAACAAATGATTTCTTTATTAGAAGACAAAGAAATTATGCATTATTCTCCCAGGTTCACTGTTTCAAAAGAAACAGAAGATACTATTAGGAATAATGGATTAGATACTAAAATAGATTGGATTAGTGGATCTGAAAGATATAGGTATATTTTAGCAACTCCAGATATCTCAGTTAAAGATTTAGTCGGACAAATTGATGCCATCAAAATAGCTAAAAAAGGAGTTGAGATTTATAATATAGAATCATACTCACCAGGTCAGCTATTACAAGCCAGACATGGAATATTGTGTATTGATGAATTACCTGTTTTAGATCCTAGAAAACAAGTTTCTTTATTAAGTGTCTTGCAGGAAGGTAGATTTACTACAGGTTCGTATCCTGTTTACTTTGAGCCCGATCTCAAAATAATAGCTACTTCAAATCCGATTGATTATACTCATTCTGGAAAAATAATAGAACCTTTGTTTGATAGACTTCGAAGTCATATTGAGACACGTTATCCTGTAAAACTAATTGATGAAATGCTTATAATAATTCAGGAAATAAAACTAAGCGATCCAAAAAATGTTATTTTACCTATCTTCGTTTTGAAAGTCCTTGCCACGATCACACAATTAGCTAGAACAAATTCAGAAATTGACCAAGACAAAGGGGTAAGTGTTAGAATGTCAGTTCATTCCACTGAAGCTATAATTAGTGAGGCTGAGAGAGTACGATCTTTAATGTATAACGTAAAGGCAGTACCTAGATTTTCAGATATTAATAGTATACATCAAACTTCGAAATTTGAATTATCTGAATTAGATGATAATAATCAAAATAGATTAGATATTTTAAATAAATT
>Ga0126311_10000220_pt1 | contig 28408 bp, 24 predicted proteins | sample Plot61_FD_92539 | JGI IMG/M metagenome (GOLD analysis project Ga0126311, IMG submission 92539) | Serpentine soil microbial communities from UC McLaughlin Reserve, CA, USA - Plot61 | ecosystem: Environmental > Terrestrial > Soil > Grasslands | place: USA: UC McLaughlin Reserve, Lake County... | reverse complement strand
GTTTCAGTGGCCGCATTGACTGTTTACGACATGTGCAAGGCACTCGAAAAAGGCATGACCATCACCGACGTGCGGCTGGACAGTAAAACCGGAGGAAAATCCGGAGACTATGAAAGGGTTCGGGAACCTGCCGACAACATTGTGCGTTAATCACGGCGGGACTAAAATAGGCGCCTACATTCCCGCTAAGTACCGGAGAGTTGAAGATGAGATTAAGGCTTTCAAACGACGCGCGACCCCAGGCAATGACGCTGCTTATCGCGGCCACCATTTCCGTGGTGCTCTGGTTCATTCCGTTCGCCGAATTTCTGACTTACCCGTTCCGAATTTTCGTGACGTTCATTCACGAAGGCGGACACGCACTCGCAGCGTTGCTCACCGGCAACTCAGTCGCGAGTCTCAGCGTGGCGACAAATGCCAGCGGTGAAACTTACACGACGCAGGGCGGACTGTTTTCACAAGTCTTCATCTCGAGTGCGGGCTATCTCGGTTCGATGGCCTTCGGTGCTTTGTTGCTGGTGCTGATTCGCAAAACGGTCGCCGCGCGCATCGTGTTGCTCAGCTGCGCGGTTTTCATCTTCGGCCTGACGATGATCTATGGATTGATCAAACCGATCTTCTGGATGACTGCGTGGTCGGGAATTCCGTTCACGCTACTTGCCGGTATCTCCATCTCGATAGGACTGAGTTTGATCGCTAGGTTTGCGAGCGCGAAGGTCGCAACGTTCTTCGTCAGCTTTCTCGCAGTGCAGTGTGTGTTGAATGCGCTTTACGATCTGAAGACAGTCTTCTTCCTCTCAAACCCATTTGGACCCACAGTGCCGACTGACGCAGTGAACATGTCCCAGGCGACCGGCGTTCCCGCGATCTTCTGGACGGTGATTTGGATCGCGTTGGCGCTCGGAATTCTTTGGTTCGCGATGCGCCTCTACGTCGCCGGCCGCGACAAGAGCTACCAACCGGATCTTCCTTTCGAGGAAACGCCACCCATTTAGCTTAAAAAGTAAAGCGAGCCTGCACCTGGAACATTCGCGGCGGATCGATATTCGCGAATGCCGGGATCGCATTGGGTGCCGTTCCAACTCCACCAACAAACTGTCCGAACGTCGGCACCGCGATTGGGCCATTCCCGAAAACGGTCACGCCGCGTCCGAGAAAGTTTCCGTGATTGAAAAGATTGAAGCCTTCCAGGCGTATCAGGAATGCCTTGCTTTCTGAAAACCTGAAACGCTTCTCCACGAAAGCCGCGACATCAGATGTGGCCGTGCCTCGAAACGCTGACTTGCGAATCACAACCCCATCGATTATCGGACGATCGTTGTTGATGCCGTCACCGTTGTTATCGACGCCCGTCGTTGCATTGAACGGTCGCGCCGACGCAAACATCGATACCGTGCCGGCTGTGATATCGAACGGGAAACGATAGTGGAACGTGATCACCGCGCGGTGACGTTGATCGACGACACTTGGTCCACGTTCGATTTCGCCCAGCTGAGTGATGTTGCTTTCGTTTGGACCGATGCCGTTGCCGTCGGGCTCGAAAGTGTTGGTCGCTTTCGACAACGTGTAGCTCACCGCCGCATACATTCGCCGGCTGCCACGATAGCTGAACTGCGTCTGCAAGCCGTCGTAATCGGCGATACCGAGATTCATGATCACGTTCACCTGTCGCACACCACCGCTAATCGGGCGCGTCAAATTAGCAGCCGTAACCGTTCGAATCTGCCCGGGTGCGGTGCGATTAAAGGGCGTCGGCGCGTTCAGGTCGACGGTGCGATCCAGATTCGTCCAATGCTGATGTACGTAGTCAGCGCCGAAAAACATTCCCTTAAAGAACTCGCGCTCGACACCGATGGTCGAAACCTGGCTGCGCGGATTCACGAGCTTGTCAGGATAGTTCGGCAGTAGATCGAAGTTGAGGCCGAACCTCGCAAACTGCTCGCGATAAAAGTCGCGGAGACCGGCGCGGATTGTGATGTCGCGGGCGGGTAGTTGCGAAGCGGGAATGGTCGCCGGGTCAACCGGAACCGGCAGACACGAACCGATCAGACAGGTGGGAAATCCGATTTGACCCGGGGCCGCTGTGTATGTCGTTAAACCGTCGAGGCCGTTCACGAGATAGCCGGCGACGGCATTCGCGCGAATTTGTGTGTAATACATCGCGTAGCCGCCGCGGATCACGAGACGCGAGTCGCCGCCCGGATGCCAGGCAAAACCGATGCGTGGCGCGAAGTTGTTTTTGGCGTCGGTAAGAGTCTGCCGGTCATAACGCAGTCCGGCGTCGAGCGTGAAGTCGCGATGCAGGTGAATGTTGTCCTGCACGAAGAGTGTGTTGAGCCACTGTGGCAACTCGTAACTGCTGATGCCGAAGTTTATCGGCTGCGTGTAGTTCTGCACGTCTGCGAGTGTCAGTTGTCCGAACGGAGCCGTCGTCGTATTGCGGAACGTGAACGTGCCGAGGATTGCCGTGCCCGGTTCGCTGCCAGTGCCGCCAGAAGTGTGGTGAATCAGGCTACCGCCGAAACGCAGGTAGTGCTTGCCCAACGACCACGACACCGTGTCGGAAAACTGAATCTGGTGCCCCCAGAGATCCGAAGCGCGCGACTGTCCAATCGTAAACGGCACCGCGCCGCCGCGCGTGTAAGTAGTCGATAGATTCTGTGCTTCCCACAACGTGACCGGATCGCCGTGAAGATAAGCGAAGCGAGCCTCGTTCAAGAGTTTCGAATTAATAACCGCGGTGTGATTGACCTGTGTGGTCCATGAGCGACGCGAGTAACGTCGTGCGACGCTCGGTGCGTTCGTGCCGCCAACAGCGTCTTGAGGATTGTCGTCAAAGAATCGATCGACGTTCACACGAAACATCAGATTCTGACTGGACGTCAGCTTGTGGTCCACGCGCCCGTTGAAAAGGAACTGGCGATAGTGGCCGGTGTACGCGAGATTGCCGTCCGCGGGTAAAACAAACGCGGGCAGCGACGTCGAGAGAAACGTGGTGCGGTTCTGACGCGTGTAGTCAGCAGTGGCAAAGAAGAAGGTGCGATCGTGGACTATTGGACCACCAATCGTGCCCGAATACTGTTGCAACGCATCGGGAATGTCGACGGGGTTGATTGCTACGAGCGTACTCGGCGTCACGCACGTGGAAACTGACGGCGGACAGAAACCGTTAGTCGAAAACGTTTCCGCTTGCCAGTCGCCGGGACGAATCAGGAAGAGTCCTTCACCGTGAAGGTTGTTCGTTCCCGACTTGGTGACGATGTTCAAGGCTGGTCCGGCAGTCCAGCCATACTCGGCTGAGAACGCGTTTGAGATAACCGCCATCTCCTGAATCGCACCGATCGGAATCGTAGCGACTGATGTCTGTCGGCCCCAGCCTTCATCGTTGTTTGCGCCGTCGAGCGTGACGGTAGTCGTGCGGCGTGAGCCTGCGCCGGTGATGAAGTACACCTGGTTGACGAACAGATCGCCGGTTCCCTTTCCCTGTCGAAACGCCGAGTTGAGCAACGGCAACGCGGAGGCTTTGCGACTGAGGACCGGCACCTCATCGATCTGGTAGCTGGGCAGTGGCAGACCGATTTGTGGATCGGAGCGCACGCCTTCAGCAGTGCCGAAAACGGTGACCTCTGCTTTCTGCGAACCGGCAAGCAGACTGACCTTCACGGTTGCGGTCTCGCCCGAGCGCAGCGTCAGGTTCTCACGCTCTTCAGTAGCGAAGCCCTGGCGCGAGACTGTGACTTTATAAGTTCCAGTCAACGACAACGCTGCGAAAGTGGCGCTGCCGTCGTTGCCTGAGACTGCTAAGCGCGTATAGCCAGTGGCAGTATTCAGCACTGTCACCTGGGCGTCCGTCACCACTGCACCGGTTTGATCGGTGACGACGACCATCATCGTCGCCGTGTTCGGTGATTGCGCCGCCGTGAACGTCGTGAAAGCAGAGAGAAGCAGCAGCAAGGAAAGTAGAACTTTGAATTTCATATTGATCCCCTGAGGTTGGAGTTCGAAGGAAGATTGTGTGACTAAAACCGAATTACTACCACTCACCGTAGGCTAAACTCGTACCTCGATGCCGTACGTTAACTGAGGACTACGACGACCTGTTCGACGAAGTGGTGAACGGAGGCTAAAACGTGGGGACGACTTTCGATCGTCACTGCGATGACGACCATTAACGTGAGTATAAGCCACGGCACGAAGCGAACGAACGAGGCGTTGCTTGCCAGCAGATCCGGATCGGCGTTAGCGAGTTCAACCAGTCGCCTGACTCTGCCTTTGACTCCCGGCACGTCGTCGCTGTTGGAGAGAAATCCCGAAACCGACGCGGGCAGTATTTGCTGCTGACCTTTGGGAATCATGCGCGCGATCCGCACCAGCGCGGAGGCGAGATTCAAAGCCACTAGAGAACTCTGTTGCGCGGCGTACTCGTCCGCCGCCGACTCCGATGCTTCACTCCAGGCGCGATCGAGCGATCGACCGCACGGAATAATCAAGAGCGCCGCGCGACTGACGCGCATGACGGAGCGTTTGAAATTGTCTCGGGCGGCGAGATGTCCGTATTCGTGTGCGAGTGCAGCGACAAGCTCTTCCTGAGTCAGCGATTCGAACACGTGACTCGCGATAAACAGTCCCGGGCGAAGCGCGCCAACGACTGCGATGATCGGAAACGAGTGTTGGAGAATGAAAGTCGGAACGGTGATCGCTTCGATTTCAACTCGAGTTGAACTAGTGAGCCAGTCATTGAGTAGCGAACGCGTCGCGAGCCATGAGCGCAGTCCACGCCAGATCGCGAGGCCAACACCAATCGCGGAGATCGTTGCAAGCAATCCGAGTTTCCAACTGACTGATTCGTCCGTCGCGTGTGGCTCGTACGCGAGGTACGAGGGAATCATGAAGACGACGATCACGATAATCGCGAGCACTGGGGGCCCGATGCGCATCACGAACAGGATCTCGGCGCGTGTGCGAGCCGAACATTTGCGCAACAACGGACGGAAGACACGGCCGAAGCCTGCCGCCAGCATCGTCGCGGTAGCGTTGATGGTCAGCAGCAGAGCGAGGACGAGCGTGATGCCGAGAAACGTGTACATTCAGTTCTTCCGGCGCAGCTCTCGTTTCTTTTCCTGGATCAGACGATCGAGTTCGTCGAGCAGTTCGCGATCTCGTTCGCTGATCGTATCGACAATGCAGGCGAGCACTGGTTCAACCTCGTCTGCCCCGTGACCTAAAAGTCCATCGACAACGTCTTCTTTAATGCCGCGATCGAGTTCTTCGCGCGAGACAACGGCGGCGTACATAAACGCGCGACCGTCTTTGCGGCGCTCGAGCAGTTTCTTTTTGTAGAGCCGGTCGAGCGTAGTCATCAAGGTTGTGTAAGCGATCTGTTCGTTGAAGACGCGATGAATGTCGCGCACGCTGACTTCACCGAGCCGCCAGGTCTCTTCCATCACCTGGCGTTCGAGCTTACCGAGAGCCAAACAAGCGATTTCTCGCGGCCGGCGAAATCCACGCAGCAAAAAGCGAGACGTTGTCATGGCGGGGATTGTAACCACACATTACCCGGATCTCCAGCAGAAGAATCTTATTTGGCGCGTCACGCGGTTCGCGTTAATATGTGTGGTTTTCGTCTAGCGTAAATTTTCGTCTGTATGCCTGAAGAAGCCATTCAAGTTAAGGGAGCCCGCGTTAATAACCTCAAGAACGTCTCCTTCTCCGTACCCATTAATAAGATGACTGTGGTGACGGGGGTGAGCGGGTCGGGCAAGTCTTCACTCGCATTCGACACGATCTACGCCGAGGGACAGCGCCGTTACGTCGAATCGCTGTCCGCGTACGCGCGGCAGTTTCTCGAGCGCATGGATAAACCTGATGTTGACGAGATCCAGGGCATCGCGCCTGCCATCGCGATTCGGCAAAAGAATTCCACGCGCAATCCCCGCTCCACTGTCGGCACACAGACCGAGATTTACGACTACCTGCGACTGCTCTTCGCGCGCGTGGGACAGACCTTTTGTCGTGTTTGCGGGAGGCTGGTGACGCGCGATTCACCGGACTCGAGCGCAGACGAAGTGCTGACGAAACTAGCTGAAGGCACTCGCTTCTACGTGCTCTTTCCTGCCGCGGCAGGCTTGAGTGAGCCGGAAAAGAAGCCTTTGAAAAAGAAAGCGGCGATGTCGCGGCAGTGGTTAACAGCGCACCTGATGAGCCTCATGCAACGAGGCTTCACGCGACTTTACTTCGCCGGACAAACAATTGATCTGCAATCACCCGACGACTATACGCGCGACGATTTTAAAGACGTCTACGTGCTCGTCGATCGTCTGGTGGCGCGACCTGATGTTCGCCAGCGCCTCGTCGATTCACTCGAGATCTGTTTCCAGGAAGGACACGGAACGGCACTGGTCGAAAGCGCCGAGCCGGAACCGCAACGACTCTGGTTCTCCGAACGATTCGAGTGCAAGTATGACCACACAGTCTACGCGACGCCCGAACCGCGACTCTTCAGTTTCAACAATCCCTTCGGCGCGTGTCCGACTTGTCAGGGTTTCGGTAACACGATCGGACTCGATCTCAATCTCGTCATTCCCAATCCCGGCCTGTCATTGAAAGACGGCGCGGTCGAGCCATGGACCAGGCCGCAGCACGAGTGGGCGATGCAGGAGCTAAAGCAGTTTTGTCGCTCCGAAAAGATCTCGATGACGACGCCGTTCAATCAGCTCTCGCGCTCAGAGCAGCACGCGATTATCGAAGGTCGCGGAGACTGGGCGGGTGTGCGCGGCTTTTTCGATTGGATGGAGACGAAGAAGTACAAGCTGCACGTGCGCGTCTTTTTGTCGAAGTATCGTGGCTACACTCTGTGTCCCGATTGCGGCGGCGGCAGGCTGCGGCAGGAAGCACGCGACGTAAAGGTCAGCGGCAAAACGTTGCCGGAGATCTGTTCGCTCTCAATCAAGGATGCGGATGAATTCTTCGACACACTCGAGCTCTCAACCGAGCAGACCGCAATCGCCGATCGAATACTTTTTGAAGTGCGACGCCGTTTGCGATTTCTAGTTGAAGTCGGACTGGATTATCTGACTCTGGATCGTCTTGCATCGACGCTTTCCGGCGGCGAAGCACAACGCATTCAACTCGCCACAAATCTCGGTTCCTCGCTCGTCGGCGCGCTCTACGTTCTCGACGAGCCGTCGATCGGGCTGCACCCGCGCGACAACGATCGCCTGATTCGCCTGCTCAAGAACCTGCGCGACATCGGCAACACCGTTCTCGTAGTCGAACACGACGCGGAGATGATGCGCTCCGCCGATCACATACTCGACATCGGTCCGGCGGCAGGCGAGCTCGGCGGACGTGTGATGTATGAAGGCGACTTCAAGGGTCTGCTCGCCGATGAGTCTTCTTTGACTGCGCGTTATTTACGAGGCGACGCCGAGATCAAAGAACCGCGCCAACGTCGCACGATGCAGAAACGCCGGCTGACGGTGCAGGGTGCGGCCGAACACAATCTCAAGTCGATCGACGTTGAGATCCCGCTCGACATGCTCGTCTGCATCACTGGCGTCAGTGGCTCAGGAAAGTCGACCTTGATTCACGATTGCATCTACGCCGGACTGAAGAAACAACGTGGCGATTGGCAGGGCCACGTCGGCGCTTTTCAGAGAGTCGAAGGCGGGCAGTTTGTCGACGACGTGATCCTTGTCGATCAGTCGCCGATTGGACGCACACCGCGTTCGAACCCCGTCACGTACATCAAGGTTTACGATGCGATTCGCGAAGTCTTTTCATCGACGCGCGAAGCGCAGGCGCGTGGTTTTGATCCGTCGCACTTTTCGTTCAATCTTCCCGGCGGGCGTTGTGAGGTTTGCCAAGGCGACGGCACCGTTACGGTCGAGATGCAGTTTCTCGCGGACGTTGAACTGGTGTGTGAAGAGTGCAAAGGCACACGTTTCAAGCAACAGATTCTCGACATTCGTTATCGCGGCAAGAACGTTCACGAAGTGCTCAGCATGACCGTGCGCGAGGCGATCACGTTCTTTCGTGAAGTGCCGAAGATCACCAATCGCCTGCGCGTGCTGGACGACGTCGGACTCGGTTATCTGCGTTTGGGCCAGTCAGCCACAACGCTTTCCGGCGGCGAAGCACAACGAATCAAACTCGCGGCACACCTGCTCAAGCGCACCGGAGCGAAGACACTCTACATCTTCGACGAGCCAACCACTGGCCTGCACTTCGACGACATCAATAAACTACTGGCCGCGTTTCGCGCGTTGATCGATGCGGGCGGATCGCTGCTCGTGATCGAGCACAATCTCGACGTAATCAAGACTGCCGATCACATCATCGATCTCGGCGCCGAAGGTGGCGAGGCCGGCGGTTACGTTGTCGGCATAGGCACGCCTGAAGAGATAATGAGGATTCCTGAGTCGTACACTGGTCGATTTCTCCGCGACTACCTTGCGAAATCAAACGGCCATGCCAAATAAGCTCCCGCTACGACGGCGTTTGCTTTACATGGCATTCGTTTACGCCGTCTTCCTGTTGCTGTTGTTGTTGATTGAAGTTATCGCGCGCGTCGCGCTTCCGCGCGTCGAGGGTCTCGAGCTGTTTGTCGCGACGCCGCAACAGAAGATGCAGGTAGCGAGCCCGCAGCAGTCGTCGATCTTTGAAGGCGATCCGTTGCTGCTCTGGCGTCTGAAACCAAACCTGGACCATGCGATCTGGGACTTCACGGTCGTTTCAACCAATGCGCAGCACTTTCGCGCGGACTATCCGATTGGCGCGAAACCCGCGGGTACGTTTCGCGTAGTTTGTCTCGGCGACTCAGTGACGTTCGGTTATCGCGTGCCGCCTGTCTGGCCCGACAAGCCGAAAGACTACGATCCGGAGTGGCAGCCGTTTCCGATGTTGCTCGAGAAGGAACTCCGCAAGGCGAATCCGAATCGACAGATTGAAGTCTTTCCGATGGCCGTGCCGGGCTACACCACGCATCAGGGACTCGCGTGGCTGCGACGCGATATCGACTATTTAAAGCCTGACATGGTGATCGGGAGTTTTGGTTGGAACGATGCGAGCGTGAGCGACGTGCCCGATCGACAGACGATCGATACGGGCTGGTTTCCGGTGACGATTCGATGGTTGATCGATCACAGCCAGGTATTTGCACATGGGACCCGGTGGTTGCGTTCTCGAAATGCGGGAGCGCGGCGGGTTGTCGCGCCGGCGCCGCGTGTTTCGGAAGCAGAGTACATCGACAACTTCAACGCGATCGTGAATCTCGCGCGTTCGCATGGAGCTTCAGTGATCGTGATTGGCGCGCCGTATCGCGACAACACGACGAATCCTCGTGAAGCGGAATTGATGACACGTTACCGCGCGTCGTTGAAGTCAGCGATGCAACAGAGCCAAACGGCTTATCTCGAGATTCTCGAGTTGACGGAAGCGGCGGGCAGCGTTAACCAGGGGTTCTTCGGCGAACTAATTCACCCGAACCACATCGGTCATCGATTAATGGCCTCCGAACTCCTCAAGCTCATGGCCCAACGGCACCTGCTCGGCGATTTGAACATTCCGGAGTTCGTTCCTTAGAATCCACAGATTACACAGATTGGAGTGGGAGATGTCTCTTAGCAAACAGATTGTTACGGATCTTACGGCGGCGATGAAGGCGCAGGACGCCGGCCGCACGTCGACGCTGCGCATGGTGAAAGCGGCGATGATGAATCGCCAGATTGAGAAAGGCTACGAGTTGGACGACGACGACATGCAAAAGCTGCTGCGTTCACTCGTCAAACAAAGACGCGACTCGATCGAGCAGTACGAAAAAGCCGGGCGTCAGGAACTCGCCGATAAAGAGCAGGCCGAGATCGAAGTCATCGAAGCCTACCTGCCGCAGGCCGCGTCTCAGGAAGACATCGAGCAAGCCGTCGCCGCAGCCATCGCCGAAACAGGCGCGAATTCCATCAAAGACATGGGCAGGGTAATGAAAGCCGCGCAAGCCGCTTTGGCCGGTAAAAACGCTGATGGACGCGCGATTAGCGAGGCCGTTAAAGCACGTCTGAGTGCGGTTGCTTGAACCCCGCCCTTTCCGTATAATTCACAGCTTGCTCGAAGGCACGGGTTCTCGTCCGGTGGGTTTCGCGCCCACTTTTTCTTTTGGAGCGAGAATCGCGGAGTTGGCAATGGCAAACGAATCGATTGCAGCAAGGGTTCAGGAACTGGCTGAACGAGTAGCAATCGACCATGGCCTCGAGCTGGTTCACGCCGAAGTAGCCGGCCCCGAGAACAAGCCGATTGTTCGTATCTTCATTGATAAGCCGAACGGTGTAACCCATGAGGATTGCTCTGAAATGAGCACTCATCTGGGGACGATTCTGGATGTCGAAGATTTCATCCATGCGGCATACACTTTGGAAGTATCGTCGCCGGGTCTTGAAAGAGGTTTGTACAAGCGGGCTGACTTCGAACGTTTCGCGGGCAGCCAGGCGAAGATGAAGACCCGGCAGCCAATTGCGGGGCAGCGAAATTTCAGGGGTCGTTTGCTGGGAGTGGACGGGAACGACGTGCTTTTTGAAGATCGAACTAACGGGCAGGTGCGTGTTCCTCTGGATTTGATAACCAAAGCCAATCTGGAGGTTGATGTAAGCGCAGAGCTGCGCCGCTCTTAATAGGTCCTATTTACTGAAGAACATGAGTTCATCGATTGCACAGAACATCGAAGCACTTTGCCAGGAGCAGGGTATCGACCGCGATCTCGTCATCGAAGCGATGAAGGAAGCCGTCCGCGCGGCGGCCAAGAAGCAGTTTCGCTCCGGTGAAGATATTCAGGTTGATTGGAACGCCGAAACCGGCATCGAGCTCTCGGCTTCGAAAGTTGTCGTGGACGAAGTTGAGAATGCCGCGACCGAACTCTCTATCGTAGAAGCACGCGAACTCGCGGGCGACGAAGTCGAGTTGGGCGACGCACTCCTGCTGCCGTTACCGATGGAAGAACTCGGTCGCATTGCCGCCCAAACAGCCAAGCAGATCCTGTTTCAAAAGGTTCGCGACGCCGTTCGCAGTAACGTCTACGAGCAGTACATCGACAAGATTGGCGACCTGGTTAACGGTTACGTCAAGCGCTTTGAACGCGGCAACATCATCGTCGATCTCGGAAATCTCGAAGCGATCCTGCCGCGCTCACAACAATCGCGCGGCGAGCAGTGGAATCAGGGTGAAAGAATTCGCGTAGTCATCAATAACGTGTCCAAAGAATCAAAAGGACCCCAGGTCGAAGTTTCACGTACATCTCCGGAGCTGCTGCTGCGGTTGTTTGAGATGGAAGTGCCGGAAATCTACGACGGCACCGTCGTGATCAAGTCGGCTGTTCGTGAACCCGGCGAGCGCGCCAAGATCGCGGTCATGTCAAACGAACGTGACGTCGATCCCGTCGGCGCTTGCGTCGGTATGAAGGGTTCACGCGTACAGGCGATCATTCGCGAGCTGCGCGGCGAGAAGATCGACATCATCGAGTGGTCCGACGAGCCCTCAGTTTTTGCCGCCAACGCACTTTCACCAGCGAAAGTTAACCAGGTCAGAATCACGGACATCGAAAACCGCCAGATGGAAGTCATCGTTAACGAAGACCAACTGTCACTGGCGATTGGCAAGCGCGGCCAGAACGTTCGTCTCGCGACCAAGCTCGTAGGCTGGAACATCGACATTCGCAGCGAGGAAGAGATCAAACGCGAAGTCACCGAGCAGATGGGTGCACTCATTGCTTCCGGCGAAGCAGTGCCGCTCTCAGTTATTGAAGGTGTCACGGCCCAACAGGCTGAAGCTCTCGCTGAACACAATATTAATGACATCGACGCGCTGGCCCAAACCACTGTCGACGATCTCGTTGAGTTCCTCGACCTGAGCTTGGACGAAGCCGAACAAATCCTGGAGGCTGCTCGTGCGGTTGTCGCTATGCGCGATCGCAGTTTGGGCGAAGGTGAAGGAGCAGCGCCGGAAGAAGCACACGCGGTTTCGGCAGAGTTTGATGAATCAATGGACGAGGAAGTGCAACCTTCCCAGGCAATGACGAACGATGGTTACGACGAAGCAGTTGAAAACGGTGTTCCGTTCACTGCCGAATCTGAAATCATGGCGCGGGAATCGGCTGATCCGGTGTCGTTGACCGAAGTCGAGCCAGTGCCGGCCGATGAGATCTTTTTACAGGAAGCTGGTCGCGATTTGCGGCCTGACACGATTACGCCATCTCCTGACATAACCTCGTCTGGTGTCGAAGCATTCGAACACATCGAGGAAAATGCGTCAGAAGTTTTGGCGGAAGAAGACTTCGCTTCAGATGGCACTGCCGATGAAGCAGAAACATCAACTCCCGCAGTTTCGGAAGAGACTGCATCCAGCGGGAGTTTGGACGACGATGATGAGAACAAGTGATGCAGTCTCATAGTTACAACACAAAAGCGGTCTCTTCGGGCCGTTTGTGTTGCCCGCTTTGCCCCTACTGTCACGCGCCGAACTTCTGATCGACGCTTGAAGGTGGTTGGGCGGCGGTTCCCAATCACTTTTAAGGCCGGTAAGACGCGCAGCGTCGAGAAGGAGTGCATGACAGTTTCCTCAAAAGTTCGTATTTACGATCTCGCCAAAGAATTAAAGCTCGACACCAAGCGACTCATTGAAGAGGTGCGTCGTGAAGGTGTCGACGTGAGCGTCCCGTCCAACTCGGTCTCCAAAGAGCTGGCCGAGAAGATTCGGAACAAGTACTTCCCGAAAAAGGAAACGACCGTCAAGCGCGCCGTGAAAGTGGTCAAGCGCGCAGTCGTTCCGACGACGGAAATGCTGGGTGTCGAGGTTGCCGAGCCGGAAGTTCACGAGGCCGAACCCGAGGCGCCGCCCCCAGAGGTCGCTGCGGAACCAATCGAACTACCTGTGGCGACGCAGACACCTGCTCCGGTCAAGCCACCGATGCGTTTGGTGAAGAAGATGGCGCCCGCAGTGCAGGCCGAAACGCCTGCGCCGGTTGAGGAAGTGCCTCCGCCGCCTCCAGTTGTTGAAGCGACAATTCCGGAAGCGGTTGAACCGCCCGTAATCGTTGAGCCAACTATTAGGGCGCCGGAAGTCGTTGCGCCGACGAATGGCGCGGAAGTGAAAGTCACGCCTCCGCCGGCGACGCGTGCGCCAGTGCCACCTCCTTCGCGACAAGTTAGAGTGTTGCGTCCAACAGCGGCCGCTTTGAATGCCGGCATCCGGCCCGGAGAACGTGCTCCGGCGCCGGCGCCACCACCACCGGCGATCGCGCCGAAGGAACGCGTCGACAGGCCCAATCGAGTCAGAGAACGTCCCTCGCTGCCGCGCTCGGAACGTTTGGGAACGCCGGGCGAGACCGCAACACCGCAAACTACTTACATTCCACCGCCGGATTCGGGTCGTCGTCGCTCGCGACGCAGTAGTCCGCGCGGCGGCCGGAAGATCGAAGGTAAGGCTGGCAGGTTCGACAGGGGCGAGTTCATTCCGCCGCCGAGGGCGTTATCGCTCGAGGACCGCATCGCCGGTCGACTCGAGGTGCCTGGATCCGGTGAACTGAAGTCAGTGCGCCTGATCGAAGGCTCTACGGTCAAAGAGTTCGCCGAGAAGCTCGGAATCAAACCGAAAGACATCGTAACCCTGCTGTTGCAGCGCGGAGTTTTTGCCACGATCAATCAACCATTAATGGACGACGTTGCCGCCGATCTCGGCAAACGTTTCGGTTATAACGTTTCGTTTGTGCCGTTTGAAGAGATGGTCGCGGAAGAAGAGTTTGAAGAACTGATCGCGGCCGACGCGGACGACGTTGAACTGCCGCGCGCGCCTGTGGTCACAGTGATGGGCCACGTCGATCACGGTAAGACTTCATTGCTCGACGGTATCCGCACTACCGACGTCGCGGCTGGTGAAGCAGGCGGCATCACTCAACACATTGGCGCATACAGTGTTCAGGTTCCGAATCCGGGTAATCCTGAAGAAACTCGTCGCGTTGTGTTCCTCGACACTCCGGGTCACGAGGCGTTCACGATGATGCGTGCACGCGGCGCCAAGGCGACGGACATCGTCGTCCTCGTGGTCGCGGCTGACGATGGCGTGATGCCGCAGACGATCGAAGCGATCGAGCACTCGCGCGCGGCGAATGTTCCGATCATCGTTGCGATTAACAAGATCGACAAACCGGATGCGAATCCGGATCGCGTCAAACAGGAACTGGCCCAGCAGGGGTTGTCACCACTCGAGTGGGGTGGCGAGACCGAAATGGTCGCGGTCTCAGCGAAGAAGCGACAAAACCTGGACACGTTGCTCGAGACGATTCTGTTGACTTCAGACATTCTGAATCTGCGTGCCAGTCCGACGCGTCTTGCTTCAGGAGTTGTGCTGGAAGCGAAACTCGATCGCGGACGTGGTGCTGTCGCAACAGTGCTGGTCCAACAGGGAACGCTCAAGATTCACGAGCCGTTTATCGTGGGCCAAATTTCCGGCAAGGTCCGTGCGATGTTCAACGATCGTGGCGAGCCGATCACCGAAGCGGGTCCGGCAACTCCGGTCGAAGTGCTGGGAGCGCAGGGCGTACCGCAAGCGGGTGAGAGTTTCCAGATCGTGTCTGACATCACGAAGGCCCAGTCGATCTCGCAACATCGACAGATGCTGAGCCGTCAGGCCGCACTATTGCAGACGACCAAACGCGGTATCGAAGCTCTCGGTGAGAGTGAAGTCAAGGAACTGCTGGTCATCATCAAGGCCGACGTTCAGGGTTCGGTCGAAGTGTTGAAGTCGACGCTGCAAAAGCTCTCAACGGATCGAGTGAAGGTCAAAGTCATTCGCTCGGGTGTGGGTGCGATTACCGAGTCGGACGTATTGCTTGGTTCTGCGACGCAGGCGGGATCGTCGTCTTCGGCGGTAGTGATTATCGGCTTCAACGTGCGTCCCGAGGCACGCGCGGCGGATGTCGCGAAGCAGGAGTCGGTCGATATTCGTCTGCACTCGATCATCTACAAGGTCGAAGAAGAGATTCGCGCGGCGATGATCGGCATGCTCGATGCGATCGAGAAGGAGAGAATCCTTGGCAAGGCTGCGGTCCGGGAAGTGTTCCGCGTTCCGCGTGCGGGCACGGTGGCGGGCTGCATGGTCGTCGATGGAACGGTGCGTCGCAATGCGCGTGCGCGCCTGATTCGCGATGCTGTGGTGTCGTGGGAAGGCAACATCGCTTCCCTGCGACGGTTCAAGGACGACGTTTCGGAAGTACGCGAGGGCTTTGAGTGCGGTATCAGTCTGGAAAACTTTAACGACGTGAAAGTCGGAGATCAGATTGAGGCGTACATAGTCGAGCGAGTCGCGGCGACAGAGTTGTAAAGGAACTTTGTACTTCGTACTTGGTTCTTAGCAAAGGACAAAGTACTAAGCACAAAGCACAAAGTGTAAATGCACCGGAGTGAGAGAACTGCTGACACTCTCAAAGAAGAGATTGCTCAGATTGTTGGTTACGAGCTGGAAGATCCGAGGTTGACATCGGTGACGGTGACCGACGTGCGAATGTCGTCTGACAAGCGAGCCGCGCGTGTTTACGTGACCGTTGCCGGAGATGAAGAGGAGCACAAAGCGGCGCTCGCGGCTTTGAAGCACGCTGCGCCGTACGTGCGAAAACAGCTCGGACTCGCTTTGAATCTTCCGCGCACGCCCGAGATTCATTTCATGCGTGACCGCGTGGAAGAGGAAGGCGAACGCGTCGATCAACTGCTACAGGAGATCGAGCGTGAATGGGACAGTAAAGGAAAGGACAGCAATAGCTAGAGGATGCTTAGTCAAGTAGTCGAGCTAATCGAGGCGAAGCGCCGGTTTGCGATCACCTCCCACATTCGCCCCGATGGTGACAGTTTAGGATCGTCACTTGGTCTTTACTGGTTACTGCGCGCACTCGATAAAGACGTCGAAGTGATCATGCGCGATCCGGTACCACACGCGTACCAGCAACTCCCCGGCGCCGGGGACGTTCGCGTTAACCCGTCAGTCGATCCTTCATATCACGCCGTCTTCGTGATTGAGTGTTCTGATATTACCCGCCCGGGACTGATCGATCTCGATAAACAGTTCGTCGTCAATATCGATCATCATTCGACGACCGCGCTCTTCGGTAACATCAACTGGATCGACTCCACTGCTTCCGCAGTTGGCGAGATGATCTACAACCTCTGCAAAGCGACTGGCGTGCGCGTTACGAAAGAGATTGCGGAGTGTGTCTACACCGCGCTGATCACCGACACCGGATCGTTTCATTACTCGAACACGACTGAGCGCACGTTCAAAGTCGCTTCGGAACTCGTGCGCACGGGAGTGAAGCCGGCCAAAACGGCGGAGGCTGTGTTTGCAAGTTATCCGTGGAGCAGGATTCAGTTGATGGGCTCGGTGATGTCAACTGCACGGCGAGATGAAAGCGGACGCGTCGCGTGCATGCGGCAGTCGATCGAGATGCAACGACAGGCACAGGCTTCCGATGAAGACGCGGATGGATTTGTTAACTACCCGTTGACGGTCGGCGAAGTCGAAGCGGTGGCGCTGCTTAAAGAATGTGAACCCGGCGTTTATCGCACGAGTCTGAGATCGAAGGGCGACGTCAACGTTGCCAAAGTCGCGGAGAAATTCGGTGGCGGTGGTCATCGCAATGCAGCAGGCTGCACGTTGCGAGGAGCATGGGAAGACGCCGAGAACACGATCGTCGGATTACTGCTCGAGGCAGTGAAGCGCGCGAACGGCGCGGGCGACATTACCGAAGACGCACTTAAAGAAACCGAATCAGTTATCTAAGCCGCAAAAAGGCACAAAAGGCACGCAAAAAGAAAAGAAGTACAAGTGGCGCCGCGAGGATTACCAGGAGAAAACGCGCGGTCTGTTGATGGTCCATACCGGAAACGGTAAAGGAAAGACGACCTGCGCCCTCGGTTTGATGATGCGCGCCGCCGGACGCGGTTTGAACTGCTGCATGGTTCAGTTCATGAAGTCGCGTACCGATCGTTACGGCGAACACGAGTCAGCGGAAAAACTCGGCATTGAAGTCCACACGATGGGCGACGGTTTTACGTGGGACACAAAAAATCCGGAGCAGGACATCAAGACCGCGCGTGAGACGTGGGCGCTCTGCGTCGAAAAGCTGCGCTCGGGAGACTACGACCTGCTCGTGTTTGACGAACTCGTTTACGTGCTGAGCTACAAGATGTTGCCCGTCGCTAAAGTGCTCGATGAGTTTCGCTCGATCCGCGCCGCGCAACCGGCGCTGCACATCGTCGTTACCGGCAGAGACGCACCTCCTGAACTGATCGAAGCCGCGGACCTGGTGACGGAGATGACCGAGATAAAACATCCATTTACGGCAGGAATTCGCGCCCAGCAGGGTATCGAGTTTTGAGCACAGTCCCTCGTGTGCTAACCTTCCCCGCATTCCTATGGCCTGGTTCAGCAACAAGAGTAAGCGAATAGAAGCGGTGCCGCCGGAAGAGCGCGTGGTGAAGACTGAGAATGTCTTCGTCAAATGCGAAGGCTGTGAGGCCCACCTCTTCAAAGGCGAGCTCGAAGATGGTATGCAGGTTTGTAAAAACTGCGGCCATCATTTTCGCATCGGCGCGCGCGAGCGTCTGCGTTTGCTCTTCGACGACGGCAAGTATGAGGAGCTTGATGCGGAGGTGATCTCGATCGATCCGCTGGGGTTTGTCGACAGCAAACCATACACGGAGCGACTAGTCCAGGCGAAGGACGCGTCAGGATTGCCCGAGGCGATCATCAACGCGCGCGGCACGGTTGGCGATCATCCGGTCGTCGCTGGCGCGATGGACATGACGTTCATCGGCGGCTCGATGGGCTCCGCAGTGGGTGAGAAAGTCACGCGACTGATCGAGCGCGCGATAAATGAGCATAGCGCCGTCGTGATCTTCTCGGCTTCCGGCGGTGCGCGCATGCAGGAAGGCACGCTCTCGTTGATGCAGATGGCGAAGATCTCCGCCGCGCTCGCGGCACTCGAGGAGGCGCATCTGCCATTTATCTCCGTCCTGACTGATCCGACAACGGGGGGCGTGACCGCCAGTTTTGCGATGCTCGGCGACGTCATCATCGCTGAGCCGAAGGCACTCATCGGTTTTGCCGGCCCACGCGTGATCGAGCAAACTATTCGACAGAAACTTCCGAAAGACTTCCAACGATCAGAGTTCCTCCTCGACCATGGCATGATCGACGCGATTGTGGATCGACGCGAGCTGCACGGTTACATCAGCAAGCTGCTGGCCTTCATGATGAATCCCGAAATTCATGGTGAGTCAGATATCGAACGCGTTCGCCGCGCCGCGTCACGGAAGTAATTTCACGCAAAGCCGCAAAGGAAGCGCAAAGACGCAAAGTGAATTATTATTTTCCTTTGCGTCTTTTCTTTGCGCCTTTGCGTGAAAAACTTTATGAATTTCGAAGAGGCCGTTAGTTATCTTCTCAGTCTCGGGCATGAGACGCTCACTATCAAGCTCGGACTCCGAAACACCGAACTTCTACTCGCCGCGCTTGATAATCCTGAACGCGCGTTTGCCTCAGTTCAGATCGCCGGCACTAACGGCAAAGGTTCTACAGCGGTGATGCTTGACTCGATCTGCCGCGCAGCGGGAATCAAGTGCGGGCTCTATACTTCGCCTCATCTCGTCTCAATGACTGAGCGCATCAGCATCTCGGGCAAACAAATCACCCCCGAAGATTTTGCGGCATGCGTAACGACCGTTCGCGATGTTTCCGCACAACTAGAAGCGTTGCCGACATTCTTCGAACAGTTGACAGCCGCCGCGTTGCTCGCTTTCAAAAATGCGCGGATAGAACTCGCCATTCTCGAAACCGGACTGGGTGGCCGCCTCGACTCGACCACTGCCGCCAAAGCAAGCATTGTTGCCATCACGCCGATCTCAATGGACCATGAAGAGTATCTAGGCGACACACTCGAGAGCATCGCTGCTGAGAAGGCTGCGATCATTCGTCCGGGCGTGCAAGCGGTGATTGCTAAACAAGACCCTGTGGCTCTTCGCGTCCTATTGAGACGTTGTGAAGAAACCGGTGTCACTCCAATTCTCGATACGGACATGCATCGTTATAAAGGAGTCCGACTCGGACTGCGCGGACGGCACCAGGTCGAAAACGCGGGCGTAGCAATTCGACTTGCTGAGTTATTAAATATTCCCGAAGCCGCGATCGTCACCGGCCTCGAAACCGCAACGCATCCCGGACGGCTGGAGTTGATCCAGCACGAGCCGGCATTCCTGATCGACGGCGCACACAATCCTGCCGGCGCGAAATCTTTGCGAGACTATCTTGACGAGTTTGCCCCACGACCGCTGACTTTGGTTTTTGGCGCGATGCGTGATAAGCAACTCGAGCAAATAGGAAAGATTTTGTTCCCGTGCGCAGACACGTTGATTTTGACTATGGTTAATAATCCACGCGGCGCCTCGATCGAGAGATTGAAGGAAGTCGCCGATCGCTTCGCACGCGGAAGAGTTTTGACGAGCGAATCAAGTGCGGCAGCGCTGCGCATCGCTGAGGCGGAAACGCCACCTGAAGGTTTGATCTGTATAGCCGGATCGCTTTATCTCGTTGGCGAGTTGCGGCCGTTGATACTGAGGAAATTAATATGAGCACACCTGACAGAGAGTTACCAAAAATACTGAGCAGCCAAAAGGTATTCGACGGTCGAGTATTCAACGTCACTGTCGACACCGTCAGTGAAGGTGAACTCACGTATCAACGCGAAGTGGTCCATCACAACGGCAGCGCCGTAATCGTTCCCGTCTTCGACGACGGCACGGTAGCACTCGTGAAACAGTACCGGCACCCCGCGGTGCGTTACCTTCTGGAAGTCCCCGCCGGAACACTTGCGAAAGGTGAGCGGCCTGACGCAGGCGCCGCGCGTGAGTTGAAAGAAGAGCTCGGGCTCGTCGCGGCACGGCTCGAAAAACTTTCCGAGTTCTTTGTTTCGCCCGGCTTTTGTGAAGAGAAGATGTGGGTGTATCTGGCCACTGAGCTTTCCGAAGGCGAGCAGGCATTGGAAGACGACGAGATTATTGACGTCGTCCGACTGCCAATCGCCGATGCGCTCGAGATGATCACGAGCGGCGAGATAGAGGACGCGAAGACGATCATCGGCCTGATGCTTGCGGCGCCGCAAGTTGGATCGCCCATGCTGGACATCGAATATCCGGCTGTCTGACGTTGAAGTTGACCGTTGCGTAGCAACCCCCTAAACTCGCCTGAGTGTTTACCGAAGAATCGTCGCAACAGTTAACGCCGCTGCCTGAAGAGCGCGGCGAACCACCTGTAAGTGTGTCGAGCAGTATTCCAGAGGCGCCGCCCGTCTCTCCGAGCACAGCCCGTTTGCTCAACTGGATAGAGGTTTTGAAGGCAGTCGGACTCTGGGTTTTGAGCATCCTGGTGCTTGCAGTAGTTCCGCTGCTGACACTCGCTCCTTACCTGATTTATCGCGCCGCGACCGCCGGTAGGGCGGCAATCAATCCCACCGTGCTTACGACTGACGCGATGGTGCTCTTCTACTCGGTAGTCGGAATTGTTCCGGCCCACCTGCTGACTTTGTACCTCGCGTACCTCGTAGTCACTGAGGGAGGACGGCGCCCGTTCTGGAAAACGCTGCGCTGGGAATGGCCGCAGGGCACGACACCGGGGACAGCGATCTTGTTAAGCGTATTAATAGCAGTTGTTCTTTACGGACTCGCATGGGGACTGACAACGCTTTACGGCGGCGAGAAGACTGACCTTGACCGCTTAATCGAGAGTTCCATCTACACGCGCGTCGCCACCGCATTCCTGGCCTTCGCTACCGCGCCTCTGGTTGAAGAAGTGATCTACCGGGGCGTGATCTATCCAGCGATCGAGAAGGTGATGGGTATGGGCTTCGCGATTGCTGTTGTGTCGATGCTGTTTGCAGGCGTTCACGTCTGGCAGTATCGAACTAACATCGCAGTGATCGTAGTCATTACGCTGCTGAGCATTATTCTCACCGTCGCGCGAGCCGTAACGGGAAAGCTGCTGCCTTCATTCATCATCCATCTCGTCTTTAATGGAGTGCAATCTGTTCTGATTGTGCTCAGCGGTTTCCTCGATAAAGACCTGGTCAAATAACCTTGTACGACGTCGTCGTTGTAGGAGCCGGTATTGGCGGTCTGACCGTAGCGGCGCTGCTGTCTGCACGCGGCGTGAAGACGTGTCTGCTGGAGCGCCAATCGCAGGTTGGCGGGTGTATCGCCCGCATTGAGTTCTCGGGTTACGACTTTGAGCCGGGCATGGGGCTTTACACTTCCTTTGGTCCCAGAGGGATTTACGAAAAACTTTTTTCGCAACTGCCCATTGAACACCCGGCGGTGTCGTTACTCGCTCCGTCTTACGTCAAACGGTTGGGTGACGGCACTGACGTTACGTTGAGTAATGATGATCTCTACTCGATCGAAGATGGACCAGCGAGTGTCGCTGAGCGGCTCGCTGAATCGATCAAACTAAGTGGCGGTACGTTGCGGCTTGATAGTCCCGTGTTGCGTCTTGCGTATGACGACTCGAATCGCGCGGTCGGAGTCGATCTGTTGAGCGGTGAGACGGTTCTGGCGCGAAAGGCGATAGTCAGCAACATGACGGTCTGGGACACCTACGGTAAGTTAGTCGGACTCAACCGCACGCCTCCGGAAATCAAGAAGCAGTTGAACACATTGCGCGGCACTGGAGTGTATGTGGTCTATGCCGCAATAGAGGAACCGGCAATCGCTCGCTTGCCGGCCGAACGCATGCTCGTGCAGGACACTGAAGGCGAGTTTACGATGGCGATCTCTTCGAGTTCGAGCGCGCCGGAAGGAAAACGAGCGGTCACGTTCACGAGCCGCACTGAGGTGGAATCGTGGTTCGCGTACCAATCCAGCCCGGATGATTACGAAGAGTGGGACCAGGATGCGCTCGAACACTTCTGGACGCGATTACACAAAGCACTGCCGGAACTGGGAAGTGGTATTGAGATTATAGAAACCGCGAACCCGCGCACTTATTACGAGCAGACGCGTCGCAAGCTGGGGATGGTACTGGGCGCCGGCGAGGCCCCACCCTCACACCGCACAGCGCTTTCGAATCTCTTCATCGTAGGGGACACCGTTAGCCTCGAGCCAACGCTCGAAAGCGTAATCCAAGCCGCAATAGTAGTGGCAGGTGAGATTAAATAGACTGGACAGCGTTTCACTGTCTAGTGTATACATGCAATAGACAATATGTTCGTCACGGTTGATGAAAGAGATGCACGACCGCTGTACCAGCAGTTGGTCGATGAGATAAAGACCCTGATTGCGCGGGGTGAGATCGAAGAAGGAACGTTGCTGCCGCCTGTAAGACAGGTCGCCTCAGACCTCGGCGTCAACCTCAACACTGTGGCGTTCGCGTACCGTCGTCTTCAAAAAGAGGGTCTGATTCGCGTGAAGCACGGCTCGGGCGCAGTCGTAATATCCCAAACTCTCAAGGAAAAGCCCGACGAGCGCCTGCGCACGCAACTCCGCACCGCGCTCACACAGTTAATCCTCGCCGGGCTGAAACATTCCGAAATCAAAGCCCTGATCAACGAAGAGCTCGAGGAATTAACTAAAAGTTAGTTGTTGTTCGGTCTTGACGGCAGCTCGATATTCTTTCGAGGCATGCGAGAACCCGTGTCAGGATCGATCATACGCGGCTGCCGACCCATTCCGCCCGAAGGATTGCTACTGGGCACGCCGCCTCCACCTGAGATAATCCCGCCTGAAGTTGAGCCTTGACCAGCAGATCCACCGCTGCGGGAGCCCGAGTTGCCATTGGAGTAACCGCCCGTAGGATAGTTGTTAATCCAAGGGTAAGGACCGTAATTCGAGTAGAAATAAGTTGAATAGCTCGAGCCGTAAGGTGATCCCCAACCATAGAAGAACGGCAGGAACGTGTAACAACCGAGCCGGCTGTTGAAAAACCAGAAGCCCAGGCTGCGCCGCGAGCTGTCAAAGCCTCCGAACGAAGCAAGGGCGGACGTGAGCATCCGGTTAGTGATGCGGCTGTTGGCCTTGGCAAGGGTTTCGCCGCGCTGCTTGCTCCAAACATCCACGTCTTGTTTATCCACGGCTTTCTTCTCTTCCTTCGTCAGCTTCGCGACTGAAAATGCCGTGGCGCTGAAAACGACCTTGTTTCCACCCTTAACCTTCGTGTGTGAATCGCTCAGAATCACGCGTCCCTTACGTACAAACAGCTCGGTGGCGTCTTCCGGAACAACGTTGAGGCGATAAAGGCCCTGGCGCACAATCGCCAGCTTCGTGTGCGGCGTGCTGATGCTGATATTAAGTTCGAGGTCATCTACGCCGGTAGCTTCGACGATCGCAGTGCCGCGTAACAAACGAACCTCGAGATTCGAAAGGGTGTTGTCGGACAACTCGACCTCAGAATTGCCCCCAACCCGCAGGTAAGAACCCGGATTCAGAAGAATCTCGATCCGGCCATCGTAAGACGTGCGCACTCGGTCGCCGGAATTGAGATCGTCGGTGATCGACAGTTGCTGCCAATCAGACTCACCTTTTCCATGGACGCTGGCGCCCCCGGTAATCGCGTTAATTCCACCCGCTTTGGCCGAAATCACGAATTTTTCGCGGTTCTGAGCAAAGTTGACGATGGCACAGCAGAGGATGAGCGCTACTGAAAGAATAGGTAGCGCCGAGAGGCCGAAAGTTCTTCTCATCGAAATACCCTCCGATTCGCAGTTCAGATTGTGGGCGGGTCGAATCTCCTGAGCATTATAGTCGGCTCAGGTACATTTACAAGCTTTTCGAGGCGGGAGAGAGTTTCGCCTTTTTGGCGGTAAGATTCTCTGCTAAAACCTACGACTTTGCAACGTGCTTGGCGTAGTAGCCACGCTTGGTCCGTGCAAACAGATCCGAGCGCTTCGTTAACACCACTTCAACCGAGCGCCATTTGCCGTCAAGTGATCTATTAGTTGGCTGGTAACCGATACTGTAGACAGTACTGAGATCGCGCATGACTTGCGCGTACACAGTATCAAGATCCCTCAGCTTCGCAGCATGGTACAACGGCGTGCCGCACACGTTTGCGATCTGTCCGAGCTGTTCGCGCGCCTGCGTGTAAGCTGCACGAGAAATGTGATAACGCTTGACGTTCTCTTCTTCGGTGTCGAGATAGATCGGAAACACGATGCTCTGCGAGGTTCGAATTTTCTTGAGCAAAGCTGAGAACGTGATCTTCGAGCCATCGCCGAGCACGTCGGGAAGTGCGTTGTCGATGCCGTCAGTCATCACTACGATTGCACTGCGACGCAGGCCTGAGCCCTGTGGGATCAAATCACTCAAGACGTAATCCATCGAGTCCCAAAAGTTTGTCCCACCGATTGCTACGTCCATTTCGTCGATCGTCTTCTTCAGTTTTTTGCGATCCAAACTGAACGAGGAATAGAGTGCGGGTTGATCGGTGAAAGTAACGAGTGCGATGCGATCGATGTCACGTGCTGCATCGACGAAACGTTTCGCCGAGTTGCGAATCATCTTCAGGTTTTTGGAATTCGAACCGGAGAGGTCAAGAAGCAACACGAGATCAAACGGCGTATCGGCGGCGGCGAAGAACGTGATCTCCTGTGGCACGCCGTCTTCGAGGACGAGAAAGTCTTTTGGATCGAGTAGCGGTGGTTGAGTGTTTAAAGGAAATCCCAGGACGCTGACTTTCAAGTCTACAAGATCTGAATCGATGCGAATTGTTTCGACTGTGTCCTGAGCGAAGGCGACGCTACAGAAATTGAAGGCAAGCAAAATCGTTGTCGCACAAAGGCGGAAAGGCGCAAACCAAAACTTTGCTGCGTTCCTACTTTGCATAATACCCACGTTTGCCGCGTGGAATAGCATTCGTGCGATTCACGTTGATGCGAATGGCTCGCCAACGCCCGTCGCGCGAGTTGTTTGACGGTTGGTAAGCCAAACTGTACATCGTTCCGAGATCTGCTACAACTTGTTCGTAGGCGCCCGCGAGGTCAGTCAAACGTTCCACTTCATAAAAAACACCGCCACCCGCATCAGCCATCTCTTTCATGCGATCGTGACCGGCGTCAAACGCTTCGGGTTGAGTGTCGAGCGGGCTCATGGCGTCGTATTCTGTGTTCAGCCACAACGTATACAAGACGCCATCGAATTCCTGAATGCTTCGGAGTGTCTCCGCGTAGGTGCTGCGTGAGCCCTGCTGGCCGCTGATGCCCGGAATCGTTCCGTCGAGCCCGTCACTCATTACGACGATGGCGGTGCGTCTGGATTTCTTCGACTCTTTCAAGACTTCTTCCATCGCGAAGTTTGTCGCGTCGTAAAGCTTTGTGTCGCCGCGAGCTGTATCGATGGTTTCGATTCGTTGCCGGAGCAGTTCGCGGTCGGCAGTCAGAGTGGAGACGATCGTGGGCTGACCGGCAAAAGTGATTATGCCGATACGATCCGCGGGCCGTGCCGCATCGACGAAACGAATTGCGGCTGCGCGAATCAACTTGATCACTTCTTTCGTCGATCCCGAGAGGTCGATCAAGAGCATGAGATCGAACGGCGCAGACGACGATTCAAACTGTACAATGCGCTGCTCCTGCCCGTCTTCGAACAGTTTGAAATCAGACTGGCCCAGGCCGAGGAGGCCGCGATTGGTGCCGCGATCGATGACGCTGATGTTGAGTGTGACGAGTTGCGACTCGACGCGAATCACGTCGCCTTCGGTGATGTCGTCGCCGGGCGCTGGTCCATCCGTTGTGCCGGAAGTAGTTTTTGAATTGCCCGCGCCGATCAGTTCGGGTTCTTTTGCGGGCGACTTTTCCACTGTCTCCGCGGCCAGCAATATCTCGCCGGATTGTGTCTGGATATCGATTTTCCGATCGCCGTTTCCAACTCGCGTTTGAAATGTGCCTTTCGAGGATCGGGTGGTGATGTCGGCGTTGTCAGGAACTTTGATTTTCAGATGAATCGGTACGACGGGATCGATGGGCCGGCGCACTACGGAGATAGTGATCAACTTGCCGCGGTTATCGATGATGATCGGCGAACGGGTGAGTCTCGCGGAGCCGTCACCGCCGATGGTTGCGGAAACTGCGACATAGCTGTTGCTCCACACTTCAGCGCTGACGTTGCCAAAGTCGTTGCGAACTTTCAGCTCGCCGCCGGCAGGCATGTCGATGCGAATTTCATCATCGGCGTAGGCTGTTGCAGGGGAGAAGGCGACCAGAGCTAGAAGGCCTAGAAAGACCTTTTGAACCTTCAAGAACATCTCGCACGCGATGATAGCAAAATGGCCAGATTATGGCTCGATCAGGTCGAGCATCGAGGTTGGATCTTTTGCCGGTTCGGGTGGGGCTGCGGGACGTGGCGCGCCCGTCAGGTCGGCGATCTTCAATAGCAGGTTGTTGGCATTGGTTGCATACGGCAACGCAGTTTCAATACTCACGACATCGTCTCTAATAAACTGCTCAATGACAGTATCGAAAGTCTGCATTCCGTCCTGATCGCCCTGCTCCATCGCGTCGATCAACGACTTTCCTTCCGTCTCACCCTTCTCGATGTAATCGCGCGTGCGCATCGTGGATTTCAGGATCTCGATCGCCGCAACTCTTCCCTTCCCGTCGGTGAGCGGAATCAGTCGCTGCGAAACGATAAAGCGAAACGACTGCGCAACGCGCGTCCGAATAACTTTCTCTTCGTTCTTCGGAAAGACTCCGATGATGCGATCCACTGTCTTTGACGCGTCGATCGTGTGCAACGTCGATAACACGAGGTGTCCCGTTTCAGCCGCTTCGAGAGCGACTTCGATCGTCTCGCGATCGCGCATCTCGCCGACGAGTATCACTTTCGGCGCCTGCCGCAACGCTGCTCGCAAAGCGATCGAGAAGCTCGGTGTGTCAGAGTGTAATTCGCGCTGGTGAATGGTCGAGTTTTTGTGCGTGTGCAGAAACTCTATCGGATCCTCGATCGTGACGATGTGGTAGTAATGAGTTTCGTTAATCAGGTCGATAATGGCCGCGAGCGTCGAACTCTTACCGCTGCCCGTTGGTCCAGTCACGAGGACGATCCCGTTTTTCAGATCTACTATATCTTTCAGTTGTTCGGGCAGATTGAAATCACTGAACTTCGGCGGCCGCATCGGGATCACTCGCATGACAATCGCGTACGTTCCGCGTTGCTTGAAAATATTGACGCGAAAACGCGCATCGCCGGGAACGCTGAACGACAAGTCAGCCGAACCGGATTTTTCGAGACTATCGACTGCTGCCTGCTGGTTACCGATGATCAGCTTGGAGATCCCCGCGGTATGAGCGGGCAAGAGTTTTTCCAGCCCGGCAATTCGCACCGGCACGAGCTTGCCTGCCAACTCGATCTGCGGTGGCCGGCCCGGGCTGAAAATCAGGTCGCTCACCTTGTCGGAGGCCCTCAGCATTTCTCGCAGGACAGCAACGAAGTTGAGTGGTGGTGGGGCTTGAGGCGGAGTTGTTGAGGTGTTTGGTTGTTCGCTACTCATTTTGGAACTTTTTACCTGGCTGGCGCGTCAAATCAGCGCGACAACTTTCGCTAAGGAATAATTGTTACGTGAAGAACAAACTAGTTACAGGCTGCGTACATCAAAGTATTCGATCGTTGAGAGCGTGGTAAAACGAGAAATTGGACCATGCTCCTGAATTTGAAAAGAAAGGCGCTGGAACCATGGCAACCTACAGAGATCCTGTTAGATGCTTTGCACCGTTGGAAGTAATCGAGCGCCTGCTGGAAATTCGTGTTGAAGCAGGTTATTCGCCTGCCGTATATCTTCTTTCCCCCGATGATTTGGCAGACTATCTCGACGCGTATGGCTTCGATGTGTATGCATTATCGGAGGCCGAGGCTGAGTTTCACTTTGGCGACTATCGTGCGCAACTCGCACCGGGCGGCGATCACGCGCACTCCTCGCTGACCGCACATTAGTATTGTAGAGCAAAATAATTCGAAATAGGTCCTATATGTCCGATAGGACCTATTTCATTTTAAAGCCTTGATGATGAAAAACGTCACATCATCAGTCGCACCGAGGTTGGCAGTCCACTCCAAAACCGCCATTTCCAAACTCGCGATCATCTGACGCGCCGGACGCTCGTAGTTGTCCTTCACCGCCTGCACCAGTCGATCGCGACCGAATTCAACGCCTGCCGGATTCTCCGCTTCCGTCACACCATCGGTGTAAAGCACAAACACGTCTCCGGGCTCGAGCAACAGGTGATACTGGTGATAGCGCGTCCCTTTAAACATTCCTAACGGCTGTTCTCCATATTCGATGAATTGCACTTCGCCGCCGGCCTTGAAATGGATTGGCGGATTATGGCCGGCATTCGAATAAG
>Ga0126311_10000219_pt1 | contig 28521 bp, 29 predicted proteins | sample Plot61_FD_92539 | JGI IMG/M metagenome (GOLD analysis project Ga0126311, IMG submission 92539) | Serpentine soil microbial communities from UC McLaughlin Reserve, CA, USA - Plot61 | ecosystem: Environmental > Terrestrial > Soil > Grasslands | place: USA: UC McLaughlin Reserve, Lake County... | reverse complement strand
TGATTGTAATTGATATAACACTTCTTTCTCACTATATCGACTATAATATAATATATTATAATATAATATATTATAATATCATACATTATTTGCCATATTATAAATTGTGTGTTAATCGTTGGCTCATGATATAATCTAGATATTTCATCATCTTTTGCAACAAATGAGACTGAAATATTCGTATCTTGACCCTCATCCAAGTTTATCGCATAGGAGGAATTTATCGTAAAGGAATGTCTATCCACTATAGGAGCCTCCATATTGTAAAAGTATATCGTAAATTATCATTCTATTTACTTTTGCAATTTTAAGCCAGAAATCATCATGGGAAAACCTTATCTTGAATACGTAGAGATTTGTGTTAAATATAAAATGAATGGCTTATCGTCTGAATAAATTCTTCATTGCTTCCTTATATTAATAATAGTAGTTTGTTCGCATATTAGTACAACAACAGAAAGATATAGAATGGTAAGATATTATTATTAATCCAATTATCATTAATTTTATAAAGTTTATTCCATTAAACATACCTATATTAATAATTATTGAAAAAGCATTTCGTTAGTTTCCATTTTAATTATTATTAAGCTTGAATAAAATGACATTAAAGATTCACTGACCTACACATAATATATTAATTATTAATTTGTTAAAATACTTTATTTTGCAAATTTCTAACAGGATAGTGAAAATTATAATGAAATTATAATGAAAATTATAATTGAGAAAATAAAAGTTGTAAAGTAAGGGTAGAGAGATTAGTTAGAATCTCATGCATCTCCATCTTGGAAAACTTTATAAATTTTGCCATTCTTAGTATTTGCTGCCAAGACATAAACATCTCCATCTATAGGATCTATCTTGATATCGGTAATTATGTCAAAACCAGTTCCAAAAATTGCAGTATCTAATTCATCAGGTTTATTTACCACTTTATCAGACAAAGATCCTTCTAATTGCAACCCTGTTCTAGTTTGATTAAGGTCAAAATGCAGGATGGTTCCATTTTTTACACCACCTACTAACACATCATCTATATATTTTTGCCCTAACGTTGAAGAATGAATAAATGCAATGGTTGTTGGAGCTATTGTATCATTCCATGTTAATACAGGATCATAATATTTGCCATTACCGTTGAAAGCCACTAACTTACTTTTATCAAACTCCTTATTAGAAAATTCACTATACATAGAAGATAATCCTAATACCTGTCTCCATCCACTATTAAATCCAGCCTTAACGATATTAATTTCATCACCATAATGAGATCCGTTTTCAGTATCCCATAAAAATCCTGTCACATTATCAAAACCAATACCAAAACTATTTCTTACACCATATCCATAATATTTGTCTAAAAGTCCTCCTGCTCCCAAGGTAAATCCATCCTTAACAGTTTCTCCATCGGGTGTTATGCGTAGAACTCCTCCTCTACCATCAGGTAGAGCTGTACCCTGTAAATTAGAAGCAATCGTATCGCCAGTTGGATCTTTTAATCTGTTTAAGTCACCCATAATAATATATAAATTATTATCGGGACCAATTTTCATAACTCCTCCATTATGTGACGGGCCTGGTAAATAAGGTAAATCAAGGAGTAGGATAGGATTGATTAAAGTGTCATTCACAAAATCAAATCGGTAAACACGATTTCCTAAAATTTTCCCATCATCTTCGTTCTCTGTTTCAGTTACAAAAAGAAAAACAAATTTGTCATTTGGACCATAATTACTAGCATGTTTAGTTTTAGATATATCTAATACAGCTATACCTAATAAGCCTCTTTCACTCTTTGTTGCTACATTTAAATCTAAAAGATCACCGACGACCTCTCCATTAGTTACACGTTTCACTTTTCCTGTATTTTTTTCTATAACTAAAAGGTCATCATTTCCTATAAACTCCATTCCAGAAGGAAACTTCAATTTATCAACAATTAATTCTGTTTTCAAGGCAGTATCTCTTAGTATTGGTATAGAGGGCTCTTTTTTTGATTTGGTTGATGATTGAGCATCTATTTCACCAATATTATCCTTATAAATGAAACTGGCACATATTATAACAATAAAAATTATTATAATACTGATCGTCGTAGAGTAATGATTATTATACATGCATTAAGTCATTGGAATACATCATATTTGAATCTATACTAATAAAAAATTATAAAAGGAATCATCTATTACTCATTATCAAAAACTAAAATTCGGTACTTATTTATTTATTTTCTAGTACAATTCATATTTATATTTCTAATTATGGACAAATATATATTATTTTGATAGCTTAGTAGTTTGCTCTTATATCAAGTTGTTTTAATATAGGAGATTGTTTCAAATTTGTATATGGATAAATATTTGTTTTGTATTTCGGTAAAGGATTATCTGGTTTAACACTTTCTACTAGATGAGTCTGATTAAATAAGTTTTTATGAAAAGCACCTCTCTTGCTCTCTTCTTTAATTATCTTTTTATAACCTGAATCATCGATTACTATGAAATATGGAGTATCTAAAGGTTTTGTAGAATAGTAACTTCTATCTTGATAAGAAAGATCAAAAATATGTCTAGGCATCCATATGTAAAGAGGATTTCCTATCATAGTCACAGTATCATTTCTTTGTTGTAAATGTTGTATCAATACAGCATGTGTTTTAATTATTACAGAATTAGAATCAATTGTAATTAATGAAAAAATCGAAACTAATCCAACAATAGCAATAACTGATACCATGGCATAGGGAATAGTATTTCTAATTTTAGAGATAGGTATTAGGTTGGATAAATCTACAATTAACCTTGCTCCAGCAATAGAAAATACTGGAAATAAAGGAACTATGTGAAATGAAGATACAAAGTCAATCCAATATAAGAACAAAAGAAATGGTATACTAAATAACAATATGAAAAAATCTCTTCTGATTGCAGCATAAAGAATTCCTGCCATACCCAATGAAAAAGTTAAGGGATCATTTTGAAGAAAAGTAGCTAGAGAATTAATTAGAGGTTTACTCTCTCTTTGAGTTTGATGTAATACATCTTCTGTCCAAGTGTCAAAATCACCGATAGAATAAGCGTGTGCAGGCCATACAAGAGGTATTAAAATTACGGGTAAAAGCCAAATTCCAATACTTTTTAATTTATTGTTACCACTATTAGTTATTACAATATATCCAACTAAGGGCATCATAACAAAAATTGGAATCTTTGTAAATATCGCTAGACCAAGAAATACACCAGATAATAATACTAAAGAAATATTTCGTATTCCTAGCTTATTATTTTGTTCTTTATTTGGGTTACGTTTTATATAAATGGCTAATAGTATAGAAGTCAATAACAGAGGAAGTTGTATAGACTCTAAAAATATTCTTCTTAATAACCATCCATAGGGTATGACGGCAAAAAGAATAGAGGCTAAAAGCGCCACTTTAAGCCCATATCTTTTTTCTGTAATTTTATATATTAGAAATGTATCTAATACAGCAAATAAACCCATAATGAGTCGTGGAATAAAATAAAGTGATTCTACTGATTCGACATCTGGAGATGGATTTAAGATATCAGGATATCCAATCATTCCCAGGATGCCTGCCAATAATATTTGTCCAAAATATGGAGCAAAGTATCTATCTTGTGGTTGAAGACCTTCGCCTTCCAGTGTAGACATAGCTTTACGCATATAATGACCTTCATCCACATGGAGGCTAGGAAAACCTGATATATTCCAGAGACTTGTAAAAGAACTTAAAACTAGAGGTATGAAAATTAAAAGTATTTTTTTATTCCAAAGGCCTCTACTTTTAGTCATTTGATTCAAAATTAACCACCCATCATATATTACAAAGAATTAACTAGAAGGTTTTTTCGCTTCCACTAATTATTCTTGCATCGATAATGCAGGAAGCAACAAATTTATTTCTTTTGTTGAGTTCGTCCATATCTATATAACTGCCATACTGAACTTATATAGTCAAAAATAACACTAGAGCCCATCTTACTTTTACCTGATTTTCTATCCATGAAAGTATACGGTATCTCAAATATTGGAATATCTTTTGATTTTACAAGTATTTCTAATAAGATTTTATAACCTTTTGTATCGATTTTTAGATTTTCTATAATAGGTCTAGGCACGGCAAAAAATCCTGACATTGGATCTGTAACATTATTTACATTGAGACCAAATTTCGCAATAACAGCTGCTGCTTTACTTATCAGTCGCCTTTTGAATGGCCATCCAACTATAGATCCATTTTTTGTATAACGAGAAGCTATAACTATTGAATTAGAATTGTCTAGAGATTTCTCTATAATTTTTGGTATCATTTCAGGTGGATGAGAAAAATCTGCATCCATAATCAGTACATAATCACCTTTGGATACTTTGACTCCTTCTAATATAGCGGGGATTAAACCGTTTTTGATTCTTCTATTAATAATCTTAATTGAATATAGATTTTCTTTAAAGTTTACATTTCTTCTTTTCGGATCAAGATCAGAATGTATGTAATTTTGTACAATATTACTAGTACCATCTGGAGAACTATCATCTACTATTATAATTTCTGTAAAAACATTAGGACTTAAATTTTCTTTAATTTTATCCAATAGTCTTATAATATTTTCTGCCTCATTATAGGTAGGAATAATTAACGAAATTGTATACATGTTTTTTGTTTCAAATATTTCGTGATGATTTGTTTGCACTTGTAATTCATAGGAAGTATCTGCATATTAAAATTATCGTGGGTTATATTTATAACATTTTTTAATATTTTTTTTAGTAATAAATATCTTCTATCTTTTTACTATATTTTATTACTATTAAAATATCATTCATGACAATTGTAATTTACACGAATGTAAGTTATAATAATATCTAATATTGGATCCATGTCAATCCCTCAAATGATAAATATAATAATTGAACATTCTTATATAAGATAAAGGAATAGTGTTTAAATCTCTTTTAAAAAGAGTAATTTTGTATATTTGCATTACTATAATATTCATGACATCATTAAGATTAAATCCGAGATAAATTTACAAGAATTGGAATATTTTTCATCAAATGAGCTTGGTGATCCTGATATCACGCTAATGATAAGATCTTTTTCCAAAGATCATGATATGTCTAAATTTAGAGCTACGAGGAAATTAATGATAGATAACTTTGAATCTGGAGGTTCAGACTATACTATCAAATATACAGAACATTTTGGTTCTTCAGGAGCTCAATTCCAAATAAAATTTAATAGAAGTAAAATAGAGGTATCCATTAATGAATTAATTTCAAAATCTAAACATGTTACATATGTGAATTTAATTGAGCCTATTCTCAGATTTCTCTTTCTTTCTAAAGAATACATTCTTTTACATTCTGCATGTATGTCCTCTCAAAATGGTCAAGGGTTTTTCCTTTCAGCGCCTCCTGATACGGGCAAGACGACAACTGTAATAAAATGTGTTAAACAAGGATATTATTTTTTGTCTGACGATATGACTATAATTAGACTGCCAAATCATGCACTATCCTTTCCAAAATCAATGACAATTAGTGCACATACCTATAGGACAGCAGTTGAAGCACAGTCATCATCTCAGAATGGTGATATCGATACAAATGACAAAAAAGGAATGAGAATTAGAAGTTTGATTCACTCAAAAACTGGAAGAAGTTTGATGCATAAATTGGCTGATCATAATGTACCAATCTTTACGATTAATACAATTGGACAGTCAAGGATAAAGCCTCCTAAATATCATATTAGTGACATTATAAAAGATACGAAGATAAAAGATAAGACAACAATCAATTCTCTTTTCTTCTTGGAAAAAGGTAGTGATGGAGAAAAAATGGAAAAAATTTCTCTAGAACCTGCCTTAAAAAGAGCGATAGAAAATAGTGATGATGCATTTCTGTTTCCACCATATAGTGATTTAATAAAATACATACGAATTGAGAGTAAAACAGCATATGATCTTTTAGAGACCGAGAAAAAAATGATGGAAGAATTACTATCCAGTATTGATTGTTATATTTTAAAAAGTAGTGGAAGAAAATGGTCCGAAATGATACTTGATAAATTCGCTACATAATTACCCAATTTACTAATCTTTTTAGAAATACCAAAAATAAAACGCATTTTATTTTAATATTCAATAAAATATCGTCACCTTTTCTTCCATACTTCTATAGTTAACTAAAATATAACTGAAATATGCATTATTATTAAAAGGAAAAAAGGAGGAAAACAGAAAAATTAATCCATATCCATTCCGCCCATTCCACCAGGCATTCCGCCCATTCCACCAGGCATTCCGCCCATTCCACCAGGCATTCCGCCTCCAGGTGGACCTCCTTTGGATTTGCTTGATGCAATAACATCATCAATTCGTAAAAGCATACAAGCGGCTTCAGTAGCAGACTTGATTATTTGTTCTTTAATTACCACAGGTTCTAAAATATTTTGTTTAAACATATCTGATACAGTTGTACTTCTTACATTAACACCCGTCCATTTCATTCCTTTGTTTTGTTTTGCTCGTAACTCTGCCATTGTATCGATTGGATCCATACCAGCATTAGTAGCAAGAGATATTGGAATTGTCTCTAATGCCTCTGCAAATTTAATTACAGCTAATTGTTCTCTACCTTCTAAACTGCTAGACCAATTTCGTATATGTGTAGCAATGTAAGCTTCTGGAGCTCCTCCACCTGCTACTATAAATGGTTTTTCCAAAACATCTTTCATAACCATCAGTGCATCATGAAGAGAACGGTCTGCTTCATCGACCACTCTTTGAGATCCACCTCGAACTAGAATGGTTACTGCCTTTGGATTTTTACATCCTTCTATGAAAACCCATTTATCAGTTTCAACTTTTCGTTCTTCGACTACGTCAGCTGAACCAAGGTCTTTTGAAGAAAGATCATCAATATTATTTACAAGTCTTGCACCTGTGGCTTTAGTTAATTTTAGCATATCACTTTCTTTAACACGTCTAACTGCAAGTATACCATCTTTAGCAAGATAGTGTTGTGCTAAATCATCTATTCCTTTTTGACATAGTAAAACATTTGCACCTGAACTTTTAACTTTTTCTACCATTGCTCTTAGCATATTATTTTCCTCTTCAAGGAACATTTGCATTTGTTGAGGATCACTAATACGGATTTCTGCACTCATTTCAGTTTTTTCTATTTCTAATGGAGAATTGATCAAGGCTATTTTCGCTTTTTCAATTCTTTTAGGCATTCCACTATGAACAACTTCTTTATCAAGAACTATACCTTTAATAAGAGAAGTATCTTGCATAGACCCTCCTGCTTTTTTTTCTACTTTGATATTGTCAAGATCCACTTTTAGAGTTTTTGTTTTTTCATTCAATTCAGCTATCATTTGTGTAGCGTCTACTACTATTTTACTTAAGACAGGGCTATCTTCTGAAACTAACTTTGAATACATACTAGTATTAGCAATTTTTGCTAAAAGATCCCTATCATCAGTTTTTACTTTAATAGCAATTTTATCTAATGTTTGAAGAGCTTCAATGGAAGCAGCAGTATAACCGTCAACAATAACTGATGGATGAACGTTTTTGTCAATCAATTCTTCCGCCTTTTCCAAAAGTGAACCAGTAAAAATGACTGAAGATGTAGTACCATCGCCGACCTCATTATCTACTGATTTGGCTACTTCTACGACCATTTTTGCTGCAGGATGTTGGACATCTATTTCTTTTAGAATAGTAGCTCCATCATTTGTGATAGTAACATCTCCTAGAGAATCAACTAACATTTTATCCATCCCTCGTGGACCTAGACTAGATTTCACGACTTCAGCAACCAATTTAGCGGCAGTAAGATTATTTTTTTGTGCCTCTCTTCCTTTATTTTCACGTGTTCCTTCTCTTAAAATTACGACTGGCATTCCGCCAGCACTTGTTTGAATTTGGCCCATACTCATATTCATTCACCTAATATAATAAACACATTTCAAATAATCCTATTTTTATAGTTTTACACGATTAACATACTTAATTATCAATTATTTATATGTAATTTCTTTTTTTTTTCCTCAAATTTGGATTTAAACTTGGCTACATTAATAATAAAACGTTCATGTTTTCCTTCCCCGATTTTTTCAATATCATCAAATGCCTCTACATTAAACATTACTCTTCTATTATTAACAGATTCTACTATTGCTTTCAACCTAATTCTTGAACCTACTGGAGTCGTAGCAATATGTTTAATATCAACAATGGTTCCAACTGAATCCCATTCCTTCTCTTTTAAAACAAAATCCTTTAAGAGTAGTCTACATGTTTCTTCCATTTCAGAAATCATTGAAGGAGTAGAAAGCACATTCTCTCCTTCCCATAAAAAACTGGTAGTCTGGTTTGAATTAGTTGTTATAACTCTCTCTTTTGTAGCACCAATTTTTACATCAAATTCCAATTAAAATCAAAACTTAAAACATGATTCAATTTATTAAACTAATTGATAGAATAAACATAATTTGTAAATTCCTATAACAAATTGTAAAGAAATCAAAATGAAAAACTAAGGATAATAGAATTATTTACTTTGAGAAGCCGTAATTGGTCCATTTTTTATCAACTAAATTCTTAGTCTCCTTGTCAACTTCTACTGGTTTTTGAATTTCTCGCATAAATCCTTCCTCTGCAGTTTTAGTAGTTGCATCTATTCCCATTTTTGAACCGAGGTTTAAAATTGGGGATGCAGGATCAAGCGTATCGGTAGGAGTATTATCAATTATAATTATATCTCTTTTAGGATCAGATTTGGTAGTAATTGCCCAGATTACTTCATTTATATTATGAACATTAATAGCATGATCAACTACAACAAAAATTTTTGTTAATGATAGTTGACCCATCCCCCATAATCCCATCATTACTTTTTTCGCCTGTCCAGGATATCTTTTTTTGATAGATATTATAGCCAATCCTTGGAACCAACCTGAAGCAGGCATAGAAAAATCAATTACCTCAGGTTGGAACATTTGAATAAGAGGAAGAAAGGATTGTTCAATAACTTTACCTATGTATGCATCTTCCAAAATTGGTTTCCCTACAACAGTTGTCAGATAAATTGGATTTTTTCTTCTCATCAAACATGTCAAATTGAATGTTGGATAGGGTTCAGGAGGTGTATAAAAGCCAGTATGATCTCCAAATGGTCCTTCTATTCTCATTTCATTAGGGTCAACATATCCTTCTAAAATAATCTCTGAGTTTGCAGGAACTTCTAAATCAACTGTTTTGCATTTTATTAATTTTGCTCCTTTTTTTCTAACGATCCCAGAAAAGAAAAATTTATCCATTCCTTCAGGAACAGGAGCTATTCCACTAAAAATAGTAGACGGGTCCGTTCCTATTACTATTGCTGTTTCAATAGGTTTGCTATACTCCTTCATTAATTCATAGTGTTGAGCTCCTCGTTTATGTGTCTGCCAATGCATTATAGCCTTTTGGTCATTTACGATTTGAATTCTATAAACACCAATATTTCTAATTCCAGTTTCTGGATGTTTGGTAATAGTTAATCCAAAGGTAATAAATTTTCCTGCATCATTGGGAAACGATTTTAGAATTGGTAATGAATTAAGATTAGCCTTTTCGGTTTCAATTATTTCTGTTACAGCACCAGATTCAACATACTTTGGAGCATAGTCTCCTAATTCAGATAATCTAGGAAGCATCTTTAATTTCTCAAACAAGTTGGAAGGAATTTTCAATTTTGTTAAATCTGTAATTCTTTTACCAATTTCTCTAAAATCCGAGAGATTCAGAGCAATTTTTAATAAATCCATTGTTCCAAACGCATTACCTAATATGGGAATATCATATCCTTTTACATTTTCAAAAAGTATAGCAGGTGATTCACCTGAATACATCTTACGCCTCATAATCTCTGCTATCTCAAGATTTGTATCTACTTCAGCTTTTACACGATGTAATTTGCCAACAGATTCAAGTGTATGAATATATTCAGATAAACTATCAAAAGCCATAAATCAACAAATAACTAGTTAATAGAGTTATAAAAACAGCTCTTTTCCTTCAAAAAAAGAAATTAGTGGATTTGAAGATGGTTTAATGGTTTTTTATTATCCCCCAAATTATTACTGCAGATATAAAGCTAAAAATTCCTATAAGGATAGGAAAATCAATAGAATTTAGAATATCAATTATTGATTCAAATTCCGGATTCATGTTATTGTTACTTGTTTTAATTTATTATTATTTGATACTCATTATTATTAATTATTTGCAAAAAAAGTCTTTACCTTTTGTCTTTATAGTTCTCAGTAGGATGTGGATATAAACAAAAAAATTAACTCAAATATAATTATATTGAAATATCAATAAAAACAATCTCGTATTTGTTTTAAAATTCTTGCTGTAGCGCCCCAAATTATTTCACTATTATATCTAAATGCGTAGGAATCACTAAAATTTTTATAATTAAAATTATTATTAAGACTCTTAAACAAATCAAAGACTGGAATATCCAATACTTCCGAGACTTCATCGATTAATATTTTAGTCTTTCTAATACTATCCTGAAAAGTAACAAATGGAATTATTGCAAAATTAGAAGTTAACGTTCTTACTGTATGGAAACTTCCCAAGATTTCATTTGAATGAATATTTAGACCTATTTCCTCTTTTGTTTCCCTTAATGCGGTATTTAATAAGGACAAATCTGTTTCTTTGAATGTTCCTCCTGGAAATGAAATTTCATTTTTGTGATACTTCAACAAAGAACTTCTTTTTGTTAATATAATTTTTGGTTTACAATCTGTAAAGTGAATAATTATAAGAACAGAAGAAGGGGTATATCCCGATGATTTTAATAATCGGACATCGACATCGATTTTAGATGAAAGTTTAGTAATAATCTTTTCTTTGAATTGGGTTTTATCGATATCCAATAATATAAAATAGCTACAGGAATATTTTAAAATTATAGAGTTAATAATAGTTAAAAAGTACATTGGATCAAGAGTACAACAATTGATAAACAATTTAAAAAATGAGCAGAATGAAAACAATGAGAAAGACTATGTATAACAATTTTCATTATACTGTAAATAAATCAATTATATTTTATATTCCATTATACGAAAATTAAATGATACTAGTTGATAATTAGTTATGAGTTAAATCCACCTAAAATATTACCTAATGATTATTTTAATTATTCAAATCTTTTAAGTGATATAGAAAATGTAAAAAACAAGGCAATGGTACTTGATGAATATATCAATTGTCTTCATTTTACTGATTCAGTATTAGGAATTCCTAGATTATCAAGTATAACCATGGCTAGCATAATAAAAAAAAATAATACTAAAATGAAAATTTCCTGTAGTGTAAGAACAAGAGATAGAAATTTGACATCTATGTTTCAAACTATTTCGGACTCTATATTACTAAATATTGAGAGTTTACTCATTATATTGGGAGATCAACCCAAAAATGATTTAGAGATTCAAGGATTATTAAAGCCTAGTAAAGTCGTTAATCAGTTTAACACTCAAGAGTTTAACAAATCAATAAAATTAAATCTATCGATTCCAAATAAGATCCAAAACATTCATACCATCAAAGGAAAAATCGATGCAAAACCTAATGCATTTGTAACTCAATCTATAGAATCATTAGAAGATTTAGAAAATATAATAGATCAAATTAGGCCTTTTGGTATTAAGGTAATTGCATGTATAATGATACCTTCTGATAAGAACAAGAGATCAGCACAGTTAATAGGTTTAAATTGGAAAGAATATGAACGAGAACCTATAGAATTTATTAAAAATTGTGGTAAGATTGCAGATGAGGTTTTAATAACATCTCCCAATCATTTTGCATTGGCAACAGAAATATTAAAAGAATTAAAATAAATCCGTTTTTTCTTTTCTTGAATGAACCATCTCGGATTTTAATTCATAAAGAATTTGTCTTTGAAAGTCTTTGAGATTATCATCCTCAGTTAGCCTAGGTCGTCTATAGTCTATTTTTATATCTTTTTTTATTTTACCTGGTCTATTAGTAAATATTACTACTCTATCACCAAGACACACAGATTCTATAATATTATGTGTTACAAAAATAATGGTTTTATTTGTTTTAGCCCAAATTAATTGTAATTCAACTAATAATAAATCACGTGTTTGAGAATCCAAGGCAGCAAATGGTTCATCCATAAGCAATACTTCTGGATCCAAAACTAATGCTCGTGCTATAGAGACTCTTTGTTTCATCCCTCCAGAAAGTTGATATACATACGCTTCTGAAAATTTTTTTAATTGCATCATATCAAGGTATTGCATTGCTATTTCTCTTCTTTTTATTTTTTCAACTTTAGCTATTTTCAATCCAAATTCTACATTATCTATTACTTTCATCCAAGGAAACAAAGCATTTTCTTGAAAAACCATTATTCTATCAGGACCAGTTCCAGTAATCGGCCTACCATTTAAAACGACTTGTCCTTTAGTTGGATTATCTAATCCTGCTAATATATTGAGAAGAGTAGATTTTCCACAACCAGAAGGACCTGTAAGACAAACGAATTCACCATCATTTACTGCTAAATTAATATTTTCTATTGCATTTATTATAGTTGATTGTTTTCCATCGTTTCTATAAAATGATTTAGTAACGCCTTTTATTTCTAATTTAACCACTAAAATACACCACAGCTATTAGAGACCCATCTTAAAACTTTAAACCAAAAAAAATTAAAATTAGAGTTGACGAGATTGTAAAGAATGAATAAGTATAAACTTTTTAGCAAAAAGAATTTTACACTTAAGAATTGTAGGTAAAATTTATTATCATTGTTATCATCTATCCAAGTATATTTATTCATAATATATATTATTATTCGCTTTGCCTCAACAAAAAATGATTTAGCCTCCTTCACTTTTAAAATTATCTCTATAAATATAAATATAAATAATAGCATTAGAGTTTTAATCATTAGTTAGTTTATTCGCTAATTTTTTAGTAAGTATAAAAGATCAGACATTGAAGCATTAGTTTTTACGCCAGTAGGACGAAAAATTGTCCTTGAGGCACGATAACCTGAACAAATAATCTCCTCAATAATTTGACTTAATTTTTTTGGACTGGTTTTGAGCTTGGAGCCTATTTCATCTACCGAAAAGTAAAAGGGAATCTCATCTAGTTCCTCTATACTAATCTCGAATATTTGTTTTATTTGATGATTTTTTTTATCATTATTAAAATTACCTGAAAAATGTTTTTTCACTAAATGTGAAATAATACTTTTATCAAATAATTTTCCTGTCCATAGCTGACCTGCGACATGAAATTTACTACTACATATTGGACATAAATCTGTTGAATATATATTGGAGAAATTTCTTTCGCCACAGTTAAAACAATGTTTTATGTAACCCAGATTATCAAAAACCATGTTAGCCATAGAATTACTTATTGATGCTTTAAGAAATATACGAAAATAATGTCTATTTGAATGAGCAAAGATAGGAGATAAAGCTATTCCCAATCTTGCCGCAATTAATGCTGTTGAAGATATTATTAAGCGTGTAGCAACTTCATTTGAATAGATACTGTTAATAGATAAACCAAAATATTTTCTTAGGCATACATTTTGATAGATTCCACTTAAAACTGCAGTATCAGTTGCCGTAATCGAAATTAATCCATTATCTTCAACGGCTCTGAGAACACATTCAGTAAAAGGTGAAGGGCTTCCAAATGGATCCAAATCTACTATCGTGAATCTTTTGTTTCTTTCTGTTGGCCTCGAAATAAGGAATTTACATACTTCATTTACAGAAAAAATACATTTTTCACTGACATTATTTAATACTGCTGATTCTTTAGCAGCTGTTATGGCTAATTCATTAATATCATTTATGTAAATTTTGGAAACTTTAGGTACTTCTACTGCTACGCGGAGTCCTCTAGGTCCAATGCCTCCAAATGCATCAGCAAATGTGATTTGATTATTTTTATTGTTATTATATTCATCTAAAAAAGTGTTATAAATATGAATTGACAAATCTCTATTTAACCTTGCTAGTGGATTAAAAAAAGCAGGAGAGTGTGGTGGAACCTTTTCTTCAAGTGAATTTCTCGGAACAAGTAATTTTGTTTGACCTTCAGTTATCTCTATAAAATTATCCATGGTTTTAGTAAAATCATAGAATTTATCTAGTATATAATTACCAATCTTTGGTTTAATCTTTATATAGAAATTTTAATGTAATAGATTGTCTTAAGAAGAAATATTAATTTGTTAATATGCGGGATTGATGAAGCTGGAAGAGGATCAGTCATAGGCCCTCTTGTAATTGCTGGTATTAGTATTAAAAATAGTAATATAGAAAAATTGGAGGGAATAGGAGTAAGAGACTCAAAAGCTTTAACTAGAAATAAAAGGAATTTTTTATTTTATAAAATATTAGATCTTTCAGAATTTATATGTTTATACAAAGTTGATTGTAAGACTATAGATGAAAATGTATATCAAAGAAACTTAAATAAATTAGAAGGTGGAATAATGTCAACGATTATTAAACATATGGCAGCAGATATTGCCTATGTGGATTCCTGTGATGTAAATATCAATAGATACACAAATTACCTTAAGTCAAATTTAGATTTAAAAAATAATACCCGTGTCATTGCCATGCATAAAGCAGACAGAATACACCCTGTTGTATCAGCAGCTTCAATAATTGCAAAAGTAATAAGAGATCGAGAAATCGAGATGTTGGAAGAAAATTTTCAAAATATTGGAAGTGGTTATCCATCTGATAAAAAAACTATGTATTTTATAAATACTTGGATGAAAGAATATAAGGAATTTCCAGACTTTGTAAGAAAATCATGGAGACCTATAAGAGAAATAACGTGCAAACAAAGTAAGATGTATGATTTTATTTAATTTGATTGTATGTTGCATATATCAACCCATGATCTTTATCATAAGGATCAAGGTTTAAAATTTGTTCGAGATGAAATCCGGTATTTTCTAGTTTTTTTGCTTCTTGAAGTATGACTGTTCTTGGATCTTGAGTTACATCTATACTTCGAGTCTTTACTACTAGCAATATTTTCCCCTTATCTTTAAGAAGAGTTTTACAATTTTCTATTGCTATTTCAGTTTGATCAGGTTGAGCAATATCACAATATACTACATCCACATCACCATATGTAGAGAAGTATGAGAGAGGTTTTCGAGCATCTTCTATGATTGGAATAACATTTTCTCTTTTCGAAGCAACGTTTTCTATGAGCTCCCTAGCTACACGAATAGAAGATTCTATTGCAAAAATTACTCCAGAATTACCTACAATATCAGAAATATGGCTTACAGTAGTTCCAGTAGATGCACCTAAATAAAGGACTTTTGTTTTGTTTTTTATAGGAAGGTTTTTCAAACCCTTGACTAGAGCTGCTGCAAGTTTACTTCTAAAAATATCCCATAGCCGATATTCTTCCTTATCGATTGTTATTAGTTTCTCATCATATACTGTGTTTCCCTTAATTAAATTCAAAGTAGCTAAATGTTTTTGGCCATTAAAAATAACCCATCTATATCCATCAAAGTCATTGTTAAATTTACTTACAGGCCCTGAGGATGATGGAGCTAAGGGTGACGTTAAAGATATTTCTTCTCCTTCCGTGCTAATATTTTTCATCTAAATATATAAATAATAATTCGTTAATTCATATTTAAATATAACATACATATTTTTACAAGGAAGATATATTTTGAATCAGTATCTATTTCTTTTAGAAAATTTGTTTTTCTTTGGATGTTTTTTATTGAATTTATTAAATCGTTTTTTTGGGTTTCTATTATAATTCATCATCATTTCCTTTCTATAAGGCTTTTGTGTATTGAGTCTTGGTTCTTTATATTTTTCTTGTATTTCAGTTATTCGTTTATTTAGTTGTTCAGAAATATGTAAATCCTTTTCTCCATTTCTAAATAGATCTATTCTTGCTGCAATAGCAATCTTTGAAGCAATTGCTCTAGCCATCTTTCCTCTTTGCCATTTAGGTGCTGAATGTAATATAGGATGTTGAAACAAAATTCCATGTTTTGGTGGAGGAGCTCCTGTTTTTAAAGATCTAAAAAGTGCTTTTTCAGCGCCTATTATTTGAATAGTACTAGCGGGCATAACCGAAAGTTTTTGGAGACTTCCAGCTTTAGCCATCAATCTTGCTCCCACTGTCGCTGTCAATAATTCTTTAATGTTTGGAGCTATTTTTTCCATCATTTCTTCAATTTGTTGGGCAAGAACCTTCCTTAATTCAGTTTGCATTATAACTTCATTAGCAAGTTTTTTAATTATAGACAAATTTTCTTCTAAAATATCTCCACCTTTACTTCTTTGAACAGCTACAACTATCATGTCTGCTTTTTTACTCTCTATTCCAAGATTTTCAAGCATATTTAAATCGATATTGTTTCGGTTTCCAGCTAACTTGACGATTTCAGCATAGGTAAAGATATTCTGTATTAAATAATCAAGTTCAGGAAAATGTAATCCGTACCACTCACGAAGTCTTGCTCCTATCACATTTATGATTTTATCTAGTTCATCAAGAGCGTTAATTGACTGACTAATATGGAGATCTAGTTTCTCGGAAATTCGTCGTACTTTACTAGAAGAAAAATCTATAGCAAATTGTCTTAGTTGCATATGAGCATCATATTCATTTTCAGCAAAACCAGCCTGTTTGAGATAATTTAGTTTATGCTTTGATATCTCTCTAATTTTTTCTGATGGTAGTACATAAATATTAATTCCATTATTTCGAAGATAAGATATCAAACCTGTGTCATTACTAAAAACTGAGTCATATCGTCGTAATTTATCAGAGATATCAAGAATTTCAGAATAATCACCATTGGAAATCAAAATATTAGAAGAAACAATATTTTTGAATTTTTTTGAATAAATTAACTCATTTTCATTATCAAATACAAATGGTCCTAATTCAGACAGGATCATTGTACAGTTTGTAGTCATTATGTCATTAGTTGGTACACAAAGCCATTAAAAAATATGTCTAAGATTGAAGAATTTGTAGATATTAATAAATATCATTTTATTATCATATTCTATAATTGTTTTTTAATTTCTTAAAAAATAAAAAAGAAGGATCTGCTTCTACTGCTAACCATAAAAACACTGCTAACGATAAAAACAAAAAAAAGCAAGGTGAATATAACCGGCAGGTAATCCTTACAAAACAATCTGCAGATGGGATTATTACATATTCAAAGACATGGCATCCTCATGAAGGAATTCTTATTTTGCAAGGTAAAAGCAAGAAAAATGGAGAAATACGAATTGATGGATTAGTAGTCCCGCCTTTCGCATCAGGCGGGCCTTATTATTCGGGTTTCCCTACAAATGAATTACCTATGGACCTTTCTTATATAGGAACAGCCCATTCCCATCCAGGAAGTTCTAATAGACCATCATTACAAGATTTAAACAATTTTTTTGGAGTAGTTTCTGTAATAATTAGTTACCCATATGAATATGAAACAATAGGTGCCTTTGATCGCAATGGAAATAGTATTAGTCTAATAATAGAATAATGTGAAATGTAACCAATAGCACTTTTATTAGTTTGATATTATCAAAGTAGCTCGAATAAAATATAATTTGGAACTGTAATAAAGTAAAAATATATGTAAAAAGCTATATTTCAGTAACGACTATATGACACTTGAAGAATTACGTGATAAAGCCTTTTATCAAAATACAATAGATGTTTGGATTATGTTATGCAATGAGAAAGGCGTTAATTCTTATGATACCAAGAAATATACTGAATTCATTAATTATTTAAATAGTAAAGGATTGAAAATGCAAAAATTTCCTCTTTGTATTAAAGAATCTGGTGGTACTTTTGATCGAGGAATAGACAAGGCGAGATTTTTAGATGCTCTGTCAAAGGTTTATTCTGAAAACGCGTCAGCATATACAATCAAGCTTTCTCCAGATAATATTTCAACACTCAGAAAATTTTTTGAATAACTTTTTGCTATATACAAAAAATAATGTTAACAAAAATTATGGAACCGTTGTTGTTTGTTGTATTTTTGCATTGATGCTTTCCAATAAAGCAGAAGTTTTAGGATCTGCTTTCAAAGATAAGGCATGCTCTACAAATTGTTTTGCATCGGGATAATTCTCTAGCTGATATAATATTTTTCCTTTATTAAACCAAGGTTTATCCCATTTTGGTTCTAAAGCTATGGCTTTATCAAAAGAAAATAATGCTTCCTCAAATTTTCCTATTTTGTATAATGCCCATCCTTTACTATTCCATGGTTTAGCCCACGTTGGTTTTAACTTGGTTGCTTTATCAAATGCAGTAACAGCTTCATCATTTTTACCTTGTTTTTGCAGTGCCCAGCCTATACTATTCCAGGGATTAGCCCAATTAGGATCTAAAGAAATTAATTTATTGTATAAAGCTATTGCATCATCGAATTTTTTCAAGTTAGTAAGTGCTTCTCCTTTGTCAAACCAAATATCAAGCCAATAAGGTTTGGGTCCATTATTTTTATCAACAGATTTGACTTTTTCATCTAAATTTCCCAATATTGTAAACGCTTTATCGTATAATTCTATAGCTGTAGTATAATTGGCTAATTCAAAAAATGCATTTCCCTGTTTAATTAAAGGTGCTGCCCAATTTGGATCAAATTTAATTGCATTTTTATAAGATGTTATAGCTTCATCATAATTTTTAGCATTCAAAAATTTATTTCCTTGCTCATAAGATAATATAGCATCTCTACTTGTTGATCCTAGAGATTCTTGTGTTTGTTGACTATTATTGGATAAGGATGAAGGAGAAGAAGTATTTACTTGTGCAAATGAATCATCATTATCACCCATTAAATTTAATCCAAGAATTATAAAGAACATAGTAACTAACATAACAAGCTTATGAAAATTTGGTCTTAATACCTGATCATGGACCTTTTCAATGAATGTATTCATTCATTATTATGAAATTTTCACAAATAAATTTTTTTTTATGATACTGATAAAAAGGGGGAGAGGAATATGTCAATTGTAGTTACATTCTTTTCATCTTGGGATTCAGAATAGAGTCTATTGTATTTCCAATAAGAACAAATGCTAGTCCAGTTAAAGCAATTAACATACCAGGAGGAATTAACCACCACCATAGCCCTCTCGATGCAGCTGCTGCTATATGAGCTTCATGAAGTATTTGACCCCATGTCGGAATAGATGGATCTCCTAGGCCGATGAAGCTAAGCGAAGCCTCCGCTAGAATTGCTCCTGGAACGGAAATAGCAATGCTTGCAAAAGTTAAAGGAAGTAGTTGAGGAATTATATGTTTAAAGACTATTTTGATGTCTGATTGTCCAATAAGCTGTGCTGCTTCAACATATTGGAAATTCTTTATCTGTAATGCTAGGCTTCGTGAAATCTTAGCGGTACCCATCCATCCAAAAAATATTAAAAATAAAACAATAAGAAAGATACTTCTTCCTATAAATAAAGACAAAATAATCAATAGCGGTAGAGTAGGTAAAGAATAGAAAATATCATTAAGTCTCATTAGACTTTCATCTGTTCTTTTTCCTTTGTAACCAGCAATAACACCATATATCATGCCAATTACAATGGAAATTGTAGAAACAGATAAACCTATAAATAAAGCAACAGGTGCCCCCCATACCAATCCAACCATTAAATCTCTACGTAATTCGTCTGTGCCCATTAATCCAAATTTTTCGCCTCCAAGAATTAATTTGGAATTTATAATTTCGTCTTCATTATGGAAGAGATAAAATTTAACATTGAAAGTATAATTTCCTTTCATGATTGATCGCGTATCCTGATTTGAAAATAGCATTATCTCAGGTTTTGAAGTTTCTTGTTTATAATCATAAAATTTTAAGTAATCAAGTAATTTTTGATGGATCAAATTATCTGTAGAAAATATTCTTCCCAATGTTATGCTCTGATTTGAACCCGAGACTGATGGAGTGATTGAATCGAAATAAATATCAAATTTATTTTTGTTTGGTCTTATTAATTCTATTTCAATGGCAGGAGGAATTTCTTCTTTATGTAGTGAATAGGTTATCATAAAATCATTTGGTGGAATATCAGAATTATAATTAATATTATATGAATGGGTAACGACAGTAATACCATTTTCATTTGTAGTAGATATTTTTACCTTATTTTTGCTACTAGTCACGTCATTATTATCAATAGAAGAAGAAAGAATCAGATGTTCTGGTATTTTTCTTCCGAAAAATCCAAAAAAATCACTCCATATGGGGGATGCAAGCCTAGGATTATCGATCCAATAATTGGGATTGTTCCATTCTTTAAAAGATGCAAAAGGGATACCAAAGAAAGCATAGACAGTCATAGATATCAAGATTAAAAGAATAACCACTCCTGCGATACCGCTTTTACTTCGAATAAATCCAGATATAAAAGTTAAATTGTTATTTATATTTTCAGCATATTTCTTATCCTTTTTATTGTTCAGCAGTAAGTTCTTTTTGGAAGTTACAAATTCTATATTTTTGGGATTAGAGCCAGAATTTTTGTTATTGTTAGTTTCATTGTCAGAATGTGTATGATCGTTATTATTATTATTATTATCAGCTTCTTTTTTATTCATTTAATTTCACCCTAGGATCAAAATATGCATAAATTAGATCTATAAAAAAAACTGTTACAAGAAATATCAATGTAGAGACATAGGTAAGTCCGATAATAATAGGAACGTCCATCAATCCAATAGCATCAAAATATAATTTTCCCATTCCTGGCCAATCAAAGACTACTTCAACAGTAAAAGCTCCCCCAAAGGATCCAGCTAGACCAAGAGCTATCATTGTAACTATAGGAGGAGCTGCATTTTTAAGAGCATGTGAGTAAAGTATTTTCTTTTTAGGAATACCCATTGCAAATTTTGCTTTGATAAAGTCTTCTTGTAATATTCCAGAAACTATATGTCTAACAATATATGCGACAGATCCGAACCCAAGAATTACCATTGTAATAAATGGAAGGATCATATGATATAGCAAATCAAAAAAATATAATGGATCATCGGGAGGAGTTAATGGTGTTGAACGGGCTGGGAATATATTTAGCGAGAAGGCGAAAATAAATATCATTATCATTCCGAACCACCAGATGGGAGTACTATTACCGAAAATAGCAAAGATTGAATTGATTCTATCCAATTTGGATTCAGTACGACTGGCCAAAAAAACTCCCAAATAAACGCCTATTAACGCAATAACCATTGTTGATGTTGTAAAAAGTAAAAGAGTTTTAGGAATTTTTTCAATTATTATATCTTTTACAGATGATGATCCTGAATCACTTACGAAGAAATTCGATTTTCCAAGATCTAATACCATAACTTTGAGTAAAGTATTAAAAAATCGATTTGGAGAATACCATGGTTCTCCTAATCCTAAATTTTTAATCTGCAATTGAATCTGTTGATCGAGATATCTTTGGCGTTCTGTAATATCCTTAAACTCGATTTTTTGATTACTTAAACTATCTATAACACTATATTTCACAGAATCCTTAATTACATTGTCCATTGTTGGTCCCAGAAGAGAGATTGTGAGAACGAGAATTGAAAATAAGACTATAAACATATTGATGATTCTTTTAAATAAAAAAAACAAGAATCCGGATGTCATTTATATTGAGTAGTAATATCAATAATATTAATAGTATTGTCTAATCAATATTTATCTTATACCTAGTTTATGTATACCTAGTTTGTGTAAAAAATTATTTATTTATAAAAATGCTATTTGCGAGAAATTTTGGCATTATTATTTATATTAGAAGAAATTTCGTTATATTTTATATATTTCAATATATCCCAATAAATGGTCAAGTATTAATAATTTAATTTTAGTTTTAATTTAGATCTACAAATTAGAAAGAACTAATAATAATTTGTAGTAAAATATTATTTTATTATATACAATTATTTATTTATTAATACAATTTAATTATATCAATTTCAATCAATATAACCTATTCTAAATTTCTTCTAAAAATTTTGTTGGAAATATTGTACCTCTAGCTATAGTATAAATTTGAAAATTAACGTCTGAATAGTCAATGTATTACTAGTTTGAGTCAAGAAGGCTTGACCAGTAATAGCAAAACAGGAAGCCAAAAACTTAGTTTAACAAGAGGACCAGCGGAGAGGTATTATTTATATATTTGATTTTATTTTCTCTGATTTTATATATGATAGAGAGTAGAGATAATAATTGTAATTATAAAATAAAAGAATAAACTAATTTAATTGTTAAAATTTGGTAACACATTATATAAAATTTTTATAAAAAAGATTAATGTAAAAATATTAAGTTTATAATAATTAGAAAAAATAATAGTAATCATACTTAATTATATTGTACTAAATCAAGGTAATTTATAAAAGAACAAATATGTTAATTCTTAGTTATATAGATAGTTCAGTGAATAATCATATTTCTTATTTAAGAGACGCAATTATTATTATAAAAAGACATCATGCTTCTACTATTTTAATACACAAATATATATAATAAATAAAAGCTTATAAAACCTTCTCAGAATTGCTAATATGCAATATTATAATTATTTAAAATAAACAATTATTATCTGTATACAGAAATTTTTATTGCTTAATTACCTCATTAGTTTTTTAAATTACCACATTAGTATAGTGCAATCGAAAAGATATAATATTACTTCTTAAGTCCTATACAATACCATTTAACAGGTATTGTTTAAACTTAATCTCTTTTTAGTAATAACTTTGACTGATATAATAAAAGTGAGAAATTATTTATTTTTTAAGGATAAAAGCAACTCTTAAATTAATTTTCTATATATTGTTTAGTAGAATTTACAAGATCATTCTCCCATGTATATATAAGAAGATAGTATCAAAAAAAAGATCTAAAATCTTATAATACTCTGTTATAGTTTAAGTACCAATGAGACGGGGGAGAAACCAGTCAGCTGTCATAATAATATCCACATTTCCAAATAAGGAATCGATAATTCAGAATGTTAATGATCTAATTATAGAAAAAAAATTATGTGCATGTATTAGTTTAGTGCCCATAAGATCATTTTATTCTTGGAGTAACAAACTTGAAGATCATGAGGAGATCATGGTTCTTTTGAAAACAACCAAATCTTTGGCTACGAAACTTAAATTGGAAATTGCAAGAATTCACCCGTATGATGTTCCAGAAATTATTGAAGTTAAGATGAATGATGTCTCTAAATCATATTTAAAATGGATGATCGATTCTATAAAAAGCTAAAAATCAAAATAGGTGTAATATTGTTATTATCTAGATTAGAATTTAAATAAAATCTTTAGTAATTGCTCAAAAAAAATTTAAATTAAAACGTCTGAATAATCATAATTTATAATGCTTTCAAATAACATAGAAATCTCTGTTCACTCAGATATTGGAAAAGTCAGAGCAAATAACGAAGACTCTACATATATCAATAGAAAATCTAAAATTTTAATGATTGCAGATGGAATGGGAGGTCACAATGGAGGAGAAATAGCAAGTAAGCTAGCGGTAGAAACTATTTCTAAATATTTAACTAACAAAATAGAAAATAATATTATAAAAGAAATAAAAATTGATAATTATTTAATACAAGCATTAAATCTTGCAAATTATAAAATTAGAATACAAGGATCATATAATTCTTCGTTATACAATATGGGAACAACAGTCGTTCTTTGTGTAATATCTGAAAGTAATAATTTACATATTGCAAATATTGGAGATAGTAGATTATATATTATTAATATCCAAAAAGAAAAGATTTCCAAGCTGACTAGAGATCATACATTAATAGCTAATCAAGAGAGAGGAAGAAGGATTTCAAAAGAAAATGTCAACAAACATCCTTTCAGCCATATTTTAACCCAAGCTTTGGGTATAAGCGAACAAATTAATCCATATCTAACTAATTGTAAATGGCATCAAGGAGAGTATTTACTATTATGTTCTGATGGTCTTACAGATATGATATACGAAAACGAAATATTAGATATATTCAAAGATAACTACAAAAAAAAATGTGATCAAATATGTAAAAGCCTAGTAGAAAAAGCTATTAATAATGGCGGTTTAGATAATGTTACGGTCATAGTCAGTCACAGAAACGCTTGAAATTTAATCAATATTTATTAGAGAACAAGAATAATATTTCGATACCAAATAAATTCGAGAAAAGAATAAAAATATTTAACGAAGCTGGTATCGAAGCAATGCAACTATGCCACCTAATGCAGATACTCTTAATCCGATATCTGTTGAAGAGTCAACAGCATATACATTAGCTCCATATGTTTCTGCTGTATTTAGTATGTTTATTATTTGTTCTTCCTTTAAATCTTTAAATATAGAATCAGAAAAAACAATGGATTCAACAGATTTCAATTTAATTGCCTCACCCACATCTCGAAATCCCATAACATATTTTTCTTCACCTCTCCTAACCTGTAACATGATATTGTCTAATATCGCAGATACAAAAGATATTTTACTAGAACTCATAACTTCTTTGAGTGATGGAGATCTGAGAAATACCATTACTCCATCTTCTCCTGCTACATCAATCCCATCAATAACAGTTGATATATCTTTATAAGTAGATTTTTTACCTATAATAAAATTGTAAAACCTCCTTTTTGTTTCCCCTGGGCCAAATATTATTATTTTATAGTTTCCATCTTCATTTACTATATTATGTAATGCAAGATATATTTCTTCAAAGAAGACTTCAATATTTGGATTATTCTTGGCTCCCTGAGTAAAATATTTTCCACTTTGTCCTGAATAAATATTTGGAATAATTTCTAAATGAGTTCCCGCTATTTTCGCAATTCCAGATTCCTTTGTATCAATGGCTACAATAATAAAAGTTCCTGTGAATTCAGGTTTCAAAAGTTTTAAATCTAGCTCATCCCATTTTTTACCTTTATCAACAACAATATTATTTCCAATTTGAACTATAATTGAATGATACGTTCCTTTTGGTACAAGACTATTATTTGATTCAATTATTGTTCCAGCTATTCTCACTCTATCTATAGATTCATCTAAACTTATTTTTTCTACTTTAACTGATACACGGATTTTTACTCTTTCTCTATCAGGTCTAGAATATTCCTTTTCAAATTTTATAACTCTAGAGGTATCAGACACTACTATATTATCTGTCTTGATAATCCTTCTTAATGTAAAAAGATCATCAGAATCTTCTGGAATAATAAACATAGCCTTACCAGAAGAACTTGATAGCTCTTTACTTTTCATAGTAACTATTTAGTGGATATATTAATTTTCAAATCAAACAGCGGGACTTGGATTGGATTCGGAGGTTTCATTCGATTGCTTAGTTGATTTATTTAAATTTTGTGCCGATGCAAGATAGTCATCCACCCATTCTTGCGTTAATACGCCTGATTCAACAAGGTTAACTAATGCATTAGGTGATGCTATTCCATTAACTTTGCCTGACTTTTTCCTAATTTGTCTCCATTTTAATTGAGTATTGCCACTCTTAGAAGAATATATTATTCCTAAAATATCTTTTGCATTTACAAAAGTCATTTCTCTAATTCGTTTTAAAGTTACCTTATCAACAGCCTCTATATAAATGGCCCCTGGCCCATCTTCCCGTTCCGGAAAGACTTCAAAATCACGAAAATAACTTTCAGGAATAAACGATTTACATGTACTCACAATTATAAACTTTCTAAAACTTTCAAGTGATGTTGTAGTATCTATATTAACCAATATATTCTTAAAAACAACGTGTCATTTATCAAGTTTATGAAAAAAAAATTTACCTTTTTAGAAAATTTGTGGGGTTTATTCTTATCGCTATTATAATCTATTTGTTAGTACATATTTACACTATTATTTACAAGGCTAATAAATACGAAAGATAAAAAATTATTAGATGGCTGCTTATGTATAGATACTTCCTGAATCAGATTTCTTTATCTCTATAATAACTTTATCTCCGACTTTTATATTCATATCCTCATAATCTTTCATGGTTATTTTAAATGTGGGATTATCGCCTGTCATACCTGCTCCTCCACCCATACCTCCAGAAATCATTTTAGAGATATCGCCCATTGCCTTTGGTAGATTTTTCATTAAATCTTCCGGAGAAGTAAATGCCATAACATTAGGACCAAAAGGATTCATTCTTTTATCGCTTCCTGGTTTGTAGTCGTGAGGATCTGAGAACGTTACATAAACATAAGGACTACCGTCTTGTGTTGCCTCAATTCTAGAGGCAATAAATTCTCTTTTCATTCTAAAGTAAAATGATAGTTATTTCAATTTATAATTTTGGATATTTTAATAATCTATATTAAGTTCGAATTAGAAGTGATCACAACCATTTCTACAATTACTAGATCCATAGAATTTACCTTGTAATCATAACAAAAGTAGTCTTGCAACCTATTGTATTAGAAGTATTGTAGTTTGATATACCCTAATTTATAGAATAATAGTAACCATATAAAAATAGTACGTGTGAGACTTTCATCCAATAATATTAACTATAATTTCGATATTTTTATGATGTGTAATATTTTTGCTCTTAAAAAAGAAAATATCAGAATCTTTATTCTACCTATAGCGTTTTAATTTCATTCCATCACATGAACAAAATAATCCTACTATAAATAGTTATTGAAAAATAATCTTATTAAGAAAGACAAATATATGATATCAGACAAAAGTAAAATCAGTTCTACCTTCAGAGAATACAAATATCGTTCATACGATAAATAGATTTACTTTTTTTTTATACAATAAAATTTCTTTAGTTAAAGTACTTTTATGATCATTTAACAAGTTGGAAATATTTCTTAACTATTTTATTGATCTGATTTCTTTTAAAAAAATATCACTATCAAGCTTTGAAAATATGGAAAGATCAATTTCTGCACCCGGAGACATTATTTGCTGTAAATATTTTCCTGATTCTTTATGTTTCCACCATGTTTCACCGAAAATATTTTGTAAATGAACATCCAACTCTTTAGCCCTAACTGCTGCAAATAGATAACTTGGAACATACATTATAGCTTCAGGAAGTATATGATGTAGCATCCAATAGGCTCCAGGAATTTCAATTCCTGTAAAATCCTTGACTAATTTTGAATACAACAAATTAGAAGCTTCAATACTTAGATGATTTTTCCAAAAACTGGATTTCATAAGTGCATTAGCAGAATAAAATGTGACAAAAAATAATTCCATAAAGTTATTTCTCGACTCCAATTTATCCAATAACTTATCATCCGTTATTCCAATAGACGATTTAAGAAAAGTCTTTTTTTTTGTTAAACGTTCTAGCAATATAGAAAAGATTTCAGCTACTCCCATAGAAATATAATACCTTTTCCAATATTCTTTTTCTGGATTTATAGAGCTTGCATGCATCGCGTGTCCTGATTCATGAAAACACCCTTGAAGATCAAAATAAGGGCTTTCAGATTTATATAAAATGCGGATATCATAAGGTATTCTAACAAAGAAACATATTGGTGAAGGATATTTATTTTGTCTATTTTCAATATCAAAATTTATTCTATTTAGATCAAAATTTAAAATTTTTAGAATTTTTTTAACTTCTTTTACCGCATTAATTTTTTGAAAAGTCTTGTCAAAATCTTTATAGGCCATATTTCAAAAGAAATAAAAATCATCATAATATTCCGCATTTCTTTTTAAAATTTCCGCAGATATATTTTGAAGAGATTGTTTGAAAATTTTGCTTGAATTATTACCCATATATTTGACAAAATTTATAAATTTTGTATATGTTATTTTTTCATTCATTAAATAACCTGATAGTGGATTTAGCTGATTAGATCCAATTGAAGTATTACTGCAGGTACTTTGAATAGTTGAATAAAGTGACCGTATCTTTTCAAAGCGATTATAGATGATAGGAGAAATATATTTTGTTTTTTCTATAAAATCATCAAAAACTTCCTTCCTTTTCTGAGAATTCTTTTCATTATTGTTAAATTGCCTCCACGTATTCCAATTTATATTCTTATTATTGAATTTATACTTTGAAACAACCTTTTTAGTTCTAATGTCATGTAACTTCAGTTCTAAATCTTTAGTTGAAGAATCTGCAAAATTTTCTACTACTGAAAGAAAAAGATCTAGTGGTTCTACATAGTTTTTTAAAAATAAATCCGAGTTTAACAATCTTAATTTGCAAGAGAAAGTATTGATTCATTTGAATGTTTTAACCCTGCGTATTTTTTATAGACCTCATCAGTTTCTGCAATTAAAAGGCATTCATCAATATTACACCATTGTAAAATATTCATTTAG
>Ga0126311_10000218_pt1 | contig 28548 bp, 17 predicted proteins | sample Plot61_FD_92539 | JGI IMG/M metagenome (GOLD analysis project Ga0126311, IMG submission 92539) | Serpentine soil microbial communities from UC McLaughlin Reserve, CA, USA - Plot61 | ecosystem: Environmental > Terrestrial > Soil > Grasslands | place: USA: UC McLaughlin Reserve, Lake County... | reverse complement strand
GGGCCGGTGCCCGCGGGCGTGGGCGGCGAATTGTACATAGGCGGCGAATGCCTCGCGCGCGGGTACTTGAACAGGCCGGGGCTGACGGCGGAGAGGTTCGTCCCTGACCCGTTCAGCGGAGAGATTGGGGCGAGGCTCTACAGGACGGGTGACGTGGTGAGGCACGGCGCGGGCGGGGAGTTGGAGTACGTGGGGCGTGCGGACGGGCAGGTGAAGGTCAGGGGCTTCCGCGTCGAGTTGGGCGAGGTGGAAGCGGTGCTGCGTCGCGCGCCGGGAGTGAGCGAGGCCGTCGCGGTGACGCGCGAAGATGAGGCGGGTGACAAGCGGCTCGTGGCTTACGTCGTGGTCGAGGAGGGGGCGGCTCCGACGGCCTCCGCGCTGCGCGAGTACATGCGGGAGCGGGTGCCCGAGTACATGATTCCCTCGGCCTTCGCGGCGCTCGACAGCCTGCCGCTGACTTCGAACGGCAAGGTAGATAAGCGCGCGCTGCCGGAGCCGGAGGGCGTCGGTCAGGAGGGGCCTCGGATACTCGCGCGCGACGTGATGGAGTTGCGGCTGGCGCGCATGTGGGAAGAGCTGCTGTGCGTGCGGCCCGTCGGCGTGCGCGACAACTTCTTCGAGCTGGGCGGGAACTCTATGCAGGCGGCGCGGCTGATGTTCCGCATCCGCGAGACGTTCGGCAGCGAGCTGCCTCTGTCCGTCATCTTCCGCGAATCGACAGTGGAGCGGCTGGCGGGTCTGCTGCGCAGTCGGCACGAGCCGAGTCCGAGCCCTTCCGCGCTCGTCGAGATTCAGCCGCGCGGCGCGCTGGAGCCTTTCTTCTGCGTACACCCGAGCGGCGGGGGCACGCTCTGTTACGCCCCTCTGGCCCAACACCTCGGGCAGGGGCGGCCCTTCTACGGCCTACAGTCGCGGGGCATCGACGGCGAAGAGACGCCGCACGCGCGCGTCGAAGATATGGCCGAGCACTACGTCAGGGAGGTTCGACGCGTGCGGCCGGAGGGGCCTTACATGCTCGGCGGCTGGTCGATGGGCGGCGTGGTGGCCTACGAGATGGCGCGGCAGCTACGCGCGCAGAGTCAGGAGGTCACGCTGCTCGCGCTGATAGATTCCTTCGCGCCGCATTCGTCCGCCGATGCGGCCGAGCCCGACGAAGCGTCGCTGCTCGAAAGTTTCGCGCGCGACATAGGGCTCTCTCCCGAGGCGCTCACGTTCGCCGCGGGCGAGCTGGGCCGGCTCGGGCCGGACGAGCGGCTGGAACAACTACTCGAACGGCTGAAGTCGGAGGGGTTGCTCCCGCCGGACCTTGAGCTGTCGCGTCTGCGACGCCACTTCAACGTCTTCAAGGCCAACGTCCGCGCGATGCTCGGTTACCGCCCGCGGCCTTCGCAGAGCCCCATCGTCCTCTTCGTCGCGGAGGAGAAGCTCGCGGGCGGCCGCAGAGACACCGCGAACGGTTGGGGTCGGCTGGCCGCGGCCGGGATGGAGTTACACGTGGTTCCCGGCGACCACTTCACGATGGTGCGCGAGCCGAAGGTCAGGGCGCTGGCCGGGCTGCTCCGCGAATCGCTCGACGCCCCGAGCGCGGTGAACGCCTGACGGCCCGTCTGGCGCGACGCGTCAAACCTCATAAACTTGTCAGACTAAAGCCTCGCGGCTTCGGCCACACGCTCGTGCGTACGAGGCGGCTTGGTCATAACAGCGTCGCCATCAATCCGCCCAGGCTCGCGCCGGGGCACACCCTCGGCCGCCCTTCGCGGCCGGCCAACGATCCTTTCCTTACACACGACCTTGAGCGGTGAGGAATATTCGCTTCCATTAACAAGGAGGAAGTCGTCTTGTCGTACCAACAGGAACAGCTAGAAAGCAAGAGCAGCATGCCCGCGGGGCTCCACAACAGGTTCGCGGAGCAGCTTACACAGATAAAGGCTCGGTGGCCGCAGCACTTCGACTGCATAGACCCGTCGCGCATCTCCGAAGAGTCTTCCTTCTTCACGATAGAGCTGGCGACACGCACCGCCGACTTCAACTCGATGGTCGAAGGCGGGCGCGGCGAGCTATACAGGCGCGCGCAGCAGAACCCCTTAATCAGGGCCGCGGGCATCCGCCAGCTCTTCGAGCTTGCGAGCCCCGGCCGAAGGCTTGAGGGCCTGACGCCGTCGCACAAAATACTCGACGTGCTCGGCGGCGACGGCGTGCTCGCGCGCGCGATGCAGCAGATGGTCGCGCCGCAGCAGCTACCCGCCATCCTCACGAGCGACCTCTCGGCCGACATGGTCGCCGCGGCGCGTGCCTACGGCCTCTTCGCCCTACAGCAGCCCGCGCAGAACCTGCTGCTGAGGGACGCGAGCGTGGACGGCGTCATCATCGCATACGGCACGCACCACATCCCCGTCGAGCAGCGCCTGCAAGTCTGCCGCGAGGCTTACAGGGTCTTAAAGCCGGGCGGGCGCATCGTCTTCCACGACTTCGAGGAGGACTCGCCGATGACCGCTTGGTTCAACGAGGTGGTTGACGGCTACTCGCAGACGGGGCACCGCTTCCCGCACGTCACGCGCGAAGAGGTGACGGGCTACCTGACGAAGGCCGCCTTCGAGCAGGTCGAAGTCAGCTACCTCTACGACCCGTTCGTCATCTCGGCCGACTCCGGGGGGGAGGCGGGCCGCCAGCTCGCCGACTGCCTGCTCAACATGTACGGCCTCGTCAAGCTCCTCGACGACCACACCTACGACGAGGCGCTCGATACGGTCGAGTGTCTGGCCGATGAGTACTTCCGTTACGACTACGCGGCGATGGGCCTCGGCGACTCGTTCGGCGCCTCGCGGGTCAAAGTCATCCTCGACGGCGACGGCGGCGGCGCGCGCGTCGAACTCCCGCGCGTAGCGCTCGTCGGCCACGCGGTCAAGCCGCGCCTCTAACACTTTCGCGCGGCGCGGCCGGAGTCATGCGCCGCACCGAGAGAGAGAACGTGACGCATATGAAACTCTTCTCTTTTCTTCTGCGCGTATCGCCGGGCGTCGTCGTCCTCGCGGTCTCGGCCGGCGTCGTCAGCGGCGTCAGCAGCGCGTGTCTGGTCGCGCTGCTGAACTCCGCGCTCGCCGGGGGCGAGGTCGCCGGGGGGCGGCTGGTCGCCGGGTTCGTCGGCCTGTGCGTCCTGCTGCCCGCCGCGAGGTTCGTCTCCGACTACGTGCTCTGCAACCTCGGGCAGAAGTCCGTCTGCGAGATGCGCGTCAGGCTGAGCCGGCAAATCCTCGCGGCGCCGTTGCGGCAGCTCGAAGAGGTCGGCAGCCACCGGCTGCTCGCCGCGCTCATCGACGACATCTCGGTCGTCATCAACGCGCTGCTCTACGTGCCGCTGCTATGCATCAACGTGGCCGTCGTGGCGGGCTGCCTCATCTACCTCGGGTGGCTCTCCCCGGCGGCGTTGTTTCTCGTGCTCGGGTTCCTCGCGCTCGGCCTCCTGGGCTTTCAACTCCCGGTGAGGAGGGGCGCGGCGTTGCAGAAGCTCGCGCGCGAGGGGGCCGACTCGCTGTTCGGCCACTTCCGGGCGATGGTCGAGGGCACGAAGGAACTGAAGCTGCACGGCGGCAGGCGCGAGGCGTTCATCACGCAGGTGCTCGGCCCGACCGCGCAGTCGTTGCGGCGTCACAACGTCGCCTCGATGGCCTACTTCATCACGGCGTCGAGCTGGGCGCAGGTCTTGTTCTTCGTCTTCACGGGCGTGCTGCTCTTCGTGCTTCCGTCCTACAAGGCGATGCCGAAGGAGACGTTGGTGGCGGGCGTCATCGTCGCCCTCTACATGATGGGGCCGCTCGACGGCATCATGAACACGCTCTCGAACCTGAGCCGCGCGAACGTCGCGCTGGGGAAGGCCGAGAGCCTCGGGCTGTCGCTGTCGCGCGAGGCGCCGGGCGCGGCGGGCGCGGCGGCCCCGCCCGCGGCCGCGCGCTGGGGGCTGCTCGAACTCGACGGCGTCACGCACACGTACCACCGCGAGCAGGAGAACAGCAGCTTCATACTCGGCCCCATCGACCTCACCGTCTACCCCGGCGAGCTGCTCTTCCTGACCGGCGGCAACGGTAGCGGCAAGACCACCCTCCTGAAGCTGCTCGTCGGGCTCTACACGCCGCAGGGCGGTGAGCTGAGGCTCGGCGGCGAAGTCGTCACGGAGGCCACGCTCGAAGCCTACCGCCAGAACTTCTCGGCGGTCTTCTCGGACTTCTACGTCTTCGAGACGCTGCTCGGGATGGACGCGCTCGAACTCGACGCGAGGGCGCTGCGTTACCTGTCGGAGCTGCACCTCGACCACAAGGTCAAAATCAAGGACGGCGCGCTCTCGACGACGGCCCTCTCGCAGGGCCAGCGCAAGCGGCTCGCGCTGCTCGTCGCGTGCCTCGAAGACCGGCCCGTCTACGTCTTCGACGAGTGGGCCGCAGACCAAGACCCGAAGTTCAAGGCCATCTTCTACTACGAACTTTTGCCCGCCCTTAAGGCGAAGGGCAAGACGGTAATCGTCATCTCCCACGACGACCGCTACTACCACGTCGCCGACCGCGTCATCAAGCTTGAGGACGGCCACCTCAGCCTCGGCGAGCAGTTCGCGGCCCCGCGCATGGAGGCGGCCGACTTGCACGCAGGCCAGCCGTAATATTTCAAAATCTCGCGGCGCACGCCACCGGCGCCCGTCATACAAGCACCCCTATCCAAGGAGGGAATCATGAATCGCGTGGTGATGCACGACGAAGAAATAAAGAGCGTGAAGGGTCTCCTGGGCGAAGTCACCGCCCGGCACTCTTCCGTGGACGATCAGGGCTTCCTCAAGGAGGTGCCCCTCATCGCGCACGAGCTGCCGCGGCGGTTGCGCCGGCTCATGAACGAGTTCAAGCAGGAGGAGCTGCCGGAGAGCGCCTGCGTAGTCTCCGGCTACCCGGTTGACGACCGCAGGATAGGGCCGACGCCCGGCCACTGGAAGGCGCGGCGCGGCGTCTCGCCGACGCTCGAAGAGGAGATGCTGTTCGTGCTCTTCGGCTCGCTGCTCGGCGACGTTATCGGCTGGGCCACGCAGCAGAACGGCTACATCGTCCACGACGTGCTGCCCATCAGGAGCGACGAGGACTTACAGCTCAGCTCCGGCAGCAAGCAGCACATCACCTGGCACAACGAGGACGCCTTCCACCCGTACCGCGGCGACTACGTCGCGCTCATGTGCCTGAGGAACCCCGACCGCATACCGACCACGCTGGCCTCTATGTCCTCGGTGAAGCTCGACCCGGAGACCCTCGCCACGCTGTTCGAGCCGCGCTTCGTCATACGCCCCGACGAGTCGCACGCGGAGGTGAGGAACGGCGACTCGATGGCCGCGGCCGCCAACGGCGGCTCTAACGGCTCTAACGGCTCTAAAGGCACGAACGGCTCTAACGGCACGAATGGGTCGAACGGGTCGAACGGGTCGAACGGCGGCGGCTCGCATTCCGCTTACGAGCGCATACGAAGTATGAACTCGAAGCCCGAGCGGCTCGCGGTTCTCTTCGGCGACCCGCGTTCGCCCTACATCCGCATGGACCCGTACTTCATGGACCCGCCCGACGACGACGCTTCGCAGAGGGCTCTGAACGATCTGATTTACGCGCTCGACGCCAACAGCTCGGAGATAGCCCTGCGGCCGGGCGAGATGCTCTTCGTTGACAACTTCTGCGCCGTCCACGGGCGTAAGCCTTTCCGTGCGAAGTACGACGGCACGGATCGCTGGCTCAAAAGAATCAACATCACACGAGACCTCAGAAAGTCCAGGGACTCGCGGCCCGCCTGCGCGTCCCGAATCATCTGCTGAAGGCGGCCGGCTTTTGAGGCGAAGCCGCACGACGCAGGCCGTGCGTGCGCGGGAGACGGAATAATGCTCAACACGACTTTGACACCCTGGTTGCCGAACTCGAAATTGAACGCGAGGGCGAAGCTGCGTCTCTTCTGCCTGCCTTACGCGGGCGGAAGCGCGTTGGTCTACCGCGACTGGCAGGAGCATCTACCGCCCGGCGTCGAACTCTGCCCCGTGCAACTCCCCGGCAGGGGGAGGCGACTGCGCGAGCCGGCCTTCACGCACACGCGGCCCCTCGTGCGCGCGATTGCCGAAGGGCTGCTCCCATACCTGGACGTGCCCTTCTCCTTCTTCGGGCACAGCATGGGGGCGATGCTCGGCTTCGAGCTGGCGCGACACGTCCGTGCCGAGCGCGACGTAGAGCCCAGACACCTGTTCGTCTCCGGCAGGCGCGCCCCGCAGGTGCCCAACTCCGCGCCCCCCTCCTACGGACTCCCGCCCGAGCAGTTTATGGAGGCGCTCAGTCAGCTCAACGGCACGCCTCCCGAGGTGCTCGCGCAGCCCGAGCTGATGCAGATGATGATGCCCCTGCTGCGCGCGGACTTCGAGGTCTGCGACACGTACTCGTACGACCCCGCCCCGCCGCTCTCGTGTCCCATCACGGCCTTCGGCGGCCTGCAAGACGCGGGCGTGAAGCGCGAACACGTAGAGGCTTGGCGCGAGCAGACCACCGGCGCGTTCGCGGTGCGAATGCTCCCCGGCGACCACTTCTTCCTCCAAAAGGAGCAGGCGTCGCTGCTGCGCCTGCTCTCCAAAGAACTCTACAAACTCGTCGCGTGAGCTGGCGCGTCCGCGAATATTTTTACGCCAACTATTAAGAAATTAGTTGACGGCCACGGGGCGGGCTGTTAAGCTCCCTTTGTAAGGTATTAAAGATTTAATAGCTCCTCCGGAGGAATCCGACATTGCCCCGCCAAAAATCGCAGATACTGACGGAAGCTGAGTTGAGATTGATGAACGTCTTGTGGGAAAGGGGGGCGACAACGGTCGGCGACGTAGTCAAGGCGCTGGCCGACGGGGATGGCTCCGCCGTCGCCTACAGCACGGTGCTGACGACCCTCCGCATCCTCGAAAATAAAGGCTACATCCGGCACACTAAAGAGGGACGCGCCTTCGTCTACCACCCGGTCGTCAACCGCGACAAGGCGTGCAACAGCGCGGTCAAACAACTGGTTCGCCGCTTCTTCAACGGCTCACCGGAATTGCTCGTGCTCAACGTACTGGAACAGGAAGAACTCGACTTCAACGACCTACAGCGTTTGAAGAAGATGTCTGAGGAACCCGCCTAAGGGGGTTTTATGTTGACTGCTCTTTCCTTCACGAACGGGGCCACTCACTTCGTCGTCGAGACGTTGCTCAACAGCCTTTGGCAGGGGGCGATTCTGGCGTGCGTTGCGTGGGGGCTGCTGCGATTCATGCGGCGCTCGAACGCGGCCACGCGCCACGCGGTGCTGCTCGCGGTGCTGTGCGCCGTCCCGGTTCTACCGCTTCTGACCGGCCTCTCTGGCCGCAGCGTTCTCAACGTCGTGAAGCTCGAATGGCCGTTCGCGGGTGGGCCGTCGGTCGCCCCGGCCGAGACTGACGGCGGACTCGGCCGCGGAAGTTTATACGCCGCGGGCGAGGGTGTAGCGTCGTCGGCGAACACTTCGTCTGCGGAGGTCGTAGCGGACGAGGGGGAGGCGGCGGCGGAGGTCGAGTCGGCGCGCCCTCTGCAAGTCGTCGTGCTTCCGGCCGGCAACTGGCCCGCCGTACTGTTCGCGGTCTGGGTTCTGGTCGCGGGCTACATGCTTTGGAGAGTCGCCCGCGGCGTCCTACACCTGCGCAGGCTCAGGCGCGACTGCACGCCCGTGGGGCCCGCCTGCCGGAGTCACCTGTCTCAACTCCTCGACGCATACGGTTCGGGTCGTTCGGTCAAGGTCTGCTACTCGCCCGCGGTCTCGATGCCGATGGTCGCGGGCCTGTTCAGGCCGACCATCATCTTCCCCGAGCGGCTTGCGGGGCTTCTGACCGACGAGGAGTTCGACCAGATAGTGCTGCACGAGCTGGCGCACGTCCGGCGCATGGACGCGTGGACGAACCTCGCGCAGAAGCTCATCGAGGCCGCGTTCTTCTTTAACCCCGCGGCCCTCTGGCTCAGCCGGCGTTTGAGCCTTGAGCGCGAGGTGGCATGCGACGACTGGGTCATCTCGTTGACCGAAGAGAGCCGCCGCTACGTGGCGTGCCTGACGAAGCTGGTCGAGTTCAGCGTCACGCCGCAGTACTCGGCGCTCGCGCCGCACGCGGCCGCCGGCAAAAAGCAGATCTTCAGCCGCGTCGAATCGCTCCTCCAAAGGAAGCGCGGCCACGACCCGCGCCTTTCGAGGTTCGCCGCGTCGGCGGCCTGCGCGACGTTACTCGCCGCGGCCCTCTGCATACAGGCGTTCGTCCCGTCGCTCGCGCTCGCCGAGGGCGTCGCCGCGCGTGAGTGGCCGTCGCCGCGGCAAGTCGGCGAGGCGGAGGACGGCCGCGGCTTTGCGAGAGAGGGCGAAGGCGGCGCACAGGTCGGCAGACCCGCGGCGGAAGAGGCAAGCGCGCCGCAGGCCGAAGGCCGCGCGGCAGCGGCCTTGAGGCCGGAGGCGTCGGGCGACGCGCCGGCCGCCCGCGCTACGACGGCCGCGAAAGCCGGGCAGCAGGAGCGCGGCGCTCTCCCCGCGCCGCAAACGGGCGGCGACGCGGCCGAAGACCTTTTGAAGGCGATTGCGATACTCCCTTCCGACTTCGAGAAGGCGAAGGCTTTAATCGAAGTCGTCAACGTCGCGCCCGCGGGGAAGGTGCCGTCAAACCTCTTCGCGGCGGCCGCCACGATAGACTCCGCTTGGGAGCGCTCGCGCGTGATGTCGGCAATCCTCGATAGGGGGAGTCTGAGCCGGCCCTTAATGATTCGCGTCCTGAAGTTCAGCGCGACGATTGATTCCGACGTGCCGAAGACCAACCTGCTCGTGCAGGCCATAGACCTCTGCCCGTCGGACGACGAAGTGTTCTCCGCCTACCTCGCGTCGGCGGCGTCCATCAAGTCGGCGACGTGGAAGGAGCGCGCCGTGTCGGCGCTCCTGCGCAGGGAGGGACTCAGCGGCGCGGTGCTGACGCAGGCAATCGAGATGGCGGCCGACGGCATGGGCAGCAGGCGTTCGGGCCTGAGCGCCATGGAAGCGGCCATGCAGAACCTTTCGAGGTAGTCACCCCGTAGGCTTAACTGACAAGGAGGACTCACGATGATTAATAAACAACCTCATGCGGCGGCCGGACTTCGCGCGAAGGCGCGCATCACGACGGCCGCGGCGTTCTCGCTGGCCGGGGTGCTCGGGGCTTTGTGCGTCGCCGCGCCGTGCGGCGCGTCGGGGCAGTCGCAGCAGCGCGAGGTGCGGCGCGAGGTCGTGGGGGCGAACGGCGACCCCGTCGAGGTCTCGCGCCGGCAGCAGATGGCCGGGACGAGGGAGTGGAAGACCACCTGGTCGGACGGCTCGGACAGAGTTGAGGTCAGGGCGCGCGACTTCCAGCTCACGGACGACGCGACGGGCATCAAGTCTCTGGCGCGGGGCGGCTACTTCGTGCTCGACGAGGAGCGCGGCGGCGAGCGGCAGTTGAAGGTGACGGCCGACGCGGACGGCCGCCTCAGGTACGACTACCACGTCGGCGGCGAGGCGCGAGAGTTCGACTCGGCGGCGCAGTCGTGGCTCTCGGGCGTCCTTCTGAAGCTCGCGAGGAGTTCCGACTTCGCGGCCGAGCAGCGCGTGAAGTGGCTCTACGGGCGTCGCGGCGTCGCGGGCGTGCTCGAAGAGGTCTCTTCACTACAGGGCAGCCCGGTCAAGCGCGCATACTTCCAGAGGCTTTTCGAGACGGCGCCCCTCGACTCCAACACCGCGGCGCAGGTCTTCGAGCAGGCGACGCGCGAGCTGGACACGGACTTCGAACGCGCGAAGCTTCTCTCAGAAGTCGCGGGCCTGCTCGTCTCGCACGCCGACCTGCGCGCGCCCTTCTTCAAGGCCGCGGGCGCTCTCGAATCAGACTTCGAGCGGCGGCGCGTGCTCGTGACCGTCGTCAACCTTGAGAACGTAAACAAGGAGCTGCTGGGCGCGGCCTTGCAGTCGTCGCTGGTCATGAAATCCGACTTCGAGCTGGCCGAGTGGCTGATAGAGCTGGCGCGTGTGCACACGATAGACGAGAGCCTGCGCCCCGGCTTCCTTGCCGCCGTGAGGAAGATGCAATCGACTCACGAACAGGGCCGCGCGCTGGTCGCGCTCACGCAGAACGTGAAGCCGCGCGCCAACTGATTCTGGCGGGCCGCGTCCCCACCGGCCCGCCCGAAGCGAATACTTAACGGCGCCGCCCGAGTCGGACGGTTCCGAAGCCCCTAAGACCTCTCACCAACACGAACCCGTAACCCGTTCCCTCCGCGCCCTGTCCCTGCGCGGAGGGCGAGGGCGCAGTCATGCGCCCTGCGGGATGCGGTGACCGGCGCGGCGGCTTATGCCCTGCGCGCGGCGGTAGGCATTTTTTTAAGGGGAAGCTCCTGGTCGAGCGGGAAAGAATCATAATGGTAACGCAGAGGGTCTTCGCAAATTTGGCGTGCAGGTTTCTGGCGCTGCTCATCGTCGTAACGTTCTCCTCGCGGGCGGCCCTCGGGCAGGAGCAGTCGTCGGTGGCGGCGGAGGTCTCGCCCACGCCGACGACACAGGAGCCGCTGGCCGCAGGGTCTCGCGCGGCGCTCGCGCTGCCGGAGGAGAAGAGGGGGGCCGCGCCCGTCCACCGGTTCGATAAGCCGCCGACGATTGACGGCGTGCTCGACGACGAGGTCTGGAAGAGCGCTGCCGTCCTCAAAGACTTTTATCAAGTGCGCCCCGGCGACAACATCGCGCCGTCGGAGCCGACCGAGGTGCTGCTCGGCTACGACGCGAAGTTCTTATACGTCGCCTTCCGCGCGCGGAGCGCGGGCAGAAGGGTGCGCGCCACGGTCGCCAAGCGCGACGCCGTGCAGGAAGACGACCACGTGCGCCTCTACCTCGACACCTTCGACGACAGGCGGCGGGCCTACATCTTCATCTTCAACCCGCTCGGCGTGCAGCAGGACGGAATCTACACGGAGGGCGTCGGCGAGGACTACACGATTGACGTGGTGATGGAGTCGAAGGGCGTCGTCACCGAACAGGGCTACACGGTCGAGGCGGCCATCCCGTTCAAGTCCCTTCGCTACAAGTCGGGCGCGAAGCAGCCCTGGGGCGTCCACGTCCAGCGCCGCATCAAGAACGTCAACAACGAGCTGACTTCATGGATGCCCATCGCGCGCGGGCAGTCGGGGTTCCTGAATCAGGAGGGGCACATCGCGGGCCTCGAAGGGATACTCGCGCAGAGGACGCTGGAGATAATCCCAAGCCTGACCGTCTCGGAGACGGGCAGTCGCACGCGCACCATCCCGCGCTCGGTGGTCAACAGCACCGACGGCCTGATCGATCCCGGCCGCTTCGTCAGCCGGCCCATTGAGTTCGACCCCGGCCTGACGGCGAAGGTCGGCATCACCCCGACCGTCACGCTCGACCTCGCCCTCAACCCGGACTTCGCGCAGGTCGAGGCCGACCAGCTCGTCGTCACCGCCAACCAGCGCTTCCCCATCTTCTACCCGGAGAAGCGCCCCTTCTTCCTCGAAGGCAAGGAGATTTTCAGCACGCCGCTCAACGCCGTCAACACGCGGGCCATCGTAGACCCCGACCTCGCCGTCAAGCTCTCGGGCAAGCACGGGCGCAACTCCTTCGGCATCCTTCTGGCGAGCGACAACGCGCCCGGCAACTTCAGCGAGGAGGAGCGCACCGACCCAGGCATACGCCCCGGCATCGAGAAGTTCCTCGACAAGAACGCTTACATCGGCGTCCTACGCCTGAAGCGCGACATAGGCAAGGAGAGCAACCTCGGGCTGCTCTTCACCAGCTACAACTTCATCGAGCGGCACAACCAGCTCGGCGGCATCGACGGGAGGTTCAGGCTCGGCCCGCAGACCGTCCTCACCTTCCAGGCGCTCGGCACGACCTCGCGCCGCTTCTTCTTCGACCCCGACGCGGGGCGCAACATCTACCGCACGGGCAACGGCTTCGGCTACTCCTACAGCCTTGAGAAGACGGCGCGCAACCTGACCTACGGCTTCACGGGCGAGGGGCGCACGCGCGACTACCGCGCCGACGTGGGCTTCACTCGAAGGGTCAACACCAACTCGAACGAAGCCTTCTTCCGCTACGAGTCCGACCCCAACCCGAAGGCGCGGCTCATCTCCTACGGGTTCGCCGGTTCGGGCCAGGTGCAGTACGACTGGCAGGGGAGGACGCAGGGCTTGAACGGCGGCGGGCGCGCCTTCGTCAACCTCACGCGTCAGACCGCCATCAACGGCGGCGTCAGCCGCATCTACGAGCGCCTCTTCGAAGAGGAGTTCGGCGTGAAGCGCGCGCCGGGGCGCGAGGGCGAGTTCGCGGGCGCAGACCCCGAGCGCTCCACGAGCGGCAACAGCTACTTCATCGAGGCCGCGACGACGCCGAGCGAGAAGTTCTCCTTCTATTTTTACGCGAACTACATCCAGGGCGCCTTCGACCTCGACTTCGGGGCCGGCCCGCGCTTCCCGCGAGTCAGCCCCGTCGCGCTCGACGACCCCGGCGCGCTGCTCGATCCGGGGCCGGGCGACGAGAGGTACATCGAGGCGAGCGTCGTCTACCAGCCCAGCAAAGCCTTCCGCACCTCGCTCAACATCACGAAGGACAGGCTTGTGCGCCGCGACACGAAGCGCGTCGCCTTCGACGACACGATTTATTCCTGGCGCGCCTCGTACCAGTTCACGAGGTTCACCTTCGCGCGCGCGCGCATCGACTACACCACGCTCGGGTCGAACATACGCAGCCAGTACCTCCTCGGCTGGGCGCCCAACCCCGGCACGGCGCTCTACGTCGGCTACAACGACGACATGAACCGCAACGGCTTCAGCCCCTTCACGGATCAGTACGAGCCCGGCTTCCGCCGCAACGGCCGAACCTTCTTCATCAAAATGTCCTACCTCTTCCGGCGCGGCCTCTGAGCCGCCCACACGTACGGCCCGCCTCACAAGACGGCCATAACTTAACGAAGCGGCCACCACCTTAGTTCGACATCGGGCCAAGGTGGTGGCCGCTTCATTTGCCCTCACGACACCACAAACGAGTCCCCGCCACTACCCACCAACCATCAGGTTTATAAGGGGCAAGAGACCACGACAATACCCTAGCGTCCGATAACCACCTGACTTGACCATAAAATCGGTGTCGCTTTGGACTTTGTGGTCAAAGACCCATTACACAAGGTGGTTATCGGACTCGTGGAACAAATATCTAAAAAGAAGGTTGTATAGATTACTGAGAAGCTGTTCTATACAAGCTCCTTTAAAAATTTTCTTCCCATCTTGACGTTCAAATACGCCCGGTGTCTAATTACCTAGTTAGTCTATGGAAAGGTGGTTTATGAAACCGACTTCGAGAAATGAGTTTCTCCCCGGCACTCTTGAGATGCTCATCATGAAGACGCTCGGGCGAGCGCCGCAGCACGGCTACGGCATAGCGCAGCACATCCAGCAGACTTCCGAAGACGTGCTTCGTGTGGAAGAAGGCTCGCTCTACCCCGCCTTGCAGCGGCTGCTTCTTAAGGGGTGGGTCGTCGCCGAGTGGAAGATGACGCCCAACAACCGCCGCGCACGCTACTACAAGTTGACGCCGGAGGGCCGCAAGAGGATGGACGTTGTGGTCGAGAGTTATACCCGCACGGTCAGTGCAATCGCGCGAGTCCTGGAGACTTCGTGAGACGGCGACGCTGACGCCTGCGCGTCGGACGGATGTGACGAGGGTGACGAAGTGCACAAGCTTTCACAACTCCTTACGAGAGTTCTCTTCCTATTCAGACGCGACCACATGGGCCGCGAGCTGGATGCGGAGATGGCGTTTCACATAGAGATGAAGGCGCGGGAGTACATGCAAGGCGGCATGGACGAGCAGGAGGCTTGGTCTGCCGCGCGCCGTCAGTTCGGGAACACGACGCGTCACAAAGAGGAGAGCCGGCGGCTCTGGGGCATACGCTGGCTTGATGTCCTGCTCCAAGACCTGCGTTACGCGTGGCGCGTCCTGACGCGGAGTCCCGCGTTCACGCTCGTGAGCGTACTCTCACTGGCCCTCGGCATCGGCGTCAACGCCACAGTCTTCGGCTTCGTCAACTCGCTGATGCTGAGGCCGCTCCCGCTGCCGGATAACGACCGGCTCGTGCGCATACAGGATGAAAACCTCCCCGCCTACTCGGACTACCGGGCTTTCAGGGAACGGGCCGACGCCTTCGACGGTCTCGCAGCCTACGACTTCGACGGCTTCAACCTGTTCGAGGGCGAATCGTCAGGACGCGCGGGCGTCGCGTTAGTCAGCGGCAACTACTTCGACGTGCTCAAAGTCGGGCCGGCGCTCGGGCGCACGTTTTCTCCGGACGCGGACGACCGTCTCGACGCGACGCCTGTGGCGGTCATCAGCCACGGTCTTTGGCAGAGCAGGTTCGGCGCAGACCCGAGCGTCATCGGCAAGACGTTCCGCCTGCAACGCGTGCCGTTCACGGTGATAGGCGTAGCCCCGCAGGAGTTCAAGGGAGCCACCCTCGGCCAGCCCCATGACCTTTGGATTCCGTTCGCGACTGAGATATTACTGCACCCCGAGAACAACCGGCTGAAGAACCCGGACAGTTATCAGGTGAGAGTCATCGGCAGACTTAAACCGGGCGTCAGCCTGATGCAGGCGCAGGCCGCGGTGGACGTGGTCGCGGCGCAACAAGACCTGACGCCGAAGGTACGACTCTTCACAGACAACCCCGAGGAGCAGCCGGCCACGCCCCGCACGGTGATACCTGCGACAGTCCTCGAAATGGGGCCGAACGAACGGCGGCAGGCGTGGCTCGGCGTCGCGGCGATATTGACGGTGATGGGGCTTGTGCTTCTCGTCGCCTGCGCCAACGTCGCAAACCTCCTACTCGGCAGGGCCGCCGGACGCCGGCAGGAGATCGCCGTACGCCTCGCGATGGGCGCGGGACGTGGACGCATCGTGCGCCAGTTATTAACCGAGAGCATTCTTCTGTCGCTGCTCGGCGGGGCGACGGGGCTGTTCCTCTCCCGCTGGTCTAGCGATATCCTCCTGTCCGCACTTTCGCGGCAATCCCCGGAGGCCGCCGCCCTCACACTCGACCTCGGACTGGACTTGCGTATACTTCTCTTCACGCTACTACTCTCCGCGGCGACGGGCGTCGCGTTCGGCCTCGTCCCCGCGCTTCAGATTTCGAAACCCGACCTCGTCGCCAACCTCAAGGCGGAGACCGCGCCGCCCGCCAACGGCCGCAGGCGTGTCAACTTCCGCAACGCCCTCGTGGTGACGCAGGTCGCGGTCTCGACGCTCCTGCTGATACCGGCCGGGCTGCTGGTCAGAAACATTCGCCACGCGCGCTCCTCCGACTACGGCTTCCCTACCGCCGACCGTTACGTGGCGGCCGTAGACCTCGGCGGGCTCGGGTACGAAGAGAAGCGGCAGAAGATGCTGAGGGAAGAACTGCTCGACAAGGTCAGAGTGATTCCGGGCGTGCGCTCGGCGACCCTTTCACAAATCGTGCCGCTGTCCGGCGGCACGATGGTGATACCGCTCGAAGTCGAAGGCGACCCGACGGGAGTACAAGCCAAAGACGTTTTTACGGAGAACGACGCGTCCTTGTACGCGCTCGACCAGCCGGGCTCGCTCTACCTGAACACGGTGGACACGGCCTACTTCGAGACTATGGAGATTCCGCTGACGGCCGGGCGCGACTTCTCCGAACGTGACGACGCATCGGCCCCCGACGTGATAGTCGTCAACGAGACCTTGGCACGCAGGCTCGCGCCCGCCGGCCAGGCGCTCGGGAAGCGTTTAGTCGAGCGCGACCCTTTGAACAAGAGGACGCGGTACATGGAGGTCGTGGGCGTCGTCAGGGACGTTAAATACATCTGGCCTTCGGAGCGTCCGCGTTATTTCGCTTACCGCCCGCTCAGGCAGCATGCGGCCGGGACGACTTTCCTTACCGTTCATAGCGCGGGCGATTTGAAAACCATCTCGGAGGGGCTGCGGTCTGCCGCCAAGTCGGTTGACCCGTCTCTGCCTGTCGAGGGTCTGACTCGGCTGGACGAAATCGTAGACCGGCGACTCGGCGAGTCGAAGATAATCATCTGGGTCTCGGGCGCAATCGGGGCTCTGGCGCTGCTGCTCGCGTCCATCGGACTGTACGGGGTCATGGCCTACGCGGTGGCCGGGCGGACGAAGGAGATAGGCATACGTGTGGCGCTGGGCGCGGGGCGCGGGCGCGTGAGCAGGATGATACTCGCGGACGGGCTGGCGCTGGCCGCGGCCGGGACGCTCGTCGGGTTGCTGATTTCGGCGGCCTGCATGCGAGTCATGGGGAGCCTCCTCTACGGTGTCTCGCCCACAGACCCTCTGACATACGTCGGGGTCTCAGTCTTCCTGACTGCGGTCGCGCTTCTGGCCTGCTACGTCCCCGCCCGCCGCGCGACGAAGGTAGACCCGATGGTCGCGCTCAGGTACGAGTGACACACGGAAGGGCGATAAACTAAGGGCAGCCGCTCAGGACTGTGTGGTGCGGCCCGTCGTCCACTGCGGCCGAGCCGTTTTGTGACTGGGGCACGGTGACTTTCGCCGTAGCAGTACTGACATTGCCAGAGCCGTCTGCCACCTCGAACGTGATGGTGTAAACCCGCCCGTTACCGCTGCCCATGCGCTCGGAGCGCAGTTGCACCGATTTGCAGTCGGCCGCAATCACGATGTCATTAGCCGTGTCGCCGTCTCCGCCGCCGTTGTCGGGCTCGTCACTCGTCACGCCGGCAATCCGCACGCTGCCGACGCCCACACTCGAATCACAAGTATCGACGGCGCTCGCGACCAGATCGGTTACCTTGACGGTCGAGTACTTGTGGTCGGGAGACCAGAGGGTGATGACGTAGCCGTTAAGAGTTATCGTCGGCGGCGTGCTGTCAACCACCGTTATCACCTGAGTCGCCGTCGAAGAGTGACCGTGATTGTCCGTGACCGTCCACGTGACTGTCGTCGGCCCGAGCGGGAATTGCGACGGCGCATCGTTAGTTACCGAAGAGACCATGCAGTTGTCACTGGTCGTCGGGACTCCGAGCGAAACGCCGGTGGCAACACAGGAGTTTGAGTCGGCGCTCACGTTGAACCCGGCCGGGGCCGTGATGGTCGGGTCTTGGGTGTCGTCTACCGTGACGTTGAAGCTGCAACTCGGCCCGGCCGAACTCGTGCAAGTCACCGAGGTAGTACCAACGTCGAAGAAAGACCCTGACGGGTGGTCGCACGTGACTGTGCCGCAGCCCGCGCCCGAAGGGGCCGTGTAATTGACGACCGCGCCGCACTCGCCGGGGTCGTTCGACACGCTAACGTCAATCGGGCAGGACAGGCTGCAACTGACCGGGGCTTCGAACGCGCCGATGTCGGTGCCGTCGCTGGTCGCGGCGTTGGCGACGCCGGGGTCATCGACCGTGCGCGCCAGGCCGCGCTGGTCGGACGTGGCGCCGGATGCCACGCCCGCGTCGATGGCGGGGCTGCCGGGCGATAGCGCCAACGTCTGTGTCGGGCCGCCGTTGTCCGCAAGCGCCGCCAGCAGAGGGTTGGAGCCGGTCTGGTCGCCCGTCCCCGTGAAGCCGCCCGCGTCGGTGGCGACGCCGAGGAGATTGTGGCCGTTGCTCGTCACGGAGCCGTCAACGTTAGGGCCGGGGGTCGGGGCTCCGGCGGCGTCGCCCGCGCCGTTGGCGGCGGTGTTACCGGCAATGATTGAGTTCTCCAAAGTCACGCCGCCGGGGCCGACGCGGATGCCGCCGCCGGTGCCTTCGGCCACGAGGCGCGGTGGACTGATAGCTCCGCTCTGGTTGACGCCGCTGTTGCCGGCCTGAGCGTTGTTGAGGCTGATGGTCGCGTGCTTTATATCGACGGTGGCCGCGTTGTTATTAGTAATCGCGCCGCCATGCGCGAGGCCGCCGGCCCCGTGTTGGGTTCCGGCGCAGACCCCGCCGTTCGTCTTTCCTCCGTCGCCGCCGTTACCGCCATGCGCGGAGTTGTTGGCGAACGTCGCGGTGTTGACGATAAGGCTTCCGCCGTCGGCGAGGATGGCTCCCCCGCGTGCGGCCCCGCCGTCGAGCGCGATATGGCCGCCAAAGCAGTCGGGGCCGAAGGCATCGCCGCCGCGCCCGCCGGTTGCGCCGTCGAGATTGAAGGTCGAGTTGCTCACGGTGACGGTGCCGAGACTGTATAGACCGCCGCCGCCGCTATCGCCGCCGAAGTTGCCGCCATTCTGCCCCGTGCCTGCGTTGCCGCCTGTGGCCGCGCAGTTCTCGAACGTCGTGTCGGCGATGCTGACCGTGCCGCCGCCGACGTATGCGCCGCCGCCGTGAGCGGTGCCGCCCGAGCCTCCGTTCTGTTGGTTACCGGGGCCGTTGCCGCCGATGCCGCCGTCGGCGCTGCTGAGCAGGATACGCGACCCGCTGATGTCGAGCGTGCCGCCTTCGAAATAGATCGAGCCGCCCTTGGCACCGGAGCCTGCGCCGTTGTTGAAGTTGCCTCCGTTGCCGCCCTGTGCGACGTTGCCCGACAGGGTACTATCCGTTATCAACACGTTGCCGGTCGCCGCGAGACTGGCGAGGCCGCCGCCTCGGGCTTCGAGCGTGGTGTGCTCGTTCACAACGCTGTCGCCCTTGCCCAGTGCCCGGCACAATTCGACAGTGACGTTAGTCAGCGTGACGCTGCCGCCGTTGTTTAGGATGCCCCCGCAGAAGCGGTCGGTGTTTTGTGAAGCGGGATTAGTGCTCGCCCCGGCGGTGCCGTTGTCGGCGGCCTCGCCGTCGGCGACGGTCAGGTCGGCGAACGTCACGGCGTTGGAGCCGCCTACAATGTGGAACACACGGTCGTGCGAAGTCCCCGCGTTAAGCCCGGCCGCGCTGACCGTGGAGTCGCCGCCGTTGATGGTCACTTCGTGATTGGTCGCAACGATGTCGAGGTCGCCCGTCGCCGCGGCGTTCTCTTGCGCGGCGTTGGTCAGCGTGAGGTTGTATGTGGTCGCCGGTTGCAGGTCGATGAGAACCGGCATCGCGCTCACGTCGGCGTTCGCGGCAATGATAGCGCCCCGCAGACTGCAATCGTTGGGCGCGGCCGTACAGACAGTCGCGGCGGCCGTATCGTCCGTCCGGTCAACCGTCAACGTCGTTGCGAATATCGGAATCAGGTTGTAAGTCTTGGGAACCGACCGCGGGACTGCCATACGCCGGTCGGATGAACTCGAAGACGCGCTTCGGGTGTAATTGAGAGACGCACCGACCAACACGGCGAGCGTTAATAGCGACAAGGCTACTCTTCTATTCATTGTTATGCTCCGACCTGATTAGCTTTGGACAGTGGTTCTTACCAACCCAATAGAGACGGGTGGTCATTCGGCCATTGATGGCTGACTGCGCCGTTGGTGAGTGGTGAGCCCGGCTGGACGGGAAGACGATATGCCGGGGCCGTGTGGATGTCAATGGCGAGGGGCGCGGACGGCGATTCTTAAGTGGCGGCCGAAGCGGCGTAAATAGAGATAGACCGAACGCCGCCTTGCAGTATACTGAGCGGCCCCTCGTAACAGGCGACTCCCGTCGGCCACGACACCACGAAGCGGAGCGTTTATGTATAAAGCGTCGGCGATAAGTATGTTCACAATCTGCCTGCTCACCCTCGCGCTCGTCTTCCCGCCGGAGGTCGCAGGGGCCGGGGTCGAGAAGCGCGTCGTCTTCCCGAAAGGCAGGACGGCCGTCAGCTACCGCGGCAGGCTGCCGCTTCGTGAGGCCAATTATGACGCGTACTTTTTCCCGGCGAAAAAGATGCGGACGCTGAGCGTCAAACTCACCTGCGACGACCCGGAAGCCTACCTCGCCATCTTCGAGACGAAGGAGTTAGGCCCCGACGAAGACACCATCCTCGCGAACGACAAACGCGCCCGCGAATGGGCGGGACAACTGCCCGTCACCGGCGAATACAGCGTGCAGGTTTACGACGCGTCGGAGAACGGAATTAACCGCGCGGCCTACACGCTCGAAATCTCGCTTCGTTGAGGAAGGTTTGAGAACAGGAGTGGGAGATGGACACCAGAAAGATGAATACGAGCGTCTTGGTCGGGCTCGCCGTTTCCCTTTTCGTCGCGCGGGCGGTCGCGGCCCAAACTGAAAAACTCGGGCTCGTGCAGTACACGCCGCCGCAAGGCTGGGCGAAGTCGGCCAAGGAGCACGCGGTCGTCTTCAGCGACATCAATCAGGCGACCGGCCGCTTCTGCTTCATCACGCTCTACACCGCAGGCCCCAGCACCGGCGACCCGAAAAGTGATTTCGCAAGGGAGTGGAACGCGCGGGTCGTCCAGCCTTGGGGGGCCGAGGCGAATCCTAAAATCGAAGCCGTCCCCGACAAAGGTTGGACGGCCGTCGCCGCCGCCGCGCCGATAGTCTTTAGCGGCAACAAGGCGTTCGCACTCCTGACGGTCGTCAGCGGCTTCGGCAAAACGGTCAGCGTCCTCGGCGTCTTGAACGACGACTCGTACCTCGCGCCGTTGCAGGCGTTCGTCGAAAAGCTCGACATAGACGAGGCAGACATCCCTGCGGCCAATATCGCGCCGAACAACACCGCGCCGCCGGCGGCGCCCGCCCTACAGTATGACGATTACGGCCACCTACTCATCCCGCCGCCGGCCCGCCAACTCACGCTCGCCGACCTCGCCGGCCAGTGGGGCGAGAGCGATGGCATCAACGTCAGGTACGTTGACCGTCACTCGGGCACGTACGCCGGAGCCGATTCGCTGCACTACAAGATAAAGATGACGTTCACCGCGGCGGGCGGATACTACGACGATTTCTACGCCATCCAGAACGGGAAGATGATTAAAGAGAAGGCCGTCGGTTCGGTCGCGGTTAACGGGCGCGTCCTCGTCATCAAAGACACCAACCTGAGGAAGTACGTCATCCGGGGCTGGCTCGAACTTCCGAACATGACCATCATTGAAGTCTGCGGCCCCTGGTACAACGACGACGTGATTCCCAACGAGATATTTACAAACCCCGCGCAGGGCGCGAACCTCAACAAGAAGTGGGCGCGCACGAAATAAAGACGCGCCCGCGTGAGTTAGCCGCGTCTTGAGTCTGAGCTGTTATCACTCGTACCTGAGTGCGACCATCGGGTCTACCTTGGCCGCACGCCGCGCCGGGATGTAACAGGCCGCCAGCGCCACCAGGACCGACAGCGCCGCGACCGACGCGAACGTCAGGGGGTCGCCGGCGGCCACCCCGAACAACAAATCTTTAAGCAGCCCCGTCAGCCAGAATGCGCCGACCAGGCCCAGCGTGACGCCCACGAGTGCCAGTCGCACGCCTTGTCCGAGCACCAACGCCAGCAAGTCTTTGCCCCTCGCCCCGAGCGCCACGCGTATGCCAAGCTCGTGCGTGCGCTGCGACACGGAATAAGAGACCACGCCGTAAATGCCTACGCAGGCCAGCACGACCGCGATGCACGCGAAGACGCCGAGCAGCAGCATCGTCAGACGCCGCTGGTCGAGCGAGGTCGCGACGATCTGCTCCATCGTGCGGACGTTGGCGACCGGCAGGTCTTTGTCCAGACTCCGTATCTCCTTCTCGACGGCCGCGGCCAAACCGAGCGGCGGCGTTTCGGTTCGCACGGTAAAGGTGAGGAACTGGGCCGCGGTCGGCTTCTGCGCGTAGGGCAGGTAGATTTGCGGTTTGACTTCGAGTTCCAGCCCGCGTGGTTTAACGTCGGCCACGACGCCGACGATCTCGCGCTCGCTCCCGGCGTTTATGCGCTGGCCGAGCGGGTCTTGGCCGGAAAAGTGTTTGCGCGCCAGCGCCTCGCTGATGATGACGACCTTCGGCGCGGCGCCCGTATCGCGGTCTGAGAAGTCGCGCCCCTTCAAGACGGGGATGCCCATCGTGCGAAAATAGCCGGGGGTGATGTTGGCGTTGTCCGCGACTTGCATCGGAGCGTTGTCATGACCGATGACCTTGTAACCCATGCCCCACGTCCCGACCAGCGGAAGGTTGATGGTGGCGGCGGCAGATTTCACGCCGGGCAGTGTCTCGACGCGCCGCAGTGTCTGTTGCACAAAGGCGTTCTGCCTTTCGGTGTCGGGGTACTGCGTCTTCGGCAGAGTCACCTGCATCGTCAGGAGGTCGTGCGGGTCGAAGCCCGCGTTCACGCCCTGCAACCGCATGAAGCTCTTAATCAACAATCCGGCCCCGGCTAACAGGACGAGCGACAGCGCTATCTCGGCGACGACCAGCACGTTCCGCGGGCCGCTACGCGAGGAGGTCGGGCGGCCGCCTCCCTCCTTGAGCGTTTCGTTGAGGTTCGGGTTGGAGACTCTCAACGCGGGCATCACGCCGAAGACCACGCCGGTCAAGACCGAGACGAGCAGCGTGAAGACCAGCACACGGCCGTCCACCGCAACCTCCTCCGCGCGGGGCAGACTGTCGAGGACGGAGGCGGAGGAGAGTCGTACGGCCCAGACGGCCAACAGCACGCCCGCGCCGCCGCCCGCGACGGCCAGCAAAAGGCTCTCGGTGAGCAACTGCCGGACGATACGCAGTCGGCCCGCGCCCAACGCCGCGCGAATCGTAATCTCCTTCTGCCGCGAGGCGGCCCGCGCCAGCAACAGATTCGCCACGTTGACGCAGGCGATCAGCAGCACGAAGCCGACCGCGCCCAATAAAATCCAGAGCGTCGAACTCACCTTCCCCACGACCTGTTCGTGCAACGGCACCAACGCGATTCCCCAGTTCTTTCGTGAGGCGTGAAATGTGGGTCGCAGCCGCCCCACTACCGTCTCCAATTCCGCGCGGGCCTGCTCCTGCGTGACTCCGGGTCTGAGCCGCCCCACGGCCTCGACGTAATAGTGCATGCGGTCGGTTTTCCAATCGTCGGCCGAGAAGGAGAACGGCAGCCACAGATCGACCTGCTCGGGGAACTTGAAACTGCCGGGCAGGACGCCGACCACCGTGAAGCTCTCGCCGTCGAGCTGGATGGTGCGCCCGGCGAAATTCGGGTCGGCGCCGAAGCGTCGTCTCCACAGGCCCTCGCTGATAAGCGCCACCCTGCTCTGCGCGACCACGGTCTCGTCCGGCAGAAACGTCCGCCCCAGGAGCGGCTTGACCCGCAACGTTGTGAACAACCCCGGCGTGGCCTCCGAACCGTTCACGCGCTCCGGCTGCCCGCCGCCCGTCAGGTTTGCGGAAAGCCCGTAGTCGAACAGCCCGACCTCTTCGAAGGTGGTCAGCTGGTCGCGAAACTCCGTGACCTCCGCCGGGGAGAATTGATTCCGGTCGGTGCGCTGCCCCGAACTGTCCGCCCACAGCCTGACCAACTGCCCCGGATTCTCGTAAGGCAAGGGGCGCAGCAGTACCGCGTTGACGACGCTGAAGACTGCCGTGTTAGCGCCGACGCCGAGTGCCAGAGTCACGACGGCCACGACCGTAAAGCCGGGGCTCTTGCGCAGCGAGCGGACGCCGTAGCGGAAGTCCTGCCACACGGTTCTGAAGAAATGTCCCACCCTGACCTCCCTCACACTCTCTTTGACCTGATCCACTCCCCCCAGCTCTATCAGCGCAGCGCGCCGCGCCTCCTCCGGGGTGAGCCCTTCGGCGACCCCGGCCTGCACCAGCATCTCCAGACACGCGTCTATCTCTTCGTCGAGTTCACGCTCCACGCGGTCTCTTTGGAGGAGGTTGCGCCGTAGGCTGGCAAGGCGTGGTATGAGCGGCATCGGTACTTCTCTTTAAGTCGCCTTGAGGGCGCTCGTGATGGCGACGGAGATGCGCTTCCAGTCTTCCGTCTCGGCGTCGAGCTGGCGCTGCCCGGCCTTTGTAAGCTCGTAATACTTCGCGCGGCGGTTGTTCTCCGACTCGCCCCAAGACGACTCAAGCCACCCCGCCTCCTCCATCCGGTGCAGCGCCGGGAAGAGCGACCCCGGCTTGACCTGAAACGCCCCCTTGGTGATCTGCTCTATGCGGCCCGAAACGCCGAGGCCGTGCAGCGGCCCCAACGCCAGTGCCTTCAGCACCAGCAGGTGGAGCGTCCCCTGTAAAAGGTCTATCTTCTTCCCGGCCATCTCTTCTCCTATAGACGGTCTGTACGAAACAGATAACCCTTCTCTTATAGAATGTCAACAGGAAAATCGCCGGCGGCGAGATTGGTCTCCCGATGGTTGGCGATGGCGGGCGTGACGTGGGCGGGGTTATACGTTTCGAGCCGTGATGAATATTATCTGACTTGATAATGAAAAAGGGGCCTCCGTTTGAGGCCCCTTTTCACGAGACGTTGTTTCTGAGTTTATGCGCGGGTTGTGCGGATACTCGCCCGATTTCAATCCCGGCGGACTCCGCGTCCGGCCGCAGTTAGTGGTTGCGCCCGTTCCGGCGTCGCTCTTCCGCTTTCGACTTTTCGCCCCTCACTGCTTCGACTCGCCGGCCTGCTTGGCCCGCGCCGCCACGCGGTCGAGGTTCGTCTTGAAGAGGTTCACGTTCGGGTCGTTGGTCTGCCGTCCGACCGCGTGCGCCTTCTCGTAGCTGGCGAGCGCCAACTCGAATCGCCCGCCGACCTCGTACGCCTCGCCGAGGCTGTCGTAGACGTTGGCCGAGCCGGGGTAGCGCTCGACGTTCAACTTGAAGGCGGCGACGGCCTCCTCCATGTTCCCCTGACCCATCAACTGGTAGCCGACCTGATTCATCAGCGCCTCCGGCACCAGCACGGAGTAGCCCAAGCGTTCCGACAGCTTGCGGTAGTGTTCTTCGATGCCCTTGAGGCCGCCCGCCACCGCGCCCGTGTTCGAGTCGCGCGGGAACTGCCAACCGTCGAAGACCTTCCGGAGGCCCGCGTAGTGGCTGCGCAGGACTACGGAGCCGTGATCCTCGTCCTCGTACTGCACGGCCTGCCAACTGAAGCCCTGCACCTGCTGCTTCTCCAGCACCTCGCGGAAGAGCTTGAAGGCGTCGCCGATGTCGCCCGGCTCGTTGCCGAGCGAAGTGAACAGCGTTCGGTTCAAGTCCTTCCGCGCCTTGAAGAACTCCTTGGCGCGCTCTATCAGAAGGAAGTTGTCCCACTGGAGCGAGGGGCTGACGGCGACGTAGGAGTTGAAGAGTTCCGTCCGCGTCAACATCGCGTGGACGGCGAAGAGGCCGCCGAGCGAGTGCCCCGCGAGCACGCGGTAGGGCTGCGTGCGGTACTTCGACTCGACGAGCGGGATCAGCTCCGTCTCGATGAACTTGAGGAACTTGTCGGCGCCGCCGCTCGTCGGGAAGCGCGCGTTCGGGTTGTCGGCCGCCCGCTCGACGCGCGTCGGCGTGAGGTCGCGCGTGCGGTCCGTGTTGGTGATGCCGACGACGATCATCTCGGGCATGCGCGCGTTTCGCGCGAGGAAGGAGACCGTCCCGCTCGTGTGCTGGATGTGCGCGTCGCCGTCGGTCATGTAGAGGACGGGGAAGCGCTCCGAGCCGCGCGCGTAAGCGGCCGGCGTGCGGACGAGGACGGTGCGCTCCTCGCCCAGCACCTGCGACTTGATGACGATGCGCTCGGGCGCGTCATAGAGGATAGGCGCCTGCGCGCTCGCCGAGGCCGACGTGAGCAGCGCGGCGAGCATGGCGAGCAGCGCCGCGTTGACGAGTCGGAACCGGCGCGCGCGTCCGGCTTCATTCGCTGAGTGGTTGAGTCTGTATCTCATCGGGCGGCTCCAAAGTCTGTCTGTGTTTCGGGTCGGGCGGGAGCGGCGCGCTCCGGTCGTGCGCGCCGTCCCGAAGGCTCCGGGATGGATGAGGCATCATACGCGAAGTCCTGGCGCGCGTGTTCGCCGCGCGCGAATCTTTTACACTTATTTACAGTCGCGTCCGGCGCTTCGGACTTCCTTCCATTTTCGCGGATGAAAGGGCTGCGACGGCCGGAGGTAATTCGCCTCACGCTGCGGTTGCCGTGGAGGCTCGGTGAATTGGAAGGAGCCGAGGAACTTATTAATGATGGACTCGTAAAAGGTGACCGTTTCTTTCGGCGCGGCCTGATACTTACGCGTCGTGATGAGCAGCGTGTATAATCTTCCACCTACTAAAGCAGTTTTCACTTGGGTGCGACTGCCCTCCGGGGGCGCGGGCATCCCTGCCCGCCTAAGCGTGCCGGAGCACGCTTCAAGCCTCCCTCTTCATCCCAGCCTTGAGTTAAAGCGTCTCACATTCTTCGCGCTACGCGCTCAAGGCGGGCAGGGATGCCCGCGCCCCCGGCGGAAGCGTCTGCACTCGACTGCAAGCCGCTATAGGTACGCCTTGCCGTTCACAACGCAGTCGAGGTGAGGGACTTCGACCTCGAACCGCCGCCCCGAGCCTCACTTCATCCTTGTCGGTAGACCGCAAGGCGCGACCCGGAGTCGCCCGCCCTACGTGTCGCCGACCCTTTGCAGATTTCGAGGCGTGTCGCGGGCGTTGATTAGGGGGCAGGTTCTTCTTCCGGTGCCCGTGTAAAGGGGAGGCCAGCAGGACGAGAATCAGGACGGATTGATTCAACATGTAATGAGCGGCCGCTTACTCGTCCCCGGCTTCCGAGCCGCGACGACTTCGAGAGGGGGCGTTCGCGCGGCCGTACGCGGACTCGGGGGCGTGCGCGGGATGATGTCAAGACTCAGGTACGCACTAGGCCCGGCGTAGCAGACGTTTAATCTCCGGAAGCTTCTGCCGGGGTTCGTTCAGATACTTCGACGTGGCGTTGCGGCCCTGCGCTATCAGCTCCCACTTCAGCGGGTCGGAGAGTTGGAAGTCGGTGGTCTTGACGCCGAGGTCGTTGATGAAGACCGTCCGCCGCTCGTCGCCCTGATTCGTCTTGAGCAGGATGTCCTGTATGTCGAGGAGTGCGTCGAAGACGCTTCCCGCGAACCTGCGTACGTTATCTACGGGGCGCGGCTTCTGCGGGTCCAGGTTGTCGAGGTGGAACCCCAGCGTCGCCGCGTTCGGCGTCCTGTGGAGCATCGTGTGGCCCGTGTCGGGGTCTGTGTCCGTGTACTGCTCGTCGAAGGTGGCTATGGGGTAGTTGTACAGCACGCCGCCGTCGCAGTAGACGTTGTTCTGCCCGTCCTGCTCGAAGTGCCGGGCCTCGAAGAAGAACGGGATGGACATCGATATGCGAACCGCGTCCGCCACAGCCACGTCCGGCGTCTTCCGGAATGAGAACTCCTGCACTAACTGCCGCGAGAGGTCGGTGCCGAAGACGTAAAGCTCTTTAAAGCCGCGGCCGCCCTCCGCCAGGTCGCGGAAGGTCGCGCGCCCGTCGCCCGCCTTCTGCTCGATGTAAGACTGCATGAGGTTCAGGAAGTAATCCCCCTTGAACCACCCGTAGCGCTCGACGAGCCTGATGGGGCCGCCGAAGTCGCTCCCGTCCTCCAGCTTCTCGAAGTCGAGGCCCATCATGATGTCGATGAACTCGGCGGCGGTGTAGTTGAGGGCGACCATCGTGGCCGTGATGGCCCCGGCCGAGGTGCCCGCGACCTTCTCTATCTGAGGCGTTATCTGCGACAGCCCCAACACGTCGAGCGCGCCGCCGTAGGCGATGCCTTTGACGCCGCCGCCCTCGAAGACGAGATTCTTGTAGGGGTAATAGCCTGTGGACATCTCCTGCCTCTCCTAAGAAAAACTGCGGGGTCATTTAAAAGGGTTGCGCTCGGGCGCCTCGTCGTGAGGGACTACGCGCAGAAGCCCGCGCACGGCCACGTTGAGCGCGGGGACGCGGTGGCGAATCCAGACGCTCATGGGCGCGGGGCGCGCGCCGAGCCGCGCCTTCGGCTCAAGCGCCGTGCGCCCCAGCGAGAGACGGCGGCAGCCCAAGCCGATGGCGTCGCCGACGACTGCCTGTAGCAGGCGCAGGTATACGGGAAACTCCGCGTTGGCTTCGCGGTCGAAGCCCATGTAGTAGCCGACGGCCGTCTCGCCGTCTCGCACAGTCGTCACGAAGCCCAGCAGTTGTCCGTCGCGGCGGACGACCGTGCAGCGCATCCCCTCGCCGAGCCGTTCGGCTAAGGCCGGGAGGTACGCGGCCGGGAGCGTCACCAGCCTCAGACGCGCGTTGCGGTGCGTCTGCATGTATAGGCCGTGCAACTCCTCCGCGTGCCCCGCCACGTCGCTCAACTCCTCGACGCGGCAGCCGGCCGCCGCGACATCCTTCTCTATCTGCCTCGCGGCCTTGCGATACTTGGCGTTGAGACTCCCGAGGTAATCTTCATAACTCCCCCAACGCGGCGGAATCTCCAGAACCATGTCGGGGTCGGTCTCAAGTTGGCGGTAGGAGAACTTTGAAAGCGCGGCGGCGCCCGCGGCGTGTCCGGAGGAGATGTCTTTGACCATGACGAGGTCTGCGTCTCCCGACAGCTTGTCTGCGCGCCGCAGGCGGTAGAGCGCTTCGGAGACCGCGGGCCAAAGCCCCTCGGCGTTTTCGCCCTGCGCGAACGCCACGCCGTGCAGGCCCCACGAAAGGAGATTGCCGCAGACGAGCACCCTCTCACGCACGCGTTCG